>Ga0136617_10005896_pt1 | contig 10974 bp, 11 predicted proteins | sample AntDrymUQ3222106_2_FD_129672 | JGI IMG/M metagenome (GOLD analysis project Ga0136617, IMG submission 129672) | Polar desert sand microbial communities from Dry Valleys, Antarctica - metaG UQ322 (21.06) | ecosystem: Environmental > Terrestrial > Soil > Desert | place: Antarctica: Dry Valley...
CCGCGATCACGGCGCTGATGACCGGGCGCGGCTACCTGCAGTCGGCGAAGGTCGCCGCGGCGATCGGGCCCTACGAGCGCTACGTCGAGAACCGCGAGGCGCACAACAACGTCATGCGCATGCACCGCGACGCCTCGTACGCGATCCCGGACGGCGCGTGCGCGGACAAGGAGCTGCTGGCGGCGTCGCGTGAGACGTGGAACGAGGCGGTCGCGGCCGGCGAGCTGTACGGCTACCGCAACGCGCAGGCCAGTGTCTTGGCGCCGACTGGCACGATTTCCTTTTTGATGGACTGCGACACGACCGGCATCGAGCCCGACTTCTCGCTGGTCAAGTACAAGGAGCTGGTCGGCGGCGGGTCGATGGTGATCGCCAACCGCACGGTCCCGATGGCGCTGGGCACGCTCGGCTACACCGAGGCGCAGGTCGAGCAGATCGAGGCCTACGTGGCCGAGCACGGCACGATCGTGGGCGCGCCCGGCCTGGCCGCCGAGCACCTGCCGGTGTTCGACGTCGCGGTCGGCGAGCGGGCGATCTCGCACGCCGGTCACATCAAGATGATGGGCGCGGTCCAGCCGTTCCTCTCCGGCGCGATCTCCAAGACCGTCAACATGCCGCAGGCCGCGACGGTGGAGGACATCGCGGAGGCCTACGTGCAGGCGTGGAAGCTCGGCGTCAAGGCGCTGGCGATCTACCGCGACGGCTCCAAGACCGCCCAGGCGCTGCGCACGGACGCGCACGACTCGGCGGACGCCAAGAGCGCCGCAGCGGTCGTCGCCGGCGAGGAGATGTTCACCGCGGCCGAGGTCGAGGCGCGCGTCGCCGCGGCCGTCGAGGCGGCGGTGTCCGACGCGGTGGCGGCGGTGGCGGCCGAGTCGGGCCCGGCGCGGCGCAAGATGCCGCGCGAGCGCCAGTCGATCACGCACAAGTTCTCGCTCGGCGGCCACGAGGGCTACATCACGGCCGGCAAGTACGAGGACGGCACGGTCGGTGAGATCTTCCTGACCGACATCGGCAAGGAGGGCTCGACGCTGCGCGGCATGATGAACTCGTTCGCGACGGCGATCTCGATCGCCCTGCAGTACGGGGTGCCGTTGGACACGCTGGTGCGCAAGTTCGCCTACATGCGCTTCGAGCCGGAGGGGATCACCACCAACCCGGAGATCCCGTTCGCCAAGTCGATGCCCGACTACATCATGCGCTGGCTCGCGTCGCGCTTCCTGGACGCCGACACGCAGGAGGAGCTCGGCATCCTCACTCCGGCGGTGCGGGCGAGGAAGTCCGGCCAGGACGCCGCGATCGGCGCCGACGGCGGCGGCGCCTCGGGCCCGGCCAACGGCGGCGGCGTCGCCAACGGCATGGGCGCGGCGAAGGCCCCCGCGCCGCCCACCGGCAGCGCCCCGGGCACCACCTCCCCCGCCCCGCCGGCCGACCCGGCGCCGACCCCGCAGGCCCCGACCTCCGCGATGACCGGCACCCCGCCGGTCCTCCCGGCCCGCATGGTCGGCCTCGACCTCGGCCCGGCCTGCCAGCAGTGCGGAGGCATGATGCAGCGCACGGGCTCCTGCTACACGTGCTCGAGCTGCGGCAACAACACCGGCTGCGGCTAGCCCCCCGCCCATCGGTTGACCTCGAAGGGCGCCGTCACGCCCTTCGTCGTCTCCGGGGCGGTCAGCCGGCCTTGCGGCGCATCGACCACATCTGGCTCGCCCGCTCGAGCTCGAGCACGGCGCGCCAGGGGAGCGCGGGTGGGCCGAGGGCGGTTCGGAGGCTCGCGGCGGTGCGGCGTGCGAGTGCCGGGTCCTTCGCCGGGACGGCGGCCAGCGCCTCGGCGGTCGCAAGGACGTCGGTGGTGGGCACGGCGGTCCAGGCCAGCCCGTGCTCGACGGCCTGCGCGCCCGTGAGCCGCTCGCCGAACAGCGCCAGCGCGGACGCCGTCTCGCGCGAGCCGAGGCGGCCGAGCAGTGCGGTGTGCCCGCCGCCGGGGTGCAGGCCGATCGGGATGAAGCCCGAGAGCAGCACGGCGTCCTCGGCGATGACGCGCAGGTCGGTGGCCAGCGCGAGGTTGAGCCCGGCTCCGACGGCGCCACCGCTGATCGCAGCGATCGTCGGCGGCTCCAGCTCGCCGACGCGGGCGAAGCTGCGGTAGATCGTCGTCATGCCGCGATAGCGGGCGTCCTCGGACGGGTCGCGGCCGGCGTCGGCGAGCACGTCGCGGTCACCGCCGGCGCAGAAGTAGCCGCCCTCCCCGCGCACGATCACCGCACCGACCGCGACGTCCGCGTCGATCTCCTCGCAGGCGGCGATCAGCGCCTCGGCCATCTCCACGGTCAGCGCATTGCGCCGCGCAGGCGCGTTGAGCGTCAGCACGGCCACGCCCCCATCGCGGCGCTCGAGCTCGATCTCGGCCATGCCGCGAGAGCCTACGCCCCGCCCGCCGGCGGCCCCCCGCCGCCGACCGGCGGCGCAGTTGGCTTGACGCCGACGAGCAGTGCCATCTCGAGCCACTTCCAGTAGCAGTCGACGTCCTCGAAGCCGTGCTCGCGGAGCCATCTCAGCTGGGTCTCGACGTCGAGAAGCCGGTCCGACGGATCCTCGTCCTCGAGCGGCTCGTCGATCGCCGCGAAGAACGCGAGGTGCAGGCGATGGGTCGGCGAGGCCACGTGCTCGAGGTTCGCGAACACGCCGCCGGGCTCGAGCAGGTCGAGGAGCTCGCCGTACAGCGACCGCTTTCGCCGGTGCTCGAGGTGGTGGATCGCGAACGAGGAGACGACCACGTCGAAGCCCCCAAGCGCCGGCAACGGCTCGGTCAGGTCGTGCTCGACCAGCTCGGCGCGCCGGTCGCCCGCGAAGCGCTCTCGGGCCGCCCCGAGCATGGGCTCGGAGACGTCGAGGCCGACGCCGAGCGCTTCGGGGCAATGGCCGTGCAGCAGCGCGAGCAGACGCCCGTCCCCCGTGCCCAGGTCGAGGATCCGACGCGCGTCACGGGGCACTTGCTCGAGCAGTGCAGCCTCGCCCTCGCCGCGGCGCGGGTAGGAGTCCGCCCGGGCGAGATAGCGTCGCACGTGGTCTGTCGTGGACCATTCCCCGGCGCCCATGCCGGTCACTCTCAGTCGAGCTCGACGCGCATCGCTCGGGCGAGGCCGCCGCCGAGCGTGTGGAGGCGGTCGCCGAAGCGGACGGTGAGCGGGCCTCCGAAGGGCTGGCGATCGACGACCTCGAGGGCGTCGCCGATGCTGACGCCGCGGTCGTCGAGGTAGCGCAGCATCGCCGGGTCGGAGTCGGAGACGCGGACGAAGCGGCCGGTCGCGCCGCTGTCGAGCGTCTCCAGGGCGCGGGAGATGCCCTCGTCGATGTGCAGGTCGACGTCCGGGATCGGGTCGCCGTGCGGGTCGTGCGTCGGCTCGCCGAGCTTGGCCGCGATGCGGGCCTCGAGGTCCTCGGAGATCACGTGCTCGAGCGCCTCGGCCTCCTCGTGCACGCGGTCCCATGGCACGCCGAGGTGCTCGGCGAGGTACAGCTCGAGCAGGCGGTGGTGGCGGAGCACCTCCAGCGCGACGCGCTCGCCGGCCTGCGTGAGCGCGACGCCCTTGTAGGGCACGTGCTCGGCGAGGCCACGGTCGGCGAGCTTCCTGAGCATCGCCGAGACCGACGCAGGGGTCACGCTCAGCCGCTCCGCGAGGTCGTTGGTGGCGACCGGATGGCCGTCGGCGCGCCGCTGCAGCGCGTAGATCGCCTTCGCGTAGTCCTGGATCGCCTCCGACGGGCGCGCCGCCTGCGCGGTCACACGCTCACCAGCAGGCCCGTCGCGAACATGATCGCCATCCCGGTCAGGATGCCCGTGACGGCGCCGGGGTGCAGCGTGCGGCCGCCGCCGTCGCGCAGGGTGGGCGCGAGCTGGACGATGACCTGCACGATCGCGCCGGCTCCGAAGCCGAACAGGAACGCGGCCAGGCTGGAGTTGAACGCCGCTGCGCCGATCCACGCCCCGAGCACCGCCGGGGCGCCCGCCACGAGCCCGAGCACCGCGAGCCGCCCCAACGAGGGCCGCAGCTGCGCGATCGGGGCGACGATCGCCAGCCCCTCGGTCGTGTTGTGCAGCGCGAAGCCGACGACGAGGAACGCCCCGAGGGCGAGCGCTCCCGCCGAGTAGGCCGAGCCGATCGCCACGCCCTCGCCGAGGTTGTGCAGCCCGATCCCGATCGCGATCAGCAGCGCCAGCGTGCCGCCCGAGGCGCCGGCCGCCTTCGCCGCGCGGCGGCGCGCCGCCAGCCACCCCGAAACGCCAGTGAGCAGCAGGTAGGAGACGGCCGCGCCCACCAGCACCAGCGCGGAGCCGCCGAACGCCTGCGAGCCCGTGCCGGCCAGCTCGAAGCCCTCCAGCGTGGCGTCGACCGCCAGGAACGCGAGCAGTCCGACGGTGAGCGCCATCACGCCGCGCAGCCACGCCGGCGGGATGCGGCGGATCCACGGCAGCCACAGCATGCCCAGCGCGACCGGGATCACGCCGACGTAGATGCCCAGCAGCGCCATCAGCCCCAGGAACGAGAGCCCGCCGGCGGGCGTCTCGACCGCGACCGGGATCTCGTGCGCGATCGTCCCGCCCGAGGAGGTCAGCAGCGCCACCTCGTAGGCCTCGCCCTCGATCCACGGCTGCTGCACGCGGACCGTGGCGGTCTCGAGCCGGCCGATCGGCGCCTCGGCGCCGCTGAACTGCGCGAAGGCGTCGTTGACCGTCGCCTGCGCCACGGACACCGCGTCCGGGCCGTCGTTGCGGACCGTCAGCTCGATCACGCCGGGGGTGAGCACGGTCCGCTCGACCGTCAGCGCCTCCGCCGGGGGTCCGCGCCGCTCGCCGAGCCCCGGCCCGCCGAGCGCGGCGAACAGCCCGACGGCGCCCACCAGGAGCAGCAGCGGGACGACCCCGAGCAGCCACGCCGGTGCCCGCGCGAAGCGATCCCGGGGCGGAGTATCGCCGCCGCGCGGGGCGCGGGAGGCGTCGTCGGCGGGCACGGCGTCAGCGCGCGGCGTGCCCTCGCGGTCGGCGACGCGGGCCTCCATCAGGCGCCGACCTCGAGGAAGCCCTGCCAGCCGAGCTCGGTGAACTCGGACTGGTGCGCGTGGATCATGAACCGGCCGGCCCTCGGGAAGCGCACCTCGGCGATCCCGCGCTGACCCTGGCAGAGCATGATGGTGTCGGTGAGCTCGCTCGCCGTGCGCGACGTGCCGGTCGGATACCAGTCGAAGAAGTTGCCGTGGAGGTGGAACGAGTTGATCAGGTCGTACTCGAGCACGTTGACCACGTACATGCGCACGAGCTCGCCGCGCGGCACCTGCACCGGACGGTTCATGTACGCGAAGGGGATCGTGTTGACCGCGTAGAGCTCGTTCGCCCGGTCGAAGTTCGTGTCGAACCCGTTCATCACCATCACCAGCTCGTCGGCGTCCTCGCGCCCGTCGCGCGGGTCCACGATGAAGGCGCCGTAGAGCCCCTTGGCGATGTGCTCGGCCAGCGGCCGGACATGGCAGTGGTAGAGGTGCAGCCCGGCCGGCAGCGCGTCGAACTCGTAGACGGTCCTCCCGCCCGGCGCGATCACGCCGGCGCCGATGCCGGGCACGCCGTCCATCTCGGCCGGGTGGATGCCATGGAAGTGGATCGTGTGCGGGTGCGCGGACGCGTTGGCGAACGTGATCCGCAGCCGGTCGCCCTCGCGGCAGCGCAGCGTCGGCCCCGGGATGCGCCCGTTGTAGGTCCACGCGGCGAAGCGCACACCGGGCGCGACCTCGATCTCGCGGTCCACCGCCACCAGCTCCCACTCGCGCAGCACGCGCCCGCCGGTCAGCCGCCGCGTGCGCCCCCAGTCGAAGTCGCGCACGATCGCGTGCGGGTCGAAGCCGTTGGCCGCATGGTCGACCGTCCGCCCCTCGCGGAAGTCCGCGTGGCCCGCGCCGCCGTGGCCCGCGTGCGGCTCGGCGGCCTGCGCCTCCCCCTCCCACGGATGCGAGTGCGGGACCTGGGAGTGCAGCAGCGCCGCGCCCGCCCCCAGCAGGGGCACGCCGCCGGCGAGCAGCTTGCGTCGGGTTAGATTGGCCACGCAGCCGATTGTGACAGAACTAAACCGCGCCGTCGAGTGCGGTCACGCGCGCCGCCGGGTAGGGGCACCCCAGCGCAACCAGGAGGAACCATGGCCGGCAGCGACCAGCAGAAGCCCAGCGAGCAGCGCGGCGGACCTACGCCCGACGAGACGGAGGCCCGCGACAAGGGCGCATGGGCCGGCACCGCGGACGAGGGCGTCGTCCCCGCCGACCTCGGCGGGTCCGATGCGCCGCGCGAGATGCTGGCGGAGGACCCCGAGCTCGACAGCTCGGTCCTCGGGAAGACGACCGGCTCGAGCGAGCCGGCGACGGAGAGCGGCATCGACCTCAGCGCCGGCGACGACGCCGACGCGACCTCCGACGGCGGGCCCGACCTGCCGGAGGGCGCGGAGCCCGACACGAAGGACATCGGCACCACCTCTCAGGAGACCGACCGGGAGTCGGCCCGCTAGCCCCCTCGGTGTCCGAGGCGCGCGCCGCCTTCGTACACGCGGCGGCGCAGGACGGCATCGAGCTGGAGGCCCGGTCGTTCGACTGGCTGTGCGAGCAGGGCCACGTCGGGCTCGAGCGCGTGGCCAAGGCGCGGCGCGACCCGGCCCTCGTCGCGCCGGTGACGGCGGCGCTGCAGGTGCTGGGTGCGATCTACGCCCGGCTCGAGGCGACGTCTCGGTCCTGCACGCCGCCCGCGAGAACCTGCTGCCTACCACCGCCACCGCGACGCGCTGCTCGCGCTCGCCGCCTGACCGGCTCGACCGCGACGCGCTGCTCGCGCTCGCCGCCCCGACCTAGTCGCCGGTCACGGCGACGTTGACCGTCGAGCAGCGCCCGCAGCGCACGCGGACCTTCTTGGTCATCTGCACCGCGTGCATCGCCTCGGCGAGGACGTTGCCGCACTCCACGCAGACGTAGTCGTCCGGGCCGTTGCCCCGGAAGGCGGGCCGATCGGGGTCCTCCTGGAGCGCCGTCCCGCCGTCGAAGGGCACCTCGCCCTCGCGGGTCCGACGCATCGCCACGCTCGCCATGCGACCGGTCAGATCTGCCCGAGCTTGGTGGTGAAGTCCTTGATCAGCGCGTCGAGCACGCCGACCATGACGCCCTCGCCCATCGACGCCGCCTTGCCGGTGATCTGCGCGTGGGTGTGGATCGTGCCGCCGCCGTCGTCGAGCTGGAAGGTCACGTCCGCGTTGGCGTGACCCTGCCCTCCCGACTCCCTGGCCTTGATCTTCAGGACGGCGTGATGGGCATCGGCGTCCTGCTCGACGATCTCGATCGTGCCGACCATCTTCATCGACATCGCCCCCATCTTCAGGACGATCTGCGCCTTGACCGAGTCCGGTCCCGTGGTCTCGAGCACGCTGCCGCCCTCGACCGCCGGCACGACGCGCTCGAGGTCGGTGACCGCCTCGAAGTTGTCGTCGATCGACTTCGCCGTCGTGAAGGGATGTTCCAGGTCAACCGCCATCTGCACGTCTCCTGTGTCCGAGGTTCGCAATATATGCTCGCCGTGTCGTGATCGAGGCAGGCACCCACCGGTTCGGGCCCGACAACGCGACGCTCTTGGTGCGGACGAAACGCGGCGGGGCCGCGGCGAAGGCCGGACACGACCTCGAGATCCACGTGACCGCCTGGAAGGGGACGCTCGAGGTCGGCGAGGACCCCGACGGCACGACCATCGAACTCGCCGCCGACGCCACTTCGCTGCGCGTGCACAAGGGCACGGGCGGGATGCAGGCCCTCGGCGACGACGACAAGGCGAACATCCACCAGACGATCGACGACGAGGTCCTCGAGCGCGGGGACATCGCGTTCCGCTCGACCCGGGTGCAGGCCGCGCCCGACGGCACCCGGATCAGCGTGGAGGGCGAGTTGACCCTGCGCGGCACGACCCAGCCGCTCGCGTTCGACGTCGCCGTCGCCAAGGACGGGACGATCGGCGCCACCGTCGTCGTCACGCAGACCCGCTTCGGCATGAAGCCCTACTCCGCGCTGTTCGGGACGCTGAAGGTCCTCGACGACGTCGAGGTCGTCCTCGACGGCCACCTCTAGACCTCAGTCGCGATAGACCGCCTGCGCGTCGAGACCTCCCTCGACACCCGGCGGCAGCGCGCCGGTGCCGTGCGCGTAGAGGGCGATGGCCTCGACCGTCTTGACCTGCGTGGGGTCGCCGCCGTCGCCGGCCACCCACGCGCCGTCGGACCACGTGAGGCTCTCGGGCGAGGCGTCCAGAGCCATGCCCGCGAGCAGGCGGGCCTTGTCGCGGATCTTGGCGCTGGCGCCGGCGATCGCCGCCGGCGCGCCGTCGGACGGGGCCGTGTTGTAGCCGTGCCCGACGCCGAACCGATCGGTGTCCGCGGGCACGACCTTGACGTCGAGCGCCGGCACGCCGAGCTCTTGGCCGACGAGCTGCGCGTACTCGGGTTCGTTCCCGTCGGCGTCGGTGGTCAGGCTGAGCACCATCTTGCCCGTCGGGTGAACGCGCAGGAAGACTGCTCGGTAGGCCTCGTCAGCCACTACTGATCCTCCTCGTGATCGGAATCGAGACGCTGACGCTCCTGGTGGGCGCTCAGCGCGTTGTGCTCTTCAAGGTCGCAGAAGGCGGGCTGCGGCCCGCCTTGTGGGTGCGGCGGGACCGCCGGCCGCTCGCAGCCGGGGTAGATGCACGTCCTACCCGTCGTCATCGGTCACCCACCCCGGCGTCGTGTTGCCCCTGCTCGGGCCGTGCCCGCTGGGCATCGCCACCGAGCTGCCCGGCACCGGCGTGGCGCTGGCCCACGGCTCGGGAGCCTCGACCGCGGGCGGCGCCTCGAAGCTCACGACGGCCGGCGCGCCGCCGATCGCGTCGACGACCTCGCCGAGGGCCTGGAAGCTGTGGCCGCTCACGAGCGCGTCGCAGTGCGGCAGCGCGGCGACCATGCCGCCGGCCTGCACGGAGAACGCGCCGGCGCCGACGCGGGGATTGACCCACACGATCCGATGGGCGAGGCGCGCCAGGCGCTGCATCTCGCGGCCCACGAGCATCGGGTCGCCGCGCTCCCAGCCGTCGGAGAGGATCACGACCACCGCGCCGCGGGCCATGCCGCGGCGCCCGTGGCGGTCGTTGAACGCCTTCAACGCGTCGCCGATCCGCGTGCCGCTCGACCAGTCGGGCGCCGCGGCGGCGGCGCGCTGGATCGCGCGCTCGGGATGGCGGCCGGCCAGCGCGCGCGTCAGGCGGGTCAGCCGCGTGGCGAACGCGAACGCCTCGACGTGCGGGCCGCTGCCGGCGGCCGAGGTCACGAACTGCAGGTAGGCGCGGGCGTAGGGCTCCATCGAGCCCGAGATGTCGCACAGCATCACGAGGCGGCGGGGCACGACGCGCCGGCGCCGGCGCGCGAGGCGGATCGGCTCGCCGCCGTTGCGCAGGCTGCCACGCAGGGTCCGCCGCAGGTCGATCTGCCGGCCGTGGCGCCCGCGCTCGCGCCGGCGGGTGCGGCGCAGCGGGGTGGCGAGCGCCAAGCGCGACATCAGCCGGTAGAGCTGCGCCAGCTCCTGCGCGTCGAGCGCGTCGAAGCGCTTGCCGGCCAGCCGCTCCTCGTCGCCGGCCAGCGCGAGCGGGACGTCGATCCCAGCGGCGTCCTCCCCGTCGCGCGAGCGGGGCGCGGCGGAGGCCGCCGCATCGCGCTGCGCCGAGGCGCCCGGCGAGGTCCTGTGCTCGACCGGCGGGCGCTCGTCGGGCGGCGCGGCGACGGTCTGCGCGTCCTCGGGCGGCGCGCCGTCGGGCGGCGCCGGGTCGCCGAAGACCGAGGCGAAGACGGCGTCGAACGCCTTGCCGTGCGCGGGGTCGGACACGAACACCGAGCGGGCGGTCCAGTACAGCCGCCGGCGCGTGATCGGCCGCACCAGCGCGAGCGCCCGCGCGAAGCCCACCGCACGCTCGGGGGTCATCGGCACGCCGGCGTCGTGCAGGCGGCGGCTCAGCCCTGCGGCCAGCGGCGGCAGGTCGAGCTCGATCGTCTCCACCGCGAACGCCCGGTCCGGGGCGCGAGCGTCGGTCACCGGCTGCGCACGAGCTGCTCGAGGCCGGCCGCGCGGATCACCTCCTGGTCCTCCTCGTACTTCAACACCGACCCGAGCGTGAGGTTCACGGCCGCGGCGTCCAGGCGCTCGATCCCGAGCAGCTCCAGGGCCGCCAGCCAGTCGATCGCCTCCGCGATGCCCGGCGGCTTCTGCACGTCGGAGTCGCGCATCCGAGCGACCGCGTCGGCGACCTGGACGGCGAGTGTCTCCGAGGCGCCCTTCACGCGCCGGCGCACGATCTCCACCTCGCGCTGCGGGCTCGGGTAGTCGATCCAGTGGTAGAGGCAGCGGCGCTTGACGGCGTCGTGCAGGTCGCGCGTGCGGTTGGAGGTCAGGACGATGATCGGCGGGTGGGTGGCCACGATCGTGCCCAGCTCCGGGATCGTCACGGCGGCCTCGGCCAGCAGCTCGAGCAGGAACGCCTCGAAGTCGTCGTCGGCGCGGTCGATCTCGTCGATCAGGAGCACCGCCGGCCGCGGGCCGGGGTGCTCGAGCGCGCGCAGCAGCGGGCGCCGGATCAAGTAGTCCGGGCCGAACAGGTCCTCCTCGCGCAGCGTCGTGCCGCCCGCGTCGGCGAGTCGGATGCTCAGCAGCTGGCGGGGGTAGTTCCACTCGTACAGCGCCTCCGCGGCGTCGATGCCCTCGTAGCACTGCAGGCGGACCAGCGGCGTGTCGAGCACCGCGGCGAGCGAGCGAGCCGCCTCGGTCTTGCCGACGCCCGCCTCGCCTTCTAGCAGCAGCGGCTGGGGCAGGCGCAGGCTGAGGAACATCGACGTCGCCAGGCCCTCGTCGACGAGGTAGTCGACGCCGGCGAGGCGCTGC
>Ga0136617_10005898_pt1 | contig 10970 bp, 10 predicted proteins | sample AntDrymUQ3222106_2_FD_129672 | JGI IMG/M metagenome (GOLD analysis project Ga0136617, IMG submission 129672) | Polar desert sand microbial communities from Dry Valleys, Antarctica - metaG UQ322 (21.06) | ecosystem: Environmental > Terrestrial > Soil > Desert | place: Antarctica: Dry Valley...
GCCGTCGTGGGTCACCGGATCGGGCGCGGTGTACTCCTCGATCCGCACGCCACGGGCGCGGAGGTCGTCGATTGCCGCCCGCACGTCCGGGACTCGCCACGCCAGCTGCGTCTGGGTGTCTTTCGTGCCGGTGGTGCTCGCGGTGACCACCAGCTGGGTTCCACCGCCGGAGCCGAAGACGATGCGGTCCGGCAGATCCTCGCGCAGGATCGGCAGGCCGAGGACCTCGTGATAGAACTGTCGACTCGCGTCGAGGTCTTTCGACAGAAGGATCGGGAAGACCGGGTGATCGCTGAGCATGCGTTCCTTCTTTCTTGGTACGGCAGGACGGTTCATGATCGGAGCGTCATCATGCAGCGGATGGGTCGCAAAGCAAGGGGAGTCCCGCACGCCCGCCCCTTCCAGGGCAGGCCGAACATCAGCGGAGGCGGCCGCGGCAGCGGCGGTGGAGCCCGGAACATGTCCGCCGGCTGACTGCATGGCGGTCGAACGTGACAGTGGCGTAAGCGCTACAGGGGATAGAGGTCGTCGTGGCCGTGGTTGGCGATGTGATTCTCGGGCGATGGGCTCATCCCCCAGTCTCGTCGCCCGCCCGCCAATCAGTCGAGGGGACCCGGTCCGACCGGGGAGCTTTCATAGGGGACGATGGGGCCGGCAAAGAGGAGACCGACGACAATTACGGCTACAACAAATGAAGCAGAGTGCAGCCAGCTTCCATCGGTTCACCACCAGAGTCTCGCGCGGCGCCAAGATGGGACGAACATGACAGTACTGGAAGCGAGTCTGGCGACTTCCTCCCGCTAGCCTGTCTCTCGTCGGATGGCGCCGAGCCAACGGTCTCGTCGGCGGATGCGAATGCGCCAAGAGGTCATCGCCGTCGGATCGACTCCAGTGTCGCCCACCAACCACCATTTTCACGCTCGATCTGACCGCATAACTGCGCAGCGCAATCACATTCTGATCGGGACCGCCTCCCTCAAGGAGGGTTTCGCCGGCTACGCGACTACCCGGAGAGCGTCGAGGCGGTCGGCTCAATCCTGGCAGACTCGCGCGGCGCCCGGGGTGCCGGCTCGGAGGCCGTGATGGCGTCCAGCCGAGCCAGGAACGGGCGCGCGCCAAGCTGCGTCAAGATCTCGCGTGCACGCTCGGCGGCCGCGCGCGCCTCGTCGTCTTCGATGCCGACGAGCATGGCGAAGTCGAGGCCGCACAGCGCCTCCTCCAGGATGAGGCCCGTGTCGCGCCACAGGGCGAGTGCCTCTCGATACGCGCCGAGGGCCTCAGAGCGGTGACCCTCGACTGCGGCGATTCCTGCCCGCACGGTCAGTCGCGAGGCTTCCATGTTCGCCCCGTGGAGGGGAATGGCCTCGAGGCCGCGCAGCGCATCCCGCGCCGCATCGAGGTCCCCAGCCCACAGGGCGGCTCGCCCCGCGGTGCGGAAGGCAAGCGGCGCGTTCTGTCCCTGTCCGGATGCCGCGCGCGTGCTCATCGCCACCGCATCGGCGAGCCGGCCTTCTGCCAGCGCGACGATCGCCTCGGAGACGTGAAGCTCGGCGTGCAGCTGGGGGTCGGACTGCTCGGCGGCAATGCGGCGGCACTCTTCCAGGGTTGCCGTTGCTGACTCGCCGCGCAGCGCCGAGAGCTGGGCGTCATAGACGAGGATGGTCAGCCGATCGACCGGGTCCTGCTCACGATCCATCGTCGCTTTGACCTCGTCCCGAACCTCGTCCCACAGCCCGAACCGCAAGGCGGCGGTCGCGAAGTTGGCGACAAGCGTCGATGCAAGGCTCTCGGCTCCATAGCGTCGAACGTGGGCGAGACCGGCCCGCGCGCTGGCCATCGAGTTAGTGGGATCGACCTCGGCGAGCATGTACGACAGGTTCAGGTGCGCCCGACCGGCAGTGAACGGCAGTCCGTTCGCTTCGGCGAGGCGGAGGGCGGCCTGCAGCAGCGCGCTCCCCTCGATCGGCCGACCGGCCTCCGCCAGCGTGGTGCCCTTAGTGGCCAGCGTGTCGGCGACGATCGACACGAGATTGAGTCGTTCGGCGGCGCCAAGCGTTCGATCACTCCATTCGATAGCCGGCTCCGTCTCCTCACCGAAGAATCGAGCGCGGGCCAGCTGGGACCACAGGTGGACGAGCGCCGAGTCACCGATGTCCTCGAACTCCTTCGCGGCCGGCTCCAGGACGTCGAGGGCGGGCTGCAGCTGGAAGGCATTGAGGAGGACCTCGCCCTGGAGCGCCACGGCGCGGGCCGCTCCGTCCCGGTCGCCGAGGTCGCGGTACGAGGCAACAGCTCGCGCAAGGAATGCCTCGGCGGCATCGTGCCGCCCCCCATGGGAGGCGGCGATGCCTGCCCGACGCAGCAGCCCGGCCTCGTCGGTTCGCTCGCCGGTGATCGAGAGCGCGCTCTCGAGGAACGCCAGCGCCTGGACGTGAGACCCGAGTTGCGCGGCGCGCTCGGCAGCCCCCTTCAGGGCGATCCGCGCCTGGACCGCGAGCGCATCGGCTTCGGCGCCATCGGCGCTCTCCCGGTGCGCAGCTAGGTAGTGCGCCGCCAGGACTCCGGCGAGCTCGTCGTCACCCAATGACTCGAAAAAGCGCGCGGCAGCGAGGTGTCGGCTGCGGCGCCCCCGCTTGGCGAGCGTGGCATAGGAGACCTCTCGGATGAGCGCCTGCACGAACGCGTATTGGCCGCGTTCCGGCGAGCGCGGATCGACTTCCAGCACCAGGAGCTCGCGGCGCACGAGCGCCCCGAGGCGCGGCTCGAGCTCGCCAGGGTCCGTGGCGGAGACGGCCGCGATGCCGGCGAGGGTGAATGACTGTCCGAGGACCGCGGCATCCTGGAGGAGCGCCCGATCAGCCTGGTCTAGCGCGTCGAGACGGGCGGCGATGAGGGCGTGCAGGGAGTCGGGCACGGCCAGCGTGGAGAGGTCGCCGGCCGGGCGATAGCCGCCTCCTTGCTCGACGAGCCTACCGTTCGTCACCAGCATTCGAACCGTCTCGACCGCGTAGAGCGGGATGCCCCCGGCACGCGCCACGATCGCGTCGGCCACGGGGGACGGGAGGCCCGGCACCAGGCCCGCGAGGAGGTCGCCCACCGCTGGATCGGTGAGCGGATCCAGGCGCAGGCTGGTGAAGCTGCGCGCCCCACTGCCCCAGTTCGGCCGCTTGTCCATGAGCTCCGGCCGCGCCAGGGTGACCACGTAGATCGGTGCCCGCGACCACTCCACGAGGTGATCGACGAAGTCGAGCAGGCCGGGGTCGGCCCATTGGATGTCCTCGAAGACGAGCGCCACGCTGCCCTTGATCGCGATGCGCTCGAAGAAGGTGCGCCATGCCGCGAAGAGCTCCTGGCCGCCGCTCGCCGGCGCATCGGAGATCCCGAGCAGGGCAAGCAGGCTTGGCTCGATCCATCGACGCTCTTCCGCATCGGGGACGTACTCCTCGAGCGTCGCGGCGATGCGCTCCCGCACGGTCGCCTCGTCGTCGGCCTCGGCCAATCCGGCCCGTACGCGGACCATCTCGCCCAAACCCCAGAACGTGACGCCGTCGCCGTACGCCGGGGATCGGCCGTCGTGCCAGTAGATGTCCTCGACGACGCCATCGATGTACTTGAGGAGCTCCCAGACGAGCCGGCTCTTGCCGATGCCGGCCTGCCCGATCACCGACACGAGCCGCGGGCGACCCTCGCGACCCGTCGCATGCAGCAGCTCCTTGAGCAGTCGGAGCTCGTCGTCGCGGCCGACGAATGGTGCCTCGAGCCGCTCGCTGCGTCCGGTTCCGCCACGTTCGGCGACGATGCGCATGGCCCGCCAGGCCGTCACCGGCAGCGCCTTCCCCTTCAACTCCTGGTCGCCGGCAGGCTCGCACACGATGGCAGCGGACACCGCGCGCTGGGTCGACTCGCCGATGAGGACCATCCCCGGTTCCGCCACCGACTGCAGCCGGCTGGCGGTGTTCACGAGATCCCCGGCCACCATGCCCTGGTTCGTGGCCCCGATCGTGACCGCAGCCTCCCCACTCACGACGCCAACTCGGGCGACGATGTCCGGGCCCAATCTCTGCACCGCGTCGACCAGCTCGAGCGCCGCGCGAACGGCGCGCTCCGCGTCGTCCTCATGCGCGATGGGCGTTCCCCAGACCGCCATGACCGCATCGCCGATGAATTTCTCGACCGTCCCGCCGTACCTCCCGAGGAGGTCGCTCGCGAGCTCGAAGTAGCTTGAAAGCAGGTCGCGCACGGCCTCGGCATCCCGCCCCTCTGCCAGGGCGGTGAAGCCGACGAGGTCCGCGAAGAGGACGGTGACGAGTCGACGCTCCGCTCGCGCCGACTCGGCGGGAGCGAGGGCAACGGCAGCGTGCGCTGGCGCCGCGCCGACCGCCAGGGGTGTCGCGCACTCGCCACAGAACTTCGCGCCCGGTCGATTCGATGCGCCACAGGCCGGGCACGGGCTGCTCAGCGCGCTGCCGCATTCATCGCAGTACTTGCGACCCGCGGCGTTCTCCGTCCCACAGGCTTGGCAGATCATCGGGCACGTCCCTCGTCGATGGGCTCGCAGGGTACCGAACCGCACCCGCGCTGAACAGACCCCAGCGAAACAGGTCGCGCTCGGGCTCCATGACGAGAACCGATGCGCCCGCCTCCGACGGGCGCCAGGCGAAGCCCCGCACGACGACGACCGGTCGCTATTTTCGTTCCCAATTTCGTATCCGGGCCGCTCGCCCAGATTCTGAACGCGATGTGGCCGGACGTCCTGTACGCAATCGTCAACGAGCCCCTCATTGGGCTCATATGGGCTGTTACGATGCTTGGAGCAACGGCCGCGCTGGCCGGATATCTCGCGTATCTGCTGTGGCCGATGGTGGTTCGTGAAGAAGGAGCGCCATCATCAGACACGGAGCGCGGAGTTAAATCCAGTTCGCGTCCGGACAGTTAGCGCGGTCGGCGATTGCTGGGCGGCCATAGTCAGACCTCGTCCATGCCTACCGACGTCGAGAGCTGCTCGGCACGCCAGCTCGGAATCCAGCCGAAGACTGCTTGACCGATGACCAGCACCTGCCGCGGCGCGGTCCCGACCAGCGGCCAGTGCGGACGTCAGGCTGACGCCGTCGAGGTTGCGGACGCGGAGGTAACGGTCCAGGGCGCGACTGGTCTGGCGGTCGACGGGCAGGCGCGCGGGCGGCGGCCCTTGCCGAGCACCAGCACCACCTCGCGGCGAAGGTCGACTTCATCGTGCGTCGCGAACGGCCGTTCTCGGTCGAGGAGTTTGCCCGTCGACAGCCTGCCGATCTCCTGGGGACGCCCGGATTCATCGTGAGCGTCGAGGACCTTCGTCGCCGTGGATCGCGCCTACGTCGAGCGCTGGGTCGCCTGCCTGGATCTCGGCGAGATCTGGGATCGCGTCAAGGCCGATAGTTGATCGACGCTTTCGTGGAGCGCGCTCGACCACGCCAGGGCCGGCGAGGCACGCGCCCGCCGCCTCTTCAACGGTCAGGGCGTGCCGAGGAGGTCGAGGATGCGGGTGACCTCCACATTGATGGGAGGCTGAAGGAAGGGGTAGTGCGGCCCGTTGACGTCGACCTCGTTCGGGCTTGACGAGCGGGCCAGGACCGCCTCGATCCCCTTCTGCCCGATCGACACCATGAGGTCGCGCGGTGCTCCGGGCGGCGCGTCGAACTGGAGCGCCCGGAGATAGCTCATGGGAACCCTCGGAAGCGTGGCGAGGGCAGCCCGCGCCTCATGGTGGATCGAGTACCGGAACACCTCGCCGCCGTTGGCGTACGGGTCGGAAGGTTGACTCGAGGGGACAAGCCCGCGCTGCGCGAGCATCGCGTCGATGTCGGCGTCGGAGGGCAGGCTGGCGTCGATGAACACGATCCCCGCAACGTCAGTCGGGTGGGCGCCGGCGTAGATCAGGCCGACGAGGCCCCCAAAGGAACCGGCCACGAGCAGGTAGGGCGGCTCGATGTGGGCCGCCGCAAGGAGGTTCGCGAGATCCGTCGCGGCTTCGGTGCCGGTCAGGTCGCCTGCTACCTTGTCGCTCGAACCCATGTTGGCGCGATCGTATGTACACACGCGGGTCCGCTTCGAGAATGCATCGCGCAACGGGTAGCCGTGGCTTCGGTCGCCACCGATCCCGTGGAGGAAGACGATCGTCGGGGATCCACTGCCGAGGCATTCGAGGAACAGCGAGTGACCTCCGACGTCGAACGATCCGGCGACGGCGACGCCACTCGGGGAGACGGACGGGTGAGCAGAGGCCGCGGGGACCGGGCTGGTTTCCGCGACGGTCGAGGCCGCTGGCGATCTCGCCTCGTCGGCCGATCCCGGCGCAGGGCTCGTGGGGAGTTGCTCAGAGGGCGTCGTGGTAGCGGCGCCCCCACATCCTGCGATGGCGAGCACCAAGCCGAGAACCCCGAGGAATCTGAATGTTGCGTATCGCACTGATCTTTTTTCCTCATGCTGAGGTGAGCGACGGAATCCGTCGCGCTTGGTCCGAACGCGGTCACGAGGCACAGGAGCCGCCCCAGCGAAACCCGCGACGGTTAAGGACGGCCTCGACTCGTAACACGCGCCGCCGGGAGTCCGCGGGGGCCTGTGAAGTTGAGGCCGATGGTGTCGTTGCAGTTCCTGGGGCACCAGCGGTCCCCCTACCGGGCGATCCACTAGCGCTGCACGCCGCGGACACGATGGCCAAGGCGAGCAGCGCAGACCATCGCCATAGGCGCGCGGTCGATGGCGCAGGTTATCGGCGCTGCCGCCGGCTGCGCCCGTATCACGATCGCACCGGGACGGCATGGCGGGCGGCGTTCGTTCGCCGCACGTGGCTCGTATTAGCGCATTCATCCGGCGAGCCATAGCCTTTCACCGCCACGCTCCTAATAGGCATCGCTCTGGGCTAACGTGTCCCATTCGTCGGTCCTACTCATATAGGCGGACATGGCAGCACGATCGTTCAATTCTTGGGGCTGCCGGGTCCGATCGTGACACCCGAGGCGCCGACAGGCACACGCTCCACGCCCACCCGGCCGCCCGCGCCGGGCTCCGTGGCAGACCGTCCGGGACCCCTCGATCGCTCAAAACGTTGCAGTGGGCGTCTTCTCACCACCGGTTACCGCGTCACGAGTCGTTGCTTCCACGACCCCGGGCGATTCGGCCCTGCGGGCGTTGCGAGCCGACGTGTTGATGAAGCCATTCATGCTACGGCCGCCGGCGAGCAGCGAGAGGCATGGCGGTACGCGGGCGGAGTGGCGCATGGTGTCGACACGCCGGGCCACTCTGCTCGAGGCAGATCACTCGAAGAGCGCGCAGATCTCCGACCAGTCCAGGTCGAAGCCGGGATGGGGACCGGCAATCTGAAGATCCAGCTCGTCGATGAAGACGCCGCCCGGCATGTCATCGCCCTCGGTGTCGTACAGGTAGGTGAACCGGATGACCCCTCGATCACGCAGGACGACGTTCCCGTCCGCGTCGTAGACCGCGAACGGCTGGCCGGCCTCAATGGACCGAAACTCGAAGATCGTGCCGTCGACCTGCCGGGCCTGCATCTCGTTGGACACTCCGTGTCCGCGGAGCGTGATCGATCGTCCATTCGCAGTATGGACCTCCTCCCATGAAAAATTGGCTTGCAGGAAGAAGGCCGTCGCGAGGTCACCCTTGCCCTGTCGGAACCGATACTGGGAGCTGACCGACCCGTCAACGGTGACGAGGAACCCGCAGTCGTCGTAGCTGTCGGTGAACGTATCCTCAATTCGCCCCCGCTCAGCGATCGTGGCCTGTGCAGCGGCTGGAAGCGTGACGAAGAGGACAAGGAGTCCAGTTAGGGCGGCGCCGATCATTCGCCGCCGCGGCCCGGGTGCCAAGCCTTGATTGGGTTGCAGCGCGCCAAATGTGATGGATGGGGTCATGCGATTCCTCCTTGTGGAGCTATTGCCCAATGTCGATCAATGTCACCGAGGCGTCGATCTGGTTGAGGACGCTCAGCCACGACCCGGAGAACGCCATGGCCGTCGACCCTCGCCCCGTCGGGAGGCTCAGCACGAGCTCGCCGGTCGACGGATCGATGGCCCTGACCTGTCCATCGCGGCGATCCGTCACCCAGATCCATCCGTTGGCCGCTGTCACCGCGCTGGGTGTCGTGCCGATCTCGATGGTGGCCTCGATCCGATTGGATTCGGGATCGATCCTGGAGACCGCCCCGCGGGTTCCCGTCGCGACCCACACCCCTCGATCGATGGCGATGCCGTCCGCAATGCCGGCCAGCCGTACGCGAGCGACGACGTCCAATGAGCGGGGGTCGACCCGAATCAGCTCGTTGCCAATGGCGATCCAGAGGGCGCGCTGGTCGCCCGCGAGATTGGCCTCTGATGCATCGGCCACCGATAGCTCCGCGGTGGCGGTCACCCGGTCCGTGGTCGGGTCGATCCGGCTGACGGTGCCATGCAACGCGCTGACCACCCAGAGGGCACCGGCCGCCTCCGCCGCTGAGCTGGGGTAGGAGCCCACCTCGATGGTGGCGATGACCTGGTTGGTATCGGGATCGATCCGCGTCACCGTTCCGAACTCCGGGTCGACGGTCCAGATCGAGCCGAAGGCGGCGGTGACGTCCGAGATGGCGGGATGGAGGTCCAGCCTCGGCGCGGGGCGGTCGTAGGTCTTGACGCTTGCGACGGTCTCGCCGGTCTCGGGATCGAGGCGCAGCACCCCGACGAGGCTGTTGTTGCCGACCCATACGCCGTCGGGCAGCGCGGCCATCCCGAGTGCTACCCCCGGTCCCAGCGCCGCGGTCCGGACGACCCTGGGCGCATCGGCCTCCGTTGGATCGGCCGGGCGGAGGCGATAGGTGTACAGCCCGACCAGCGCAACGGCGGCGAGGGCCACGGCCAGTGTCCGCATGGCGGGCAGCCGCCAGCGGCGCCAGAACGGGATGGAGCGAGGCTGTGGCAACGCCGCCGTCTGGCCAATCACCGTCTCGACGATCCAGTCCGGCGCCTCGCGCGGGGCCTCGTCAATCAGCCACCCCCGCAACAGGTCATGGAACTCGGGGTCGTTCATGCCGACCAGCTCCCGTTGGTGCGGCGAGCGCTGCGGTCATCCGCCTCGAGCGCAGCGCGCAGGGCACGCTCGGCGTGATGGAGTCGTGACTTGGCGGTCCCCAGCGGCACCTCCATAGCGGCCGCGATGGAGGGAATCGTCAGCCCCAGGTAGTGGCGCAGCACGAGCGTTGCTCGATGGTCGATCGAGAGGCGCCGAAACGCGCGGTTCAGCACCTCCCTGTCGGCGACCTGAGCCGTCTCGTCTCCCACGGGAGATTCATGCGTCGGTAAGAGCTGGATCTCTGCGCCATGCCGACGCCGCATCCGCCAGATGTCGGCGCACGCGTTCATGAGCAGCCGCTGGAGCCATGGGCGGAACTTTTCCGGGTCGCGCAGCCTGGGTAGGTCCTGCCACATCCTGACCAGAGCCTCCTGGACGGCGTCCTCAGCGGCGGTCCGATCTCGCAGAACGAGGGTTGCTACAGCGTGGAGCCGATCGGCCGATACCGCCGCGAGCGTGGAGAACGCGTCATGGTCGCCGCTTCGCGCGCGCTCTATCAGGTCTTGTTCCACGAGTCGCTCCTGCGTCAGCCGTGACGCCATGGCTGCTCATCCTCCGCGTCCGCGGTCGCTCCGGTGTCCCTCTACCAATCTGGCGGTTGGAAGAGCCGATATCGTTCAATCAGCGTCGCTGGCGCGACGCGTGGGAGCGATGCTTGACATGCAAGAGCGCGTTGCAGCCCCCCAGACCAGGTTCTGGATCATCTTGCGGTGGCTGGTGCGGCTGAGCTCGATGGCTCCGACCACGTCGCGCGGATCGTCGGAGACGAGGACGATCCCGGCTGGGGTCCAGAGCAAATAGAACGTCCGTACGAACCGTGCAGTCACGCGCTGTCCTCACCTGCGGCTGACTCCCACTCGTTTCGTGCGTGGATTGGTACAGGGACTGACTTCGCGTGTCTCAGCCCTCTCAGGCACGCCACCCTGCTCACCTCGCGTGAGGGGCTGCGCGAACAGCCAGATGGCGACGGCGGCAGGGACCGTGAGAAGTGCGAAGGGCACGAGCTGGGCCACCGCGGACGGATCGTCGCCGGCCCTCTGGACGAACTGCGAGAGATTCATCGTCATCAGGCCGATGCGAACGAGGCATAGTCCGATGGCAAGGATGGCTGCCCATACGTGGCGGCGAAGGACGAAGACCACGGCGACCACCGTGGCTGCGACGTATACGCCTTGCGTGAGGACGTAGAGCACGGACGGCAGCGCGGCGTCTCCGGGCCCCGGCAGGATCGCGACGGTCAGGGTCTGGACGGATCCGGGCAGATAGATGGCCACCTCCCAGCCGATGACGCCGAGGATCGCGGCACCGGCAGCGTGATGCAGGGAGAGCGTCGGCAGGCGCTCGCGCCCAGTTCGCCCGATGACAATGGCAGCGGCGACGGCAAGTCCGACCATCAGCGCGAAAGCCCAGACAACCCAGAGCTCCTCGAGCACGGACGCCTCCTGTGCAGATCAGTCCGGCGAGTCTACTAAGGATGCGGGCGTGAATCTTCCCCTTGGCGGTGAGCTGATCGCCCGTGCCCCGGGCTGGGTCTTCGAGCTCGGCGTCTACGAGCTGGTGCTCCTCATCGGCGGCACCGTCATCCTGGTCGGGTCGCTGGCGCTATCGGTCGGATCGGTGCGTGAGGATACCGGCGGGTCCCGTATGCTGCCGGCTAGGAGGTGGCACTCACATGTCGCAATTGGCACAACTCCATCAGTGGCATCTCGGGAGTCACGCGGCAGATAGGTTCGCCGATCACTCGGCCGGCAGCAGCGGCATTGCAATCAGCACCGTGTGTACGACGTGCGGGTTGGCTCGGGTTCAAGGATCGACTCGCTGGGAGAGCAACATATTGACTTGCGCGGCGAATGTCCGGGGACACCCGTAGACCC
>Ga0136617_10005899_pt1 | contig 10970 bp, 11 predicted proteins | sample AntDrymUQ3222106_2_FD_129672 | JGI IMG/M metagenome (GOLD analysis project Ga0136617, IMG submission 129672) | Polar desert sand microbial communities from Dry Valleys, Antarctica - metaG UQ322 (21.06) | ecosystem: Environmental > Terrestrial > Soil > Desert | place: Antarctica: Dry Valley...
CATGAAGCAACCGTCGCCGGCGATCACATAGGTGTGGTGATCGACGAGCGCTGACCCGAAGCGCTGGCGGAGCACGCGCTCGGCGATGGCCATCCCGACGGCGTCGCCGAAACCCTGCCCGAGCGGGCCGGTCGTGACCTCCACGCCGGCGGTGTGGCCGGCCTCGGGGTGGCCGGGCGTGCGCGACTCGAACGAGCGGAAGGCCTTGATGTCGTCGAGCTCCATGCCTGCACCGGCGAGGTAGAGCATCGAGTACTGGAGGATCGAGGCGTGGCCGTTGGAGAGGATGAAGCGGTCGCGATCGGGCCACTCGGGATCGTCGGGGTCGTACTTGAGGACGCGGCTGAACAGGACGTGGGCCAGTGGGGCGAGGGCCATCGCCGTTCCCTGGTGGCCGCTCTTGGCATGCAACGGGGCGTCCATGGCGAAGCCGCGCACGAGGGAGATGGCCTCGGCCTCGAGGTCTTTGGGGAGGGTGGGGGGCATCGCCAACGGACTGTACCCATGGGTCCGGGCCGTGCAAGCGTGGCGCGATGGCTGACAGAGCGCGTGTCGCCCTCGTCACCGGCGGCAGCCGACGGCTGTGCATCTCGCCGAGCACGGATGGGACGTGGCGATCAGCTACCGGGACGCCGTCACGGCTGCCGATGGGGTTGTCGCGCGATGCCGCGCTCTCGGCCGGCGGGCCGTCGCCGTGCGCGCCGACGTCGCCGCGCCCGACGACGTCGAAGGGCTGTTCGCCACGGTGGACGAAGAGCTCGGCCGACTCGACGCCCTCGTCAACAACGCCGGCATCGTGTCGAGCGCAGGGCGCGTCGAGGACTACGACGCCGCTCGGCTTCGTCACGTTGTCGACGTCAACCTGATCGGCGCGTTCCTTGTCGCCGGCGCGGCGATCCGGCGGATGTCCACCGCCCGTGGTGGTGTCGGCGGGGTGGTCGTCAACGTGTCGTCACGGGCGGCCGTGCTCGGCAGCGCTGGGGAGTACGTCGACTACGCGGCGACCAAGGCCGGCCTCGACGCGCTCACGGTCGGCTTGGCACAGGAAGTGGCGAGCGTCGGGATCCGCGTCGTTGGCGTGCGGCCGGGCCTCATCGAGACGGAGATCCACGAACCGGGCCGGCTGGCACGGCTCGGATCGACCCCACCGCTCGGTCGCCCCGGCCGACCGGAGGAGGTTGCCGCAGTGATCGCGTGGCTGTGTTCGGACGACGCGTCGTACGTCACCGGAGCCACGCTCGACGTCGGCGGGGGGCGCTGAACCGCCCTCCGTTGCCTGACGCCGCTCAGACCGGCGGGAGCAGCGTGAAGGGCACGACCAGCCACTCGCCTTGATCGAGACGGCAGTGGGCGAAGACCTGGTCGTAGTCGGTGAACTCGAGCTCACCGCGCACGAGTCGGTACGTGAACTTTCCGGGATCGACGGTGAACGGGCTGACGTTGTGAGCGACCTGGTCGTCGTCTGTGACGGGGACCGTCGGATCGCCGGTGCGACGGAAAACCACCGCCAACACGCCTTGACCGGCATCGGTCGGCGGGCAGTAGACGAGGACGACGAGGTGCGGAGCGATCGTCACCGGGACCGCCGACGGCGCGGCCATCGAGAACATCGCCCCGGTGAGGTCGAGACGGGCTGCGGGGCCGGGTGCCTGGCGCAGCTCGAAGTTCTCGACGAACAACGCCGACACGATGTGCATCCGGCGAGGGTATCGACCGGGCCGGTCCGCGATGAGCAGTGAGAGGCGCTACGCCGGTCATCGCTCATCGCGCCGGCCACAACAAAATACGTCCGGTTTGGACCGTTGGACGGGCGGGGACACACTGTCGCTGGCACCGACATCAGCCCTTTGGCCCTTTGGAAGGACGCGAACGATGGCATTCACCCTGCCCGACCTGCCGTACGACACGAACGCCCTGGAGCCGCACCTGTCGGCGGAGACGTTCGAGTACCACTACGGCAAGCACCACAAGACCTACGTCGAGACGCTCAACAAGCTCGTCGACGGCACCGACCAGGCCGACGCCAGCCTCGAAGACATCATCATGAGCTCCGACGGCAAGCTGTTCAACAACGCCGCCCAGGTGTGGAACCACACGCTGTACTGGAACTCGATGGCGCCGGGTGGCGGCGGGGCCCCGAGCGGCGGTGCCGGCGACGCCGTCAACGAGGCGTTCGGCGGCTACGACAAGTTCCGGGAGGAGTTCAAGACGGCGGCGACCGGTCAGTTCGGGTCGGGGTGGACCTGGCTCACGCTGGATGGCGGGAAGTTGGCGATCTCGGCAACGGGCAACGCCGACCTGCCGATGAAGCACGGCGAGACCGCCGTGCTCACGTGTGACGTCTGGGAGCACGCCTACTACATCGACTATCGCAACGCCCGTCCGGACTACGTCGACGTCTACCTCGACCACCTGATCAACTGGAAGCTGCTCGACGAAGCCCTCTGAGATCCTGCGATCCGTCCGTTCGGATCGACCCGGTCGGGTCGGTCCGGACGGACGGTTGCGCGTTCCGGCGACCTACGCGGCGGTGCGGCCGCGGGCGCTCTGGGTGAGGCGCAGGTCGGCGAGGCGGACCTTGGCCAGTCGCAGCCACGTCAGCACCTTGATGACGTACCAGCCCGGATCGATCTCGAACCAGCGATGGGCCAGCTTGGCCGACGTCGGTGCAGCGTGGTGGTTGTTGTGCAGACCCTCGCCGGCGGTGATCAGCGCCAGCCACTGCAGGTTTCCCGCCGAGTTGTCGTAGGGCCGGCTGCCGAAGTGGTGGCCGATGGCGTTGACGGCTGCGGAGCCGCCGAGGTACAGGTTGACGTGCACGAACGACGCGAGCAGCCCGACCTGCCACCCAAAGACGAAGCACAGCGCGCCGACGCCGACGGCGAGCCCGACCAGGGCGTGGTCGTAGTAGACGCGATCGAGTCGCGTCGGCGGGAGATCCTTGGCATAGCGGGCCACCGTCGCAGGGTTGCGAGCCTCACCGCGGTACATCTGCACGTTGAGCATCTGCACCTTGATCCACCCGTTCAGGACGGGGGAGTGCGGGTCGCCGGCGACATCGGTGAATGCGTGGTGCTTGCGGTGAACGGCGACCCACTGGCGTGGCCGACTGCCGGTGCTGATCCAGATCACGGAGCGGAACGCCTGCGTGACGGCCGGACGCAGCGTCAGTGCACGATGGGCCAGCGTCCGGTGGAGGTAGACCGTCGTGGCGACGTTGGCGAACAGTGAGACCAGGGTCCCGACGACGATGGCGAGCAGCACGGTGCGCAGCACCGGACGCAGGCTAGCAAAGCTACCTACCGGTCGGTAGGGCGTCTCCCGCTAGATTCGTGGTCGTGGCCCAGGAACCCCCGATCCAGGGACGCCTGCTCGACTTTCGACGGGGTGACGCAGCTGCAGTGCCGCCGAAGTCCACGCGTGAGCAGATCCTCGACGAAGCGGTGTCGTGCTTCGCCGGTTTGGGATACGAGGGCACGTCGCTCAACGACATCGCCGCCGGCGTGGGGATCCGCCGGCCGAGCTTGCTGCACCACTTCCCGTCCAAGGAGGCGCTGTACGGCGAGGTCTTCGAGCGCCTGCTGTCGGACTGGTTCGCCAGGCTCGACGGTGCCGTCGCGTCCGGCGAGCACGGATGGGCCAAGATCGAACTGGTACTGCGCGCCGGGTTCGCCTTCTTCGCCGACAACCCGATGTACGTCCGCCTGATGCGCCGCGAGGCGATCGACGGTGGGGCCCATCTGGGCATCGACCTCGCCGCCGTGCTGCGCCCGATGTTCGAACACTCGGTCGCCTACTTCCGCCGGGAGATGGCCGCCGGGACATTCCGCCCGCAGGACCCCGAACAGCTCGTGATCACCGGGTACGGCGCACTGCTCAGCTACTTTTCCGATGCCCCGTTCATCGGCGGACTGATCGACATCGACCCGCTCGATCCACGCGCCCTTCTGCAACGCCGGGACCACGTGCTCGCCTTCTTCCACGCCGCTCTCATCCCGTAGCGCCGATGGCCCCCGCCGATCCACCGACGACGTCGCGCGCCGCGCAGTTCGAGGAGACGCCGACGGAGGTGCGTGAGCGCTGGGAGGGCTTCGGGCAGCGCGGCTTCGGCGGGCGCCAGCACGTCGTGTTCCCGGAGTACCTGGGGCTGCGCATCGAGGAGGTGCGCGTCGGCTACTGCCGGATGCGCATGGCGTTCCGACCCGAGCTGCTGCAGGCCGGCGGGGTCGTGCACGGCGGTGCGATCGCCTCGCTGCTCGATTCGGTCATCGTGCCGGCGATCGGCTCCGTGGTCGAGCAGGGGAGCGACTACTCGACGATCGACCTGCACGTGCAGTTCCTGGCGCCTTTGCTGGAGGACGACTGCGTCGCCGAGGGCTGGGTGCTGCGCCGTGGCCGACGGATCGTGTTCGGCCAGGCCGAAGCGCGAGCGGCCTCGAGCAACCGCCTCGTCGCCACGAGCGCGCTCACGTACCACGTCACCCCACCCCGAGCCTGACGTCCCTGAGAGCGAGCGCGAATCTGGGGTTCACCCGCATGCGCGTCCAAGGTGTCCGCAGAGCTCTTGAAGCGATGGTGCGGACGTGCTGCGACGCCGTCGACGGTCGCGCCGCCCTGCATCTGGGCGCGCTTCGTGTCAAACAGCTTTGTTGGCGCGCACAGTGCCGGATCTGGCACGGTGCGCGCCCAGATACCCGAACTAGAAGGCCGGGCGGGAGCGGGAGCCGGGGCGGCGGGGGCGGTCGGCGAACTGGCGGCCCTCGTAGTAGGTCGGGTTGGTGTCGGGACGGCCATGCCGGCTCGTCCACCGCCACGTCAGGGAGATCCGCTCGTCGGACGTCGGCGCCGGCGGGACCGTGTGCAGCCAGTCGCGCTGGCAGGCGCCACCCATCACCAGGAGGTCACCTTCGCCTGGGGTGATGACAGCGTCGCCGGCCCCGGCGCCGGCAGGCGTCGTGTCCTTGCGCTGCGGTCCCGGCCGGCGCGGCCGGAACACGAACGGGCGGCGCACGCCGAGCACGACGATGGCGATCAGCGTGTCGTCGAGCCAACGCAACTCGCGGTCACCGTGGAAGCCCTGGAAGTCCGCGCCGTCGCGGTAGAGGATCGCCGCCACACCGGTCCACGGGACGCGGTAGCGCGAGGCGAGGTGCATGCCGGTCTGGCGCAGCAACGGATCACGCTCGGCGTACAGCGACGCAGAGAGCCGCTTCTCGTGGACGTAGTGGTCGTAGCGCAGCACTTCCGTCGTCTGCCACGGCGTCGTCTCGCGCAGCGCCTGGAACTGCTCGGCCGGCTGGCGCACGAACCCATCGACGAGCTCGACCCACGACGTCGCGCCGAGCTCGATCCGGCGCACCGCCGCTCTGCGGTCGATCGTCAGCTCGTCGACGCCGTGACGATGCTTCGCTCGCTCGAAGCCTCCCTCGCTCATTGGTGCACCCTGACGTCATGCGACACATCCAGCCCAGAGTTGGCGCACCAATGAGCCGAAGACCGTGCCTGATTGTTCACTCGGTCGAAGCCTCCCTCTCTCACGGGACCATCCAACCACGCCGACGTATCAGCGGGCGCGTGGCGGGATCGTGATGACGTCGCTGTCGGGGGTCCGGCGACGACGCCGGTCCGCCTCACGGAAACGAGTCCCGGTGAACGAGCTGCACGCAACCGCACTGGTCCGCAGGGCACTGCGCGCCGGCGCCAGCTGGCTGCCGGCCGCAACGGCGGCACTGTCACCGACGGACCGGGCAGACGTTGGCGAGCTCGAACGATGGTTTGCCGGGTTCGCCGCCGAGGTGCGCGCTCACCACGAGACGATCGAGACGTGGCTGCTGCCGACGCTCGCCGTTCGCAGGGCGCTCGGTCACGACGTACTCGAAGCGATTGCCGTGGATCACGCCTGCGTCGACCACGTCGTCGGCGAGCTGGGCGACGCGCTCGGCGTACTCGCCTTCGGTCTCGCCGACGGCGTCGGACCGATCGCCGCCGCCCACGGTCTGGCGCTTCGACTGGAACGGCTGCTGGACGCACAGTTGGCTCGTGAGTCGCACCTGCTCGCACCGCTCGTGACGAGGACGCTGCGCCCTGTCGAACGTCTCGCGGTCGATGGCGAGGTGCTGTGCGGGATCACGGTGCGGCGAGCGCCGTTCTCGCTCGACTGGTTGTGCGCGCAGCTCACCGATGCCGAGCGCGAGGCCCTCCTGGCGCTCGCCCCGATCATCGGCGCGGCCGCGGACTGACGGTACGAGATCCGGCGGGTCGCCCCGGCGGTCACTACCGTGGCCCGGCGATGACCGCCGGCACGCTCTCCGAATCTGCGTCCAAGCGGCTGCTCGCAGCGCACGGCATCCCCATCGCCGAGGAGCACATCGTGGCCGACGCCAGCGCCGCCGTCGTCGCGGCCGAAGCGCTCGGCTATCCCGTCGTCGCCAAGCTCAACGGCGAGCGCATCGCCCACAAGACCGAGCGTGGCCTCGTCCGCCTCGGCCTCGCCGACGCTGCGGCGGTCGCCACCGCGGCAGGTGAGCTCCTCGCTGCGGCAACCCCGGACGACGGGGCGGTCGGCGTGCTCGTGGCACCGATGGTCCGCGGCAGTCGGGAGCTCATCGCCGGCGTGGTACGTGATCCACAGTTCGGCCCGACCGTGATGCTCGGCGTCGGCGGCATCCTCGCCGAGGCGGTCGGCGACGTCGTGTTCCGGCCGGCGCCGCTCGACGTGGTCACCGCGATGGAGATGATCGACCAGCTGCGAACGCAGCGTCTGCTCGCGGAGTTCCGCGGCGAGGCAGCGGTCGACCGCCACGCGCTCGCACAGATCCTGATCGGCCTCGGCAGGCTGGCCGCCGAACGAGCCGACGTGGTGTCCGTCGACGTCAACCCGCTGATCGTGATGCCGAACGGCCACCCTGTGGCCGTCGACGCGCTGGTCGAGCTGGGTCCCGACGGCCCGGCCGGTGCGAGCACTCCGTTCGCCGCGCGCACCAGACCGCGGCCGACTGAGGAGCAGTTCCGGGCGTTGTTCGAACCGCGAGGTGTGGTCGTCGCCGGCGCCTCCTCGCACCCGGGCAAGTTCGGCTTCGTCACGTTGCACAACCTGCTGACCTACGGGTACCGAGGAGCTGTCCACGCCACGAACCTGCAGGGCGAGGAGATCCTCGGCGTGCGCACCGTCGCCGACGTCGATGAGCTGCCCGCCGGAGAGGTCGACCTCGCGTTCGTGTGCACGCCGGCGGCGGCCAACGCCGAGCTCCTCCGGGCGTGTGCGGCGAAGGGCGTCACGGCCGCCTTCCTCACTTCCGCCGGGTACGGCGAGGCCGGCGAGGAAGGCCGCCGCGCCGAGGCCGAGCTCGTGGCCCTTGCCGACGAGCTGGGCATCCTGCTCGCCGGCCCCAACGGCCAGGGCGTCGTCAGCACGCCTGTCCGCCTGTGCGCGCAGATCGTCGCCCCAGCGCCGCCGCAGGGTCGCATCGCCGTGGCCAGCCAGAGCGGCAACTTCGTCTCCAGCTTTCTCAACTACGCCAGGGCCAGCGGCGTAGGCATCAGCCGGGCCGTCTCGGCGGGCAACGCCGCCGCCGTCTCCGTCGCCGATTACCTCGAGTACTTCGCCGACGATCCGGCGACCTCCGTGTCCCTGGCGTACGTCGAGGGCATTCGTGACGGCCGGGCGCTGCTCGACCGCCTCGCCGGGGCGGCGGCCAAGAAGCCGCTCGTCCTCGTCAAGGGCGGGGCCACCGAGGGCGGTGCGCGTGCGGCGGCCAGCCACACGGGCGCCCTCGCCGCGGACGACGACAAGGTCTTCGACGGCGAGTGCCGTGCCGCTGGGGTCACTCGCGCAGCCACCATCGAAGAGGCGTTCGAGGCCGCTGCGACGTTCGCCACGCAACCTCCGCCCGGCGGTCCGAACGTCGTGGTGTTGACCACGGCCGGCGGTTGGGGCGTGGTCACCTCAGACGCCATCGCCGAAGACCCCGACCTCGTCCTGCCGCCGCTCCCCGCCGATCTGTGTGCGGCGATCGACGGGTTGCTGCCGCCGCGCTGGAGTCGCAACAACCCGGTCGACTGCGCCGGTGGCGAGACGCGCGACACGATTCCGGACGTGATGCGCCTCCTCGCCGAGCACGCCGGCATCGATGCCATCGTGTACCTCGGCATCGGCATCCAGTCGAACCAGGCTCGGATGATGCGTGAGGGCCGGTTCTTCCCGGATCACGGCCTGGAGCGGATCGTGTCGTACCACGAGCGCCAGGACGCCCGTTTCGCCGAGACCGCCGCGGCGCTGAGCTCGTCGACCGGCAAGCCGATCCTGACGGCGACGGAGCTTTCCGTCGCCGATCCCGCCAACGCCGGCCCCGCCGCCGTACGGGCGAGCGGACGGCTGTGCTACTCGAGCGGCAACCGCGCCGTGACGGCCCTCGGCCACCTCCACCGGGACAGCAGATTCCGTCGCCGGCGCGCCGGGCGGCCGTGACGTCACGCCACGGGCGCTCCGGTGGCCCGCTCCTCGTCCTCGGAGTCGTCGCTCTCGCTCCAGCGCTGGCCCTCTTCCTGCTCTGGCGCTGGACTGCCGGGATGGCTGCGTCGGACGATCCACCGCCGGAAACGTCAACGGCAGCCGCCCCGCCGGCACCCACACCGGCGCTTTCGACGCCGCTCTTGTCGTTCCGGCGCGCCCCCAACCTGCTGTCGCGCAACCTCAGCGTCGATGAGTTGGCGACTGCGGTCGACCAGTTCGCCGGCACGCTGAACGAGACGTCGTGCGTCGCCGTCGGCGTCGACGGGATGCCGGTGGGCGGCGTCAACGGCGACCTGCCGCTGATCCCGGCGAGCAACCAGAAGCTGCTCGTGGCAGCCGTCGCCTTGGACGTGCTCGGCGCCGACTTCCGCTACACCACCGACGTGCTGGCGGGGCCGGTCACCGCGGGCGCGGTGGCGGGCGATCTGTACCTGCGCGGCGGCGGAGATCCGCTGCTGACCAGCTCGACCTATCCGGTGCAGAACGACCCCAACCCGGTCACCGATCCGACGTCTTTGGATGCGCTCGCCGACGCCGTCGTCGCCGCCGGCATCACGCGCATCGACGGTGCCGTGCGCGGCGACGGTGCCCGCTACGACGACGAGCTGTTCGCGCCGAGCTGGTCGGAGGACGTGCGCGTGGTCGAAGCAGGTCCGTATGACGCACTCAGCGTCAACGACGCCCGGGTCACCGGGGACGAGTTCAAAGCGGCCGACCCGGCGGAGGGGGCCGCCCGGGAGCTGACCGCACTGCTGCGCAACCGTGGCGTCACCGTGGCCGGTGAGCCCGGCGTCGGGCGGGCACCGGACGGGAGCACCGTCGTGGCGTCAGTCCGGTCGGCGCCGATGGCCGCGGTCGTCGGCGAGATGCTCGCAACGAGCGACAACAACACGGCGGAGCTGCTCGTCAAGGAACTTGGCGTGGCCGCCGGGGGAGCCGGCACCCGCGAGGCCGGCCTCGAGGTGATGCGCACCACCCTCGAGGGCTGGGGCCTGACGGGGTTGGCACTGGCCGACGGGTCCGGGTTGAGCAACGACAACCGGGTCAACTGCGACAGTCTCGCCGAGGTGCTCTCCAGGTTCCAACCGGACGACCCGTTCGGCACCGGTCTCGCCGTCGCCGGACAGACCGGCACGCTGAGCGACGTGTTCACGGACTCACCGGTGGCCGGCCGGTTGCGGGCGAAGACGGGCACGCTCGGCAACCCGCCCTACGACCAGGACCCGCCTGCCGTCAAGGCGTTGTCTGGCTACCTCCCGGTCGACGGTGGCGGAGTCGTAGAGTTCGCGCTGATCCTCAACGGCAGCGGCACGCTGGCCGATCAGAGCATCTACCGGCCGGTGTGGGACGCACTCGTCGCCACCCTCGCCACCTATCCGACGGGACCGACCCCGGCCGAGCTGCAGCCGCGCTGACGGCAGGTCTACCGTGGGTCGATGGCGGTACTGGCGATGTTCCCACTCGGGAGCGTCCTCTTGCCCGGCGGGATCATGCCGCTGCACGTGTTCGAGCCGCGCTACCGCCAGCTCGTGATCGACTGCCTCGCCTCGGACGACGCACCGCCGGAGTTCGGCGTCACGCTGATCGAACGTGGGTGGGAGGTCGGTGGCGGCGACGAGCGAGCCACGATCGGCACGGTTGCCCGGATGGTCGACGTCCAGGCGCTGCCGGACGGCCGCTACGCCGTGATCGCCGTCGGCACACGTCGGCTGCGCGTCAACGCCTGGCTGCCAGACGACCCGTACCCGCTGGCCGACGTCGACGACTGGCCCGACGACGACTCCGACGATCCTCGGCTGCCGGCGCGCGTCGACGAACTGCGCCAACGTCTCGACGCCGTCCTCTCACTGGCCGGACGCAGCGGGGACTCCGTCGACGAGGTGACCACCGATGAGATCAGCCCGGACCCACTGCTCGCCACGTACCACTTGACTGGCCTCGCGCCGATCGGTCCCGCCGATCGCTACCGCGCGCTGTGTGCGCCGAACCCGCTGACCCGCCTGGACCTGCTCGCCGAGAGCCTCGACGACGTCGAGGCGATGCTTCGCTTCCGCCTCGGCTAGCCGTCGATGGCAAGGACCAGTGGCAGGACGAGGTCGGCTCCAGCACGGCGCAACGCGCGTGCGGCGACGGTGATCGTCCAGCGGGAGTCGGCGACGTCGTCGACGAGGAGCACCGGCCCGTTCGTGACGGCCAACTGGTGTGCAAGGGAGTCGGGCACGACGACGCGTTCCCACACCGCGGCCAGTCGGTGGGCACTGTTGCCACCACGTGCGCCCGTCGGTCCGCCGTAGGAGTACTCAAGGGCGCCGAGAACTGGCAGCTTGCCGAGCTCGCCGATCCGTTCAGCGAGTGAGGCGACGAGCGCTGGATGCGACCGCGACGGCATGGCGACGACCGCGACCGGCCGCTGCGACCAACCCCATGCGGCCAGCACGTCGACCACGGCACCGATGAC
>Ga0136617_10005900_pt1 | contig 10969 bp, 11 predicted proteins | sample AntDrymUQ3222106_2_FD_129672 | JGI IMG/M metagenome (GOLD analysis project Ga0136617, IMG submission 129672) | Polar desert sand microbial communities from Dry Valleys, Antarctica - metaG UQ322 (21.06) | ecosystem: Environmental > Terrestrial > Soil > Desert | place: Antarctica: Dry Valley...
AGCAGCAGCTCGGCCAGCCGGTGCTTGCGCATCACCGACACGGCCAGGCGGCGTCCCCGCTCAGTCAGCTCGAGGTGCCGGTCGCCTTCGACGGTCAGCAAGCCGTCGCGTTCCATCCGGCCCACCGTCTGGCTGACCGTAGGTCCGCTCTGGTGCAGCCGTTCGGCGATCCGGGCCCGGAGCGGGACAGTGTCCTCCTCCTCGAGCTCGAAGATCGTCCGGAGGTACATCTCGGTTGTGTCGATCAAGTCACCACTCACGGCTGGTTAACCTCCGGCGCCCATGCTAGCGCTGAGCAGATGAGCCAGACTGTTCGATGTGGATCCTTGCGGGTGGGCCGGTGACGGGAGGGGCGGAAGGTGAGTGAACATGTGTCCGTCGTCTGGGACGACGGCTTCCTCAGTTACGACCTCGGTGACGACCACCCGCTCGATCCGGTGCGTCTCGAACTCACCCTCGCCCTGGCCCGGGAACTGGGAGTCCTCGACCGTCCCAACGTGAGGCAGTGCTCTCCCGAACAGGCCGATGACGCCACACTGCAGCTGCTCCATGACCGCGAGTACGTTGCAGCCGTGCGCGCGGCGGCCGCTGATCCAAGCGTCACTGGTTTCGGTTTGAACACTCCGGACAACCCGGTCTTCCGCGGCATTCATGCGGCGTCCGCCCTCGTCGTGGGCGGCACGGTCCTCGCGGCGGAACAGGTCTGGGGCGGGCAGGCGCACCACAGCATCAACATCGCCGGCGGCCTGCACCACGCCATGCGCGACCACGCATCAGGGTTCTGCGTCTACAACGACCCGGCGATCGCCATCGCGCGACTGCTCGAGCTCGGGGCGAAGCGGGTGGCGTACGTCGATGTCGATGTCCACCACGGCGACGGCGTGCAGGCAGCATTCTGGGAGGACCCGCGGGTGCTCACCGTCTCGGTGCACCAGTCGCCGCACTCGCTGTTTCCCGGAACGGGATTTTCCGAGGAGACCGGGGGTGCCGCCGCGCCCGGCTCGGCGGTCAACCTGGCGCTGCCAGCCGGCACCGGCGATAGGGATTGGCTGCGGGCCTTCCATGCCGTCGTGCCCGCCGTGCTGCGAGCCTTCGGCGCCGAGGTGCTGGTCAGCCAGTGTGGCTGCGACACGCATGCGGTGGACCCCCTGGCTGCGCTGGAGCTCTCGGTCGACGGTCAGCGCGCCTCGTACGCCGCCATGCACCGATGGGCGCATGAGTTCTGCGCGGGTCGCTGGGTCGTGACCGGTGGTGGCGGATACGGTCTGGTCCAGGTGGTCTCTCGGGCCTGGACCCACCTCCTCGCGGAAGTGACCGGCGAACCGCTTGCGTCCCAGACCGCTACTCCCGGCGGCTGGCGAGAATTGGCTCGAGCCCGGCGCCCGGGTAGCGTTCCACCCACGTCCATGACCGATGGGGCCTCCGCAGGCTGGACGCCCTGGACATCGGGCGATACCTCGGATCCGGTCGACCGGGCCGTCCTCGCTACCAGAAACGCGGTGTTTCCCCTGCTCGGGCTTGATCCGAAGGCCGAGGGCGAATGAGATTGCCACCCGGAGCGACAGGCTTCAATGCCCCGAGCCGTGGTGGCCCGAGCAGCGAGCTACGCGAGTTCGCGGCTATCTGCTATCAGGCCGCCCGCCTGACCAGGGGACCGTGGACCCTACCGCGCGGGCAGATGTGTCACCGAACTTCCACACCGCGGTCATCTCTACGACGGCGACCAGGCCGCTGTTCTGTCAAGTGATGAGCGTCGAGGAGTTGGATGCCCGCTCTCGCGCGCGGACCTCCGCGCGCTCGGCGGCGGCGAACACAGCCAGATCGCCTACTGGAAGCCGGACACAGTAGGCGAGGTGCTGTTCACTTCTGGAGCTAGCTGACGTACTCCCGCAGCGCGTCCGACCGGGACGGGTGTCGCAGCTTGGACATGGTGGTCTTCTCGATCTGGCGGATCCGCTCCCGGGACAGGCCGAACTCCCGGCCGATCTCGTCGAGAGTGCGCGGCTTGCCGTGGGTGAGCCCGTAACGCATCTCGATGACCCGCCGCTCGCGCTCCTCGAGCGTGTGCAGCACCTTGTTGAGCTCGTCCTGCAGGAAGCTGAAGCTCACGGCGTCAGCTGCGATCGGAGCGTCGGCGTCCTCGATGAAGTCACCGAAGCGTGACTCGCCGTCTTCGCCGACCGTCAGATCCAGGCTGACTGGATCACGATCGTAGGTCCGCAGCTCTTCGACCCGCGCGGGCGTGATGTCAAGCTCGGCTGCGAGCTCGGCCGACGTGGGCTCGCGGCCTAGCGTCACGGCCAGGTCCCGCCGTAGCCGCACCATCTTGTTGATCTGCTCCACCAGGTGCACGGGAAGCCGGATGGTGCGGGCCTGGTCCGCCATCGCGCGGGTGATCGCCTGCCGGATCCACCAGGTGGCGTACGTCGAGAACTTGAAGCCCTTGGCGTAGTCGAACTTCTCCACTGCTCGGATCAGCCCGAGGTTGCCTTCCTGGATGAGGTCGAGGAAGGCCATCCCCCGGCCGGTGTAGCGCTTGGCCAGGGACACCACGAGGCGCAGGTTGGCCTCCAGCAGGTGGTTCTTGGCGTCTCGGCCATCCGCAGCGACGAGCCCAAGGTCCCGGCGACGCGCCGCCGTGATGCGAAGCTCGCCGGCGGAGCCGCGGGCCAGCAGGTCCTCGGCATAGAGACCAGCTTCGATCCGCTTGGCCAGGTCCACTTCCTGCTCAGCGTTGAGCAGCTTGGTGCGACCGATGCCGTTCAGGTAGGCTCGGACGAGGTCCGCCGAAATGCCACGGCTGTCGTCCAGAGCTTCGTCCAGATCGGGCAGGCTGTCGATGGGCTGAGGCAGCGTCACGGGGGTCTCCTCCCGGTGGAGCAGGGTGTGCACCCGGTACAACGCTCCAGGCGCCGCAAGATTCCCACAATTGGCGTGAGGACCGTGTAAGGGACATGTGCCGACCGTGCACAGAGTCTGTCGCCTCAGCCAGACGCTGGAAAGTCATTTATGGTTGCGTCCATGGCGCTACATCTCGCCCAGGACCCCGCCGCCGACGAGTTGCTGTCCCGTGACCCGCTGGCGCTGATGATCGGCATGGTTCTCGACCAGCAGTTTCCCATGGAGCGGGCTTTCGCCTCGCCGTACCTGTTGGCACAACGTCTGGGCACCGATCGACTCGACGCGCGGGACATCGCGGAGATGGACGCTGACGCGCTCGTCGGAGCGTTTACCGGCCCGCCCGCCCTACACAGGTTTCCAGTATCCATGGCGGCTCGGGTGCAGGCATTGTGCCGCCTGCTCGTCGCTCACTATGGCGGTGATGCCGCTGCCGTCTGGGCCGGCGCGGACAGTGGATCGGCGCTGGTGGTTTGCTTGGAAGGGTTGCCCGGCTTCGGCAGGCAGAAGGCGCGCATCTTCCTCGCCCTTCTCGGCAAGCAGTTGGGCATTCGGCCAGACGGCTGGCAGGCGGCGGCCGACCCGTATGGCGCAGAAGGCTCGTATCGTTCCGTCGCGGACGTCACCGGACCAGACTCCCTCGCCGCGGTCCGAGAGTTCAAGCGGGCGACCAAGGCAGTGACACAGAGCGGCTGACTGTGCGGAAGCCGAGGCAACATCACGCGCCGGCCACTCTCATCACTGCTGCCGAGCCGAGCCAGGCCGACCAACTCCGATCGCGGCAGAAGCGCTACCTGATCATGATGGGCACCCGCATTCTGTGCTTGGTGGGCGCCGCGACGGCCTACAGCTTTCAGTTGACCTGGGCGATTCCCGTGTTCATCGTCGGCATGGTGGCCCTGCCGTGGATGGCAGTGCTGATCGCCAACGACCGTCCTCCGCGGCGGCCCAGTCGGTTTCGGCGGCCCGTCATCGCTCTCGCTCCCGACCGAGCGACGGTCGAGGCACCGGCCCGCAGGACGGTCATCGAGCAATAGGCCGACCACCCGGGATCATTACGGCGCAGGCGGCCCGGGCGGCACCGGCGACCAGGGCGGAGTCCGCGGTCGAACCCGGAGTCAGCCAGTCGGTGAGCAAGCCGGCGGCGAAGGCGTCACCAGCTCCGGTCGTGTCTATCACCTGTACCGGTTCCGCAGGACAGTGCCGGACCGTCCCGTCACTGGCCCAGACCGCTCCGGCCGCGCCATCGGTGACCACGGCTATCCGGCAGCTCCGGGCCAGCGCAATGGCCGCGGTGGTGGCATCCTGGCAGCCGGTGAGGATCCGGGCTTCGTCGGCGTTGGCCAGCAACAGATCCAGCCCTGCCGTCCAGGACAGGAACGCCTCCGGACCTACTGTGGCGAGGGGGGCCGCCGAGGCGGCGTCGACCGACACCGTCATCCCGTGCGAGCGAGCGATGTCGAGGGCATACATGGCCGCGCCACGGGAGTGCTCGTCGAGCAAGACGTATCCGGACAGGTGCAGGTGCACGCCGGGCGCGAACACCCGCGGATCGATGTCTTCAGCCGACAGCCGCAGGCTGGCGCCTCGATCGGCCAACATCGTTCGCTCACCGTCGGTTCCCACCAGAACGACCACCGTGCCAGTGATGGCCTCGTGGTCGACGGAGACGATCGCTTCGACGTTGAAGCCGAGCAGCTCCAGGGTGCGCGCCCGGCCGACCTCGTCGCCACCGACGCGGCTGACGAGGGCGGTGTCGACACCACACTCCGCGAGCCAGCACGCGGTGTTGGCACCCGCTCCGCCGCCGCGCTGCGCGATCGTTGCCCTCGTGTCGCTGCCTGGGCTCAGCGGACCGGCGGCCTGCACGAGCACGTCCGTGACGAGGTCGCCGACTACCACGACGCGGCTCACCGGCGCTGCGCCGCGACGGCGATGTCGGCGGCCAGTGCCGCGTTGCCCAGAATGATCGCCATGTTGGCCTCCATGCTCCGACCGCGCGTCGCCCGGTGAAAGTGGGCGAGCAGGTACGGCGTGACATCCTTCCCTGTCACCCCATCGCGATCAGCAGCGGCCAGCGCTTGGGCCAGCACCCGGTCGTGCAGGGCGAGCTCGAGCTGCTCTGATTCGGGCAGCGGGTTAGCGACGATCAGAGCCGCCCGGCTCGCCGCTAGCTCGGCCCGTACGCGCATCAGCTCGGCGATCTGCTCGGGGAAGTCGACACGCCACGACACCGGGTAGCCGGAGTCGGTCAGATAGAAGCCCGGGAATCGGGTGGTCCGGTAGCCGACCAGATCGATGGATAGGGACTCCAGCCGTTCCAGGGTCGCCGGCACATCGAGAATCGACTTCACCCCTGAGCAGACGACGGTCACCGGTGTCGACGCCAGCGCGACCAGATCCGCGGACTCGTCCCATGATTCACGCGCTCTGCGGTGGACGCCGCCGAGACCGCCGGTCGCGAAGACATCGATGCCTACCCTCGCGGCCACTGTCGCGGTGCTCGCCACGGTCGTGGCCCCGTCGCGCCCCAGGACGATAGCCGCGGCCAGGTCGCGGACGCCTACCTTGATGACATCGTCGGCGGTTGCCAGCCGCGCCAACTCTGGGTCGCTCAGGCCCACGGTGAGCCGGCCGTCCACGACTCCTACCGTCGCCGGTATCGCACCGTGTAACCGCACGGTTGCCTCGACCTTCCGGGCGATGCCGAGATTGTCCGGCCGCGGCAGCCCGTGGCTGACCAGGGTGCTCTCCAGCGCCACCACCGCCTGCCCGGCAGCTAGCGCGCGCGCGACATGGTCAGCCACGTGCAGGCAGGAGTGGGGTGCGAGCGCGCTCACGGTGCAGTGACGGTACCCATGCCACTGGGCCGTGGCATCATGCGGTCCTATGACTACCGAAACCGAGGTACGCCCCAAGGAGTCCGACGCAGGCACCGGCGACCGCCTGTTTCACTACGTGCGCAAGGCGAAGATCACCGAGAGCGCCGTCATGGGTAGGCATGTCGTCGCGTTGTGTGGCGAAACTTTCCCCGTGACCCGCGCGGCGAAGCCGGGCTCTCCGGTGTGCCCCCGCTGTGCGGAGATCTACGCTGGATTGCCGACTTAAGACACCTTGGACTCGTCGCCGTCGTTTGCTAGACGCGTCCGGATGCGATGAATCCGGCGAGGCTTGGGCCCTCGGGGCCACAACCGTTCCAGTGTCGCGTTGAGTTCTGCGCCGACGTGGACCGCGAGGGCGAGGACGTAGAAGAACAGCAAGGCGGCGATAGGGGCGGCCAGGACGCCATAGGGCAGCGCCTCGCCGACGACCATCGAGACGTACAGCCGCAGCAGGTACGACCCCGCGATGAACAACAGCACCGCGATAGCCGCGCCTGGCAGCGCTCGGCGCCAGCGCAGCCGGATCGGGATGGCGTAGTGATACAACGCGGCGAGCCCCAGCAGTAGCAGCCCGCCAACCACCGGCCAGTAGCCGACGCTGATGGCGTCATCGGTGATGGGTCGCCAATCCTGGGGGGTACTCCGACGAAGTTGGGTCGGACCGATGACCAGTAGCGGCAACAGGACGACCAGCATCAGGAGTGACACGAGGTACAGCCACAGCGCCAGCGCGCGACTGCGGAGCGCTCCGCGCAGATCTCGCATGCCATAGGCGATCGTGATGGTGTTGACGAACGTAGCCATCGCTGACGAGCCGGCCCACAAGCTGATCAGGAAGCCGATGCTGATCACATCGGCGCGACCGCGCCGCAACACCTGTTCCAGCGTGGGTGTGATGACGTTCTGCACGACGTCTGGTGCGGCGACTCCGCTGGCCACCCGCACGATCCGGGCCTCTATCTCGGCCACCGATCCCGGGCCCAGCGAGTCACCGAGATATCCCAGCCCTCCCAACAGGGCGAGCACGAGGGGAGGCATCGACAACAACTGCCAGAACGCGGCTTCGGCCGAGAGCCCGAAGATCCGGTCACCCCACGCTCTACTGGCCGTGCCGGAGATCAACTGCCCAGGGCGACTGTCCCGCAGCAGGGCGACCCGACGTGCAGGTGTCGGGATGGACAGCTTGGTCACCCCGTCAAGGTACGGGCCGACGCACCGGCACCACGCAGTGGCGCTCCAGAGGCCGTGGACGGTCTAGCGCCGCTCCGGTGCGCTTCTCGTCGGACTAGACCTCTTGCGTGCGCGAACCTTCGGTCTCAAGCGGCACGCCGGACGCGATGATTCGCACAGCCACCTTGCGCAACTGCTCTTCATATTTCTGTGCGTGATGGTTGCAGAACATCAGGTCACCGCCACCAGGCATGATGGCGCGGACGCGAGCCTGGGCGCTGCAGCGATCACAGCGGTCAGCGGCCGTGAGCTCAGCGGCGTCCGATGGTGTCAAGGTTGTGGACACCCAACGTCCTCTCTGCTCGGCCGGTGGGCAAGTTCCGGAAGGGCCCATCCATCTCAACTGGCGCACCGCGCCGGTCGTTCCCGCCTCACCAACCTCCCATGCCATAGTTGCCGACTCGTAACGACTGACGACCTGTCCGCTAGAAGCGAACGGGCCTGTCAAGTCAGAAGCGAAATGGACGAGGTGGGGGAGCCAGATTGGTGCGCGGGCAGGTAGCGAGGGTCAGGCCGCCGAATCCGAGCGCTTCGTCGCACAACCGCTCGACAGTCCAGCCCTGCTGCGTGCCGGCGGCGGTGATGGTCGCCCGGTAGATGGTGATTTCGTATCGGGTCGGCGTACCGTAGGCGACCTTGATGCTGCCCAGCAGGTTCGCCTCGGGCCGATCGGCCTGTTCGCCTGGAGCTGGCCAAGGCCGGTCGTAGCGCCGCCATTCAGCGGGTCGGGCGTGCCAGCGCCCCTGGGCGTTGACGTCCCGTAACGCCATCTCGACCAGCACCGCACGGACCGCAGCTTCGGGGAGCACCGCAGACGGCCGGATCACCTCGGTGACGACGAACTCGTCGTAGGCCTGTGCCGCCAACAACTCGAAATCGCTAGTGGTCGAGCTCAGGTCACTTTCCATACCCGGCACATCGACATGTGGTGAGGTGATCTGGAGCTACTGGGGCGATCGGCCCCGCCGTCGCGACGATGCAGCCCCGGCAGCCAGGCGCCCGTACGAGATGTAACTGTGCGCTCACCCTTTGTGCAGACCGGGGGAAGACGGCCGTCGGTGGCTAGTTCGGACTATGGATGCGCCCATCTGTCGGGTCTAGGTTTGCCGTGTTCGCCCTTGCGGGGGGGGGTGGAGATCTCGGACGAACCATGCCGGGAGCAAGGGCCACACTGGACCCGCAGAGACAAGGAGGGTTCATGAAAATCCTGTCCAGCCAGCGCAGCCGGTTCCTGTCCGTCCCGGTGCTGGCGGTGTGCGCAGCACTGATGCTGCCTCCGGTGGGCTCCGCCATGGCAGCGGATCCGCCTGGCAACAACGGAACCATCAAGATCGACGGCCGCCCGTTCGACACACATCCGGACAACCAACCACACGTCGGTTGCGCCTTCCAGCTGGACTTCTATGGCTACGACCAAGGCAATTTCTACGCCGACGTCCGATTCACCGTGCACCCGCCAACGGGCCAGGCCGTCGTGCTGCGCACCGACCGCGTGTTCGTCGGCGAAGACGCCGCAGGAGGGGGCACCGACCTCGATGCTGCGCGCACGTACAACCTCTCGTCGGCCCTCCGGTCGTTCACGCCGCATCCGAAGCAGGGTTACCACATCAAGGTCGAGGTGACGGCTCCGCATTCGATCGGGGCGGACACCAAGTACAAGGTGTTCTGGGTGGAGTCGTGCGGTTATCCCAGCTAGCCGGCTAGGCCGCGGTTCCCCGCTGAGGCCTGCGTTTCGGCCCAGCGGGGGGCTACGCCCGCGGCGGATCGTGGTCTCGCCCTGCCAACTCGCCCTGGCAGGCGATCAATCCAGGTAGTCCCGCAGGACCTGCGAGCGTGACGGGTGCCGGAGCTTGGACATCGTCTTCGACTCGATCTGCCGGATTCGCTCCCGGGTGACGCCATATACCTGGCCGATCTCGTCGAGAGTCCTCGGCTGGCCGTCGGTGAGGCCGAATCGTAGGCGCACGACACCGGCCTCCCGGTCGGATAGCGTTTGCAGGACCGAGGTGAGCTGATCCTGCAGCAACGTGAAGCTCACCGCATCGACCGCGACAACAGCCTCGCTGTCTTCGATGAAGTCGCCGAGCTGGCTGTCACCCTCGTCGCCGATGGTCTGATCGAGCGAGATGGGCTCGCGGGCGTACTGCTGGATCTCCAGCACCTTCTCCGGCGTGATATCCATCTCCTTGGCGAGCTCTTCGGGCGTCGGCTCTCGGCCGAGATCTTGGAGCAGCTCGCGCTGGATCCGGCCCAGCTTGTTGATGACTTCGACCATGTGTACCGGGATGCGGATGGTGCGGGCCTGATCGGCCATCGCGCGGGTGATCGCCTGCCGGATCCACCAGGTGGCGTAGGTCGAGAACTTGTAGCCCTTGGTGTAGTCGAACTTCTCCACTGCTCGGATCAGCCCGAGGTTGCCTTCCTGGATGAGGTCGAGGAAGGCCATCCCCCGGCCGGTGTAACGCTTTGCCAGGGACACCACGAGGCGCAGGTTGGCCTCCAGCAAGTGGTTCTTGGCCCGCTCGCCGTCGCGGACGATCCAGTTGAGATCTCGTCGCAGTGCTGGGGATAGCTTCTGTCCGCCGTCTTCGGCCTGCTTGAGCCGCTCGGCGGCGTACAACCCAGCCTCGATGCGCTTGGCCAGGTCGACCTCCTGTTCGGCGTTGAGCAGGGCGACCTTGCCGATTTGCTTGAGATAGGCCCGGACCGAGTCGGCCGACGCGGTGAGCTCCGCATCTTTGCGGGCCTGACGCAGTGCCTCAGACTCCTCGTCTTCCTCGTCCCAGGTGAAATCTGCCGCTGGGCCGTCCTCCTCGTCGGAGGCGGTGAGAACGACGGCTTCGTCGAGGGCAAGGCCCTGCTTGCCTGCTTCGGGAACCGCAGAGGACTCGCCCGGGGCCGCTCCGCCGGCGACAGTGCCGGGCAGGTTCTCGGCCGTGGCCTTGGACGTCGACTTTCCCATGGCCTTCGTCACCTTGGCCTTGGCCGGTGCATTCTTGGCCGACGCGTTCCTCGGCGGCGGCTTGCCCGTCGGGGCAAGAGCCGCCCTAGCCGCGGGACGACCGGTAGAGCGCCGGGTCGGGGTGGGACGTGCGGACGCGGAGTCTGCAGGTGTCACGGACGACCTCTCACGAGCTGGGTATCCACGCGTGAACCACTGCCCCGCGGGAGCCCGGTCGGAACCGATGTGGGGGGCCCGAATGTGGACCGGCATGCCAGTCTAACTCCGACTGGACGGTTCGTGGACCATGGGTCGATCGGAGGGCGCGTCACGACGCCGCGGTCGCCCGCGTGCTTGCCGCAACATCCGCTGCGCTGGCCATCATGGCCGCGCCGACGATCCCCGCGTTGTTGCGCAACTCGGCGATCCGTAGCGGGGTGCGGATCCGCACTTGTGGCAGCCACTTGTCCGGCTTCTTGCTCACGCCACCACCGAGGATGATCAGGTCAGGGGTGAACAGTCGCTCGATATGCTCCAGGTAGCGCTGCACCCGCGCCGACCACTCGTCCCACGACAGGTCGTGGCGCTCGCGCGCCGATGCCGCGGCCTTGGTTTCCGCATCGTGGCCGTCAAGCTCGAGATGGCCGAGCTCGGTGTTCGGGACCAGTCGGCCGTCGGTGAACAGCGCACTGCCGATCCCGGTGCCGAGCGTGAGGAGGAGGACGACGCCCCGCACTCCCTTCCCGGCCCCGAAGGCCACTTCGGCCACGCCGGCCGCGTCGGCATCGTTCATGACGGCGACCGAGCAGCCGGTCACCTCGGTGAAGAGTGCATCAACGTCGGTGCCGATCCAGCTCTCATCGACGTTGGCCGCCGAGAATGCAGTGCCGTTCTTGATGACGGCGGGGAAGGCGGCGCCGACCGAGCCGCTCCATCGGTGTGCCCTGGTGATCTCGTCGATCACTCTGGCAACGTTGTCCGGTGTCGAGGGTTGTGGCGTCGGGATCCGGTGACGTTC
>Ga0136617_10005901_pt1 | contig 10968 bp, 8 predicted proteins | sample AntDrymUQ3222106_2_FD_129672 | JGI IMG/M metagenome (GOLD analysis project Ga0136617, IMG submission 129672) | Polar desert sand microbial communities from Dry Valleys, Antarctica - metaG UQ322 (21.06) | ecosystem: Environmental > Terrestrial > Soil > Desert | place: Antarctica: Dry Valley...
GCCACCGCCATGATGCTGCCCGAGAGGAAGCCGCCCTGGACCGCCGAAAGTCCCCGCACCTTGGAGCGGAGAAACCCCTGCATTTCGCCGGGCTTGTCCTGCGCGGCCGCGGTGGACGGCGAGAAGACCTCGACCGCGAGGCAGACCAGCATCAGACACGGCGACGCCGCACGGAGAAGCGAGCGAGGCATGGCGGAAACCCTGTCGAGATGGTTATTGGAGTGGTTCTGCCAATCTGCCCCGCCAGTCGGCGGTGTCAAGGCCGGTGGCCGAAGCTGGTGACAACTCACGCCACCGACTTCAGCCCTATCTGCATCCGCGAGCGACAAGCCGCCCTGGACGGTCTCGCACCTGGAGCGGACAAACCCCTGCATCTCGCTGGCCTTGCCCTGCGCGGCCGCCATAGATGGCGAGAACGTCTCGACCGCAAGGCAGACCAGCATCAGACACGGCGACGCCGCACGGAGAAGCGAGCGAGGCATGCCGAAGACCCTGTCGGAATGGTTAGTGGAGTGGTTCCGCCAATCTGCGCTGCCCATCGGCGCTGTCAAGCCGACAATTCACGCCGCCGACTTGCGGTACCGCAGCACCGCCAGTGTCAGCACCGCTGCCCCACCAGCCGCCAGTCCCAGGATCGGACCCGCCACGGTTTCCAGGCCCGCGCCCCTCACCAGCACCGCCCGCATGATGAACACGAAATGTTTGACCGGATTGGCCTCGGCCGCCAGCTGGGCCCAGCGTGGCATTGATTCCAGCGGGGTAAACAGCCCGCTCATGAGCAGAAAAATCAGGATCACGAAGAACGCGACGAACATCGCCTGCTGCTGAGTGCGAGTCACGGTCGAGATCCAGAGACCGAGCCCCAGCACCACGATGAGATAGACCATCGCCGCGAGTACCACCAGCGGCAGGCTCCCTCTCATCGGGATGTCGAATACGGTCTTTCCAATGGTCAAGCCGAGCCCGAAGATCACCAGCGAAAGCAGCCAGAAGGGGATCAGCTTCGCCGCGATAAACTGGACCTTGGTCATCGGGGTCACGTTAAGCTGTTCGAGGGTGCCCAGCTCGTTTTCGCGGGTGATGTTCTGTGCCGTGAGCAGCAGCCCGATGATGGTGGTGAGCGACACCATCAGCGCGGGCACCATGTAATGCTTGTAGTCCCGGGTGGGGTTGAACCACCGCTGGGCCCGAAGATCGAGCGGCGCCGCAGGCATCATCGCGGAGGAGCTGCCCCGCATGACCGGCAACGTTCGCTCCAGCTCCCCGGCGTAGGCCTCCAGTATCGCGGCGGCGCTCGACTGCACGATTCCGACGGCCGCCCCCTCCTCCGCGTTGAGAATGAGCTGCACCGGCGCGCGGTGGTGCCGGACCAGATCCTGCTCGAAGCGGCGGGGAATGTGCAGCACCGCCGTCACCTCCCCGTCGAGCAACGCCTGCTCCACTCCGGCCCCGCTCGAAGTCCGCCGCACTACCCGGAACTGCCGGCCCCCCTCTAGCCGCTGCACCAGGCCGGACGAGACCGTGGTGCGGTCTTCGTCCACCACCAGCAGCCGGGTTTGCTTGAGATCGAAAGTGGCGGCGTTGGCCAGCACCAGGAGCTGAACCACCGGTATGAGAAAGATCTGCAGTACGGTGGTGCGGTCGCGGAAAATCTGGAGAAACTCTTTGCGCACCAGAAAAAAGATCGTGCGCATGGGCTAGTCCAACCGAATGGTGAGGCGCCGAGACCCGGCAATCAGGAGCAGGACGGTCATCCCTGCCAGGATGAGGGTTTCCTGCCAGAGCGTGGGCAGCCCAGCACCCTTCAGCATGATTCCCCGTACCACCACCAGGAACCAGCGCGCCGGGACGATGTGGGAGAGGGCCTGCAGTGGCGATGGCAGCGACTCGAGCGGAAAGATGAAGCCGGAAAGCATGAGGGTGGGCATGAGCAGCCCCGCGAGCGCGGCCAGCATGGCGGTGCGCTGGGTCGGCGCCCGGGTGGAAATGACAATCCCCAGCGCCAGGGAGGTGACAATGTAGAGGCCGCTCTCCGCCAGAAGCAGCAGCAGGCTGCCCTGTAAGGGCACCTCGAAGACCGCGCGTGCCGCCACTAGCACCAGCAGCACGCTCACGAAGCCGAGCACGATGTACGGAGTGACCTTGCCGGCTACGATGGCCGCGGGACGGATAGGGGAGACCAGCAGCATCTCCATGGTTCCCGTCTCCTTTTCCCGGGTGATGGAGATCGCCGTCATCAGCGCCGAAACGATGGTGAGCACGAAGGCCACCAGGCCGGGTACGAAGAGGTGGGCGCTTTCCAGCGTGGGGTTGAACCGCATGCGGGTGGCCACTTCGATCCGCAGCCCCCTGGCTGCGGGCGTCGCGTCGGCGTGCCAGCGCCGCAGCACCGCGGTGGCGTATCCCTGCATGATCCCGCCGGTGTTGGGGTCGCTCCCGTCGGTGAGCAGCTGCACCGCAAGCGTGTCACCGCGGCCCAGCCGGCGTTCCACGTCGCGGGGCAGCACCAACGCCTGCCGCACCGATCCCTCCTGAAATTGCGAGTCGAGCTCTCGGGTACTCGGCGCCACCGCCACCAGGCGAAAGCGCTCGGAAGCCGCCACACGCTCCCGGAGCTCGAGCGTCGCCACGTCGGGAGTCGGGTCCACCACAACGATGGGAATTTCCCGCACGTCGGTGCGCACGGCGAAGCCGAAGATGAGCACCTGCACCACCGGCAGCAGGATCAGGATCGCGAGCGTCTGGCGATCGCGAAGCAGATGCAACGTCTCCTTCCGCACGAACCCGAGGAATGGCCTCACACCGCGGCTCCGGGGCGGGTGAGCCGCAGAAACACTTCATCAAGTGTGGCGGCGCCCAGGCCACGCCTCACGTCCGACGGAGTTCCCATGGCCGCGATGGCACCGTCCACCATGATGGATATCCGGTTGCAGTACTCCGCTTCGTCCAGGTAGTGGGTGGTGACCAGGACGCTGGTGCCCTCCGCCCCCGCCTCGTAGATCAGTTCCCAGAACCGCCGGCGGGTAATCGGATCCACTCCACCGGTCGGTTCGTCGAGAAAGACCACCGCGGGGCGGTGCAGCAGCGCAACGCAGAAGGCCAGCTGCTGCTTCCAGCCCAGCGGGATCTCCCGCACCAGCTCGCGCGCCGCCCGTTGCAGGCCGATACGGGAGAGAATCTGTCCGGTGCGTTCCGCGATGTCCCGGTTGCTGAGCCCGTAGATCCCGCCGAACAGAGTGATGTTCTCCCGCACCGTCAGATCCTCATAGAGCGAGAACCGCTGGCTCATGTAGCCGATCCGCCGCCGGACCTGCTCCGCCTGGCTCGCGACATCGTATCCGGCCACAGTCGCGGAGCCCGACGAGGGGGCGAGGAGGCCGATGAGCATTCGCATCGCGGTCGTCTTGCCCGCCCCGTTGGCTCCCAGGAAGCCGAAGACCTCTCCTCGCTCGACCTGAAAGCTGATCCCGTCCACCGCGGTGAATGTGCCGAAGCGGCGCGTGAGCGCCCGGGCATCTATGGCGGGCCCGCTCACGCGGCTTCTTCCGCCATGTGCCACATGAAGGCGTCCTCGATGCCTGCCGCGATGGGCTCGACCGAAACCCCGCCGAGGCCGGCGGACGCGACGTAGGCGCGGAGCTCGGCCGCAACGCCCTCGGGCGCGGCGCCTGCCCGGGCGTCGGTGTAGTGCAGTGCCGCGCCAAAGGGCCAGACCGCCGCCGCGTGGGGAAAGCGCCGGAGGATGCCGAGGAGCCCGAGGATGCTGCCGCCCCGCACCGCCAGGAGCGGACGCGGATAGCGGCGGCCGATCTCGGCCGGCCGGTCGGTGACGAGAAGCTTTCCCCGCTGCATGAGGGTGACCCGGTCGCAGAGGTCCGCCTCGTCCATGTACGGGGTAGAGACCACGATCGGCAGCCCTTGGGCGCGCAAGCGCCCGAGAAGATCCCAGAACTCGCGGCGGGAGACGGCGTCCACACCGGTGGTGGGCTCGTCCAGGAGGAGGATCTCCGGGCGGTGGACCAGCGCGCAACAGAGGGCGAGCTTCTGCTTCATGCCGCCCGACAGGGCGCCGGCCCGCCGCCCCGCGAACGGCTCCAGCTGCCGCCAGATCGGCGCGATCGTCTCCCGTGCAGCGGCTACTGTAGTGTCGAAGAGCGCGGCGTAGAAGCCGAGGTTCTCCGCCACGCTCAGGTCAGGGTAGAGCGAGAAACGGCCCGGCATGTAGCCTATCCGTCTTCGCAGCTCCCAGAGATCCCGTACCACGTCGCGTTCCAGAACCCGAGCCGAGCCCGCATCGGGCAGCAGCAGGGTGACCAGAATGCGAAAGAGCGTCGTCTTCCCGGCGCCGTCGGGCCCGATGACCCCAAAGAGCTCCCCCGGCGCCACGTCGAACGAAACGTCGTCCAGCGCCATGGTGTCGCCGAAGCGGCGCTGCAACCCTCTCGCCTCTACCGCGAGGCCCTGGCTCATTCGGTCTCACCGCTGCCGCCGAGGACGAGCTCGCCCGGCATCCCGATTCGGAGGGTGCCTTCGCGGTTGCTCACGGCGACCTTCACCGCGTAGACCTGCTCGGTCCGCTCCTCCCGGGTCTGGATCGGCGTGGGGGTGAATTCGGCCGAGGAAGAGATCCAGGTGACCCGGCCGGGGAGGGCTTCCAGGGTGTCGGTGCCGCGGTCCACCGCGACGCTCACCTGTCGCCCCAACCGGAGCGCGGCGAGTTGTGCGCCGCTCACGTAGGCCCGAAAGGTGAGCGAGTCGAGCGAGGCCACCTTGAAGAGAGGCTGTCCCGGCTGCACGAACTCTCCCGGCTCGACGTACCGCGCCAGCACCGTGCCGTCCAGCGGACTCACGATACGGCTGCGAGACAGGCGGTCGTCAATCAGCGCGACCTGCGCGTCGAGGGCCTCGACTTCCTGGGCCACGCCGCCGCTGGCAGCGCGGGCGCCGGCAAGCTGCTCTCGGATCACGTGGGCCTCCCGTTCCGCCCGGTCGCCTTGTTGCGCCGTGGCGGCGGCGGCGCGCAGCAGCCGCTCGGTGCGGGAGAGCTCGCGCTCGGCGATGGTTCGCTGGACATCGAGCGCGGCGATGGTGGCGTGCGCTTCGCGCGTCCGCGCGGCCGCCGCGGCTCGGCGGGCCGCCACGGCGCGGCGCTCGAGCACCAGCGCGACCGTGTCCACCGCTCCCAGCGCGGCGCCCGCTTCGATCCGGTCGCCCTCGTCCACCGCCAGGCGCAACAGACGCCCGCCCACTTCGGCAGCCACGGTGACCTCCGTCGCTTCGAAGTTGCCGTACGCGTCGGCGTGCTGACCCCGACATGAGGCTAGAAAGATGGTCCCGGCGAGGAGAATGCCGTCCCGGGTAAGCAGAAGTTGGCCGGCACGGGACATGGTATGTGAGCTCGTGTTAGCGGGGCTCCAGCCCCAGTGTGGTCCGGTATGCCGCCCGCGCTCGAGCCAGCTCCACGCGGTGGCGCTGCAAAGTCAGCCGTGCCTCGAGCACGTCGGTGCGGGTTTCCACGTAGTCGGCGGTAGTGATGGCGCCTTCGTCGTGCTGCACCCTCGCCTGCCGCTCCACCTCCGCCCGCAGCTCGACCACCCGCTCGTCTTCGCCGAGTGCCGCTTGCAGCCGGGCGATCTCCTCGAGGTCCGCGGCCACTGCCCGCGTGAGGCTGCGTGCCAATGCCTGCTCTTCGGTCTCGAGCACCTGCTGCTGCAGCCGCAGCGCCGCCGCCGTCCGGCCGGCGGAGCGCCAGGTCCAGGGACGCCACTCCAGGCGCACCCCGGCCTGCCAGAATGCGTCCGACGTAGTGCGGAACTGGTCCAGACCCGGAAGCCCGATCCCCGTCTGACCGAAGGCCGAGAGCCGGGGTGAGTTCTCTGTCGTGGCCAGCGCGGCTTCCTGCCCCAGACGAAGTCGCGCCTGGCGAAACCGCTCGAACTCGGGACGAAGTCTCAGCGCGGGCAGGCTGGATGGACCTGGCCGTTGCATCCGCTCGGGCTCGCCGGTCGGGAGCACGAGCACCGCGGTCGTATCAATCGGCTGCCCGGCGAGGTCGGAGAGGATGGCAAGAGACGCACGCCTCGAGGCCCGTGCCTCGTCGCGCTGCAGAGCGGCCCGCACCTGCTCCGCCTCCACTTCGGCGGCCTCTCGACCGAGCGCCGTGCCGGCATCCACCCGCGCGCGGACCGCCGCGAGACGCGCGTCGAGGTCGGTGACGAGGGCGTCGAACTCCGCCGAGCGCTGCTGCAGCAGGAAGGCGGCGAAGAAGGCGGCATTCACCTCGGAGCGGAGAGCGTAGAGGTGTACCTTCACGGCCGCCGCCGATTCGGCGTGGCGGGCGCGCTCCAGATCACGCCGGCGCGCAACGTCTCCCCCGTCGTAGAGGGTCTGCTGCACGTCGAGCGTGGCCTGCCAGCGGTCTTGGGCCGGGTTGGGAAAGGCGATTCCGGGAAGGTCAATCCCCACGTTGGTGACGTCGCTCTGGTGCGAAGCCCAGGCATTGAGCCCGACCTGCGGCAGCCATCCCGATCCGATGACCGCGAGCCGCAGATTGGTGGCCGAACGGAGCAGGCCCAACTGCGCGGTGCGGGGATCGCTGCTGAGCGCGGCGTCCTGGAGGCGGGCCACGTGCAACGTGTCCTGTGCCTGGACGTTGAGGACCTGCCCCGTGAGGACCAGCGCCGCACAGGCCGCGGCCACCGAGCGAGCTGGCCGACTCACGGCCGGAGCCCCGCCATGAAGAAATCGGGAAGAATCCGCCGCCGTTCCTCCAGAAAGGCAGGCCAGTCAGAAGGCTCGATGTCGAGGAGAACGCCGAGGACCGGCCGGGTGGTGAAAGGGAAGATGAGCAGCGACATGAGGTTCACCACGAACTGCTCGGCGGTGATCGGGCGTAGCGTTCCCGCCTTGGCGCCCTGGCGCAACTGCCGCCGGAGCACGTCGAGCGGGGCGGGACCGCGGCGGCCTATCATGGCAGCGACCCGCTCCGGCTCGGCGTGCATTTCGGAGACGATGTAGGCGGCGAGGTAGGGGCGCGCGGAGTGGAAGTCAATCTGCTTCCGCACGATGTCGCGAACCTTCTCCTCGATGGCCCGATTTTCATCGGCGAGGATACCGAAGATCCGTGGCAGCAGCGCCGCCGTCGCCCGCTCGAAGATGGCGTCGGACAGCGCCGCCTTGGTGCCGAAGTAGTAGTGGACCAGCGCCTTGTTCACCCCGGCTTCGTCGGCGATCTCCTGGGTGCGGGTGGCGGCCGTGCCCTTCCGCAGAAAGACGGCGTGGGCGGCGTCGAGCAGCCGCTCCCGGGTTTCCCGGTCGTCAGCGGACGCGAGAGCTTTTGACTGCTTAGTTGAACTAGACGGTTTAACCATGCGGTTAAAATGTGAGCGAGGCCGATCCCTGTCAAGAGGGTTGGCCGCGTTCCCGACTCAGCGCGAGTTGCCCTCGGTGCCGGCGCCTTCCTTTCCCACGATCTGCTCCGGGCGGAGATCGAGCACCAACTCGCCGTGACCCGAGGCGACCGCCCGGATCAGCAACGCATTCGGTGCCGCCCGCACGTTGAGCACCCGGCCCGAGCGAACCTTCGTCCGCAGGTGCACCCCCTCGGTCAGGTCGCGGTTGAGGTTTTTTTCCAGCAGCTCCCGGCCGTCCTCCAGGACCGGCGCAAGCTTGATGCGGACCTTCCGCCGCAGGAAGTCTTCCACCGGCCCGCTGGCCAGCCAGGCGAGAGTTCCGGTCAGGAGGTTCCGGGTTCCCACGTCGTACTCCAAGTCCTCCAGGTACAGCTCGGCCTTTGCCGTATCGTATGCCGGCCTCCCCACCGCGTACAGCACTCCCTCCACGGCGCCGCCCACTCCCAGGCCCAGCGCCAGCCTACCGTCGCCCACGCCGATCAGGTGCAGGCTGTCAATGACGATTCGCTGCTGCGCCACCCGGATCTCCGTGCCTCGGAGCTCGCGGGTGAGAATGCTGCTCGCCACGTCATAGGGCAGCCGGCCCTCGGTGAGGAGATGGAGAACCGGGGGCCGAGCGGTGGAGTCCTGCGGCGCTGGCAGCGGTGTGGGGAGAATCTCGGGCCGCTGGCCGCCGATCACTCGCGGGTTGGCCGAAAGCCCCACCGTGGTCACCAGCGTATCGCCCTGCATCCGGAGCATCCCGATGCGGACGGTGGAAGGATTGATGGCGAGCCAGAGGCTGTCGGTGAGCTCGAGCGGGGAGCTCAGCAGCTTCCAGATTCGCTGGGATTCCTCCGGCAGGTCGAAGGCCGCCAACCGGGCATCCAGCTCGCCGAGCTTCTCCTGCAGCGCATCCTGCGCCGCGCCCATCACCTTGTCGGTCACGTCAACCTCGACCAGCGTGACCTTGCACCGGTCGCGCTCCGCATCGGTCAGCGGCACCACGACGGCCCGGGTTCGGGGCCGAAGCGTCCAGGCGCGGGTCAACTGAACGGTGGTCTCGACGGTGAGCCGCGCGCGAGGCTCGTCACCTTCATCGCCGCACGAGGCGCTGATTTCCGGCAGTACCGGGGGGTTGTACCAGGCGCGGGCCCGGTACTTCACGTCCGCCTGCAGCACCGCGGTGCGGCCCTGCACTCTCACCCGGAATGGGCTCCGCTCTACGGTGTAGGCATAGTGCAGCCGCGGCTTGTCCGGAATTTCCCTGCGCTCTTCCAGGTCGCCGAATCGGGCTGGAACCTCCGCCTCGAGCCACTCGAGCGCCGGGGCCAGGTCGTAGCGCACCGGCACGTCGAGGTAGGAGGTGGGGACCGGCGGCAGCGTGTCGGTCCAGGTGCCGCTGGCGCGGGGGACCGGAGGCGCCACCTTGTCGGGCCCACAGGCTGCGGCGGTGCACAGCACCACGCCGAGGGCGCATAGATGGAGCCTCGACCTCACCATTGCGGGTCTCCGTATGGCTTGAGGGCTAGGGACTTGGTAAGAGTGGGTCGCCCAGCGCGTCGCGGCCATGATGGAGGTCACAGTAGATTCCCCCTTCCATGAGCCACCCCCCACAGCGTCTTGCGGCTGCCCTGGGCGACCGGTACCTCCTGGATCGCGAAATCGGGGCCGGCGGAATGGCTACCGTCTACCTTGCCCGCGACCTTCGCCACCGGCGCTCGGTCGCGCTCAAAGTCGTTCGCCCGGAGCTGGGCGGGCCCGGCGGGGTGGAGCGCTTTCTTCGGGAGATCGAGCTCGCCGCGGGGCTGCAGCATCCCCACATCCTTCCCGTGTTCGACTCCGGGGTAGTGGATGACGGCACCGGTGCTCCGGTGCCTTACTTCGTAATGCCCTACGTCGAGGGCGAGACCCTGCGGCAGCGGTTGGAGCGCGAGGGACGCCTGCCGCTGGACGGGGCCACGACCCTTGCCCTAGAAGTAGCCGATGCGCTGGCGTATGCCCATGGACACGGCGTGGTACACCGGGACATCAAGCCGGAGAACATCCTGCTGAGCGGAGGGCACGCGGTCGTCGCCGACTTCGGCGTCGCCAAAGCGCTCGAACGGGGAACCGCATCGGAGACGGCCGCGTCCACCCGTCTCACCCGGGCCGGGCTCGCCATCGGCACTCCCCACTATATGAGTCCCGAACAGGCAACCGGTGCCGACGTGGTGGACGCGCGCTCCGACCAGTACAGTCTCGGCTGCGTGCTCTACGAGATGCTCGCCGGCGAGCCGCCGTTCGCAGGATCCACTCCCCAATCGGTAGTGGCGCAGAGTCTCACCGCGCCGAGGCCCCGTATCGGCCGGGTGCGGGACGGTGTCTCGCCAGCGTTGGAACAGGTCGTACTCCGGACCATGGCGCTGGACCCGGCCGAGCGGTATCCCGACATGACGTCGCTGGGTGCCGCGCTTCGTGATGCGCGAGAGACCCCCGCGTCGCCCGCGCGCCGTCCCCGCCTGATCGCGGGCGGGGTGCTGGCGCTCGCCGCCGTCGCGCTGGCCGCCTGGCTGGTGGCACGCTCGCCCGGGAGCGGCGACACGCCCGGCAAGGTCGCCTCCGCCGCGGAAGCGCTGGCCGTGCTCCCCTTCCACACCTCGGGCCCCGGCATGGAGTTTCTGGGAGAGGGAATGGTGGATCTCCTGGCCACCAATCTCCGGGGGGTGGGAGGGATCCACGCGGTTGACCCCCGGGCGGTCCTGCGGCAGTGGCGGACCACTGAAGGCGCGTCGGACGACCTGGTGCGGGCGCTCGCCGTCGGCCGTGCTCTCGACGCCGGTTCGGTTGTAGTCGGAAGCGCCGTATCCACCGGCGGGCGGATGCGGCTCGCCGCCGATCTCTACACTGTAGCTGGAGAGCGGCTCGGCCGGGCGCAGGTGGATGGCCCCGCCGACAGCGTGCTGGCTGTGGTGGATCGGCTGAGCCTGGCGCTCTTGCGCGACGTCTGGAGGTCTCGAGAGCCGCTGCCCAATCTGCGCCTCGCTCTGCTCACCACCGACTCGATCGAGGCGCTCCGCGCCTATCTCCAGGGAGAGCAGCAGTACCGCCGGCTGGCGTTCGATTCCGCGCTGAGCGCCTATACTCGCGCCGTCGAGGTGGATTCGACCTTCGCTCTGGCCCATCTGAGACGCGCGGTGGCGTTCGGCTGGACCGGAGGCTACGGAAGCGAGGATTCTCGGGCGGCGGCCGAGGCAGGGCTTCGGTTTGCCGGCCGTCTGCCGGCTCGTGACCGGCGGCTGCTGATGGGGTACCAGCTGTTCGATCGAGGCAAACCGGCCTCGGTGGACTCTCTAAGCGCTTACGTTGCCGATTATCCGACCGATGTGGAAGGATGGTACCTGCTGGGGGAGGCGCTGTTTCACACCAGGACTTTTCGGCCGGTTGCCCCCGAGTCCATTTCGGCGGTGTTCGACAGCGTGCTTCGGCGCGACTCGACCCTCTTTCCCGCCCTGATTCACCCGGCCGAGCTCGCGATACTGTACGCCGATTCCGCGCGGTTCGCCCGCTACTTCAGCACCATCGAGCGGGCGGCGCC
>Ga0136617_10005902_pt1 | contig 10968 bp, 14 predicted proteins | sample AntDrymUQ3222106_2_FD_129672 | JGI IMG/M metagenome (GOLD analysis project Ga0136617, IMG submission 129672) | Polar desert sand microbial communities from Dry Valleys, Antarctica - metaG UQ322 (21.06) | ecosystem: Environmental > Terrestrial > Soil > Desert | place: Antarctica: Dry Valley...
CAGCGAGCGACGAAGCAGTCGCTCCCCGACTACGCGCGCACGGTGCTGTTCTCGCCGCTCGGGATCACTGCGTTCGAGTGGATCGGCAGCGGCAAGGTTCCATCCGCGGCATCGGGCCTCCGCCTCAGGCCGCGGGATCTCGCCAAATTCGGTTCGCTCTACCTGCACGACGGCCAGTGGAACGGGCGCCAAGTGCTACCGCGCGCGTGGGCCCACGAGTCGACGCAGCGACGACTGACCTTCCCCGGCCAGGAGGCGGGAGGATACGGCTATCAGTGGTGGCACGCCTGCTACTCCACGCCCTCAGGCATCGTCGAGGTGCCGACGGCTATTGGGAACGGCATGCAACGCATCTTCGTGTTGCGGGCGCATCGGACGGTCGTGACCGTCGTCAGCGGGCGCTACAACGACCGCTCCATCAATCCGCCGGAACGCCTGCTCCTCGACTTCATCCTGCCCGCGCTGCCGCCGGCTCCGGCGTCCACCTGTCCCTCATGACGTGTTGGATCGATTGTGATCAGGTAGTTGCGAATTCCGTCCCAGACACCCAGCCACCTTACTTAACTTACAGATTTTGCGAGGGATTAGGATCTCGAGTTCCCGTCGCTTGAACGATCAACCGGCTCCGCCCATTCGCCGGCGGACTGCATTGACGAACGCGACGAGGTCCGCGAGGTGCGTGTCGAGCACGTCGCGCACCACCCGCACATCGACGTCGTCGTATCCATGGACGAGCACGTTGCGGAAGCCGGCCATGTTGCGCAGGATGGCTGTCAGATCGGCGTCAATCCAGCCGTCACGATGGAGCAGGTCGAAGAGTTCGCGATTGGTGCGGGGTTCGCCGAGCCGCCCATCCGACACGAGATGCGACGCGACGTTCAGCGCCGCCTGGATTGCCATTTGGAGCGTGTGCTCGACGAACCGCCGCTCGCGGACGTCGGTGTCGATGGCCTCAGGCCGGGCGAGGCGCTGGAGATCGGACAGGCAGGATTCGATCAGGGCCAGCTTCTTCGAGACGAGCGCCGGGTCGGTCACCGCGACTGACCTCGCGCCGCGCGGTAGCGCGCGAGGACCGGCTCGAGGTCGAAGGCTTCGTTGCGAGTGCGAACCTCGAAGGCAATCCGGGCGGACGGGTCGCGATCGAGCAGCAGCCGGCCACCACGCAGCACCCGGGCCCGGAGATCGACCGGCGCGTCGTTCAACACCACCAGATCGACCGGGCGGCCGAGCCCCCGCTCCAAATCGCCCTCGAGGGTAAACCGCGGGCCGTCCAGCCGGTGCGGCGGCGCCTGCTCGAAGAGAGCCGCCACGTCGATGTCGCTGCCGCGTCCCGCCGACCCGCGCGCCGTGGAACCGAACAGGTACACCGCGACCACACCGGGCTGCGCGCTGCACGCGTCGAGGATGACCTGGTCGAACGGAGCGCCCACGCGAAGATTATATGGTGCCTCGTACAATCTCGGCCGGCCGTCTCCTCGCAATTTATTGTTATTGGCCGCCGGCCATCGGATGCAACACCAGTCGCATCATGTTTGATTGCTAGCGGATCAGTGCTGCCCAGAACAGGCACGCGGTCGCGGCGGCGCCGAGAAGCGTGCGGACACCGGCGGCGCGACGGTGTTGCCGGTGAGTCGTGTCGGTTCGAGCATTGTAAGACAATGCCGTTGGCGAACCACAAGCGCCCATTGGCGCTTCTTGCGGCGGCCGCGAAGGGCGCCCGCCCGGGGCGGACACCTTCGAAGACGTCAAGCACGCGCCGCTGCACGACGACCGCAGAATCTGCCCACCAGCGTTGCAACTCGGCGCCCTCGATCTCGATCAGGCCGTACTGCGTGTAAAGCCAGAGCGAGCCGCGCGCATCGGTAATCATCGTGTTGACGCCGTCGCAAGACGACCGTTGCGGACAGTCTGCGTCTGCTGCCTTCCCGTCCTCATCCGACGATGCCAGATGCGGGCGCACCTCTAGATTCACATCGTCTCCCCACCGAGGCGGAATGGGAGTATGCCGCGCGGGCAAATCAGCCTCCTCCGGCTGGACAGCGACGGGTCGCTCAGGGTTTCCGCGCGCGGCAAGGCCGTTCCCACAACGAAGGATTACGGTATCGGCATTCGCTTGGCTCGCGCGGCGTACTAAACTCCGCTGCCTCTTCACGGAAAGATCGATGATGCAATCTATGTAAATGCCCGCATGGACTCTGACGGGATTCGCGTCGGGGGAGAGCCGTCGCGGGCGGCGTTGTCCCGCCCTCACCTACCTCAGGATTCATCGCTATGGCCGTCGATCGGTCATGCTCATTGGTCACGAAGAATATTCTCGGTTGTGAAGATCGGATTGATTGTAGCCTTTGGAGTTCCGGTGTCTGCCTGATTAGGTGCTGTGACAGCCGTGTGTCGGTAGCGACGGCAGCGTTTGAGCAAGAACAATTCAGGAGCCTCCATGATCAATGTCACCGGAGCTACGGGCCACCTCGGTCGTGCGATTGTTGAGAGGCTCGTCGAGCGCATCCCCGCGAGCCGCGTCGGCGCCAGTGTCCGCGATCTGGAGAGGGCCGCCGAGCTGAAGGCGCTCGGCGTTCGGGTCCGTCAAGGAGACTTCGATAATCCAGAAAGCCTGCGTCACGCTTTCGAGGGTGCAACGCAGGTGCTGATCGTCTCGTCCAACGCGCGGGCCTCTGGAGGCGACCCCCTCGCGCAGCACCGCTCGGCCATCGAGTCGGCGCGAGCAGCCGGCGCCGGACGGGTCGTCTACACCAGCCACATGGCCGTCAGCGGCTCCTCGGCGTTTCCCCCGATGCTCGATCACGACGCGACCGAAGAGATGCTGCGCCAGTCCGGGCTCGCGTGGACCGCGCTTCGCAACGGTTTTTACGGCGCGAGCGGCATTGCCCTGATGGGCGATGCCTTGGAGACAGGCGTGCTCGAGGCACCGGCAGACGGCAAGGTGTCGTGGACGGCGCACGCCGACTTGGCTGAGGCCGCGGCGATCATCCTGGCTGACGAGGGGTACGGCGGATCGACACAGCCACTCACTGGATCGCAGTCCCTCGACCTTGCCGACCTCGCCGGCATCGCGTCGCAATTGCTGGACCGTCCCATTCGCCGACAGACGATCTCGGACGAGGACCTACGGGTGAGAATGACCACGCGCGGAGCGCCGGGCCGCGCTGCGGACCTGGTGCTGGGCCTCTACGTGGCGAGCCGAGAGGGCGAGTTCGCAGACGTCGACCCGACGCTCGAGCGGCTGTTGGGTCGCCGTCCGATGAGCATGCGCGACCTGATCGAGGAGAAGGTGAAGAATCGAACATCGAGCAAGAACGTCTGAGTGCGGAGGTGGGTCTCGCGGGAGCGGGCGAAGAGGAGGAGCTCTTGCGTCCGGCCTCGGCTTCGAGTAACGTGCGCTTCCGGCAGCTGCTGAAGTCGCGCAGGAGTAGTCGAAGTCCCAGGGGCGAGGCGAGTTTTTTGGGGCCGCCCGGAGGGTTGTCGCCTCGCGTTCGCACGTTGCTTTGTTTTGGTCGCGACACTCGCTGAAGACTACGTGTCCGGCCTAGCAGCAGCCGGTCCCCCCGACTGACATCACTGAAATCATCGCCAGACACGAGGCGCAGCAGGCAGGGCAACCAAAACAGGTAGTTCAGGCCTAGCGACGATTAGTATTGCGTATGGCTAAAGGCACAATCGTTATCGACCCCGGCCACGGCGGCAACGTCGAGTGCGGAGGCTCGTCCGCGAATAATGCGATCAGCCCGAGCGGCGTGCTGGAGAAGAACCTGACGCTGCGCATGGGCTTCATGGTGCGCGAGTCGCTCCAGGCCAAAGCGGCGGCCGACGGCCACACGCTCACCATCGTGTTGACCAGAGACACCGACAACAATCTAGGCTTGGCCGACCGGGCGCGCGTCGCCGCGGCCAATAACGCCGATCTCTTCCTGAGCATCCACTTCAACGGTTCCGAATTGCACACTGCCCGCGGCGTGGAGACCTTGGTCAGTCCGAAGGCAAGAAATTCGAATCATGCGGACGATGTTTTGTTTGCGACGCGGATACAGGCGGCCGTCTTCAATGCCATCAAGGCGCACGATCCGAACACGAGAGATCGGAAGGTGAAGGATCAGGCGCTCGGAGTGCTCAATGAGCTGCATCTCGGCAAGATCACGCGGGGGTGTCTGCTCGAGATTGAGTTTCTCGATGTCGCCGCGGTGGATCAGCTGCTGAACTTACGAGCCAATTCTCCGCAAGTAAGGAAGCATATCGCCGACGCGATCGCCGATGCCCTGATCGCTTCGCTGAAAGCACCGCAGTCACGACGAACCTCGTTGCGCGGGAAGACTGATATCGCAGCGTCATCGAGATGATGTGGACTCCGAAAGCGTCACGCAGCGTTATCGCGGCTGTGATTCTGGGTGTGGCCTTGTGCCCGGCGTGTCGGGCACAGCCCGCGCCGTCAGCAGGAGCTGAGCAAGGCGGCGCCGGACCACCCGCGGCAGCCTACGTCCCCCTTTATGGCTCGCGTACCGGCGCGGCACGCGACGCCGGCGGGTCGCTGCGTGGGGATTTTCAGCGGGCTCTCGACGCTGGCACCCTGCCCGAGGCCGCCTCGCGCTGGCGCGAGTTCTTGACGCGACACAGTCCACCAGGCCGCGAGTTCGAAGACAACATGCACGCCTCGTATGCGCAAGCTGCTCGTTACGAGCTGATGCGCATCTATTACTTGTTGGGAAAAACCGAAGAGGGCGACGCGCTGCTACGCGAATTAGATCCGGTGGGTTGGTTCAAATGATCTTGCCGGTCAAGGTCAGGGAGTAGGAGAGCAAATGGCTACTGGCGCACTTGCCCTGCGGATAACTGATCTCACTGGCGAGCCCTTCGCCGGCGTCACTGTCGATTTGGAGCCGGTGTCGGGAGAACCTGGTTCCGGCGGCGAACCGCTTACGGTGACCCTCGCCAAGAAGGCGTCCGACCTCACGATCACCGGAGTGACGTGCCGGGGGGGACCGGGGACCATGTACAAAGTAGTGGCGCGGGTGGACCACTTTCGCCCCTATGCGTTCTTTCAGTCGATCAAGGCGGACCGCACCAACACCGCGAGCGACGATGTCGAGTTCTGGGTGAAGCCGGGAGATGTCGAAGACATCAGCTCACCGTCGTTTACGACGTTGCCGCCTCTGGCGCGCACCATTCTCGGCGCCGCCACGATGATCCAGGTGAAGAACGAAGACAAGGATCTGTTAGGGCTGACGGGTGAGGCGCTGTACGGGGCGCTCAGCCCGTTGCGGCAGGCCTGCTTCCTGAATGTGGCGGCCAAAGCGTCACACGACGAAACCGCGGGAGGATGCCTGGCCTTCGTCAAAAGCGTCATGGTTTGCCGGCAGGATCGATTCTTCGCGCGTGTCGATCACTCGTTGCCCGAGCGCTTACGCCGCAGTCCGCTCTTTAAGAGTGCGCCCGAAACCCTGCACGAACCGCTGCCCGGATTTGAACTGGTTGAGGGCAGCTTCAAGACTCGCGACGCGCACGCCAACCTGCAGGTGACGTTCATGCGCGAAACCGCTACGGCTGCACTGGCAGCCGACATCGACATCGACGAATCGTCGGGCATTCAGCACGGCATGGAGGTGATTCGCAATGCAGTGGTACGAAACCGCACGAATCCGTATCTCATTCGTGAGTTTCTTCTGGCAGCCGAACCCATCACTCGTGCGCTGGACCCGCAGTATCAATTTCGCTTCTAGCATCTTCGCGACAGCAGGCCCCTTTGACGGCGTGACGGTTTGTAGGCCGACCGTCTCGGCGATCGGAATGGCGCATTCCCGCATCGAACCGAACCGGCTTGAATAGCCGATCAGCACTGGCATTTTCGTGGCCCCTCACTGTGGCGCGAGGACCGAACAATCTCAGCGCCGCGCGAGCAGGTCCCGAATCTCTGTCAGCAACTTCTCTTCCGTCGTGGGCGCTGCCGGCGCCGCTTCTTCCTTCTTCTTGACCGCGTTCATCGCCTTGATGACCAGGAACAGCGCGAACGCGACGATCAGGAAGTTCACGATTGTATTGATCAGCACGCCATATCCCACCGCGACACCGCCGGCGGCCTTGACCGAGGCCAGCGTGGGATACGGCCCCGGAGCGATGGTGCCGTCCCTCAATACGAGGAAATAGTTGGCGAAATCCACGCCACCGACCAACGCTCCGATGATGGGCATGAGCACGTCGCCGACGAAGCTGGCCACGATGGCCCCAAACGCCACGCCGATGACGAGCCCGACGGCAATGTCGACGACGTTGCCTCGCATCGCGAACTCTTTGAACTCTTTGAACATGGGGCGTTCCTTGTGTCGTTTCCGAGGAAAGTTGGCGACGAGCGGGAAGTTCACGAAGTGGAGTTCCATGGCGCCGGATTCTCCGCCGCTGACGCAGGCAACGAGGAGCCCATAGCCATGCCGAGCCGCTGATGGTAGCTGCCAATCAAATACCCAAACCGGTGCCAGGCGAAGTCAGATAACTCCTTCGCCTTCGTCAGTCACTCGGGCGCGCCTGCTGCTAAGCCATCAGCCTCGCCCACTGTGCCGTGTCGGTGTACTGCTGGAACGTCACCACCTTGCCGTCGCGGAACCGAAACACGTGACAGAACGGGGCATCGAGCGTTGCCCCACCGGCCTTGAGTGTCCCGCCATAGCGTCCCAGCACCACGACGTGGTCCCCCGCATCAATGATCGTACTGGGCACCGCGGTGAAGTTGTCGATCGCCGCGAGCAAGCGTCCGAACACGCCTTCGCCTATCGCCTGCGGGCCGACGTAGGGATTACGATCCGCAAGAGGGTAACCTTCCGCTTCGTTCCAGGTGATGGCCGGGTCCATGGCGCCGAACAGCACCGAAGGATCGTTTTTGCCGAATGCGGCGTAGCCCGCTGTGATGGTCTCGAATGGGGACATGGGTCCTTTCGGGAAGCTGGTGCGCCGCGGAAATGCGGGGCTGTAGGGTAACACACGGTTACTGCAGCGGCCGAGCGCCGCTTTAGGGTATGGAGTCATGTCATCTTCCGATCTTCGGGACATCGAGGCCTTGGAACGGGCGTTAAGCGCCGCCGACGCTGATGCGCGCGCGCTGGTCGAGGGTCTGACCGAGGAGTTGGGCACCTGGCGCGCTGAACCCGGCACGTGGAGCGTGGCGGAGTGTCTCGATCACCTCGCGACGGCCAATCGTGTCTATCTGGGTGCCATGCAGCCCTCGGCCGAGCGGGCGCTCGCTGACGGGCGTCAACGAAAAGGCCCGGCACAGCCGGGTCTGATCGGCCGCTGGTTCGTCAGGCTGCTGGAACCGCCGGTCAAGCCCAGGTTCAAGGGAAAAGCGCCGCAGCTGATTCGGCCGCGCTCTTCGCCCCCGCTCAGCGATGCCATGCGGGAGTTCCTCAACTCTCAGGACTCCGTGCGCGCTTTTCTACGGACCTTCGCGGCGATCGATCTCGCGGGTGTGCCCTTTCCGAATCCGTTCGTCCGCGGGGTGCGATTCAGCCTGGCGACGGGACTGCACGTGATCGCGGCGCACGATCGCCGGCATCTCTGGCAGGCCTGGCGCGTGCGCCAGGCTGCAGAGAGTCTGGGCTAGCGTCCAAGGTCGACTCGAAACCGGCCGCGAGGCCCGCCTCAAGTGCATCAGAACCGGAAGAGCTTATTGATCTTCACGACCAACCCTCGGTTCTGCAGCCAATACGGGCCGAGAGCGCCGGACGTGTCGTGAGCATCGGAGTAGACAACGAAGAGTTCGCTGCCAGGTTGGTACTCCCACCGAAAACGCAAGTGGTGGCAATCGAGCGGCTCGCCGACGATTGTTGCACGAGGGCCGCAACGAACATGCGCGGCGTCATCGTGTAGGTCGCGCGCGCGCCGGCCACGCGTACGGTGGCATTCGCTTCCTGGCGCGCCAGCCAGTTCAGCGAGATGTTTGGTTCGATGCCGAACTGATCGGTGATGCCGAGCCTGGCGTTGACCGACGCCGTCTGTCTCGTACCGCGAGCCAAAGTTGCTGCGGAACTGGGTGCGGCGGAGAAATCCCACTTCAGGATTGAAATTGTCGCCAACCACCGTTCGGTCCAGCTGCACACCGTAGCGGTCCGCGGCGTAGTTGAAGTTCGTTCCGTCCGCGAATGGTGCGGCGGAGGTTAATGCCCCCACGTCTGCTCGCGGCCAGGCTGGTAGCGCAGGGATTTGAACGGAATTGCGATCTCGGCGATCCATCCTTCCGCTGATCGAGTGACCTTCGCGTCCCAGATCGTGTTCCAGTCGGCGTTGTTCGTGCGCTCGTTGGCGGTCGCACCGTCAAACATGCCACCGACCGGGGAGATATAAAACAAGTAGCCGTTGCGGCGATCATGAAACGTATCCAGGAACACGCCGAAATTGTCGTTCTGCCGGAGGTTGGTGCTGTCGCCCCGCAGGTCGTTCGCGACGATCTGGCGCGGGTCGGCCATCCGGCAGCGGCACGCAACATAGAAGTTGTCGTCGTCAAAGAACACCCGCGCGGACGGTGACGCCCCGCTCGTTGCGGGCGACGATCGCGGGTGCGACCGGCAACGGGCGGCCGTCATCGAGCACCGCCGGTCCGTCGGCAGCAGCCGACTGTGCCTGGACCGCTACGTTGAAACTGCCGGCGAGAATGCTAGCGAGCAGAAGGCGTGTGTGTAGCTTCATCAACAGGCAATGTGTTTCATCGAGGCGTCGAGTAGGCTCGATGCTACTACGGCAGCGCTCGCACTCCGCTTCTGAAGAAATCAGCCGGTCGTATCTTGACTTGCATCCGGCGCGACGATACGTTGCGCCATGCCGACTCCAAGCGATCTGACACGGCGCGAACTGCTGGCCGGGGCAGGCGCGGGCGCTGCCGCTCTCCTCCTTCAACCGGCCGGCACTCACGCGCAACCCACGGCGCGACGGACCGTCGTCTTTGCCAACACCACCGTCGTCACAGTGGATGCGGTCCGCGACGAGGTGGCGATCGCGGTTGATGGCGACCGGATCGCGGCGATCGGCCCGACCGATCAGATCCTCAAGGCATATCCAAGCGCCGAAGTCTACAACGGGCGCGGCAAGGCATTATTTCCCGGCCTGATTAACTGTCACGCGCACTTGGCGCAGACGCTGGGGCGCGGCTTCAACGAAGACTTCGGCTTCCCCAACTCGGCGAAGCTCGTCGTTCAGCCGAACAGCCTGCTGCAGGCCGGCGAGGCGACGCTGATGGTTACGATTGGCGCCCTGGAAGCAATCCGGACGGGCACGACGACGCTGGTCGAGATGTCGAGCGGCATCAGTCCGCACGCCGCCGCGCTGGCCGGTTCTGGCCTGCGCATGGTGCTCGCGGAAGCCGTGCGCGACAGCGAGAACGTGGCAGGCCCGATGGCGCCAGACGGCTTGGCTAAGAGCGTCACGCCGCGGTTCTCGCCCAAGCTGCGCGATGAGGGCTTGCAGCGCATCACCGATTTGTTCACGGCGTGGCACGGCAAGAATCAGGGGCGCATCAGCGTGTTCCCGGCCGCCGCCCTGGCCGAGACCTCATCACCGGAATTGCTGCGGGCGGTTCGCGCCTTCGCCGAGAAGCACGATCTCGGCTACACCATTCACCTGTCGCAGAGCCGCGCCGAAGTGGATTTCATGGTTCAGCACCACGGCCTGCGTCCACCGGCGTACCTCAATCGCCACGGCTTCCTCGGCCCGCGCTTGTTCGCGGCTCACTGCCGCTATGTAGACGCCGGCGACATCGCGTTGATCGCCAAGTCGGGGACGATCGTGTCGCACCAGGCAGGCATGGCGGCAAACCGAGGTGTAATTCCGCCGATCCCCGCGTTGCGCGCGGCCGGCTGTCCAATCGCGAACGGCACCGACAACAACACTAACGACTTGTTTGAGGTGATGCGCATCGCGCTGCTGACCGAACGTATCCGCCGCGACGATCCCTTCCCTGGCGTCACGCCACAGCCCGAGGACATGCTCGAGGATGCGACGCTCGGCGGCGCACGGGCGGTGAATCAGCTGAAGCTCGTGGGGTCACTCGAGGTCGGGAAGAAGGCGGACCTGCTGGTCGTCGATACCCTGCGCGCCCATCTCGTTCCTTCGGGGCGCATCGTCTCGACGTGGATTCACAACGGCCAGCCATCCGACATCGAGTCGGTGATGATCGACGGCCAGTTCGTCATGCGCGACCGGAAGATACTCACGGCGGACGAGCCTACGCTGATCGCCGAAGCCGATCGCGTCGGGCGGCGCATCTGGGGCCAAGTCAGGGCGGCCGGCCCAATTGCCATTCCGGGCCGGCCTCGCTAACGCTGAGTTTGGGTCGGCGCCGTGTTAGACGGCGTCGTTCTTCTTCTGGCGATCTTTGCCGGCGGCGTTCTCACGCGCGCCCTTATTTTCCATCTCTTTGTCGTCGCTCAAGTCGCCAAGCTCTTCTTTGATGGCGCCCTTAACGCGCTGGCCAGTTGCGGAAGTCTCTTCGGCAACGGGGTTGGAGTGTCGCGGGGCGTTCGAATCATCGGGACGGTCAACGTCATGCGCCATGGTTGGCTCCTCTGAAATTGCGACTGCACGAATGCACAGGCGCGTCTAATGAGACGATTGCAACCCGCCTGCCAGAACTCGCTGCGAAACCAGCACGGCAGCACGACCCCATGCGAGTAATGTTGGTGACTGTGGAACCTATTTCATGAACCTCACGGGCATTCATCACCTCACCGCCATCTCGGCCGCCATTAAGGACAACCGTCGCTTCTACACGCAAGTGCTCGGCATGCGCCTGGTCAAGCGTTCGGTCAACCAGGATGACGTCAGCTCCTACCACCTCTTCTACGCCGATGCTAAGGGCAGCCCCGGCACCGACCTGACCTTCTTCGATTGGCCGGCGCCGAAAGAGCGGCGCGGAACGCGCAGCATCACGCTGACCTGCTTGCGCGTCACCGGCGGCGACACGTTGGCGTGGTGGGCAGC
>Ga0136617_10005903_pt1 | contig 10967 bp, 9 predicted proteins | sample AntDrymUQ3222106_2_FD_129672 | JGI IMG/M metagenome (GOLD analysis project Ga0136617, IMG submission 129672) | Polar desert sand microbial communities from Dry Valleys, Antarctica - metaG UQ322 (21.06) | ecosystem: Environmental > Terrestrial > Soil > Desert | place: Antarctica: Dry Valley...
GGCGCGATTTGCCCGACAGCAAGCCGTTGGTATTGAAAATAGCGACGTCTCCGAGCGCGGTCGAGCGGCAGTACAACGAGTTGTGGCAGCGCAACTTGAACGCGGTCGGATTGAAGGTCCAATTCGTCACGCAGAAGTGGCCGGACCTGCTGAAGATGGCGCGCGCAGGGCAACTGCAAATGTGGGGTCTCTCCAATACGAACACGACGACTGACGGTTACGGCTTTCTCGGGCTGCTCTACGGCGGGCATGCCGGGCTGTCCAACCTGTCGCGCTTCAAGCAGCCCGACTTCGACCGGCTCTACGACAAATCGCGAAGCCTGCCGGAGAGCCCGGAGCGCGCGCTCATGTTTCGCGAGATGTCGACGTTGGTGTCGACGTATGCGCCGTGGAAACTCAATGCGTATCGTTACGAAAATATCGTCGTCTATCCGTGGGTGATCGGGTACAAGTACAACGCGTTCGCGCAGCACCCATGGCAGTACTACGACATCGATACCAAGATGTCACGGAAGCCGGTGGCACCATGATGCTACGCAGCGCGGGATCGGGGCTACGCAGCGCAGCGGCGCTCGCGCTGTTCGCCGGAGCGATTGCCGCCGTACCAACCTCGATCGCGCAGACTAAGGCGACGTGGGCCGATCCTGCGAAGACGATTCGCGTGATGTTCCCGATCGCGGAGACGGGATTCGACCCGCAGGCGACGTCGGACTATTACTCGTCGCATATCCAGCGCGCGATCTTCGACGCACTGTACGAATACGATTATCTGGCGCGGCCCTACCAGCGGGTGCCCAAGGCGGCGGCGGCGATGCCGGACGTATCGCCCGACGGCCGCACCTGGACGATCAAGGTCAAACCGGGCATCTATTTTGCCGACGACCCCGCGTTCAAAGGCAAGAAGCGCGAGCTGACGGCCGCCGATTACGTGTATTCGTGGAAGCGACTGCTCGACCCGAAGATGCGTGCGCCATTCCTCTGGTATTTGAACGGCAAGGTGATGGGCGCTGACGACATCATCGCCAAGGCCAAGCAGACCGGAAAATTCGACTACGACGCCGCAATGGAGGGCTTGCGCGCAATCGATCGCTACACGATCCGCCTCACGTTGAACGAGCCGGATTTCGTCATGCTTGGCTACATGACGCAACCGCCGATGGCGGCGGTGGCGCGCGAGGTCGTCGAAGCGTACGGCGATGCCAGCGGCTGGGTGATGGCCAATCCGGTCGGCACCGGGCCGTTTCGTTTGCGCGAGTGGCGGCGCGGCCAGAAGATCGTGCTCGAGGCGAACCCAAACTTCCGCGAGCAGTTATTTCCGGGCACCGGTGAAGCGTCGGACCGCGCGTTGCTCGAGACGATGAAGGGACGCCGCCTGCCGCTGGTGGGCCGCGTCGAGGTGTCGATCATCGAAGAGTCGAGTCCGCAGCTGCTGGCCTTCAACAGCGGGGAACTCGATTACGCGAATGTCGCCGCAGATTTGGTCACCAACGTGCTCGACCCGCCGGCCAAGCTAAAAGCGAGCTATGTCGCCCAAGGCGTGCGTCTCGAGCGCGCGACGCAGCCGGCATTGTCGTATTGCTATTTCAATATGGACGATCCCGTGGTCGGCGGTTACACGCCGGACAGAATTGCGTTGCGGCGCGCCATCATCATGGGGTTCAACACGCGGGACTTAATCGATGTCTGGTGGCAGGGGCAGGCGATCGCGGCATCCCAGCCGATCCCCCCGCCGGTCGCCGGACACACACCAGGGCTCAAGGCCAACGTGCTCTACGATCCGTCGACGGCCAAGGCGTTGCTCGACCGCTTCGGCTACAAGGACAAGGATGGCGATGGCTGGCGGGATTTGCCTGACGGATCGCCGCTCGTGCTCAAGATGGGCAGCACGCCCTCGAACCGCGACCGCGAGCGCGATGAATTGTGGAAGCGAAGCATGACGGCGATCGGCGTGAAAATCGAATTCATCAAACAGAAATGGCCGGATTTGTTGAAGATGGGTCGGGCCGGGCAACTGCAAATGTGGCCCGTCGGCTGGATCACCGGGTACGGCGAGGGCGACGCCTTCATGCAACTGCTTTACAGCCCGAACATCGGCCAGTCCAATTACGCGCGGTTCCGCAACGCCGAATACGATGAGCTGTATCGCAAGTCCAAACGTATTCCCGACGGGCAAGAACGCAACACTTTGTACCGGCGAATGAGTGAACTAATCGTAGCCTACAATCCATGGGATCTGGGCGTTTACCGAACTGAAAACACCCTGGTGCGGCCTTGGGTTCGCGGCTACAAGAAGCACATTTATCACGAGCATGCGTGGCTCTATTACGACATCGAGCGCGGGGGACAAAACAACAAACACTAGCCCACTCCCGAAGTGGCTTTGCTTGAGTTTTCCCCGGTTGCTTTGCCATAAGATTTGGCCGGGCGTTCCGTGGAGTCTCGTCGTCTACCCCAAGGTTATTGTCCATGGCGTCCGCTAACCACCGTTGCGGACGACCAGCAGGTGTCGTCATGATACCGTTGCAACGATGGTCGCGCCGAGCGTTTCGAGGTCTGTGGCTCTCGCCGGATTTCCGCAAGCTATGGGCATCGCTGACGATTACATCGTTCGGCGCGCAAATCACTAATCTCGCGCTACCGCTGACCGCGGCGCTGCTGCTGCACGCGACGCCGCTGCAAATGGGCATTCTGATCGCGCTCGAGACGCTGCCGTTTGCGCTCGTCTCGCTGCATGCCGGCGTGCTGCTCGACCGCGTGCGCAAGCTTCCCATCGTCATCGCCACGGATCTCGGCCGCGGTCTCGCGCTGCTTGCGATTCCCATGAGCGCGTTCATGAACGCGCTGTCGATTGAGATTCTGTACGTCGTCGGTTTCCTTTGCGGCATCCAGAACGTGGTTGGCGGCGCGGCTTACCAGGTGCTGCTCGCGCAAATGGCCGGCCGCAAACGGCTGGTCGAGGCGAACGCCAAGATCGCTCTGGGGGAAACGTCGGCGGCGCTGATCGGCCCGGGACTTGCCGGTGGCCTGATCCAGGCACTGACGGCGCCGCTGGCCATCGTGCTCGATGCCGTCGCGTTCTTCGCGTCGGCGCTCATGTTGCGCAGGGTTCACGCACCCACCGACGTTGCGCATCGCAGTGGAACCGCGTCGGTTTGGGCCGAGATCGGCGAGGGCTTAAAACTTGTGTGGCGCAACCGCACGCTGCTAGCGTTGGCGTGGCTCGCCGGCTTGTGGCAGTTCCTGCATCACATGCAACTCGCGGTGTTGATCCTGTTCGCCACCCGCGATTTGTCGATGTCCGCGGGCGCGATCGGTCTGACGTTCGTGTTCGGCGGATTGGGCTGCGTCTTGGCGGCCGCGTTCGCGGAGCAGCTGACCGCGCGCTTTGGCGTCGGTCCGATTATCGTGCAGGGACTGATCCTGTCGGCATTAGCCTGGCAAGCGTTCGGCCTTATCTCCGGTCCGCCCTGGCTCGCGACCGTTGTACTCGGTCTGGCGATGCTCGTATTCGACTTTGGCGCGGTGCTGTACGGAATCAACTACTTGGCCCTGCGGCAGGCGATTACGCCCGACCGGCTGTTGGGCCGAATGACCGCGACGATGCGTTTTCTGACCGTCGCTGCCGCGCCGCTCGGTTCACTCGTCGGAGGTGCGCTCGCGACCGTCATCGGTTTGCGTGCGACCTTGCTCACGATTGGCGCGCTGGGACTCGCACTCGCGGCGGGGGCAGTGCTATGGTCGCCGGTACGGCACCACCGCGAGCTGCCGGCGGTCGCGGTGGATTGAAGCGCGGGCGGCTTAGCAGTCGCGCAGCGTCTGGCTGACGATGCCTTCCTCCCGTGCGCCTGGAAAGCGCAGCGACGCAGGCTCACGGGAATTCTTGATCCGCCCCAGGCGCTGTTCCCCCTCGGCCCGATCGAGCGACGTGCCGCCGACCGTCTGCTGGTGCGCAAGGCGGATTTCTTCGGCTGCGCTGTCGACGATCCGTACCTTGCAATCGCGTTTTTCCGCCGAAGCGACAAAAGCGCCGTCTTGTGTCGTTGCGCAGCCTGCAAGGGCGAGTGTCGCGATCGCGGTAACCAACAACGATTTTCCGAAAATGATCATGGCAACCTCCAAATGAGTAGTCACTTTGTCTGCGCGGCGCCGCGGTAAAGTGTTAAGACAAGCATCTTACGCCGCAGTTTCGGCGGCGCTGCCTTGAAACGGATATATCCTGGGAAGTTGCAATAGCTGCGTGAGTTCGTCCAGCGCGCGTCGCGATTCGTCGAGCAGTACGCTGTCAGCCAGGTCCTCGGGCGCCAATCGATCACGATAGTGCCGCCGGATCCAGATTTCCAGTGCGTCGGCGAGAGCGTCATCGAGAAACACGCGGGCGCCTATCGCCGCGCGCTCGGCTTCGCTCAAAACGACCCGCAAGCGCAGACAGGCGGGACCGCCGCCGTTCTTCATGCTTTGCCGCAAATCGAATGTCAGCACGTCGGCGATTCCGGTTCCCTGGCGCATGAGTTGGTCGAGGTACGCGGCAACCCGTGCGTGCTCGTGACACTCCGCGGGGGCCACGAGCGTCACCTGCCCGTCGCGGTTGGTAAGTAGCTGGCTGTTGAACAGGTAAGTCGCAACGGCGTCCGCCACGCTTAGCTCGACATCGCGCACGACAATCGGCCGGAACGTCGGGCCGACGCGAGCGGCCAAGTCGGCGAGTACGGCGTGCTGATCGAGGAACGCCCGTTCGTGGCAAAAAAGCAGCGTGCCGTGACCCACGGCGATCACGTCGTTGTGAAATACGCCGGCGTCGATGGCGGCTGGGTGTTGTTGCGCAAACACGGTGCGCGCCGGATCGAGGCGGTGGCGCCGGGCAATGGCCGCTGATGCGTCGAACGTTTGCCGCGCAGGAAAATTCGCCGGGACCAGGCCGTTGCCGCTGCCGTATCGGCCGAATACGAAGAACTCGACGCCGACCGCGCCTGTATCAGGGACGAGGCGCGTGTGGTTCGCTGCCCCTTCGTCAGCGAACTGCGGCACGGCAGGCAACGGATCGTGGACGGCAAAGCGCGCTGCATCGCCAAATACCGCGCGCAGAATGCGCGTCGTCGCCGGCGCCTCCAGCGACCGATGGAAATGCGTCACGAGATTGGCGGCCGTGAAATGCACACGGCCGTCCGCTGTGTCTGCCGACGGGCTCACGGTCGCGGCATTGGCGGCCCACATCGCGGCCGCCGACGAACACGCCGCAAGCAAGGCCGGTGCGCTCTTCGCGGCCTGCGCCAGGACTGCCGCATCGCTACCCGCAAATCCGAGCGCACGCAGTGTGTCCACGTCGGGTCGCTCGTGCGGCGGCAATACCGCCTGTGGAAATCCGCGCGCCTGCAACGCGCGCATTTTCGCCAAGCCCTGCAACGCGGCTGCGCGAGGATTCGCAACCAGGCGAGCATTCCGCGATGCGGCGAGATTGCCCCGCGCGAGGCCCGCGTAGTTATGCGTCGGACCAGGAATGCCGTCGAAGTTGATCTCGGGCATCGGTAGTCAGGACCCGCGGATCGAAATCATGACGCGGGGACCGTTATGCGCGCGATAGAGTGCAGGAATCCGGCCGATTCCGCTCACAAACGCCGTTATCGGTCTGCCGGAGCGAGGGGTACTGCGCGGATCGAGTCGCTGCCGCCAACACCGAGCGCGGCAGCGACATAGGACTTGAGCGGAAAGCGATCAACCCGCGCCGGGGCCGGCGTGACGACCGCGCGGAAATTGGCGAAATCACGGTTCGCCACGAGCCATAGAATATCGTCGGCCAGGCTGTCGAAAACCGGATCCGCGTCCTCCACGGCGACGTGCAACACCTGCGATTGCCGCACCGCGTGGATGTTGTCGCGGAAGCACTCGAACGTGGGGCCGGCGTCGAAAATATCCACGTACCCCTCGTAGCGGAATCCTTCCTGTTCGAGCATCGCCCGCGCCGGTGCGGTGTCGGCGTGGACGGCACCGATCGCATCGCGCGCAGTCCTGGGCAAAAGATTCACGTAGACGGGATGCTTGGGCATCAGTTCGGCGATGAACGATTTCTGGCCGATGCCGGTCAGGTAATCGGCCGTCGAATATTCCATCGCAAAGAAATGCCGGCCCAAGCCTTCCCAGAACGGACTCTTGCCGGAAGCGTCGAGGAGTCCGCGCAGCTCGGCGATGATCTTCGCGGAAAAGCGGTCGGCGAATTCCGCAATGAATAAGAGCCGCGATTTGGCGAGCAGCACGCCGTTCTTGCCATGGCGGAACTGGTGGTCGAGAAAGAGCGAACAGAGCTCGCTGTGGCCAGTGTGGTCGTTGGCGAGAAAGAGCGTCGGCGCGACCGTGTAGACGTCCAGCGCACGCGACGCGTGAACAAGCGTGCCCACGTGGTAGTTGTACCAAGGCTCCTTCAGACCCACCGCCGCCTCGATTCCGCAAATCCCAACGACACGCTCGCTGCCTCTGTCACCGTTGCCGTCAGCTCGGGCGGGCGCTGTATCGACAAGCACGAACATGTAGCACGCGTCCGCACGATTGGCGGTGCCCGCAAATGAAGCGAGTGAGCGGGCAATGCGCTCGGCAAGGCGCTCGCGATTCGCCGGCAACGTCGTCAACCCGGTGCCGGTGCGCTCGGTCAGCGTAAAGACACTTCCCAGGTCATCGCGGGCGATTGGCCTGATGCAGAACATCGCCCGCTTAAAGACCCTGGTTTTAAGGTAACGCTCGAGCGAGCGCCGTTTCGAGACGCGCCAACCCTTCCAGGATTTCGTCGAGTGAAATGACGAGCGACGGCGCGATGCGTACGACGTCGGCACCGGCGACGAGCACCAGCAACCCGGCTTCGCCCGCGGCCCGGACCACGTCCATTGCTTTCCCCTTGCCGCGCGCATCCAATTCGCAGCCAATCCAGACGCCTTCGCCGCGCAGGTCGGAGAAAACACGGCGACGCCCGTTGATCGCCTTCAACCCTTCGATGAACAGCGAATGCCGTGCTTTCACGCCATCGAGCACTTCCGTCGTGTTAATCACATCGAAGACGGCGCCCGCGACGGCGCACGCCAGAGGGTTGCCGCCATAGGTGGTGCCGTGGACGCCAATCGAGAAGGCGCTCGCGATGTCGGCGGTGGTCAGCAGCGCGCCGACCGGAAAGCCGCCGCCCAAGCCTTTGGCGCTGGTCATGATATCGGGCACGACACCCTTTTGCATGTACGAGAACAGCGTTCCGGTGCGGCCCATTCCGCTCTGGATCTCGTCGAGCAACAGCAGCGCGTTGTACTCGGTGCACAAGCGGCGGGCGGCGTGCAGAAACGCGTGGGTACCGGGAATCATGCCGCCTTCGCCTTGCATCGGCTCAAGCAGCACTGCGCAAATGTCGTTGCCGTTGGCGGCAAATTCTCGCTCGAGCGCAGCGACATCGTTGTAATCGATGTGCGTGAAGCCGGCGGGGTTGGGACCGAATCCCGTCGCATACTTGGCCTGTCCGCCGGCGGTCACGGTGAACAGCGTTCGTCCGTGAAAGCTGTTCAGCGTGGAGATCACGCGCATCTTGTGCGGACCGAAACGATCGTGCGCGTAGCGCCGCGCGAGCTTCAACGCGGCTTCGTTGGCTTCCGCGCCGGAATTGCAGAAGAAAACGCGTTCGGCGAAGGTGTGATCGGTCAAGCGCTTCGCCAGACGCAAGGCGGGCTCGTTGGTCAGCCAGTTGGACACGTGCCATAACGCCCCCGCCTGCTCGGTCAGTGCGCGCACCATGGCGGGGTGGCAATGGCCAAGTGCCGTCACCGCGACCCCGGCGGCGAAGTCGATGTACATGCGCCCGTCCTGGTCCCAGACGCGCGAGCCCTCGCCGCGGACGGGAACAAACGACGCTGGCGCGTAGCAGGGGACCAGCAATTGATCGAACATCGCGCGCGTGACCGGCAACGCCGCAGCCGTGCTTGGTACGGCGGCAGCATCGCGCCGCGCTGTCGCGGCAACGATCGCTTGCCTGGCTTGGGTGAGGCTCATGGCGTGCTCGCGGGGAATCAGGCGGGTGCGGTGGCGACGACCTGAATCTCGATTTTGTAATCCGGGTGCGCAAGGCGCGCTTGTACCGTCGCTCGCGCCGGGGTTTGGCCTGGGACAACCCACGCTTCCCATACCTCGTTGAGCGTGCCGTAGTCGCTCATCTCGGGCAGATAGATGGTGGCCGATACCAGACGCGTCTTGTCGCTGCCTACCTCGTGCAAGAGCCGCTCGATCGCGCGCAGTACCTGTTCTGTTTGCACCCTCATGTTCGCCTGCCGGTCTTCGGCCACCTGCCCCGCGAGAAACACGAGTCGTTCGTTGGCAGGTGACACGACAACGGTGTTCGACAAGCGAGTGCCGACGTGCAGGCGTTCAATGGACATGATGTGGACCCTTGCGTTACTTCGCCGCGGATGTGGCAGCTAGAAAAAACCGCGAAGGGCGATTGTAAGCGAATTAGCGGCGCTGCTCGTCGTCGCTGGCCCCAGAATTCGACCCGCGGGTATCAGCGGCGCGCATAGGCGCCGGACTGGATGCGCAGGTTGTTATGGATGCCGCACATCGGGAATCAGGGCAAGCAGGTCGGTCACCCCAACGTCTACTCCGCTTTGAAACAGAAGTGTGGTGACCTGCCCCCGGTGGTGCGTCTGATGATTGAACAGGTGCAGTATCAGACTTCCGAAAACTCGCGAAAAAGCCTCTCCCTTTGTGTTGTGGTAAGTGAGATGCATTTTCAGGTCCGGTTCAGCGAGCTCGCTCGTCCACGCCACGATGGCTAAATCAAGCTTTGCCCGCTTTTCGCTCAACACGGCGAAATCTTCGTAAAGGATTTGTTTTAACGTGGTCGGTGTATCCGCCTGACGAATGAAATCTAAAGCCGGGTATTTCGATGGGTGCGCCGCGAATCGTTTCAACCACAAGATGTCTCCGACCATAAGGTGATTGAGGGTGCCGTGTATGGAACCAAAGAAAGCCTTCTGGTCCTCTTTGATTATCGTTATGGGAAGCTTACCGGCTGCTTCATACAACCGTGCATTCATCCACTGATTGTAGCGTCCCATTAACTGAATATTACTCAAAAGGCTCACTGGTTGCTCCTGTCTACAGAAGTCGCCTCGAGCAGGGCAAGCGCTTCATGCGCGGCTTGAGACCCTAGACCTTGGCCCTGCGACTTGGCGGCAAGGCAAGGCCAATCTCGGCCCGACGCGCGGCAGAAAATCGGTAATGGGAGCGCTCATGGGCCCAGCCCGAGGGCCGCATCGCGGCCCTCCACGGGTCTCGGTCGAGTGTCCGACTAGAGCCACGACTTGAGAAACAAGAAACGACCACCACCGAGTGGTCGCGTCGGATGATGCTGGCGCGTCAATCGACCTTCGCGCCGGACTCTTTGACCACCTTCGCCCACTTTGTGGTTTCGGCGGCAATGTGGCGAACGAATTCATCGGTCGAATGGCCGGCCGTGTTGGCGCCTAAACCTGCCATCTTTTCTTTGGCTTCGGCGGTTGCAAGCCACTTGGCGACTTCGCTATTCAATCTGGCGATGATCGGCTGCGGCGTGCCTGCGGGCGCCAGCAGGCCGAACCACGACGTCGCGTCGAACCCTGCGAGCCCGGATTCCGCGACAGTCGGCACATCGGGCAGCGCGGCGGCGCGAGTGGCGCTGGTCACGGCGAGGGCTTTCAACTTGCCGGCTTTGATATGCGGCAGCGCGGAGGGCAAATTGTCGAACATGAGCTGCACCTGGCCGCCGAGTAGGTCGGTCACGGCGGGGGCGCTGCCTTTGTACGGCACGTGGGCCATTTGCACACCGGCCATCGTCTTGAAGAGCTCGCCCGCGAGATGAATGGATGTACCACTGCCCGACGACGCGAAGTTGAGTTTGCCTGGATTGGCTTTGGCGTACGCAATCAGCTCCTTGACGCTACCCGCCGGCACTGACGGATGCACGACGAGCACGTTGGGCACGCCGGCAACCAGGATGATCGGAGCGAAATCACGGACATGGTCGTACGGCATCTTCGAATAGAGGCTTGCGTTGATCGCGTGCGTGCCAACGGTGCCCATCAGCAACGTGTGACCGTCGGGCGGCGCCTTGGCGACCAGCTCCGCTCCGATGTTGCCGCCTGCGCCCGGACGGTTGTCAACGACGGCGGGCTGACCCAGCGTTTCGGAGAGTCTTTGCGCCGCCGCGCGCGCCAGAATATCGGTGGTACCACCTGCCGGAAACGGGACGACGATGCGAATTGGCTTGGTGGGATACGTTGCCTGCGCACCCGCCAATGGTGCGGCGATCAATGCGGCGAACGCTGCGGCAGTGGCGATTCCAACAACACGTCGGTCCATCGTTTGCTCCTGAAAGGATGAGGCACAAGGTGCGGCGGCACGCTTTAGACCGGCATAGCGCACGCTCAAGGTCAATCAACGTGTTCGGCGACTCGCAGCCGCGGCGGCTAATCGACCTTAGCGCCGGACGCTTTGATGATGCGCGCGTATTTCGCGAGCTCGCGCGCGATCATCTGCGCAAATTGCTCAGGTGTATTCGGCGCCGGTTCCGCGCCATCGGACATGAGTTTCGCGCGCACGTCCGGGTCGTTTAGGATTCTTGTGACATCGGTATTCCATTTCACGATGACCGCCGCCGGCGTCCCGGTCGGCGCGAAGAAGCCATACCACGTCGAGATGTCGAACCCCGACAAACCAGCCTCGGCCATCGTCGGGAGTTCCGGCGCGAGCTTCGAGCGCTCGGCCGTCGTCACCGCGAGTGCCTTCAGCTTGCCGGCTTTCACCTGCGCCATCGCATTGGCCAGATTGTCGAACATGAACTGCGTGTCGCCCGCGAGCAGCGCCTGCGTTGCGGGTGCGCCGCCCTTGAATGGAATGTGCACGGCATCGGTGCCGGTCTCGACCTTGTAGAGTTCGCCGGCAAGATGACCCGCGCTGCCATTGCTGCCGGAGCC
>Ga0136617_10005904_pt1 | contig 10963 bp, 12 predicted proteins | sample AntDrymUQ3222106_2_FD_129672 | JGI IMG/M metagenome (GOLD analysis project Ga0136617, IMG submission 129672) | Polar desert sand microbial communities from Dry Valleys, Antarctica - metaG UQ322 (21.06) | ecosystem: Environmental > Terrestrial > Soil > Desert | place: Antarctica: Dry Valley...
GTTCGCCCGGCCAGGGCATCTCTAGAACGCGGGGACACGGAACTCGAGCATGGGTCACCGTGGACCCGCGTTCGCCTTTGTCGCGAACCAGCACCTAGTCGGCGTCTACGCCAGGGTCGCTTCGTTTCGTACTGCGTCGGCGGCGCCGAGTTCACGATGGACGGCTGCGGTCGTCGTGGCCGCGCGGCCACCAGTCGCCGAGTCGTCGAAGAAGAAGGTCTCGATCAGGATCGTGGGATCAAAAAGGATCTGGCTCTGGTACGTAGCGACCTTTCGACCGGTCAGTTCCTCGATCAGAGAGATGTAGCGCGTGGCCGCATGGTCCTGCAGCGACCGGCGGAAATCCCGCACGTGATCAACCTGGCCGGCCGCGAGCATCGTCTCTTCGGCTTTGGTCAGGCCGCCGCGGAGAACGACCATCAGGAAATCGTCGAGCAGGTATGACTTCGCGTGCTCCGGTCCCTTGCCCCAGTACTCCTTCTGAGCATGGATGATCGCCGTGGAGAGCTGGACGTGCAGATCACGGCTCTCTTCGGTTGCGTCAGGTAGGCGTCCCATACCTTCTCCGGGTGCCCCGGGGCAGTGGTGCGCAATCGTAAATTTCCTCCGCCGGTCCGGCGCCGCACTCGACGGCATCCGCACGGTGGCTTCCGCCGCCTCCCATGCGAACATGTGTTCGTGAGCGTCACCGAGGCCACGATCCTTCACGCAGACATCGACTCGTTCTTTGCTTCGGTCGAGCAACGGGATGATCCGAGCTTGCGCGGCCGCCCCGTGATCGTCGGGGCCGGGGTCGTGCTCGCGGCGAGCTACGAAGCCAAGGCGTACGGAGTCACGTCAGCCATGGGTGGCGTACAGGCGCGGCGGCTCTGCCCGACCGCAATGGTGGTCCCGCCACGCATGTCGGCGTACGTTGAGGCGAGCAAGGCGGTGTTCGAGGTCTTCCACGAGACGACTCCGTTGGTCGAGGGCCTGTCGATCGACGAGGCGTTTCTCGACGTGCGCGGGATGAGGCGGATCGCGGGCCACGCAAGGGGCATCGCGCTGAAGTTGCGATGTGACGTGAGAGAGCGGGTGGGGCTCCCCATCACGGTCGGGGTGGCGAGGACGAAGTTCCTCGCCAAGGTGGCCAGCGGCGTGGCCAAGCCCGACGGACTCCTGCTGGTGCCGCCCGACAGCGAGTTGGATTTCCTCCATCCGCTTCCGGTCGAACGACTCTGGGGCGTCGGCCCGATCACCGCCGCCAAGTTGCACGAGCAGGGGCTCACGACGGTCGCTCAAGTCGCCGAGGTCGCCGAGTCGGCACTCGTGGCGATGCTCGGCCGGGCGTCTGGGCGGCAGCTTCACGCCCTTGCCCACAACCACGATCGCCGCTCGGTTCGGGTCGGCCGCCGTCGCCGCTCGATCGGGGCGCAGCGCGCCCTAGGCCGTGCTTCGAGATCGCCGGCCGCTCTCGACGCCATCGTCGTCGGTCTCATCGACCGCGTCACGGGCCGGCTGCGGGCGGCGCAGCGCGTCTGTCGCACGGTTGTTCTGCGGTTTCGTTTCGACGACTTCTCGCGAGCCACGCGCTCCCACACCTTCCCGGAGGCAACCGCTCAGACCAGCACCATCCTTGCCGTTGCCAGGGGGTTGCTGGCTGGGGCGTTGCCGATGATCCGCGAGCGGGGCCTCACGCTCGTGGGCGTGGCACTCGGCAACCTTGCCGATCACGGCGCAGCTCAGCTCGGGTTGCCGCTCGAAGACCACCGCGCGACGGCCCTCGACGTGACCGTGGACAAGGTGCGTGATCGGTTCGGGTCCGCCGCCATCACCCGAGCCGTGCTCCTCGGCCGCGACCAGGGGTTGTCGATGCCCGTGCTTCCGGATTGAGGGCGCCGCCGTCAGGAGCCGGCGCGAGCCTTGGACCACTCGGCCTTGTGAACGCGCTTGGCCGCCTGGTAGTCGGCGAGCGCCTGAGAGGAGTCGACGTCGCCGAGTGTGGGATGCCATGGCACGAGATCGCGTGCGGCTTCGACACCGAAGCGCTTGGCGAGAACGGCGCCCAGGGCCTTGATCTTCATCTCGCCGAATCCGGGCAGGGCGGCCAGGTTCGCGCGCAAGGCGTCCGAGTCGTCCGCTCCGGTCCAGATGCGCGCGGCGTCGCCGTCGTACAAGTCGCGCACGTGCACGGCGAGATCGTGGACGCGCTGGGCCATCGATCCGGGGAAGCGGTGGATCGCGGGCCGGGTGCGGAACACCGGCTCAAGGTCGGCCGATGCGAGCGTGGAGGCGTCGATGGCGCCGAGGCGCTCCCGCAGCGCGAGCGGCCCGTGGAACGCCTTCTGCACGGTCACCTGCTGGTCGAGCACGAATCCGACCAACAGTGCCATCGGGTCGGCGGCGATCAGCGCGTTGGCCTCGTCGGAGTCCGTGAAGAACAGGCGATCGGGCACGGTGCGATGCTAGTGCAGGTCGCGGGCCCGCAGCCGGGCGGCCCCAGCGGCGAATCGGCGTCGATCAGGTGATGATCACGTGGCTGGAGGCGGGTCACCAATCCAGAAGCGGGGACCGGAGCCGCGAATGGCCGCTCGATCCCCGGGGTTGGCGAACTGACATCGGTCGAGTGAGAGGCAGCCGCAGCCGATGCAGTCCGTCAGTCCGGCCTTGAGGCGCTCGAGCTCGGCGATCCGCCGGTCGACCCGGGAGGTCCACTCAAGCGAGAGCCGCGACCAGTCGTCACGGTTCGGCGCGCGATCGGGCGGAAGCTTGTCCAGTTCCGCGCCGATCTCCTCGAGCGTCAGCCCGACTCGCTGGGCGAAGACGATGAAGGCGATCCTGCGAAGGACGGGCCGTCGGAAGCGCCGGTGGCCTGAGCCGGCGCGCTCGGACGTGATCAGGCCACGCTCCTCGTAGAAGCGGAGCGCCGAGGCTGCGACGCCGCTGCGGCGCGAGACCTCGCTGATCGTCAAGAGCGCGGACATCTCACGGAGCAGATCAGTTTCTCCACTTGACTTCAAGTGAGCTTGAGCTTGTACGGTCGGCAGGACCGTCCGTCCGAGCACCGAGGAGTCCGATGAGCGAGCAGCGCACAGCCCGTCAGCAGATCACCGATGAGGTCACCTCGTGGCCGGGCGTGGAGGCGGGCATCGGCTCGCGGGGGGAGTACGGCTTCACTGTGGGCCGCCGCCAGATCGGGCATCTTCACGGCGACCGCGTCGCTCATTTCGGGTTTCCGAGGCCCGTCTGGACCGAGCTCATGGAGCAGGGCCGGGTAGTGCGCCACCCGATCGACCACCCTGGCTGGGCCGCACGCAGTATCGAGACCGACGACGACATCTGGGCGGTCATCGAACTGATCCGGCTCAACTACGACCGCGTGACGGCCCGCAACGGTCCTCCGACGACGGTCTGATCTCAAGTAGTGACCGGGCGGACCACCGTTCGCCCAAGGAGATAGCATCGATGCTCGACGCTGTTCCGCCCGGCCGTTTAAGGGGTTACCCCCTGCAGCCGTGAAGCAACGCGACAAGAATCGGCCTGGCGCAACCTGGCTCAGGTCGTCGTCGCGGTCGCCGGGACGAAGCGGTCGAGCCGGTGATTGAGATCGGCAGCCGTTCGACACAGCTCGGGAGATCGGGAGCCGTCACAGACGCTGACCGTCTCCACCCCCCGGAGCGCCCCGGTGAGCAGGATGCCGTCGGCGCTCCGCAGCCGCTCGAGGCTCACCGGCTCCTCGCGCACGTCGGAGCCGGCCACCCCGATCAGGCGTGAGCGCGTCACGCCGGGCAGGATCCGGCCGTCCAGGGGCGGGGTGGCCAACGCTGCGCCTTCGACGATGAAGACGCTCGCACGGCTCGCTTCGAGGACCAGGCCATCGAGGTCGACGAGGAGCGCGAGCTCTCCCGGCGCGGCAGCGGCAGCGGCGAGCGAGTTGAGCATCCTCCGGTCGAGCCACTTGTGCACTCCGAGCCCACCGGGAAGGACGACCGAGCGCAGCCGGACCGGGACTGGCGCCGGCAGAGCCGATCGATCGACGTCGAGCACCAGGCGGCCGGAGTCGCCCGGTCGGATCGACAATCGCACGCGAGCGGGCTCCAGCGACCGCGCCGCGACTTCATCGAGCCGCTCCTGCGCGCCGGGTGGCAGCGGCAGACCGAACAACTCCTCGACGCTTCGGCCCAGCCGCGCGAGATGGAGGTCGCCGGCCACCGCTACGCCGTCGCGCGCGAGGACGGTGGTGAAGACGCCGAGGGCGGCGTCGGGTCGGGGGACGGGCCGCGGGCCGCGGCGGCCGGGTGAGCCGGGGGGCGTTCCGCCCCCACCGATCGCGGGCTCGGCGCCGATCGCCTTCAGCAGGGGCCCAGCCTTCGTCAAGCACTCGGCCGCCTCAGCGGCGGGCACCGAGTCGGCCACCACACCGCCGCCGATCCCGAGCCAGATCCGCCCGTCGCGATGTTCGAAGGTGCGGATGGCGACGCTGAGCTCGAGGCCGGCGACCGGGCTCGCGAAGCCGATCGCACCCGTGTACGTCTCCCGGCCGGTGCTCTCAAGCTCGGAGATGACGTCGAGCGCGGCGGGCTTGGGAGCGCCGGTCACCGAGCCGGGCGGAAACGACGCCCGCAGGAGTGCGGCGTCGCCCGTGCCCTCGGGGAGGGTTCCCGCCACTTCAGAGACCAGGTGCCAGACGCCCGTGTGCTCGCGGGGCTCGCACAGCGTCGGCACACGCACCGACCCCGGCGTGCAGACCTTTCCCAGGTCGTTGCGCATGAGATCTACGATCATCACGTTCTCCGCCCGGTCCTTGGCAGAAGCGACCAGCGCCGCGCGCTCGCCGAGTGGCCGCGTGCCCTTGATGGGCGCGGTGAGGACCTCGCGGCCGCGGCGCTCGAGGAAGAGCTCGGGCGACAGGCTGGCGACCGCTCCCCAAGGCCCGGCGAGAAACGCGGCTCGAGGCGGTCGGAGCACGCTGATGCCGCGTGTGAAGAGGTCGACCGCGTCGCCGATGAGGCCGGCCTCGAGCCGCAGGGTCAGGCTGGCCTGGAAGAGGTCTCCCGCGTGGATGCGCTCGCGGCAGGCGGCGACCGCCACCCGGTGTCCGTCAAGGCCCGGAGTGGCGCGCCACGGCGAAGTCGAGACCGAACGTGCCTGCGGCGCGGCGCGGAGACGTGCCTCGAGTACCTCGCGCCGAGCATGAAGGGCGGCTTCGCGGGCCGGTGTCAGCAGCGCCTCGAACCACCAACGACCCGTGGCGTCGGCGCGAAGGAGGTGGTCGTAGAAGGCCAGGTTGAAGTCGGGAAGCGGCACGGGCCGGGGCGGGGCGGGGTGCAGCCGCTCAAGTCGCGCGGCGAGCCCGAAGCCGAGCCGGCCGAACCATCCGCCGCCGATCGCACCCGGCTCGAGTTCGCCTTGAACCCGCGGTTGCTCGTCGAGTAGCGCGAAGGGGTCCTCGTCCGGGCGTGCGACGCGCACCGGCTCGGATCCCACGACCGCGCGCCCGTTCCCCCATTCGCCGATCAGGGCGAAGGGATGCGGGTCGTCGCGGACGAGCAGCGCCGCCCGTTCAGGTGCGAGATCTGAGTCGAGCGCGACGCGCAGCAGGCGGGTCGGGCCCATCAGACCCGTGGCGGTGCCTTGAAGCGGATCGTCACCCGCTCGAACCCGAGGCCGCGAAGCAGGCCGGTCAGTGTGTCGACGGTCGAGCGACGCGCGGCACGTAGAAGCGAGGGATCCGCGCGGGCGGCTTCGAGGAGCTTGCGCTCGGCGAGCAGGAAGAGCTCGCGGTCCCCGGTGGGCGAGTCCTCGAAGATCCCGCCCGCACGGTCGAGCAGCCCGCGGTCGCGGGTCACGACACGTGAGCGCTTGGGGTCCACTCGCGCCTCGCCGAGCTGCGGGGCGGGCAGAGTGAGGGTGGCCGAGCGGCGATCCTCCGACACCCGGATGGCGTCGCCCTCCAGGTTCCGGAAGTCGACCTTCGCGTCGACGTTGCCGGCGGCCACGAACAGGGTCCGCTCCCCCTTGATGAAGTCGGGGAGGTACTTGGCGTCGCGTTCCATGTCGACGATCACCTCGAGGTTGGCGGTCGCCGCCCGGTACTCGCTGAGTCGCGCGATCGACTTGAGCACCACGGGCTGGGAGCGGTCCTTGTCCTCCTCGGCGAACGGATTCAGGCTCGGCAGGCGTCCCGCCACGGCGAGCGCGCCGAGCACGAGAATGACCGCCGCGATCAGAGTGGCCACGCCGCCGAACGTCCTTCGGCGCGCGACGGGCGCATGGGCGCGGCTGACGGGCACGGACTAGAGGGCGGCGATCAGCCGGTCGAGATCCTCGTCGGCGATCCACGCGCCAACCGATGCCCGCACGAGCGGGCGCCCGGGCAGGTCGCGCACTATGACGCCGGCATCGGCGAGGGCATCGCGGACCGCGGCCGGGTCCTCCTCCTCCCAGGCGACGAGCGTCGTGTCGCCGCGGGGGGCGACGGTCCGGCCGGCGGACGAGAGCCGGTCCGCGAGAACCTGTGCCTGTCCGGCGGCGCTGCGATGGACCGCAGACCAACCCGTCGCCGCGAGCAACCCGAGGGCGGCGGCGCTGAAGGCCACGACCTCCGCAGCGAGCGCCGGGGTGTCGTGGCGGCGGGCGCGTGGACGGAGGGCCGCCTCGATCCCCTGGCTTGCATCCAAGAGGCTCATGTAGCTCGGGGCGATCGCTCGAACGCGCTCCCCGAACTGCGACTCGAGGTAGAGGAAGCCGGTGCCGTCGGCGCCGCACAGCCACTTCTGCCCAGCGGCCGCGTAGGCGGCGCACCCGAGCCCGGCGACGTCGACCGGCACGGCGCCGGCGCCCTGGGCGCCGTCGAGGAGGACGGGAACGTCGAGCTCCCCGAGCTCCGCGGGAGCGAGCTCCCCCGAGATCCAACCGACGTGCGAGCACGCGACGAGCGTCGTGGCGCCGTCGACCGCCTCGTGCAGGGTGGCAAGGGGCGCCATGCGGACTCCGACGCCCCGGTGGCGCGCCGCGGCGAGCGGCCCGAGCAGCCCGGGGTGCTCCTGGTCTGACGTGACGATCTCGTCACCCGGTCCGAGGTCGAGCCCGGCGAGAACGAGTCCCATTCCCTCGGAGGTGGAGGTCGTCAGCGCGACGTCGTCGGGCTCGGCGCCGACGAGCGCCGCGTAGCCGCTCCGCAACTCGTCCTGAAGGGCGAAACGGCGCTCGAAGTGGGCGCTCGTGCGGCCGTCGGTGAGCTCGCGCTCGAGCTCGGCGGTCGCCGCTTCGACGGCCTCCATAGGCACGGGGCCGTCCGTGCCGGCATTCAAGTAGGCGAGGCGCTCGAGGACGGGAAAGTGCGCGCGAAAGGCAGCGAGATCCACGGCGGCCGAGCATAGTGGGCGCCCCTACTAGCATCCCGGCCACTCATGCACGCAGAGCTCCCCGATGGCTCCCGCAAGGAGCTCCCCGACGGCGCGACCGGCGCCGATCTCGCGGCTTCGATCGGCGCGGGGCTGGCTCGGGCGGCAATCGCGATCGAGGTCGACGGTGAGCTGCGCGACCTGAGCCGGCCGCTGACCGACGGGGCGAAGGTGTCCATCGTCACGGCGCGAGACTCTCAGGCGCTCGAGCTCATCCGCCACGACACCGCCCACGTGCTGGCCGCGGCGATCCTCGACCTCCATCCCGGAACGAAGATCTCGATCGGGCCACCGATCGACGATGGCTTCTACTACGACTTCGAGTTCCCGGCGGGCGTGAGCGTCTCCGACCACGACTTCGAGGCCATCGAGGCGAGGATGCGCGAGCACGTCAAGGCGGATGAGGGCTTCGCGCGCGAGGACATCAGCGTGGCCGGCGCCCGCGAGCACTTCGCGGCCGATGACCAGCCCTACAAGGTCGAGCTGATCGACGATCTCCTCGACGCGTCGGGCGGCACCCTGGAGACCGTCTCGCTGTACACGAACGGCCCCTTCACCGACCTCTGCCGTGGGCCGCACGGCCCGTCCACCAAGCGGATCAAGGCCTTCAAGCTGCTCTCAACTGCGGGCGCCTACTGGCGCGGAGACTCCAAGCGCCAGATGCTCACGCGCATCTACGGCACGGCGTTTCACTCCAAGGAGGATCTCGCCGCCCACCTCGAGCGGCTCGAACAGGCGCGCGCGAGAGATCACCGCAAGCTCGGCCGCGAGCTCGACCTCTTCATGTTCTCCGAGCTCTCGCCGGGCTCGCCGTTCTGGCAGCCCAACGGGATGGTGCTCTGGAATGCCCTGACGGAGCTGTGGCGGGAGGAGAACGGCGCGCGCGGCTACCGCGAGGTCAAGACGCCGATCCTCTACGACGTCGACCTCTTCAAGACCTCCGGGCACTGGCACGTCTACCGCGAGAACATGTACTTCACCGACGTGGAGGCTCGCCCGATGGGGCTCAAGCCTATGAACTGCCCGGCCCACGCCCAGCTCTACAAAGCCGATCGGCGCTCCTACCGGGATCTGCCGATCCGCTACTCCGAGCAGGGCCTGGTCCATCGCCATGAGCCGAGCGGCACCCTCCACGGACTCATGCGCGTGCGCCACATCACGCAGGACGACGCGCACATCTTCTGCACCGAGGAGCAGATCGCCGACGAGGTCAACCGCTGCCTGGACTTCGGCTTCGCGATCTATGACCTGTTCGGCTTCGAGCCGCGGCTCGAGCTCTCGACGCGGCCCGAGAAGCGGATCGGCGCCGAGGAGATGTGGGACCGTGCCGAAGGTTCACTGCAACGGGCGCTCGAGCACCGAGGGGTCGCGTACGAGCTCAACGCGGGTGACGGCGCCTTCTACGGACCGAAGATCGACCTGCACATGACGGACTCGATCGGGCGCTCCTGGCAGCTCGGCACGGTGCAGCTCGACTACTCGATGCCTGAGCGCTTCGACCTCAGCTACACGGGCGCCGACAACGTCGAGCATCGCCCGGTGATGATCCACCGTGCGCTCCTTGGCTCCTTCGAGCGCTTCATCGGGATCCTCATCGAGCACTACGCGGGAGAGTTCCCGCTCTGGCTCGCCCCGCTCCAGGCCATCGTCCTGCCGGTCGCCGATCGCCACAACGTCAACGGGGAGGGCGTCGCCGCGCGACTTCGCGACGCCGGCCTGCGAGTCGAACTCGACGCCCGCTCCGAGTCGGTGGGGCGCAAGATCCGCGACGCCGAGCTGCGCAAGGTCCCCTACATGCTCGTGGTGGGGGACAAGGAGGAAGGGGCCGGGGAAGTGGGTCTGCGGCGTCACGGGGAGGGCGACCTCGGTGTCGCCCGGGTGGACGACGTGCTCCAACGGCTCGCCGGAGAATCGTCGCGGCGTCAGAGCGCCTTCGATCGCTCCGCACCGCTATAGTCAGCAGCGTTGCTCACGCGCTCGAACATCACGGCTGCTTGAAGCCCCGCAGCCCTAACGCCTAGTGCCGGTCCCCCGCAGATTCGACCGGCAGCCGCCGGAACGCGACACGACCCGCATCAACGAGCGGATCCGCGTGCCCGAAGTTCGTCTCATCGGTGATGACGGTGAGCAGATCGGCGTGATGAAGACCGCCGAGGCGCTCGCGTACGCACAGGAACGAGAGCTCGATCTCGTCGAGGTGGCGCCGGACGCCAAGCCTCCGGTCTGCCGCGTGCTCGACTACTCGAAGTACAAGTACGAGAAGGGGCAGCGCGAGAAGCAGGCGCGCAAGCATCAGCAGCAGATCGTGGTCCGCGAGATCAAGTTCCGTCCCAAGATCGCCGAGCACGATTACATGACCAAGAAGGGTCATGTGGAACGGTTCCTCAACCACCGCGACAAGGTCAAGGTCACGATCATGTTCCGCGGTCGGGAGGTCGCCCATCCCGAGCGCGGCGAGATCATCCTCAACCGCCTCGCCGAGGATTTGCAGGAGCTGGCCATCGTCGAGCAGCGCCCCCAGCAGGACGGCCGCAACATGACGATGATGCTCGGCCCGTCCAAGATCGCGGGCGGCGGTCCCGCGCCCGCCGCGGGCTGACGCAAGCCTCCTATACTGCTGCGCTCGTCATGCCCAAGATGAAGTCTCACTCCGGCGCCTCCAAGCGCTTCAAGAAGACGGGAACCGGCAAGTTGAAGGCCCGTCATGCCTTCTCGAGCCACATCCTCGAGAAGAAGTCGCCCAAGCGCAAGCGCTCGTTCGGCCTGGATCGAGACGTGGCCAAGGCCGACCGCAAGACCGTGTCCCAGCTGCTCGGGAAGAACGGGCGATGACCCGCGTCAAGCGCTCGGTGCACGCCCGCAAGAAGCGGCGCGCCACGCTCGAGCTGACCAAGGGCTTCCGCGGCGAGGCGCACTCGAACTACAAGCGCGCCAAGGAAGCTCTGATGAAGGCGGATTCCTACGCGTACCGGGATCGGCGCAACCGCAAGCGCGACTTCCGGCGTCTGTGGGTCACCCGCATCAACGCCGCCGCTCGCCTGGAGGGCATGACCTACTCGACCTTCATGCACGGCTTGAAGCTGGCCGGCATCGAGCTGGACCGCAAGGTGCTGGCCGACATCGCCGTGCGCGATCCCGAGACGTTCCGCCGATTTGCCGACAGCGCCCGTGAGGCGTCGGAGGCGGCCGCAGCGGCCTGAGCCTTCGATCGACCGCTTCACCGGGCGCCCCTCCTCTGCTCAGAGGACGGGCGCCTTTTTTGTGCCGCGAGACCATGACCCTCTCCAGCCCTCACAACCCCCGTCTCAAGTTCCTGCGCCAGCTCTCGAACCGCCGGCGCGAGCGCGAGCGCACGGGCCAGTTCGTCGCGGAGGGCGAGGACCTGCTGGCGGCCGCCGACGCGGCGGGATGGGTGCCCGTCGAGCGCTACGTCGCCGCCGGCAGCGGGCTCGACGGACTCGAGGTCGAGCCGGAGCTGCTCGCCCGGGCGTCCCAGCTCGGCTCCGGCACTCGGGTCCTGGCCGTCTACGAAGCACGGTGGAGCCGGCCGGTCGGGCCGCGATGCGTCTACCTGCACA
>Ga0136617_10005905_pt1 | contig 10963 bp, 17 predicted proteins | sample AntDrymUQ3222106_2_FD_129672 | JGI IMG/M metagenome (GOLD analysis project Ga0136617, IMG submission 129672) | Polar desert sand microbial communities from Dry Valleys, Antarctica - metaG UQ322 (21.06) | ecosystem: Environmental > Terrestrial > Soil > Desert | place: Antarctica: Dry Valley...
CTGCTCGGCGGCGCATTGAGCGGTTACGGTTGGCGAACGGCATTTATGATTGTCGGTTTTCCGGGCGTTTTATTTGCTCTTTTAGTTTATTTTTTGCGCGAGCTGCCGCGTCAAACAAATGTTTCCGCCGCCGGAACAAACCACGGGAGCGCGGATTGGCGCAAACTGCTGTCGAATAAACCGTTCGTTTTGCTGTGTTTGGGTTACGCGCTTCTCGGACTGGCGACGAATAATCTTTCGATTTGGGGCGCGACATTTTATTCGCGCCTGCACGGGTTCGATTTGCCGACTATCGGATTTTGGGGCGGAGTTTTAACTTTATCGGCTGGCATTCCGGCGACTATCTTCGGCGGAGCGATTGCCGATTGGTTTCGCCGAAAAAATAAAGGCGGACGAATGTTTTACGGTTCGCTTCTCTCGCTCTTTTCCGCTCCGTGTTGGGTTCTGTTGATTTTCACCGACAATTTTATTTTAATTTTGCTCGCCAATTTCCTTATTCTTTTCGCGGCTTTAGCATGGCTCGGCGCGGCGGCGGCGGATGTTACGGAAATTGCGGGCGTAAATCTGCGCGGGCTGGCGATTGCGATTTATTTTTTCTCGGTTAATATCGCGGCTTATCTTATCGGCTCTAATCTTATCGGGTTTTTGAATGATAAATTCGGCGCAACCGCTAATCCGCAAATGATGCGTTACGCGCTGCTGGTTTGTCCGATTTCCTGTCTGCTCTCAGCAATGTGCTTGTGGCTCGGCAGCCGTAGCTTATCTGATAATCATTCGAAAAACTTAAATCTCGAATAAAAAAGACGACCTAGATTTAACTTGTCTTTATTGCTTAAATTAGTGGAACGCTCTCGATAGGCATTTAATCAAACCTTTAAATGTTCAAAATGCAGCTTTTAGAGTTTTGCGCTTTTCTTTTTGTCCAAACTGAGTCCATCATCGCTCTTTTCAAGGCAGTTCAGAGCAAAATTTTCCAACACTGACACAGCCCGATTGATTGATTCGTTGCTGGCGTGTGTAATACCAGAGGGTATGGCGTGATTGTCCGGTTACGGATAACGCGGTTTCAAAATCCGTTCCCGATTGCATTATTAAGGTTGTCGCCGTGTGCCGTAAATCGTAAGGAATAAAACCGCCCACAATTTTGCGCCCGTAAACGATGCCCACCGATTCGCAAGCGTCTTTAATTTGTTCGTAATAAGTTGCTGTCAAAGTTCCCTTTTGGCTGAAAATAAATTCACCCGCTTTAATTGCGACGGCTTCAAATAAAAGACGCCGGATAATTTCAATCAACGGAAAAGGACGAACTGTTTTTGCCGTGCGAAATCGCGTTTTCCTGCCGACGATTTTCAAAACTTGCAAATCTTCGAGAATGTCAGATTCTTTCAAAGCGACTAATTCGCCCGGATGCGCTCCGGTAACAGCCGAAAGTAAAAAAAAGTAAAAAAGGAATCCGGCGCGGCGACGCGATGAAAAGATTTTTTCCGATTCTTCTTCGGCTCTCGGTCTGAGCAAATAAAACAAAATTGCCTTTGCTTCCAAAGAATGCACAATGCGTTCAGCAAACCGAAGTTAAATCGAACAAAAAGACGCGCTCGAAATAAACAAGCAAAAAATTACCATTCACGAACAGCGCATAACGATTGAAACAAATATCGTGCAGATTGAAGCGCAAATCACAAACTTAAACACGCAAATAATCGCGCTTTCTGCGGTTCGCGCTCCGTTCGCGGGAACGATTAAAAAAATAACTTGGGAGGGAGAAACCAATGACGAAATCAATGTTGTTATTCTTGTTGATGTTGACGACGGCAATTCAGGTTCACGCGCAAAATGATTTGCCGTGTTTCGATTCGTCCGAAAAGTGCGTGGAAATTCTGACCGCGCAAGCTGTTGCTAATTCCGCCAAAATCAAAGTTCTTGATGAAACGATAAAACTTGCCCGTCGTAAAGGCTGGACGCAATACATTGACGTTTCCGCGATTGACCCGCTTACGATGTCAATTCAGATTTTGCGGAATGTTCTTGGCGGCGGCGAACTCCAAACGAGAAAATTAGCAATCTCGCAAATAAACTTGCGTCGGACCGAAACCGTTTTACGAATTCGCGCTGAAATTAACGATTTACTTCTTCAAGATGAAAACGCCGAAAGAAAAAAACGGCAAACGCAGACACTTTTCGACGCGCAGAGTTCGCTCGCCGCCGTTCTCGAAATCAGCTACCAAAGCGGCGAACTTTCAACCGAACGAATGATGCCGGCTTGGGAAAACTTGGTTTTTATAAAATCGAAATCGAACGCACAGAAACCGAGCGCGAAACTCTGCGAAAAAAACTGATTACTTTGGTCGCGCCGCAACCTTTACCTGAATTAACGCGGGAAAATGTGCGAGCGCAAGTTATCGAAGATGTTAAAGCGGCGTGGAAATTATCGGGAACGCAGGATGAATTAAATTTAATTGTTTTGGACGCGGATTCTAGACGACAAGTTTTCAAAAGTGAATTATTAAAAATCTTTCCCGAAAGCGTGGAACATTACCTGAGAAACTCCGGTCGCGCCGTATTTATCCAGTCGTCAAAAACGGAACAGGAAAAGTTCAATACATCGGCAAGGCAGAAAGATTTGGATTTAACTTTGTGCTATTTCGGCGGGTAATTTGATTATGTCTTCTTCAATAATGCTTTTGGCTAAACATAATCCTGTTGGTAATCAACCTTTGAAAATTGCGCTCTGAGTTGCCAAACGTGCTTTTAAGCTCGCGCAAACAACGTCGCACAGCGCGAAAACGCTTTCGTCGGCAATCGCGTAATAAACCGTGTTTCCTTCCTGCCTCCGCGCCAACAGTCCGGCATCCTGCAAAGTCTTCAGGTGTTTGCTGACGTTCGGTTGAGTTGATTCGACGGCGTTGGTTATCTCCGTGACGCTGCGCTCGCCGTCTTCCAACGCCTGCAAAATCCGCAGTCGCAGCGGCTCGGCTAAAATCTTAAATCTTTCCGCCACCAAATTTAACGCTTCGGGCGGCATTTCCCACTTTTTTTGTTTCGGCATATTTGACAATATAACTACATAAGAATATAGTTAATTTAGAAATTGATTATACAACTCGACGAGAGAAATTGGCAAGGCAAAAATGATAAAACAAACGAGCGTTCAGGAAATAAGCGAATTAATAAACGGCGGCGGCGCGTGTCAAGTGATTGACGTGCGCGAATACGGCGAATTTGAAGCGGAAAAAATTCATCGGGCGAAACTCGTTCCGCTTTCAAATTTTGAACGGCAAATAGGAGAAATTGACCGCTCGCAGCCGGTTTATCTGATGTGCCGTTCGGGAAATCGGGCGAAGCAGGCGGCTGAAAAATTGGTCAAAAGAGGTTTTAGCGATGTTCACGTTATCGAAGGTGGAATGCTGGCTTGGGAAGGCGCGAACTTACCGACGGTAAAAGGCGCGTCGAAAGTTTGGTCTTTAGAGCGGCAAGTGCGATTTACGGCGGGTTCGCTGGTCGTTCTCGGAGTGATTTTATCGCTGCTGCTACATCCGTATTTTATCGCGCTGTCGGCATTTGTCGGCGCGGGTTTGGTTTTCGCGGCGGTTACGGACACTTGCGGAATGGCGATGATGCTGGCGCGAATGCCGTGGAATAAGGCAAACGGCGCGACTTGCGAAACAACGGCGCAAAAAGTCTAGAAAAAACTCGTGAACTTCTTTCTTATTTTAGGCTTACTTTTGAGCGGGTTGATTGGCTTGTCGCTCGGTTTGATTGGCGGCGGCGGTTCAATAATTACCGTTCCCGTCCTTGTTTATGTGCTTGGTGTCGAAGCTCACGAAGCGGTCGGAATGTCGCTCGCTGTCGTCGGCGCGACAAGTCTGGTCGGCTCGATTTTGCATTACCGGCGCGTTAACTTGCAATTGAAAACGGGTTTGACTTTCGGCGCGGCGGGCGTTGTCGGCGCGTTAATCGGTTCGCCTTTGACGCGCCTTTTGTCGCCGCCCGTCTTGATGCTGACGTTTGCGACGCTGATGCTGGTGATTGCGATTTTGATGCTGCGGCGAAAACCGGCAGGCAATGATGAAATTGAATCAGCCGAACAAATTCCGAGCGTTTGGAAAGCGGTTTCGGCAGGTTTCGGGGTTGGCGTTCTGACCGGATTTTTAGGTGTCGGCGGCGGATTTTTGATTGTTCCCGCGCTGGTGATGTTTGGCGGTCTTTCTATGAAAGACGCAATCGGGACTTCGCTTTTCGTGATTTTCTTGAACTGCGTCGCCGGACTCGTCGGACACGCCAGCCAAAATAATTTCGATTGGTTTCTGACGGCACAGGTGACAATTTTAGCGGTGGCGGGAACAATTTTCGGAACTCTTCTCTCGCATCGAGTTACGGCAAACAAACTGCAAAAGGGATTTGCGGTGTTCGTTTTAGCAGTTGCCGTTTTTCTGATGGCGAAAAATTACTCGGTATTTTTTGGAGGTTAAATTTATGCAATTCAAACAATTCTATTTGGGATGTCTGGCGCACGCTTCTTACTACATCGGTTTTGAAAAGGAAGCGGCGGTGATTGACCCGCAGCGCGACGTTCAGCAATATCTGGACGAGGCGGAAGCGAATAATCAAACGATTAAATACGTTATCGAAACGCACTCGCACGCCGATTTTGTCAGCGGACACATCGAGCTTGCCGAAAAAACCGGCGCGGAAATTGTTTACGGTCAAAAAGCGACGACGCAGTTTCCGACTTTGAAGGTCAAAGACGGCGATGAATTAACAATCGGCAAAGTGAAACTGAAATTTCTCGAAACGCCCGGACACACGCCCGACGGCATCACGGTTTTGGCGAAAAACACGGAAGATTCTTCAGAACCTTTGAAAATGTTCACGGGCGACACGCTTTTTGTCGGCGATGTCGGCAGACCGGATTTAGTCGGCTCGCGCGGCTTTACCGCCGAGCAGATGAGCGCGATGATGTATGACAGCCTGCGCGAAAAAATTCTGCCTTTGCCGGACGAAACCGAAATTTATCCGGCGCACGGCGCAGGCTCTTTGTGCGGCAAATCGCTTTCCAAAGAAACTTGGTCAACGCTTGGAGAGCAGCGCAAAATGAATTACGCTTTGCAGCCGATGACGAAAGAAGAATTCATCAAAATCGTGGCGACTGACCAGCCGGAAGTTCCCGCATATTTTCCGAAAAGCGCACTGAAAAATCTGCAAGGCGCGTCGGCTTTGGAAGATTTGCCAAAGCCGAAAGAGATTTCGACCGCAGAAATCGAGAATTTTGACGGCGTAATTTTGGACGTGCGAAACAATTCCGAATTTGGCGCGAAACATATTCCGAACGCAATCAACATCGGACTCGGCGGACAATTCGCTTCGTGGGCGGGGACTTTGATTACAATCGAAACGTCCGTTGCGATTGTCGCTGAAACCGAAGAGCAAGTTGACGAAGCGGTTATGCGGCTGGCTCGCGTCGGCATCGAAACCGTGAAAGGATTTATTTTGATGAATGATTACACGGGCGAAACGAATAAAATCAAACAGGTTTCGGTTGATGTTGTCAAAGAAAAATTGGCGGACGATATTCAATTTGTTGACGTGCGCCGTCCCGCCGAACACGCAAACGGTCACGCGCCGAGAACGATAAATCTGCCGCTCGATATTTTGGCGAAAGAGGTCGGCAAACTCAATCCCGATAAGCCGACTTACGTTCTTTGTCAGGGCGGTTATCGTTCGAGTCTGGGAACGAGCATTTTGGAAAACGCCGGTTTCAAAAAAATATATAATGTTACGGGCGGCACAAAAGCGTGGACGGACGCGGGTTTCGACACGGAAGTTTCGGCTGGGGCGGCTTGCGCCAATTCCAAGTAGGTCGGTATTTAGTGCGGAAACACCCACGATAGTCGAGTGTGTTTTTCACATTTGCGTCCTTTGCGCCCTTACTTCGCGTGGGCTTCCGCAATCAAAATGCGGCGATTGATTGGAAAAAAACTTCCGCTATCATTCAATTAGGTGAATTTTTATGAAAATGACGATACTTTTTGCTTTGATTCTTTCAATTTTCGCTTTTTCCGGTTGCCAGACGGCTTCGACCGAAACAGCGTCGAACGTGCCGACGAACGGCGCGCAAAACGAGATAAAACAAATTTCCGTCGAGCAGGCAAAAAATGCCGTCGGCGCAAAAGACGCGCAGTTTATAGACGTTCGCACGGTTGAGGAATATACGGGCGGACACGCGCCGACGGCGGCAAATTTTCCCCTCGACGCGCTCGAAAAAGATTTGAGCAAATTCGATAAAGATAAACCCGTCTATGTGATTTGCCAGACGGGAAGGCGTTCGCAAAAGGGAGCGGAAATCCTGCAAAAAGCTGGTTTCAAAGACATTTACAACGTCGAGGGCGGCACAAGCGCGTGGATTGCCGCCGGACAACCGATTGAAAAATAATTTTTTATTTTTGAAAGGACAATATGATGAATGAAATTTATTGGATTCTCGGATTCGTTGTAATTTGGCTTCTGCTGCAACTTATAATTCTGCCTAAACTCGCCATTAAAACCTGACTGCGCGATTCGTGAGATACGCGCTGAAAGTTTTGCGCGGCGATTTTAGCAAAGTTGAAAAACAAATTAACGACGATGGCGAAGCGCGAGCGGTGTTGAACGCCGTTAGCGCGTGAGCGTTTTGAGTTTCGCACGAGGCACTCGCGGGCGCGGCGGCAATCGTCGCCACGGTTGTTTATAATCACGACGTTTTGGGGTTATGGCGACACGGCTTTATGTTAGAAAAATACAAATCAATGGTTCACCCATAAAGTTCAACACATCGGCAAGGCGAAAAGATTCGGTTTTAATTTCGTCGTTTTCCGGTTGCTTTAACTTAAACGTCTCCGACCCAAAGCAGATGTTTTTTTAATCGGTTTTTTTCTAGTGCCTTATAAAATCTCTCGTCAGCCGTAACGAATTGGTAGCCGAGCGAAAGTGCCAGAGCCATATACGTCCAATCATAAACGGTTTGATTCGTCATCATCGCGCCGGTGTAAGCTGATTTGATAATTTGTCGCTGCGGATGATAAATGAGATTCGCCCGTGAAAATTCCGATACTATTCTTTGACCTTCTTTTTCGGTTATTTCGCGCCTTGTTACTTTTTTCCAAACGATATTGCCGAATTCTGGCAAAATGAGTTCCGGCGCGTGCAGCGCATCGCCGTTTATCTGAAGTTTGCTGGCTTCCTGCTCATAAACTTCGGGAACATACCATTTAATGGCGACGCTCGCGTCAATTACTTTATTCATCTGTTTCGGTCTTCACGCAACAACTCCGCGCTGTCGCTATGCTGTCGTCCGCGAAGCGAATCTTTAATTTTTCGGGCGACTTCCGAGTCGGACAAAGGCTCAAAATTTATCGCTTCGCTCAAGATAATCTGAACTTCCCGCTGCAACGAACGACCATTCCGCGCCGCTTTATTTTTTAACTTCTCCAAAACCTTTTCGTCAACATCTCTCACTAAAACATTAGGCATCGTAAAAAATCTCCTCTTCTGTGCTATCGTTATGATAGCACAAACTTAGATTTCCGTTAAAACTTCAATTTTACCGTCGCTCTCCGGCACTTTTATTCCGCCGAGACGACCGTCGTTCCGAGCAATGAAGTTCGTTTCTAAAATGACGAATAATTCGCGTCCCGGCTTTGCGTAATCGAACGGCAGCAAAACGTATTCAAAATCAATGTTGACGCGAATTTCATTGCCGAGCCGGAATCCATTCCGTTCGGTTCGCAGGATGTCTTCCACATTTCCGCCAAAAATAAATCTGCCGCCCGCCTGCAAAAAGGAAACGTCGAAATGCGGAGAGAAACCGCCGCTAATCGGCGTTAGCTGCTGACGCACAAAAGCTGGAGAATTGTGGTTTTTTAATTTCTTTTTCTTCTTCATCAATTCTCGATGAAGAAGGCTTTACGAAACTCGCGTTTAGAAAACGAACGGCAGGTTTTCCGTCGCCGATGATATTTTTTACCAAACCAACGGTTTTCGCTTTCGTCGTGTTTTCCACTTTCTTCGCCGATTGCAGTTCAACGACTTCTCGCGCCGCCCCCGCTTCGCCGACGGTTTTCCAGATGCCGGTCATCTCAAACGATGAATCCGGTTCAAGACTGAACTTTTCAAAAGTTTTGCTTTCAAGCAGAAATTTCTGTCCTGACAGTTCGTTTAGCAGAAACCATTCGTCTGCTTCTCGAACTAACTTTCCGGCAATCGTAATATCGGCTATATCGAGCGCGTAACCAGCTTTTTTCAGCCTTTGTTTGAGCGCGGCGAATGAAATCGCCTCGTCCGGCTTCGGCACGAACACGCCAGGCTCTTTTTTGATGTCGGTAATTTCTACCTCTTTTAATTTTGGTGCGTAATCGAGACGGCTAACTGCCTTCTGAATGTTATACACTCAATTGCCGCAGAGGTAGCCGCCGATGTGCATCTCGACGCGCTTGACCTGTGCGTTTGAACTGAGGGCGTTGCCGAATAAAATCAATAATCCGGCGACTGCCAAAATAATTTTCATTTTCATTTTTTTATCCTCTTACTTAACATTAGATTATCTTCCAGCTCAAACTCGAGACGAAAAATTGCGCCGCGCGTGCCGTTTCGAGCCGTTAGTTTTCCGTTGTGTTCATTGATGATTTTGTAAGCAATCGAAAGTCCGAGTCCGAAACTTTTTTCTTTGGTTGTAAAAAACGGGTTGAAAATGCGCGAAAGATTTTTTTCGTCAATTCCGCCGCCCGTATCTTCGACTTCAGTAAATAAAAGATTTTCTTCTTCTGACGTGCGGAAAATGAGCGTTCCGCCCGTCGGCATAGTTTGCAGAGCATTGAGGCTCAAGTTTAATAAAACTTGTTTGATTTGCTCGGCATCGAAGGCGAGCGAAGGCGGTTTTTCCGCCAAGTCTTCTTTGATGGAAACATTTTGTTTTTGGGCTTGCTGTTCGATAAGAAGTTTGACAGATTTGACGAGTTCATTGGGATTGGTCGGCATTTTGTCGGGTTTCGGAGCGCGGGCGAACTGCAAAAACTCTTTGACTAATTTGTCAATTCTCTCGACTTCGGTTTTAGCAATGTTTGCAAATTCGCGGCGTGGGCTGTCGGCAGCTAATTCATCTTCAAGAATTTCGACCGCGCCTTTGATTGCGCCGAGCGGGTTGCGGACTTCGTGAACCACGCTCGAAGCGATTTCCGCCAAGGATGAAAGTCTTTCGGCTTGCAGCAATTGACCGACGGTTTGCCTTAATTCGGCGTAAGCCGTTTGCAGTTCGGCGTTGATGCGTTCGGCGCGTTCGTGTTCGCGGCGTTTCTGGTCGCCGAGCCAGCCAGTCACCGCACCGATAACAAAAAATAAAGTGATTTCGGCGTATTGATTAAGCGCGTAGTCGTAATTTTGATGCTGCCAGTGCAGAGCGATATGCGGCAAATACGACACGCTCGCCAAGAGTGCCGCGCCCAAACCGCCGCGCCAACCATACCAAAACGCAGCTAAAATTATCGGGATGTAATAAAGCCGCTGATAAATTTGATGCAGGATTACGCTGCCGGTCGGCGTGAGAAAATGAAGCGCGGAGATGAGAAGAATCGCCGCGCCGACGGCTGATACGGGTAATAATCGCTTCATCGCTCAACATTATAATTCAATGCCGCTGATTTCCCGTTATAGCTTTTCAATTTCAGTTGAATCTCCGGTCTGATGGTCGGCGATTTGAAATCGTAAGAATTCGTGGGCGGCGGCGAGTGCTTCCTTGTTATTTGTCGTGATGCGAACACGCCCGCCGCGCTCAATCTCTTCGTACCGATAAGTTATTTCCGTCTTCAGTTTTTGCAAAACCGAAACGCCGGGCGGAGTTTTGCCGTGTGTCAGCATCGGAGCTTCAAAGTTTCCGCCGCTGAACATTTGCGTGATATGTCCGAAATGCTGACGGATTTGGTCGCGGCTTTCCGAATCGCCCGCGTCGTTCGCGGTTACTTCAATCGCGCCGCCGTCCGCAAGTAGCCGAAAGCGGTGCGTCGTTTTCTGATGCGAAAATCCCATTGCCATATCGCCGCGCTCGTTGACCTGTGCCAGATGGTCGCCGTGTCCTTGATGCGTTTGACTTGTCGAATTATTATTTTCATTCCGCATTTGAGTGGAAGGTTGCGAAGCGCAAGCCCCAAACAAAGTTATCGAAGCCGATAAGATTACAAAAAACACCTTTATTTTTATTTTCATTTAACCTCTTTTTTATTATTTATTTTATTATTTACTTGAAGGTTTTTCGTCGTGAATTTTGATTTTCCTCTTTGATTGTCGGTTGGTGAAACAACTAAAGATTCGAGAAGTTTGGCGGGTTTTTCGTCTGACCGCCGCGCGAGCTGTTCGTCCCAATCCGCGATTGTATTGCCGAGTTCCGCGTGCAGAATTTTCACTTCGCGCAGATGATTTTCCAAATCAGCAAGTTTTCTGGCGGCAATCGCGCGGACTTTTCGGCAAGGCGGATTTCCTTTATCACGTTCGGCGAAAATTTCGGCGAGTTCTTTCAAGGTGAACCCGACCGCAATCGCCCGCCGCACTAAAACGATTTGCTCAAGCGCACCCGACCGATATAAACGATAACCGTTGGCAGCGCGACGTGGTTTAGGAATTACACCGTTTCGCTCGTAATGACGCACGGTATCGGTGCTGACTCCGGCAGACTCAGCTAATTCTCCGATTAACAAAAATTCTTTTTCAGGTTTATCGAAACTCACTCGAATAGTATAAAGGTTGGAATCCGTTCCAATGTCAAACGAGCATTTTGATTTTTACTTGAAAGTCTTATTTATACTGAAAAATTACGAATTTTCTTCCATAAAACCGAATTTTTGCATTCGATAAATCAGCGCACTGCGCGTGATGCTCAAATACCGCGCCGTCTGCGATTGGTTGCCATTGTGCATATTCAAAGCATAATGAATAATTTCTC
>Ga0136617_10005906_pt1 | contig 10957 bp, 9 predicted proteins | sample AntDrymUQ3222106_2_FD_129672 | JGI IMG/M metagenome (GOLD analysis project Ga0136617, IMG submission 129672) | Polar desert sand microbial communities from Dry Valleys, Antarctica - metaG UQ322 (21.06) | ecosystem: Environmental > Terrestrial > Soil > Desert | place: Antarctica: Dry Valley...
GTCGGCGTTGACCAGTCCGGTACAGATAAAGCGTCCGGTCTGTCCGAGTGGAACGGGTTCGTCGGCGTCATTGCGCAACGCCTCGATGATACCGACATCCGGCCAGATGTGCAGCGTGCCCTCACGGCATTCACTGGCCGCGCAGGCGATTTCGGACATGCCATAAGTATCACGTACCGGGCATTGGAAAGCTTGGGCGATGGTCTCGCGTTGGTGTTGGTAAAGCGGCTCGGCGTTGCTGATCGCGACGCGTAATGTTGGAGCATCGAGTCTATTCTGAAGGATGACTTGAGCCAAAGCACACATCGCTGAAGGGTATCCCAGAATGTATTCCACGCGGTACTGGCGCAGGGCTTCCAGGTAAGCAGGGATATAGTCAGGAGACAGGTGATAAGAAGACATGTAAAGCTGGTGCGATGCGGCATTCCAAACCCAGAAGGGCGGATGGCTCTGATGAAATGGCGTCACCAGTTGCCCTCCGAGGATGGCCCAGTTGTCGTTGCGGCTGACTCCGTGCCAACTCCGGACGCGCGCTTCGAATAGCGCATACCATGCGCGAACCGTCTTGCGGCTCCACCAGAGATTGAGAGGCTTGCCGGTGGTGCCACTGGTGTGCTCTCGATACATTCGCCGCGCATCGCAATCCTCAGCGACAAAGGAGAGTTGGTTCTCCCTGAGAACTTCTTTCTTGAGAATCGGCCAGTTCTCCAGTACCTCCCAGGAACTCTGGTCGCCACGGCGGCGTCGTTGAAGCCAGTATTCCCGATAGTAAGGAACCATTGTCGCGGCGCGTTGAAGCAGGTAGGCGAGCCGCTCCTGCTGCCAGGACTTCCATTGCTCGGCGCTCCAGTGCTCACGCTCGAGGGCTTCCGCGATCAAGCGTTCGGTCTCAGGGCCATAGCGCCAACGGCGCAGGCTTAACCCGCGAAGACTGGCAGCCATCGAGCGCGCTGGCGCAGGTAAGCGATGGTAGACTTGCAATGCCCAATCCTTCATAGATGAAAACAGTCCGAGACGCGCGTCGCGTCCTTTAAGTGATGTCGGCGAAAATTGACTGATGCCAAACCGCTACCATCGCCAATTGTCGGATCAGCTCTTCATGTTGATTATCACCTTCTAAGAAATCCTGAACCACTCTCTTCACACGCGCGCGCGCGAAAGGTCCTTCGCGGATGGGGTCGATGTCAGGTAACGAGTTAATCAAGTTGCGTAATTCCGGCACCTGACGAAAATAGTTTTTCCAGGGAACTCCGAAGCCCCACTTGCGATGCTTTCGCACAGCCTCCGGCAATTTTGTGCCGATGGATTGTCGCAAAAGATGTTTGCTCTGCTTTCCGCCGAAAATAACCGAGGACGGAAGCGCGGCCAGACCCTCGACTAAGCGATAGTCGAGAAAGGGAACCCGGCACTCGATTGACGCGCCCATCGTCATCCGGTCGTTGCGGTCGAGCAGCGAGCAGAGGAATGTATGCTGGTCGCTATACATTGCCTGACGGACAGGCTCTCTCGGATAGCAGCCTCTCGCTTCAGCGAGCACCTGTTCGCGGAAAGCAAACTCTGCGGCTGGTTTCATGCCGAGCGATTCCAAATCCGCCGGCAGAACATCACAGGTATTAAACAGCACAAAGCGGTCGACGGGGCCGAGGGCGACGAATCGGCTCAACTTTCGTAAACGACCATTGCTATTCAGCGCCGATACCAACCAGGGAAGAACGGGCCGGGCGGCACGGATCATCAACGGGTATCGTAAAGGTTGATATCTGACGTACCCGCCCAGCGTTTCATCGCTCCCTTCACCGGAAAGCAACACGGTCACGCGAGGCTTGGCATACTGTGAAATTGCCCACAGATGAATGTTGTTCGCATGCGTCAGTGGTTCATCACACATCCGGGAACTTTTACGCAGCCATGACAACAGATCATCCGGTGCGACGATCAATTCATGATAGTCAAGGCGACAGCTTTCGGCGACTTGCTGCGCGAGCGGCCCTTCATCATATTCAGGCTCGGTAAAGCGCACAGTGAAACTGGATACTCCGGAGCCAGCTTGAGACGCGAGCGATGTCGCGACGCTGCTTGAGTCCAGGCCGCCGCTTAAAAGTACGCCCACCGGCACATCGCTGATGCGTCGCAAATCCACGGCGCTATTGAATATCTCTTCGAACCACTGCAAAGGGTTTTTAGGAAGACTCTCCCGCTGAGCCGCTGCCCGTTCCGCCAGATGCCACCAGCGACGGATTTGCACGCCACCATCTTTCCAGAGCAGATAGTGGCCGGGCAACAATCGCTTGACGTCGACAAATGGCGTTTGTTCCCCGGCGACGTAACGAAAGCAGAGCAACTCTTCCCATGTCGTGGTGTCGAATTTGGGAGCCAACCCGGCGGCGAACAGTGCTTTCTCTTCTGAAGCGAAGTAGAGCGCATCCCCTTCGAACGCATAGTAGAGCGGCTTGACTCCGACGCGATCACGGGCCAGAAACAGTACCCGCTCCTGACTGTCCCAGATGGCGAAGGCAAACATTCCGTTGAGGCGATCAAGCATCGCCGGCCCCTGCTCCGCGTAGAGACGCAAGACCACCTCCGTATCGGTGTGTGAGCGAAAGGCATGCCCGCGAGATTCCAACTCTGAGCGCAACTCCTGGAAGTTGTAGACCTCGCCATTGTAGGTGATCCAATAGCGGCCATCTTCCGTGCTCATCGGCATGTGGCCGCGTTGCGAGAGATCAAGAATTGAGAGCCGGCGCGTGCCCAGAGCAATCCCTGGCGCAAGATATTGTCCGGCGTCGTCCGGCCCGCGATGTGTCAGCGAGTCACGCATCTTGAGCAAAACGGATTCGCTCATTGGATACGCTCGGTCGCGATGAACAATGCCACAAATGCCACACATGCAGAAACTCTCAATCCTTTCGCGTTGATCGACGCGCCAACAGATCGGCAACTAGCTGCTCCCACTGCGGACGAACTTGTTCCCACGCCGAACGTTCGGCGAGAAGCCTTCCATTGGCTGACAATCGTCCCGCTAATTCCGGGTCGTTGAGCAGGCGTTTGATCGCCTCGACCATCATTTCATCATCCTCATCCGGCACCAGCAAACCTGTCTCGCCATCTTTCAATAAATCGGGAACACCGCCCACGGCCGTCGCCACGACCGGCAATCCCATCGCGCACGCTTCCACGATGGCCACCGGCATGTTGTCGATGCGGTTCGTGTTAATGAAGATGTCGGCGGCATGACCTTCGTGCAGCTTTTCCGCTAAGCCGAGGAAACCGGCGAAGCGGACGGCTCCGTTAAGCCCCGACTGCTCGGCCAATTGTCTCGCCTCTGCTTCAAATCCTTTATCTCGTCCGGCCATCACCAGGCTCGCCTCAGGTATCGTCGCCCGCAGGCGCGCGAGCACACGGACGGCCATTAGAGGATTCCAGATCGGATGAAAGGTGCGCATCCAAAACAGTCGCGGGCTGACGCTCTGACGATGACGAAACGGATACGCGGAGAGATCAACAACATTCGGAATGACGTGAGCCTGAAACCCATATGGGACGACGGCACGCGCCAGGAATTCGGATGGCGTCACGACCGCGTCGGCTCTTCCTAAAACGCGCCGCGTCCATTGTGGGTAGCGAGCCATGAATTCCGGCATCGCTCCACCGTGCAGCCACATCACGACGCGATGACCGAAACGGCGACCGAGCCAACTGGCAATGTCCTCCGCAATAAAACTTGGGCCGCCGTAGACCTCCACGATCAAGACATCAATGTTACGCCGTTGCTGGATGAGTGTCCTGACAATATCAGCCAGCCGCCGGTACTTATTGAGCAGAGGAGAAAAGGAGATGACCGGATAGCCCGCCTCTTCGAACAGGTCGGCGAGGATTTGTCCCTGCGTAGTGATATAACCCGGATTGCGGCCCACCATGTGGCCGACGAAGCCAAGGCGGGGACGGTCGCAAGGCGTGTGATCTTTCATCATCAATTAAAAGAGTTGCTGCCCGGAATGAATAGCGTCGGGCAACTCTCCTTGCTTCGACTTTATCACCGCATCATACACTCGGCAGATTTTTTGAATGACCGGGCCAGGGCTATAAACTTCCTGGACTCTGCGGTGGAATAATTCTCCGAGGCTCGCGCGGCGCTCAGGCGAGCGTAACAACGAAAGCAACATTTCGGCGAGTTGATCCGGCGCCGCCGGATCAACGAGAATCCCCACACGGCCCTCATCCAACACTTCCGCGCATTGCCCAACCCGTGTTGCCACCGCCGACAATCTAGCCATCCCGTATTCGAGCAACGCCAGCGGAAGCCCCTCCGAGGCTGAACTCAACACACCGATGTCACACGCCCGCAGAATCGCCGATATATCCAGCCGCTGGCCGAGCACGGAAACATGCTCGTTTAACTGATGTCGCGCAATCTCTTGCTGCACCAGATTGAGGTAGTTCTTGTCGCTCTCGGCACCGACCAGTAGAAGATGTGCCGCGGGTTCCTGCCGGATCACTATGCTCATCGCGTTCAGCAGCGTGAGATGGTCTTTCTGCGGACGAAAATTAGCGACGCAGACAATCCTTTGACCTTTATTCCCCGGCAGGTCGGGTAAACTTTCATCGTCTTTCGCTTCACGAACAAAATTCGGGATAAACCAAACTCGATTAGCCGGGACACGCAGTCGCTGTCGTGACCATTCTGCCAACGTCTGGTTGACCGTAATCACTCCGCTGACCCGATTAGTGACCAGTCGGTAGAGCCACGCTGAGCGCTCTCCCACTTCCTGGCCGCCAAAGTGATCGTGCCATACAACCGCCGGATGTGGGGGAAACAGTGAAGCCGCTGCCGATAAAAACACGGAGGTTTCATGCGCATGAAGAATGCGAACTTGATGCTTTCGGATATAAGCAGTTAATTGCCGCAACGCTCCAACATCAAACCGCTGGCTGCGCTCCAGACAAAGCCGCCCGACATCCTCTTCCACGAGATCAGCGAGCGCGCCGTCGCGCCGGGTCGTGCACAAGTGCGTGACGTATTGTTCGCGCGGCAGGACATTCACCAGGTCAACGGCCACACGCTCTCTGCCGCCGGCATCCAGTGTGTCCGTTAAGTGCATCACGTTAATGCGGCTGTTGAATGTGGTCATCGGGTTGGCGTGTTGATAGTTGATGGCAGGTACTGCAGGATTGCACCGAGCACAGTTAAACCATCCCACAGTGTTCTATCAGAACATGTTCCAAGCGAGACTTGAAGCTTTCCAGAGAAAGCTCTTCGGCGCGAGGCATTAACTTCTCAGACATGATTTTTATTCGCTCAGGATCATCCAGCAACTCGGCTAATGCCTTGGCTAGTCCCGCCGGAGTGGGCTGGAATTGCACTCCGACATCTTTGTCTTGCAGTATCCAGGGCACGATGCCAGCCGAGGCGGCCACCGGAATGGCTCCATGCGCCCAGGCCTCAGCGATAATCTTAGGCCAGCCTTCGACGATTCCCGGCATAATCGCCACGTGTGCTTCCGCATAATGCTTTTGCACTTCGTTGAAGGGCAAAGCGCCAGTGAACAGCATGCGATCCGCAATGCCGCTTTGCATCGCTTGCTCGCGCAACCCGTCGGCCGCCGGACCGTCGCCAATCAGCGTATATTTCCAGTCCAGTTCCGGCCGTAAGCGTCTCAATTCTCCCAGCCCCCGAATCGCCAAATCAAATCCTTTCTCTGGCTCCAAACGTCCGACGGAAAGAAACATCCAGACAGGAGGGGGACACCGACCCGACGACAGTTGCCGAGATTGCGCAAGCTCCTCGGTAGACATTAGCGCCGGCAGGAAGCTTAACAAATGTGACCGCTCAGAAGGCCCATAGATGAGAACGGGATGACGAGCGCCGGAGAGGATCAACAGCCAGCGGTCAATGCGTGAAGGCAAACGCTCGCCTTCGTAAGGACCGAAGAAGCCAGCCCATTTCGTGATGCTGCGCCTATACATTAATCGCACCAATAAATTTCCAATCAACCCTGGGTGACCGGGGCTTCGCAGATGAACTAAATCGCTTCGCCGAATGATGCGGTTGACGCTTTGAACCAGGCCGGGCATTTGGAAGGCCCGTTTCAATTGGGACCGTCGGCTGACCGACCAGCAGTATGACACCGGACGCCATATAATATTAGCCCGATCATAAGGAGCTTGATTACCCCGCATCGGGCCTTCGGCAATGGGCGCGCAAATCTCCACGTGCGAGAACAACTCAGCCCAGACCCTCATCTCACGAACGTAAGGTTCGTATGCCCAGGCGGCTCCATCAGGACCAGTCCAATGGGGTACATGCGTCACCACACCGAGCTTTTTATTAAAGCGCGCCGATTCGTTTGGCTTAACCGTCGCTATGGTGTCCATGCGCCTTGAATCACTTCCCTTGCTTTTGCCGGACCCAGGTTGAAGATGCAGTCGATCACTGAAAGTCCGGGGACAAACCTTTCGCCTAATTGTGAATAGACCACTCTCGCGGGGTCGAACTGTTGCCAGTCAACCGCGATACCGGCTTTCTCAAACTCTTCTACACGGAGGTAGTTATGCCCTCCCTTGCCGGCAATGTAGCGGGTCGCCCCTAAGAAACGACACGTTTCAACGAGTCGTCCGGTTGGATCGTCGGAGGTCACAGGAATTTCCTCGGCGCGGATAACTCGCACACGATTGCCTTCGAGCAACTGCAATACCGCCTGGAAAGTTTGATAATTCGCCCCGTCCAAACTATCAGGCGCTTGCATGATAGCAGCGGACAAAGCCGGCCAGCACTCGGCAAAGTGTGTCGTTTTCCGGTAACACTGCTCGACAGTCTTACAGACCCGTATGCGCCAGCGCGAGTCAGCGATGACCACTTGGTCGATCAGCATATCGTGCTTGGCATGCACGGGCAGCGTCAACCACAGCGGTTCTTCGTTGGTATTCTTCAACCTGGTTCTATTTTGGAAATAGTTCTTCCGGTACTGCACATAGTTCAACCACACGAACACATCGCTTTGCAGCACCTTATTGAAGTAACCGATCCAGGGTAAAAAATGAGGCTGATGAATGCTGACAATCACACGATGAGCCTCGTTAACTCGAAACACTCGGCATATTCACGCCCGATTTGCTTACCCCGCACGCGCGCTAAATCCCCAACAATGTCGTTGGCGAAGAACATCCGATTCTTTTGCGTTCGGTAAGCATTGATCGCCGCGACCTTCGCTTCAACATCTTCCCGGTCCACGGTAATGAAGACATCCATGGAAAAGTCCAAACTATTCCAGGGTAGTTCGTAACCGAGAATTGTGGTGTATTTGAACGCCCGGCGAGCTTCTGCGAAAACCACTTCGTGTGACTGATGAATATCCTGGCTATTAGGGATGAGCACCAGATCGGGCTTCAGTTCCTTGTTCAGATCATAAAACAACTGCAATATCTCGCTCCGCGCGTCGAATAAATTGCGTGGATTGAAATTCCGCAAAATGATCCGCTCCGGGTCCAGCCCCAGGATTTGCGTACTCTCCCTAAATTCTTCGTGAAATGTATTCGAATCGACGAGAGGAGGGAGCGACAAGCCAACATAGTAGACTTTATTACCTTTACTTTTAGTCAGATGATGAATCGTCGCGCCGGCCCCAAGCTCTACATCATCAATATGTGGAGCAATGGCAATAACCTGACAGTCGGATAAAGAAAGCATGTGTTTGGTCCTTTATTACTTGATTTGCTGCGGTGCAGTCGGAAGCCGGAAGCTTTGTGTGAGGTTAATGATAACTCGGCTCTGTCCCATCATTTCCAAACTATCGTGCGGCTGTCGCCCCGATGCTGTGAATCCGAGACGTGTGTAAAACGCAATCGCGCCGGTATTAGCATGATGCACTTTCAAAGTGATGTTTTGGCATCCCTGCTCCAACGCCCGCCGTGCTGCGATAGCCATCAAAACCCCGCCCCAACCTTTACTACGTTCCTTCGCCGCCACTGCCAAACGGTGAATATGAAGCGCGCGCTCTTTTCGTGAAGCAATCAGAAATCCAATCGGTTGGGCTTCGCGTAGCAGAATCCAGGAAAGCCCCCACTTGCCAGGTAGGTCCAACAGCCACTGGGCTTGCCCCCACGGCTCTCCTAACATGTCGGCATCAATTATTTCGAGCTGACGCAAATAGTCCATCAGCTTGCTCTTCGATAAGAGCTGTAGATCGAGACCGCTACGCTGCATGCTGAAATGGCCTCATGAAAAACTTATCGCGGCGGTTATGTTACAACCCAGCAGACCTGCGCCTCATCGCGGGCTTGGCGGTGGATGCTCTGTTTCTCAATAAAAGGCGGAGATTATCGTGTTCACCGCCAAGTTCCCATTTGAAACGACGCGCCACGACACTTTTCGCGCTCAGGAAACCGACGCCCAAAAAGATGCCAGAAACAGCATCCAGAGCGGAAACAGATAACCCGATCACCATGAAGCCGATGATCCCGATCAACGGAGCGCTGCTATCATGTATGCGCCAATGGGTGAATCCGCGAAAGAGTAGAGATGCCAAGAGAAAGGTTAATCCGATGAGTCCGATTATTCCTGTCTCAACCCCCACTTGCAGGTACAAAGAATGCCACGCCACATCACCCTTTAAACTAACCTCATTCTCTTCCAGAATAGAGTACTTACCATAAACAGAACTCCCGGAACCGGGCCCGAATCCCCAGATCGGCGAATCCTTAAAGACCTGCGGAAAGATTTGCCATTGGTCGGAACGCCCACTAGACCTTTGCGCCAAATTACGGTCAGGCGAAAACGTCTTGTCATAAAAATCAGTTAAAAATTCTCCTCTTTGTGTTGCCAGCAGCGCCAAAGTAATAACCGCTAAGAACGCTATTGAAGCAAGCAGCATCCCTCTCTGCCGTTTTCCAATCAACAATAGAACTATCACATTCACAATGACGATAGCCCAGCTTCCGCGTGAAGTTGAGAGCACCAGAAAAGCGCCCGATATTAGACAAAGCGCGAGACGCCAAGAGCGACGGTTTTCGAGAAGCAGCCACTTGCCATTGTCAGCGATAGAGAGAAGGAAAATTAAAGCCAACGGGATGCCAAATGTGATCGGATTTCCGAGGATGTATCCATCTATGGCCTCATGTCCCCAACGATCTGCGCCGCTGCGCGGCATAAATGCAATCCCAACCGAGAATACTGAAATGCTCAGACCGATCAATGCCGTCGCCAGATACTCCCGGTGTTTAGCGAGGAGATAGACGCAGGCAGCACTGAATATCAATTCCAGAACACGCAGATTAGAAGCGTAATACCCCGTCCAGAGGTAAGACAACAGCCAGTAGAGTCCGCCGAGGATCAACAAACTCCTCCATCTAAAATCTTTCCATGCTTGAGAGAATTCCTTCGGGGACGCAAAAAACCATAAAATAATCCCAGTTCCCATCAGGATAGACACTGAGTTATAAAAGGAAAACGCCCGCAGCATCATCAAAGCGGGAACCAGGCTTAAAATCAAACTGACGAATCTTAGCCGATCCCTTCTTAACAAGAACCAGGCAAGCAGCAACAGCATCACGGTGTAGAACCACTTGGCGCCCACTGAAGGACTACCTAACATGACGATCCCCATGGCTGGCACGACGCACAGCGCGACCTGCGCCAGCATGATCCAATCAGGCTTGGAGTTCGGTACTTCGACTTTAGGGACGACTAATCCGAAATTATAATGCGCATGAGCCGGATGCATCTAATTCACTTACCTTCCGCCTGCTGAAGTAACAGAGATTTCAAGCGAATAGCGGTTAAGCTGGAGTCTCAAATTTTTTGTTTCCGCTTTTAATAGTTTGATATTACGGTTTGCGACAAAAGATCTGATACTGCGCGCCGAACGGCAACCGCGAGATGAGCGGTTCGATGCCTCGAAACCAACGAAGCATCCTAGGGAAGATAAATAGGAAATCCGTTCGCAGAATTTCAAAGCCGCCGGATTGCAGTAAGCGTCGCGATTCCGAAGCCTTCAGAGTAATCGCATCGCGATCAAATGCAATACGGCGCATAACGTAGCGCGTGCCTGGATTCCAAGGGTTATTTTCCCAAAGCGCGAACAGCCCGCCAGGCCGTAGCGAACGGTAAACGTATTTGACCGCATCAGCCCGTTGATCGACTGGGATGTGGTGAAACACACCATTGCAGAACACTAAATCCATTTGTTCGCTCGGCTCATATTGATTGAGCGGCATGAATCGCACTCTCTCAGAACCGTAAGTTCTTTTCGCTACTTCCACCGACTTCACCGAGACCTCAACGCCACAGACGGTCTTGAGTCCAAGCAGATCGAGCAAAAACGGCGCGGCGGACCCGGTCCCGCAACCGAAGTCCATCCCGGATCGAGGCTGCTCTTGCAACCTTCTGAGACACCCCGCCAGCCACGCAAGGCGTTCTCGCGCGAAGTAGTTCTTGTCCTCTCCGGAGACGGAGATTCCTTGAGCGAGAGCATCGTCGTAGCCCGCGGCGTATTCATCGAACTCTGTATTGTTGAAATGCGAGTGATTCGTCATCGCCGGCGCATCCCCAAGATACTAACGAAGAAGCTCGACAGAATGGTTTGAAATCCGAGCGCCGTGAGCGTCGCGCCGGGGATCACCCAGCGCATCGTATAGCTATAGCTTAGCTCTCCGAAGTTGCTTAGTCGCCATTGATTGATTGCCGCCAGCAGCAGCGCCAGACCAATCAGCAACGCTCCGACGCCGATGAACAGTCCTCTTTCGAGATTAACGACTTCGAAGAAGCGATTCATGCGGGAGTCTTCGGGCAACAGTCCTTCGCTGATCGCAAAGGTTTTAGAGAAAATCGCGAAGAGGATCGATTGGTAGCCCAAGAGAATCGCGAGGCTGGCAAACAGCAATGTGTGCGCGTCGAAGCTCACTCCCCTCAATGTTACGCCCGGCATCGCTAAGCCGTAACCAATGAAACCTAACACAATGAACA
>Ga0136617_10005907_pt1 | contig 10956 bp, 9 predicted proteins | sample AntDrymUQ3222106_2_FD_129672 | JGI IMG/M metagenome (GOLD analysis project Ga0136617, IMG submission 129672) | Polar desert sand microbial communities from Dry Valleys, Antarctica - metaG UQ322 (21.06) | ecosystem: Environmental > Terrestrial > Soil > Desert | place: Antarctica: Dry Valley...
AGCGTCTCATGGGCATTGGTGAAGCGGCGGCCGCGGAAGTTCGGCATGGGATTGGTCTTGCGCCAGATGACGTCGTTGAGAATCCAGAACCCGAGGTCCTGCAGCAGGCTGCCGACGCGAAAGATGTTGTGATAGGAGCCGATGACCCATAACGCGCCATCGGGCTTGAGCGCCCGGCGGCATTCGATGAGCCAGGCCAGCGTGAATTTATCATAGTCGGCGAAGCTCGCGAACTTGTCCCAATGATCGTCGACAGCGTCAACCTTGCTTTGGTCGGGCCGGGTGAGATCGCCTGCGAGTTGCAGATTATAAGGCGGATCGGCGAAGACGAGATCGACCGAGGCGCTTGGAATCTTCCTGAGCTCAGCCAGACAGTCGCCCACCAGGATCTTGTTGTGCAGCGGCCGGATGTCCGGCCGTGTCTGATAACCCATGGGGGGACGCCCTTGAACGCGAACTTACTGAGACTTGAAAAGCCATCATGAATCCTCGGGAACTCGGCGTGAATCGAATTCAGGGAAATTGGTTAACGGGGGGACGCAACCTCCGCTCTCCTCACCCCTGAGGCGCCCGGCGCAGCCGGGCCTCGAAGGGTCAGGCAGCGTACTCGCGGCTATCCTTCGAGGCTCGGCTTTCGCCTCGCACCTCAGGATGAGGAAGAATGCCCTCAAGCAACGCCCTTATCGGCGCCCAGCTTCTCCGGTGATGCGGCGAGGGACCACATCTGGCCAGCGCTGCCTGATGTTCGACGGTGCCATAGCCCTTGTGCTGGGCAAATCCGTAATCGGGATATTCCTCGTGCAGAGCCACCATGATGCGATCGCGCGTCACCTTTGCGATGATCGAGGCGGCGGCGATTGACAGCGATTTGCGGTCGCCTTCGACAATGGTTTCGACGGTGCAGGAAAGGATGGGGGCGCGATCCCCGTCCACGAGCGCGATGCATGGCAGGGCCGCGAGGCTTAGAACCGCCTGCTGCATGGCCCAGAGCCTGGCCTGTAGGATATTGTCGCGGTCGATCCGCTCGACATCGGCGATGCCGATGCCCACCATGGCGCGCTCATGGATCACCCCGAACAGCTTTTCGCGGATCTCGGGGTCCAGTAGTTTTGAATCGTTGATTCCGCGTGGGGTTTTCTTGCTGCGGTCGAAGATGACGGCAGCCGCCACGACCGGCCCTGCCCATGGTCCGCAGCCTGCCTCGTCGATGCCGCAGACGACGGTGGCGCCTCGCGCCATGGCGGCCTTTTCGAATTTCGAATCGGGTCGTTTTCCCACGCCCCATATGGGCAGGGGTTTTTGGCAGCGTCAACTGCGGCGCGAGAAGATGTTGTTAAGTTCGCCGTGGGAGGGAGGCGCCTTGGCGAATCCAAAGGCACCCTGCTCGCGCATTTCCTGAGCTGCACGTAACAGCGCGCCCAACGCCACGCGGGCTAGCGCACCGCCGGTGCTGACGCGCTTGACCCCAAGACTCGCGAGTTCGGTAACCGGCAGATCCATGAGAGCGTTGACGGGCCGGTCGACCGAAGAGACAACGGCGCGGATATTGTCCGCCGTTCCAAGGCCCGGCGCATAAAGTACATGTGCGCCAGCTTCCTGAAAGGCTTGGAGACGCTTGACCGTATCCTTGATGTCGGGCCGGCCATGCAGAAAATTCTCGGCCCTCGCCGTCAGCATGAAGGGAAAGGGCAAAGCGCTCGCCGTTTCCGCCGCCGCCCGCACCCGATCCATCGCCGCGTCCAAATCATAAATCGGATTACTCTTGTCTCCAGTCGAATCCTCTATCGATCCGCCGACCAAGCCCACTCCAGCGGCAAGGGTAATGGTTTTCGCGCAGTCCTCGGGCAAAGCGCCGAAGCCGCCTTCGAGATCCGCTGAAACCGGAAGGTCCGTAGCATCGACAATGGCTTTAGCATTGGCCAACGATTCTTCGCGCGACATCGCGCCATCGGGCTTGGCCATCGAAAAGGCTGCCCCGGCGCTGGTGGTGGCGAGCGCCGCAAAGCCCAGATGTTCGAGAAGCCGCGCGCTGCCGGCGTCCCACGGATTGGGAATGAGGAAGATTCCAGGTTTGGCGTGGAGCGCCTGGAAGGCCAGGGCTTTATCTTTTTGGTTCATGCGGCGTAGGGCTCCTGAAACAGCGTCAACTGTTCGCCGGGCTGCGGCGGGCGGCGGAATTCGCTGGTTGAAAGTTTCAGGCGATTACGATTGATGCCGAGTCTTGCGCAAGTCATTTCGAAACGCCGCCCGATGGACCAGGCATAGGGGCCGGTGCCAACCATGCGGCGGCCCCAGGTCGTGTCATTGACCTTGCCGCCCCGCACCGATTTCACCAGCGACATGACTTTCCCCGCCCGATCCGGCATCTCGCTCATCAGCCAGTCCTGGAAGATGTCCTTCACTTCGAGCGACAGGCGCAGCATCACGTAACCGGCCTCCTTTACCCCAGCGGCCGCGGCTGATTTGAGGATGGCCTCGATTTCGCTGTCGTTCACAGCTGGAATGATGGGCGCCACCATGACGGTGGTGGGAACACCGGCAGCCGACAGCATTTCCAGCGCCCCTAGACGTTTCGCAGGAGTTGCGGCTCTAGGCTCCATGGAGCGCGCCAGCTTGGGATCGAGCGAAGTGACGGAAATCGCCACCTTGACGAGATTGCGCTCCGCCATGGGCTTCAGGATATCGAGATCGCGAAGCACCAGCGCCGACTTGGTGACAATGCCCACCGGGTGGCCGAACTCCGATAGCACTTCAAGCACACGCCGCGTGATGCGGTGCTGCCGTTCGATCGGCTGATAGGGGTCCGTATTGGCGCCAAGCGCAATGGTGCGCGGCACATAGCCAGGCACCAACAACTCCTGCCGGAGGAGCTCGGCCGCGTTGCTTTTGACAAATAGCTTGCTCTCGAAATCGAGCCCCGGCGACAGGCCCATGAAAGCGTGGGTGGGCCTCGCATAGCAATAAGAACAGCCATGCTCGCAGCCTTTGTAGGGGTTGATCGACCGGTCGAAGGAAATGTCCGGCGAATCGTTTCGAGTGAGTATCTTCTTGGGCGTCTCGACGAACACCTGCGTCTTCAGCGGCGGCAAATCCTCAAGGACATCCCAGCCATCGTCCATGAGGATGCGGGAATGCTTTTCAAAACGCCCGGACTGGTTATCGCGAGCCCCTCGGCCCCGCGTTTGCGGCTGCACAGCCGTCAGCCGTCCCGGGTAAGGGCGCCCGAGATCAATGCCAGCGGCTTGTCGCTTGTCGATGAGAGTCGGCATGCCCCAATATAATAAAGCCTTCAGAACAAATCAAGAACAATGCCGATATAAAAAAGGCTGGGCAACGCGCCCAGCCTGTAATTCATGTTGAAAGATTAGCGGCCGCCACGATCGCCGCCCCGGTCGCCGCCATTGTGGTCGCCGGGAACGGAAAAGCCGGCGTTGTCCCTCGAATACTGGCCAAACATTCCAGCAAATGACGTGCTCGAGAAAGCGGCGAGCGCGAGAACGGTAAGAAGGATCTTGGTCATGATAATCTCCTGGTTAAGTCGTTTCGTTGGTGGATCCGCGTTCATCGCGTCTCCGATGGGCTGAATATATAGCTTTCGGCTCCGAAATCGAATCAAGCCACATGACAGATAAGAGAGAAAAATTATTAGTGTAAATCAGAGAGTTACATTTACCTTGCCCGGTTCAAGTCAATTGTTGATCACCTGCGAACAGTCCTGCTCACGATGACGTGAGCGGTTGCAACGTCAATTTCCGCGGTTTCGATGTTCTTCAAGCCGCGGCATGATCTCCACGAAATTGCACGGCATATGCCGGTAATCCAGCTGGGCCTTGAGGATCTGGTCCCACCCGTCGCGGCAAGCGCCGGGAGAGCCCGGAAGGCAGAATATATATTTACCCTTGATGATGCCGGCCGTGGCTCGCGACTGAATGGTGGACGTGCCGATCTTCGGAAAGGAAATCATGTGAAACAGCGTGCCGAAGCCATCGATTTCCTTGTCGAACAGCGGGCGCATGGCTTCGATCGTCACGTCGTTTCCAGTGAGGCCCGTGCCGCCGGTGGAAATGATCGCGTCGATGTCGGGGCGGTTAGTCCAATCGCGCACCACATGGCAGATGGCGCGGATTTCGTCGGCCACGATTTTCCGCCCGGAAAGCAGATGTCCTGCCTCGGCGATTCGATCGCTCAGGGTCTTACCCGATACATCGTCTTCCATGGTGCGGGTGTCGGAAATCGTCAACACCGCGATGCGGACGGGAATGAAGGAACGGGTTTCGCCTGAAGGCATGGCTGCACTCTATTTCCTGGAAGATGGGTTGTCGCTTATTTGCGTTCAAACGCTATTCGCGCGGCAAGGATGAAGAACAATGCCGCCGAGCCCCGCGCAAACCAGCAGGCCACGCGCGGATTGCCCGACAGCAGTTTTGTCAGCCGCCCGGAAAAAACGGCGACGGCGAAATTGATCAGCGTGCCGCCCACGTTGAAAACCATGCCCAGGACAAAGAGCTGCAGCAGCGGCATGCCGTTTTCCGGCCTGATGAACGGTGGCAGCAACGCGAACATGAAGATGACGATCTTGGGATTGAAGACATTGACGAGAACGCCGTCGCGCCAGGCGGCGAATGAATTGCGCTGCTTAGTGCTGGGATCAAGCCCCGCCGCCGGTTGCCGCAATATCTTGAACGCTATCCATATGAGATAGGCCGCACCCGCGTATCGGATCGCATCGAAAATGACGGGATGCTCCGCCAGCACGACCGCAACGCCCGCCGCCACCAGCGCCAGGTGCACGAGCAGGCCCGTGGCGATCCCAAGGCTCGCGGCGATGCCAACACGCGTGCCGCCTTTCATGGACTGACCGAGCACGAACATCATGTCATTGCCCGGCGTGAGGTTGAGTGTCAGCGCTGCGGCCGTGAAGATGAGAAGGTCGCTCCATTCAATGGGCATCAAGCGCCTGCCGCAACATCAGAAGATCGCGCCAGGCAAGCCGTTTCTGGCCGGGCTGGCGCAACAGGTAAGCTGGATGCAGCGTCGGCAGCAGCGGAATGTCACGGCCACCAACCCTGCATATGAGCCACTTGCCGCGCATCTTTAAAATTCCTTCGCTCCGTCCCGCCAGGCGGTGCGCCGGTGTCGCTCCAAGGCAAACGATGAATCGCGGCTGCAGCAGCTCGATGGCGCGCATCAGGAACGGCAGGCACATGGCGGTTTCCGACTCCGTCGGCGTGCGGTTGCCGGGCGGCCGCCAGAACACCGTGTTGGTGATGAACACGGATCGCTCGGGCTCGGGAGCCTCCCTCGACAACTGGATGGCCGCGAGCATGCGGTCGAGAAGCTGGCCTGAGCGGCCCACAAAGGGCTTGCCCTGAATATCCTCATCGCGCCCTGGCGCTTCGCCGATAAGCATGACATGGGCTTGCGGGTTACCGTCGGCGAAACAAAGATTGGTGGCTGTTTTTTTGAGAGGGCAGGCATCGAGAACGGAAAGCGCCGCGGCGATATCATCGAGCGCCCCCATGGAACCGTTATCGCGGCGCAAGCCGGGATCCATTTTAGCGCGCGACGGAACGATCGGCGTTTGTTCCAGCTGAACGGTAGGTCCCGGCTTCTCGCCTTGGCGAAGCTGAAGCCTCGCTTCGGCGTCGCCAGGTCGCCGGGATGACGATAAGGAGGAAGCGGCTGACATTTGAAACCTGTCGATCGCCTTCTCGCCGACGATTTCATCCGCGCCCATCTCAGAAAGCCACGCGAGCGCCGCTGCCGCCTGGCGCGGTGTCATGCCGTTTTGTTGGTGTTTCATGTCCGAAATGCCAGCTTGTGTGCGAAGTCTGGCCGACTATAACAGGCCCCGGAAAAATTTGCATAGCAGGAGCAGCGGCTGTGGAAGACGTCCAGCGCGAGGCCATGGAATATGATGTGGTGATCGTGGGCGCTGGCCCCGCCGGCATCGCCGCCGCCATCCGGCTCAAGCAGCTCTCGCCGGACGTGTCGGTCTGCCTTCTGGAAAAGGGTTCCGAAGTGGGCGCCCATATTCTTTCTGGCGCCGTCGTCGACCCCATTGCACTTAATGAATTGATCCCCGACTGGCAGGAAAAAGGAGCGCCCCTTAATATGCCCGTCACCGATGACCGCTTCTATGTGTTGGGGCCTAACGGCGCGCTCCGCCTTCCCAACATGCTCATGCCGCCGTTTATGAGCAATCACGGCAACTACGCTGTCTCGCTTGGCAACATCTGCCGCTGGCTGGCGACCCAGGCGGAAGCGCTCGGCGTTGAAATCTATCCGGGCTTTGCCTGTTCCGAAGTGCTCTACCGTGAAGATGGTTCGGTCAAAGGCGTTGTCGCCGGTGTCATGGGCATTGCCAGAGACGGTACCCGGAAGCCCGACTATCAACCCGGCATGGAACTTCTCGGCAAATATGTCTTCATCGCCGAAGGGGTGCGGGGTTCCCTGGCCAAGCAGATCATCGCCAGGTTCGATCTCGCGGAAGGGTGTGAGCCACAGAAGTTTGGCATCGGCATGAAGGAACTGTGGGAAGTGCTTCCCGAAAATTACCGTAAAGGCCAGGTCACCCACACCCTGGGCTGGCCGCTCGGCATCAAAACGGGCGGCGGCAGCTTCATGTATCACCTCGAGGATAACCTCGTGTCGGTAGGCTTTGTTGTGCACCTCAATTATGCCAATCCCTATCTCGATCCCTATCGAGAGTTCCAGCGCTTCAAGCATCACTCGCTGATCGAGCCGGTGTTGCGCGGCGGCAGGCGCGTGGCCTATGGCGCCCGCGCCATTACCGAAGGTGGTTTCCAGTCGGTGCCGAAACTGTTCTTCCCGGGCGGAGTGCTGATCGGTTGCTCCGCGGGCTTCGTCAACGTACCGCGCATCAAGGGCTCGCAAAACGCCATGAAGACCGGCATGCTGGCGGCGGAAGCGGCTTTCGAGGCCCTGCAGGCGGGCCGCGCCGGTGACGAGCTTTCCTCCTATGAGGACGCCTATCGCAAGTCCTGGGTGTTCGCCGACCTGAAACGGGTGCGCAATGTGAAACCCATGTGGTCGAAGCTCGGCCTCATTGGGGGACTGGCATTGGGCGGCCTCGACATGTGGCTCAATCACCTTTTCGGTTTCGGTTTCGGCACGTGGAAGCATGGCAAGCCCGATTACGCCGCGCTGAAACCGGCAAGCGAAAGCAAACCCATCGACTATCCCAAGCCCGACGGCGTTCTTTCTTTCGACCGGCTGACCAATCTGGCCTTTTCCGGCACCAACCATGAAGAAGACGAGCCGCAGCACCTCAAGCTCAAGAACCCGGACATTCCGGTCGCCGTCAATCTCCCGATGTGGGCGGAGCCGGCCCAGCGCTATTGTCCGGCGGGTGTCTACGAAATCATCGAGGAGGCGACGGGACCGCGCTTCCAGATCAACCACCAGAACTGCGTCCACTGCAAAACCTGCGACATCAAGGATCCCTCGCAGAACATTGTCTGGACGGTGCCGCAAGGCGGCGAGGGACCGAACTATCCCAATTTGTGACGGGTGGTTCACCAATCGGACTCACCATGGTTGAGATCGATTCCTTCCTTCGTCCGGAACTGGCACAGGTGGTTCCTTGCGGCTGCGACGGAGCGCTTCAGATGCCGTTGAAATTACAAACGGCGCCGTCAACCCTAGCAAATAGCCTCGAATTTTAGCGATTTCCGCCACGGACCGTAGAGATTTATCTGCTCTATTCTAGGATCGGAATAAATAGGGAGCGGCGTTATGAGCCTTCTTTCGATGCAAAAGTTTGGGTCGAGGATCGTGCGGGATTATCTCCGCGATTCCCGGGGCTCTCTTTCCACGATGCTGGGGCTCTCGGTCATCCCGCTTTTCCTTGCCGCGGGCGTTGCCATCGACACGGCCCGCGTCGCCAGGGAGCAGGTGGCCTTCGCCGGAGCGGTCGATTCAGCCGCTCTCGCCGTCGCTGCTTCTGATCGCAGCGATTTAAGCGGCCTGAGCGGTTCGGCAAGAACCACCCGCCTCGCCGAACTCAAGGCATTCGCCACCACCTATATAACTGAGAACTACACACCGCATTTCCATGATGACACCGTGATCAGCGCCACCCTTGATATCACCGATACCAAGGTTTCCCTGTCCGCGAGCCACGATTATCCCACGACCATCATGAAAATTACCGGTGTCACCGAGTTGACTCTTCACGCAGTTGCCGAGGTCACAAAGAAGAAAATTCCGAAATGCCCGATCGAACTGGCCCTCGTCATGGACACGACGGGATCGATGGCCTCGGGCGGTGACTATATCGGCCAAGCGCGCGCGGCGGCCAAGGATTTGATGGGCATTCTTTACGGCGCGGACACAACGAGCCCCTACATCAAGGTGTCCCTGGTGCCGTTCTCGGGTGCGGTTCGCCTCAATACCACCGGCCTCGACATGAGCATGATCGACACCACGGGCGCGGCGACGGTTTCGAAGCTGAACTTTACCCTCACAACCTGGCATAATTACCGCGCGTGGGATGATCTGGCCAATGTGAACTGGAACGGTTGCGTGGAAAGCCGGCTGGGTAATCTCGGAATTAATGATACAGCGCCTACCACCGGCGATACCCTGTTCACGCCCTACTTCTCGCCGGATGAACCGACGTTCTCGGATTCGACAGACGGTCCCTGGAATTACCACAACAGTTATATCAGCAACTCCGGCACGCCCCGGGAGACGACTGGAATTTCAAACTCGACTTCATATTCGAACCATATGAACCGGCAGAAAAATCAGCTCAAATATGTGAATAAGTCGATCTCGGTCGAGAGCATGACGTCCAACAACAATGGCCCTTGGAAGAACTGCGCCAAATCCAAGATCATTCCCCTGACGTCGAGCCGTGCGACGATCGAAACGGGTTTGGACGCAATGTTCGCAGCTGGGCCCACTGTTGTGGTCGAAGGTTTGGCTTGGGGCTGGCGCACCCTGTCGCCGACAGCGCCCTTTACCGAAGGCGCTGCTTACAATGATGACGCCAAGTGGCAGAAAACCATCGTGCTCATGACCGACGGTGAGCACGATGTCGCGGAGAACATCAACGATCTCAATGGCTCGACCTACACGTCCTACGGATATGCCGAGCAGACGCCTGTCGCCAGCAATCGCTTCGGCACGACCAACGAAAATCTTGCCAATGACAATTTGAACACAAGACTGGCGACGCTGTGCAACAACGTCAAAAATGCCTCGCCCGACCGTCCGATCACCATCTACACGGTGGCGTTCCGGGTGACTTCGTCCACCATTCAGGACCTGTTGCGCAATTGCGCGACGGATCCGAGCAAGTACATGTTCGCCCCCGACGGCGCCACCTTGTCCGAGCACTTCGAGAAGATCGCCAACGAAGTGGTTGAAGCGAGCATGCATCTGAGCAAGTAATCCCAGACCGGTTAACAGCGCGCGCGGATCCAGTTCCGCGCGCTTTTCTTTTCGAGTTGCGGTCATCGCGAAAAAACCTCATTCTGTACCGATGAATCGCTCCACGGGGCGGCATGGGGCCGCCCGTTTCTTGAGACGGATTGCCATGCCGGTCATATACCTTCGGACTCTTGTTGCCGCCCTTGCCCTTTGCTGCACTTTCTCGGCCACCCACGCCTATGAGACGCCGGGCGAGGTTTCGCTCTCCGGCAGCTATCTGGCCGGGCGCACCGCCAGCAAATTGCGCGACAATGACGTTGCTTCCGACTATTTGAGCCGCGTGCTCGCGGGCGACTCGGGCAATCCCGTGCTGATCGAACGGGTGTTCCTGTTGGAGCTGTCGGAAGGCAATATCGAGATGGCCGAGGAACTCGCGGTGCGCGTTCTGGGCTTCAACAGCCAGCAGCGCATGGCCCGGATCGTGCTTGGCCTTCGCGACTATCGTGTCCGCCACTATGCGGACGCCCGCCGGAATTTCGCGGCCGCTTCCTATACGCCCGTGGGTGAACTGACCTCGACGCTTCTCACTGCATGGTCCCATGCGGGCGAGGGCGAATTGGCGCGCTCGCTGAAAGCCCTCGACAAGCTTGACGGCAACGAGAGCTTCGCCAATTTCAAATCCTTTCACGCCGCCCTGATTTCCGACTATCTCGGCAACGCCATCAGGGCCGAAGCCTTCTACAAAAAGGCCCATGAGCAGGCCGGCACCTCGCTCCGCGTGGTGCAGGCCTATGGCAATTTCCTCGAACGCAGCGCGCGCGCCGAAGAGGCTGTGAAAATTTACGGAGCCTTCCTTGAGGGGGGCGACGACAACCCACTTGTCGCGGCGGCCCTCGCCAGCGCCAGGGCCGGCCGCAAGCCGCAAGCAATGATCGCCACGCCCGGCGGGGGTGCCGGCGAGGCGCTGTTTTCCCTCGCCACCGCCATGACCGACGAGCAGAGCATTGATGTGGGCCTCCTCTATGCCCAGCTGGCGCTCTCTTTCAACGCCGACCGTCCCGTCGCCTACACCCTGCTTGGCGATATCTATGAGGACGTGAAGCGTCCGGAAAAGGCAATCGACGCTTATTCGCAGGTGCCGCAAACCTCGGCACTTCGCGCCAATGCCGAGATGGAAATCGCCATCAATCTGCAGCGTCTCGAACGCAAGGATGAAGCCCTGGCCCGGCTCAACGGCCTTCTCGTGCAGGAACCTCGCAACTACGATGCCCTGGTGACGCTTGGCAATCTCCACCGTAACAACGAGGAGTTCGCCAAAGCCGCGGAAGCTTATGATCGCGCCATTGCGACCCTCACGCAGCCGCAGGCTTCTCACTGGCGCGTGTTTTACTACAGCGGCATTTCGAATGAGCGCATGAAGAACTGGGAGAAGGCGGAGAAGCAGTTCCGCCGCGCCCTCGAATTGGCGCCGGAAGAAGCGCTGGTTTTAAACTATTTGGGCTACTCGATGGTCGACAAGAAGATCAACCTGCCGGAAGCCATGGCGATGATCAAGAA
>Ga0136617_10005908_pt1 | contig 10954 bp, 10 predicted proteins | sample AntDrymUQ3222106_2_FD_129672 | JGI IMG/M metagenome (GOLD analysis project Ga0136617, IMG submission 129672) | Polar desert sand microbial communities from Dry Valleys, Antarctica - metaG UQ322 (21.06) | ecosystem: Environmental > Terrestrial > Soil > Desert | place: Antarctica: Dry Valley...
AGCAGCGCGCCCGTAAAGCGGGGCTGGACGACGAGGTGGTCGCCCGTATGGAGATCCGTGACGACGAGCTTCGCGCGTCGCCACGCGCGGAGTATTTGCGCCCCCCGCAGCCTCCTCGCGAACGAGCGCGGCTTTACTTCCCGCAGCACATCAGATTTCCGAACGGTTACCCCGACGACTCTGCATCCACGGATCGCCGCGTCGAGGTCGCGCGCGATCGTCTCGGTTTCAGGAAGCTCGGGCACTCTGCGTCAGCTCGCGCCAGCCGATATCGCGGCGCAGCTGCTTTCCCTCGAACGAGACCCGCTCCGCATAGGCGAGGGACCGCTCCTGCGCCGCGGCGAGCGTGGTGCCAACGGCCGTAACGGCCACCACGCGTCCACCCGCGGTCACCAGCTCACCGGTTGTGGGATCGACTGCGGTTCCTGCATGGAACAGCTCGATATCTCCTTCGGGTGCGGGAAGTCGAAGCACATCACCAGCGCGCGGCTTGTCGGGATAACCGCTTGCCGCGAGCACGGTCGCAACCGAGACGAGCGGCTTCCATTCCGGGGGCGCACAATCGCGGAGGGAACCCCCAGCCGCGGATGCGATCAGCTCGAGCAGAGACGAGTCGAGCAGGGGCATTATTGCCTGTGTCTCCGGATCCCCGAAGCGGCAGTTGAACTCGACCACTTTCGGTCCCTGCGATGTGATCATCAGCCCCGCATACAACAGTCCGCGAAACGAGGATCCCTTCTCCCGCATGGCCTCGAGCGTCGGCTCGATGATGCGGGTCGAGATCTCCCGCAGCAGCTCGGGATTACCGAGCGTCGCTGGCGCGTAAGCCCCCATTCCACCGGTGTTGGGACCCAGATCGCCATCCAGCAGACGCTTGTGATCACGCGCCGGCAAAAGAGGAATTGCGCGCTCGCCGTCCGTCACGACAAAGACCGACAGCTCTTCGCCCTCCATGAATTCCTCGATCAGGATCTCGCGTCCCGCGTTCCCGAAGACACGGTCGCTCAGCATCGCGTCGATTGCCCGCTCCGCCTCCGTCGCGCTTTGCGCCACGATCACGCCCTTTCCCGATGCAAGTCCGGAAGCCTTGATCACTACCGGCGCCGTGAACGCGGAGAGCGCGAGCTTCGCTTCCCTCGGGTCGCTGTGGTGAGAGGCGTGCGCGGTGGGGATACCGTGCTCGACCATCAGGTCCTTGGCGAAGCGCTTCGAGGTCTCGATGCGAGCCGCTTCCCGGGTCGGCCCGAAAATCGGCAGTGCGCGCGCCTGAAAGACGTTGACGATCCCAGCCTCGAGCGGACGCTCCGGTCCGACTAGCGTGAGATCGACACGCTCCTCCTCCGCCAGCGCCGCGAGCGCTTTGACATCGTCAGCGGCAATCGGGACACACCGCGCCAGAGCGGCAATCCCCGGATTTCCCGGCGCGGCGATGATCTCGGCAGTGGGATCGTCGCGGCTTAGCTTCCAGGCGAGCGCATGTTCGCGCCCGCCGCCGCCGACGATCAGAATCTTCATCCGAAAGCGTGCTCCAGGTCGGCGAGCAGATCTTCAGCGTCCTCGACGCCGCAGGAGAGCCGGATGAGATCGTCCCTGATGCCGAGCTCGTTGCGCCGCTCGACGGGGACCGAGGCGTGCGTCATCGAAGCGGGGTGGCTGATCAAACTCTCTACGCCCCCAAGAGATTCGGCCAGCGAAAAGACTTTCACCCGGCTCAGTACCTTTGCCGCTTTCTCTCTGGTTCCAGTGAGGATGGAGATCATCCCTCCGAAGCCGCTCATCTGTCTTTTCGCGAGCTCGTGCTGCGGGTGCGACTCGAGGCCGGGGTAGATCACGTTCTCGTGTCCGATCTTCTCGGCCAGCCAGGCGGCGATCCGGCGGCCGTTCTCGTCGTGGCGCGGCATCCGCAGATGCAGGGTTTTCGTTCCGCGTAGCACGAGCCAGGCATCGAACGCGCCGGGAATCGCTCCAGCGGAGTTGAGGATGAACTGCATCTTCTCCGCCAGGTCATCGTCGCGCACGATGGCGATTCCACCGACCATGTCGCTGTGTCCGTTGAGGTATTTCGTGGTGGAGTGATAGACGATGTCGGCGCCATGCTCGAACGGGCGCTGGAAGAACGGCGAGGCAAAGGTGTTGTCGACGATGAACCGCGCGTTCGCTCGCCTGGCTATTGCTCCGACGGCCGAGAGATCGGTGATCCGCATCAGCGGATTGGTAGGCGTCTCCATCATGATCGCGACGGTGGTGGGACGGCAGGCATCGGCCACACGCTGCGGGTCGCGGCTGTCGACGTAGGAGAACGTCAAGCCGAAGTTCTTGAGAATCTTGTCGAAGAGCCTGAAGGTGCCGCCGTACATGCTCTCGCCGCACACGATGTGGTCCCCGGACTTGAACAGCTTCATGATCGAGTCAGTGCACCCCATCCCGCTGCTGAAGGCGAAGCCATGCGTACCGCCTTCCAGCGCCGCGACGTTCCGCTCCAGGGCCTCCCGGGTGGGGTTCTTGCCGCGCGCGTATTCGTAGCCCTTGTTCTTCCCGAGGCCCTCCTGGACGTACGTCGAGGTCGTATAGATCGGGGTCATGATCGCCCCCGACAGCGTATCCGGCCGCTGGCCGGCGTGAATGGCCCGGGTGCCGAAACGGGAATGCTGATCCTCGTCGAAGATGCGTGTCATGCGCGACTCAGCTGGGAGTATTTGCCTGCCGGTGAAATGGAGCGGTTGCCGGAAAAGTTAATCTATCCGCGAGACCGCACTACGCGTCCGGTTGCACCCGGCCCCGACTAAATTACCGAGCTTCCACTGACTCTCCATTAAGAGGCGGTACCGCGAATGGCTTATGAAGGTCTGATGGTGAGTGTTTCCGGCGTGCGCGGACGCGTGGGTGAAGCGCTGACTCCGGAAGTAGTCGCGAAGTTCGCGGCAGGCTTTGGCGCGTGGGCACTCGCCCGCTCCGGTTCCGGCCATGCGACTATCGTCGTCGGGCGCGACAGCCGCGTTTCGGGTCCCATGTTCCAGCCGGTGGTCCACGCCGCGCTCCAGTCAGTGGGCTGCAACGTCATGGACATCGGCATGGTACCGACGCCCACGGTGCAGATGGCGGTCGAGTACCATCACGCGGCCGGCGGGCTCGCGATCACCGCCAGCCACAACCCCATTGAGTGGAACGCGCTCAAGTTCATAGCGCCCTCGGGCCTGTTTCTCGACAACACCGAGGCGGCCGAGATGTGGAAAGTCGTCGACGGCCAGATTCAGCGAGCGACCTGGGACACGCTGGGGAAAATCTCTTCCGACAAGGATGCAGCCGGGCGGCACATCGAGAAGATCCTCGCCCTTCCATTTCTCGACGTCGAGGGCATCCGCAAGCGCAAATTCCGGGTCGCTCTCGATTGCGTTCGCGGGGCCGGCGGCGCATTCATGCCGGTGCTGCTGGAGCTGCTCGGCTGCCGGGTCGAAGCCATTCACATGCAGACCGATGGCATCTTTCCCCATTCGCCCGAGCCCGTCGCCGAGAACCTGGGAGATCTTCAGCAGCTCGTGAGGGAGTCCGGCTCGGAGATCGGTATGGCGGTCGATCCGGATGTAGACCGGCTGGCGCTGGTGTCCGATGAAGGGGCGGCGATCGGGGAGGACTACACCCTTGCCCTGGCGGCGAAGGTCGTCCTCAGGCACCGAAAGGGTGTAGTGGTGACCAACCTCTCGACTTCGCGGATCGTGGACGACATTGCCGCGGAGGCCGGTTCGCGCGTGATCCGCGCTCCGGTGGGGGAGGTCAACGTCGCGACCCGTATGCGCGCGGAGAATGCGCCAATAGGCGGCGAGGGGAACGGTGGTGTCATCCTCTCGGAGCTGCACCTGGGGAGGGATGCGCCAGTCGGCGCGGTCCTTATCCTGCAGCTGCTGCTGGAGGCAGGCGAGGGTCAGACCCTGTCGAAGATCGTGGGAGCATATCCCCGATACATCATCGTCAAGGACAAGCTGGACCGTCCGGCTACCCCTCTCGACAAGGTGTACGAAGCACTCACCCGGGAGTTCCCGACAGCCGAGGCCGACAGGCAGGACGGCCTGCGCCTGACCTGGGCTGACAGGTGGGTCCACGTGAGGCCTTCCGGGACGGAACCGATTGTGCGAGTGATAGCGGAGGCGCCGACGGCTCCTGAAGCTGAACAGCTGGTGTCGGACTGCCGGAGGCCCCTCGAGGCCCTGGGGGTCGGGACGGCGAAAGAGTAGGGCAGCACGCAGACAATTCAACGACAAGACGATATGTGCGGAATAATCGGATACATCGGCTCTCGCGGCGCGACGCCGCTTCTCCTCGAGGGGCTCAGGAGAATGGAGTACCGCGGCTACGACTCCGCCGGCGTCGCGGTGATGAACGGGCAGGGCGTCGAGACACGGAAAGCCGCGGGTAAGATCGCGGAGCTGGAGCTTGCTCTCAGCACGAGCCCGGTGGAGGGCGATCTTGGCATCGGCCACACCCGCTGGGCGACGCACGGCGTTCCCAACGAGTGCAACGCTCACCCGCATCTCGACTGCAAGGGACATGTCGCCGTCGTACACAACGGGATCATCGAGAACTCGGGAACCCTGAAAACGGGTCTCGCCGCCAGAGGGCACACCTTCGTCTCCGATACCGACACCGAGGTCATCGCCCATCTGGTCGAGGAGGCATTCGACGGCAATCTCGAGGATGCGGTCATCGAAGCGCTGTGGCAGATCGAAGGCACTTACGGGATCGCGGTCGTCTCCAGCCTCGACAGGAACAAGATCGTGGCGGCGCGAAAGGGCAGCCCCCTGCTGATTGGCCTGGGTGACGGTGAGTTCTACGTCGCCAGCGATGTGTCGGCCATTCTCGCGCAGACCCGGGAAGTGGTCTACCTGGATGACGGCGACGTGGCGGTACTCACCCGCGACGGTTACACGGTGCTCAATCAGCGCGCGCAGCAGCTGGAGAAAGGTGTCAGCAAGATCGACTGGGACCTCGACCAGATCGAGCGCGGCGGGTTCGACCACTTCATGCTCAAGGAAATCTTCGAGCAGCCGGCGACGGTCGAGAACTGCATGCGCGGGCGCCTGCTCCCCGAAGAGGGAACGTCTAAGCTCGGGGGCATCAATCTCACCGATGAGCAGCTCCTCAGGTTCGACAACATTCTCATCACCGCCTGCGGCACCAGCTGGCACTCGGCGCTGATCGGTGAGCACATGCTGGAGGATCTCGCGCGCATTCCCGTCGAGGTCGAGTACGCATCCGAGCTGCGGTACCGGAATCCGATCATCACCGACAAGACGTTGTGCATCGTCATCTCGCAGTCAGGCGAGACGGCCGACACCCTTGCGGCAATGAGGGAGGCGAAAGCGCGAGGCGCGTTCACCTACGGGATCGTGAACGTCGTCGGATCCACCATCGCGCGCGAAAGCGACGGCGGCATCTACGTGCACGCCGGTCCCGAGATCGGCGTTGCTTCGACCAAGGCTTTCACCAGCCAGGTAATGGCCCTGCTGCTCTTCACGCTCAAGCTCGCGCGACTGACGAATCTCTCGGTGGTGCAGGGGCGTGAGATCATCCAGCAGATGCAGGCGCTGCCGAAAAAGATCGAGAGCATTCTCGACCGGGCCCACGAAGTGGAGAAGATCGCCGACGCTTTCAAGGACGCGACGAATTTCCTGTACCTCGGGCGTGGCTACAGCTTCCCGACCGCGCTGGAAGGCGCGCTCAAGCTGAAGGAGATCAGCTACATCCACGCGGAAGGGTATCCTGCGGCTGAGATGAAGCACGGCCCGATCGCCTTGATCGACGCCGACATGCCGGTCGCGTTCATCGCCCCGCACGATGCGGTGTTCGACAAGGTCGTATCCAACGTCCAGGAAGTAAAGGCGCGCGGCGGCCGGGTCATCGCCATCACCAGCCGCGACGAAGAGGTTCTCGCGGGGAAGCTCGATTACGAGTTCCGCATTCCGGAGACGGCCGATCTCCTGACCCCCGTTCTCGCCTCGGTGCCTCTGCAGCTGCTCGCCTACTACATCGCGGTCAAGCGCGGCGCGAACGTCGACCAGCCACGCAACCTCGCCAAGTCGGTGACGGTGGAGTAGGGCTGCGAGTTCTCCTCCAGCGAGTCTCGCGCGCTGAGGTTCGGATCGACGGCCGCATCGCCGGGAAAATCGAGCGGGGCTTTCTCCTTCTGGTCGGCTTCACCCACCCCGACACGCCCGACAAAGCAGACTGGATGGCCGAGAAGGTGGCGGGACTGAGGCTGTTCGGCGATGCGGAAGGAAAGATGAACCTTGGGCTGGCCGACGTCGGTGGCTCTGTGCTCGTCGTCTCGCAATTCACGCTTTACGGCAGCGCCGGGAAGGGCAGGCGCCCGAGCTTCATCGACGCGGCCCGGCCGGAGACCGCCATCCCGCTTTACGAGCGGTTCGTCGCCCAGCTGCGCCAGCGATCCCTGCGTGTCGAAACCGGAGAGTTCGGAGCCATGATGGATGTGGAGCTGGTCAACGACGGGCCGGTAACGCTCTGGCTCGAGCGGTGACCGCTCCCCGCGTCGTTCTCGCATCCGCTTCTCCGCGACGACACGAGCTGCTCAATATCATCGGGATCGCTCACGACGTGATCCCGGCCAACATCGACGAAAGCATCCGCGGCGGGGAATCCCCACGGAAGCACGCCGAGCGGTTGGCAAGGGAGAAAGCGAGCTCCGTCAGCGGCCGCGACTCGGGCGTCGTCGCCATCGGCGCCGACACCATCGTCCTCATCGACAAAAAGATCCTCGGCAAGCCCGCCAACACCGTCGATGCCGGCACGATGCTCAGTCTTCTCAGCGGGCGCGAGCACACCGTGGTCACGGCCGTGGCGGTGGCACGCGGAAGGAAAGTCTGCTCGGCAGTGGAAGAAGTAACGGTGAAATTCCGCAAGCTGACCGACGATGAGATCGATGCTTACATCGCGACCGGTGAGCCGATGGACAAGGCCGGTGCTTACGGCATACAGGGCTACGGCGCGACGATCGTGGAGAGGATCGAAGGAGATTATTTCGCGGTGATGGGACTACCGCTCGTGAGGCTGATCTCGCTTCTCGGGGAGCTGGGCGTCAGTTACGGATTCGGAAGGCTCGCTACGGAGTAGTTCCATGGCTCGCTCCACCACCCGCCGCTCGCCTTCGAAGGCGAGCTGGCCAGCCGCCTCGCCGATCGGTACCCAGCGTGCCTCGTTGACCTCCCGGTCGTGGTCGCGCGTATCGCCGGAGAGATACTCGAGCAGGTAGAAGTGAACGTGTTTGTGGAAGCGGACGCGGATTCCGCCTTCCAGGCCGGCGTACCAGTACTCGATCGTCTCGATGTGTCGGCGAAGCCGCGACTCGACTCCCGCTTCCTCGCGAGCTTCGCGCACCGCGGTCGCCTCCGGTTTCTCGCCGGGATCGACCAGTCCTTTCGGGAGTTGCCAGCGTCGTTGCGGACCCACCGAGATGATCGCGATCTCGGCTTGATCTGCGGCACGGCGATAGACCACTCCGCCCGAGGACACCTGGTCCCTGACCGGAATCCTGATCCCTCCCGGAGATTTTTTTGCCGGCGTCATGTCTTATCCCTTCCCGCGTAGCGCTGACGCCATAGCTGCACCTTCTCCAGAACATCGCGGGTCTCGATTCTCTTCATCCTCCCAGGACGATTCTCCATCGAGATCGGATAGTGCTCGCCCGGATCGCCGTACGCGTCCACGATCAGATCGTGAAATCGCCGGTAGGGTCCGGTACGCTTCGGGTTGGTGTAGCCCATGAGGCTGATGACCGGCCGATCGAGGGCGACGCTCATGTGAAGGGGACCAGTGTCGGGCGACAGAACGAGAGAGGATGCATCCAGAATTGAAACGAGCTTCCGGAGTCCGCTCCCGAGCTCGCTGCGCGGTCTGGTTTTGCTCAGCGCCATGACTCTTTGCTGAGCGGTGAGCTCCGGCCCGGACTTGCCGCCTACCAGCACCACCTGCATTCCGAACGCGTCGTGCAGCTGGTCGGCGACCTGAGCCCACCGTTCCGGGATCCAGTCCTTCTCCGGCTTGCTGGTGCCGACGACAATCGACGCGATCGGCCTGTCGATCGACGAGACGAAGCCGCGCTGCCAGCCGCGCTCCTCCTTCCATGGGCCCAGGTCCCATACGACCGGGCTCGGATCCACGCCCAGAGCAGTGAGGAACTCGAAGTACTGGTTCTGCACATGCTGTACGGGCTGTGGCGTGAGCTTCCGGTTGGTGAAGAGCCAGTTGAAATCGCGCGCCCGCGCGCGGTCGAAGCCAAGCTTTACCGGCGCTCGCGTGAAGGCGGTGACGATTCCAGCCTTGAGGTAGACCTGAAGATTGATGACGAGATCGAACTCACGTCCGGCCAGATCATTCCTTGCTTCGAGGAACGCCTTCCATCCTCTCGATCGGTCGAAGAGCACGATCTCATCGACGGACCGGTGACCTCTCACCAGCGCCGCCGCTCCCGGCTGGAGGACCCAGGTGATCTTCGTCGCGGGGTTCACCCGCTTGAGCGCGTTGATGACGGGCAGCACGTGCACCGCGTCGCCGACCGCGCTCATCATCACGATGCAGATGCGGTCGGGCACTCCCGCGAGGGCAGCGCTCATTCGACCCCTCTTTCCCGAAGACGCAGGTACTCTTCGTCCTCGGCGCTGAACGAGATATCACCTCTGTCCCGCCATTTTCTCATCGACCGGAGCAGCCGGTCCAGGTTCGCCATCGCCACCAGCGGCGAGCCAGGGGAGTGGAACTGCACCCGGTCGACGTCCAGCACGTACGCGTCCAGACCCTCGCCCTCCCCGGCGGTCATGAGAATGTTCTTCAGGTTCAGATCCTGATGGTGCGCGCCGGCCTGCGCGAGCGCGCGCAGCAGCTTGGCGATAGCGTCGAAGACCATCACGCGGTGCGGCTGATCCGTCACCCTGGCCAGCACCACCGAGAGATCATGCCCGTTGGATATCTCGCGGGTAGCGATGTCGAAGCGACGGAATAACACCCAGGTGGGATATGAGACGTAGGCGAGCACCTCCGGCGTGCTGACGCCCATCGCCCGCAGCCGCAGCGAGGTGACCAGCTCCGTCAGCCCGCGAGTGGGAAGGAAGTAGAGATCTCTGCTGATCTTCGCCACCCACCCGCCGCGCATGCTGTGGCGCACCACCGCCCGCCCGCACCCTTCGGGCAGAGTGACGGCGAAGACCGGCGCCCGCCCGGTGAGCGGCGTCGCATCGGGCTGAGATTGCGCGTACTCGTAGAGCGAACTCCTGCTCTCGAGGGCTTTCCTGATTCCCGCGGCGCAGCTCTTCGCCGCGAGCACGCGAGCGTCCCGCACCGTGAAGCGATCGTACGACGAAACAGCGATGCCGATCATTGGCCGTGAGTCGGCCGAGACCGTCTTACCGATGCGATTGCGCTCAATAGTGCCTCGGCCTTCCCGCGGGTTTCTTCCCATTCGTTCTCGCCGACCGAGTCCGCGACGATCCCTGCTCCCGCCTGCACCGATGCTTTGCCGCCGGTGACGATACATGTCCGGATCGTGATCGCGAGGTCCATGCGGCTACCGCCGGCCGCTATGTACCCAACGGCGCCCGCATAAGGCCCGCGCGCCACCGGCTCGAGCTCGTCGATGATCTCCATCGCCCGGATCTTGGGAGCGCCCGTCATGGTGCCTGCCGGAAAAGTTGCCCGGAACACATCGAGACCCGACAGCCCCGGCCTCAGCTCGCCCTCGACCTGGCTCACGATGTGCAGCACGTGCGAAAACTTCTCCACCTTCATTAACTCGGTCACGCGCACGGTCCCGAATTCGGCTACCCGCCCGACATCATTGCGGCCCAGGTCCACCAGCATCACGTGCTCGGCCCGTTCCTTCTCGTCCGCCAGCAGCTCGCCGGCCAGACGGTCGTCGCCGCTGCCCGCGTCGCCCCGACGGCGCGTTCCCGCGATCGGACGGAGGATGACGCGCGAGCCGGCGACCCGGACCAGGAGCTCCGGTGAGCTTCCGACTATCTCCATCCCGTCCAGCACCAGGTGGTACATGTACGGCGATGGATTTATCGCGCGTAAGGCGCGATACAGCTCCGATGGATCGAAGTCGAGCGGCACATCGATTCTGCGGGAGAGCAGCACCTGAAAGCAGTCCCCCGAGCGGATGTATTCACGGATGCGCTCGACGTGCTCGATGAACTCCGCGCGCCTGTAGCTAGAGGTCTCTTCACGCGGCAGCGAGGGAGAACATTGCGGCATCGGCGGCAGCGACACCGGAGCTCGCAGCCGTGACAGGATTTCCTCGAGCTCCGCGGTCGCTTCGGCGTAGAGCGATTCCAGCTGGGGGTCCGTCGCTCCTCCCGGGATGGGCACGGAAACGACGACGCGCGCGCGGCCGTGGAGGTTGTCGAGTATCACCAGCGAGCGGGTAAAGACGAAGAGCGCGTCCGGAGCTCCGAGAGAAGGCTTCGACCGCACAGGCAGACGCTCGAGCACGCGCGCGATGTCATAGCTGAAAAACCCCACGATCCCGCTCCAGAACTCTCCGAGCTCGGCTGCAGCGGCGGGGTGCACCGCCTCGATGAGGGCACCGAGGTCCGCGAGCGGATCCGCCGGTGTCCTGGAATTGTGCCAGCCGCGGCCGGGGGTCCAGTCCTCGACGACTCCGCCCGCCAAACGCCACGCGGAACGCGGCTCCGAGCCCATGTAGGTGTAGCGGGCCCACGTCTCACCTCCCGCCGGCGCGGACTCGAGCAGGAAGGCGAACGGCCCCCGCCGCAGTTTCGCGAACGCGGACACCGGAGTGTCGGTGTCGAGCAGGCAATCCCGCCATACGGGAACGAGACCGCTGTCGGCGGCGAGTCGCTTGAACGCGTCGAGACTCATGATCGCCTCCCGTCCGGCGAGCCCGTGATCCGCGATTGCTCCAACCTGACGTCCAGGTAACTTTCCTCTA
>Ga0136617_10005909_pt1 | contig 10954 bp, 8 predicted proteins | sample AntDrymUQ3222106_2_FD_129672 | JGI IMG/M metagenome (GOLD analysis project Ga0136617, IMG submission 129672) | Polar desert sand microbial communities from Dry Valleys, Antarctica - metaG UQ322 (21.06) | ecosystem: Environmental > Terrestrial > Soil > Desert | place: Antarctica: Dry Valley...
CCGGCGCCGGCGCCGGCGGCGGCGCCGGCGGTTCCGGCGCCGGGGCGGGGTCGGGGGTCGGCTCCAGCTGGGGCTCCGGCGCGCGCGCCGACCAGTCGAAGTCCAGCGCGATCGAGGCGCCCTGGTAGGAGTTGTCGGCGTCGGGCAGCGAGGCGACGAACAGGTACTCGCGCACCTCGCGGGGCGCGAAGGAGCCCAGGTCGACGGGCGCCATGCCGGCGGCCGGCCCGGCGTAGACGGTGCGCGGTGCCCCCACCTCCGTCTGGTCGATCACGCTGAGCTGCAGGTTCTCCGACAGCAGGCCGCCGCCCGCGCCCGGCTGCGCCACCGGTGCGCGCTGGGCGAGGGTGAAGCCGGCCGCCTGGTCGCTCTGGTTGCCGATGCGGACCGAGCCGGCGGCCGCCTGACCGGGCCGCAGGTTCTCGCCCCGGAAGATCGCGCCGCCCTCGCGGGAGTTCGAGATGGCCAGCGCGCCGTCGGCGGCCGCCAGCCTGATCCGTTCGCCGCCGGGCGCGGCGATCGCGAACGACAGGGCGACGACGGCGAGCAGGAGGTTGGCGGCGAGGACGGCGCCGCCGCGGCGCAGGAGCCGGGGCATCAGAAGTCCACGTCCGCCGTGCCGCTCTCGGTGACCGCCACCGCACGGGCCGGGTTGCCGGCGAGGTCTGCGGCGGCGGTCGAAGGCGTCCACGTCATCGCGGTGGTGCCGCTGACGTTCGTCCGGACGGTGCCGGAGGTCCGCGTGCCGAGCGTGACCGTCACGGCGGCTCCCGCCTGGACCATGGTGGCCGCAAACACGGTGGCGTTGCTGACCCAGTCCTGCCGCAGCGCCAAGGCCTGGCTTGACGAGGTGAGATTCACCCGCGCGGTGTTGGCCGCGTTCCAGACCTCCAGCGTGTCCGAGCTGCCGGAGTTCGCCACCCGGACGGTCACGGCGGTCGACTCGCCGTTCCAGCCCGCGAGCAGCGAGGCGGGCGCGATCGCCTCCGACCAGGTGAAGGTCAGCGCGTCGCCCGAGTCCATCCGCCTCGCCGTGGCCGCGCCTCCGTTGCGGCCCTGGACGTCGAAGGCGGACGGCGCGGTGTTGTCGACGCGGCGCGCGGCGATGACCTGGGTGGAGGTCCGCCCCAGCGTGTCGGTGGCCACCGCGCGCACGTCGTAGTTGCCGTCGGGCCCGATCGTGGTGTCGAGCACGCACGCGTAGGGGCCGGTGGTGTCGGTGCACATCGTCGTCCACGTCGTGTCGGCGCTCGCCTTCACCTCGAAGGCCACCGACTGCACGCCGGCCGGATCGGTCGCGGTGGCGCTGACCGCCACAGCGCCGCGCAGCGGCGTGCCCGGATCGGCGAGCGCGAGCGTCGGGCCGTTGTTGTCGACCCGGCGGCTCGCCGCCGTCGTGGAGGTGCGGGTGTTGCCGGCGGCGTCGGTGGCCACCGCGCGCAGGTCGTAGAGGGCGTCGGCGACGCCCGCGGTGTCGAACGCGCAGCCGAATGGGGCGCCGGTGTCCGTGCAGATCGCCGTCCAGGTGGCGGTTCCGGCCGGCGCGCGCTCGAAGCGCACCGAGGCGACGCCGCTGCCGGCGTCGGCGGCGGTGGCGGCGAGGCCCACGCTGCCCGCGAGCGGGCTGCCCGGATCGGTCAGCGTCACCGCCGGCGCCGTGTTGTCGACGCGCCGCGCGGCGACCACGGCGCTGCTCTCGTTGCCCGCCGCGTCGGTGGCCCGGGCGCGCAGGTCGTATAGGCCGTCGGGCAGTGTGACGGTGTCGAGCGGGCAACTCGCCGGCGAGGTCGTGCGCGTGCACAGCGCGGTCCAGCTGCTCGCCCCCGCGGCGCGCTGCTCCAGCGCCACGGCGCCCAGGCCGGCGCCGGCGTCGGTCGCGGTCGCGGTGACGGTCACCGTGCCGGCGAGCGGCGTGCCCGGGTCGGTCAGCGTGACGGCGGGCGTGGTGTTGTCGATGCGCAGGGCGGCGACGACGGCGGTGCGGCTGTAGCCGGCGGCGTCGGTGGCGACGGCGCGCAGGTCGTACACGCCGTCGGCCGCGCCCGTGGTGTCCAGCGCGCAGGTGAAGGGCGCCGCCGTGTCGGTGCAGATCGTGGTCCACGCCCCCGAGCCGGTGGCCGCACGCGCGAAGGCGACGGAGGCGATGCCGCGGTCCGAGGCGGCCGTGGCGCCGAGTGCGACGGTGCCGTGCAGCGGCGCGCCGGGGTCGGCCAGCGCGACGGTGACGGTGTTGAAGTCGGCTGCGGCGGCGAAGCTCGCGGCGGGGTTCGCGGAGGCGGCGGTGAACGTCGCGCCGGAGTGCGGGACGCCCATCGCGAGGACGGCGGCGATCAGCGCCAGGCCGGCGACGGCGCGCATCACGATCGCGCGCCGGCGGCTTCGAGCCCGGCCGTGCGCCACAGGCCGGCCAGGCTGGAGAGCGCGATCAGCGTGGCGGGCAGCCCGACGACGAGCAGGCGCACGTCCCGGCGCGAGAGCGCGACGACCGCGTAGCCGGCGTAGGGGATGCCGGCCCGCACCCGCGCCTGGCGCGGCGCCCGGAGGGTGAAGGTCCACGGGTCGGCCACCCGGTTGGCGTCGCCCCTGGTGCGGAACACGCGCTCACCGCGCGGGCCCGCGGAGATGGCCGAGATGCGGTGCGTGACGAGCCCGCTGGGCCCGGCGCCGGCGGGCGGCCTGTAGGTGATCACGTCGCCCACGCGCAGCGACGCGACCGGCACGACCTCGTCGAGCACGAGCGACCCGCGGTCGTACGTGCCGGTCATCGAGCCCGAGACGATCACGTAGCGCTCCCATCCGGCCAGCGCCGGCAGTACCAGCAGCGCGCCGAAGAGGACGCCCGCCGCGAGCAGCAGCGTGGAGCTCACGCGTCCGGCGCGGCGGGCGAGGGTCATGGCGAGTCGAGCGGACCCGGAGCCGCTTAGGCGGCGTTCCAGTCGAACCGGACCGTCGAGGTGTCGCCCTGGTAGGCGTTGCCGGCGGAGGAGTCGAGCGCGACCGAGAACCGGTAGCGGTGCTTCTCGCCCGCCGCGTAGGTGCCGAGCGCGGTGGGCCCGGACAGCGCGCCGATGGTGGTGCCGCTGACCCGCGTCACGTCGTCGCCGTCGCCGCACACCGGCGTGCCCGCCGCGAAGGTGCCGCAGTCGACCACCGTGATGTTCAGCTTGCCCGACAGCGGGTTGGCGCTGTCGGAGTCGGCCGGCGGCTGGCGGGAGAGCGAGAACGCGCCGCTGAGCGAGCCGCTGTTCTCGATGTCCACCGTGCCGACGGTGGCCGGGTCGCCGGGGCGCAGGTTCGCGGCGGTCAGGATCGCCGACCCTTCCTTGGAGTTGTCGATGGTCAGCGTGCCGGCGGAGAAGGTGTTGGCCGGGTTGGCCGACGTCGCGGTGAAGTCCGCGCCGGAGGCGGCGGTGACGCCGGCCGCCACGAGCACGGTGGCGAGCGCGCCGAGGGTGCGCCGGGGGTTCTGGGCGAGGACGTGCAGACGCGACATGCAGATGGTCTCCTGGGAAAGATGGAATCCGCGGCGGCGCGGATCGAGGGGGTGCCGTCCGGCCGTGTGCCGAACATGCGTTCAGCTTCGGCCGATCCGTTCAACTTCTTGAGGGCCGCGCCGATCGCACGTCAGGGCACGGACTTCACCGCCTGCGCAGGACCGCCGCCCGCCAGCCGCCGCCGGACGGGAGCAGGGAGGCGAACGCCAGCAGCGGGCCTGCCACCGCGCCCAGCAGCGCCACCCCGAGCCGCCACCCGTGATCGCCCGGGTTGCCCAGCCAGGTGTCCAGCTCCGCCGCGAGCCGGACGTAGGCCCAGCCGCCAAGCGCGAACCAGCCCGCCAGGGCGACGGTGGGTGCGATCAGCGCTGCGCCGCGTACGCCGGCCAGGCGCTGCAGCAGGCGCGGCGCCGCCAGCACGACCGGTAGTGCGGCCGCGACCAGGACGGCGACGAGGGCGACCGGGTCCACCCAGCTGCGCGCGCCGCTCTGGACCAGCACCTCGTCCCAGCCGATCGCCGACGTGGAGAGCGCCAGGACCCCGCCGGCCAGGCCGCCGCACAGCACCAGGGCCGCGCCCAGCGCCAGCCGGCGCCGGCGGCGATCGCGCTCGGGCGTCTGCCGGCCACGCCAGAACGGGACCGCGGCGACCGCCAGCACCCCGAGCGCCGCGACCCAGAAGGCGATCACGTAGGGGTCGCGCAGGTCGCGGATGGCCGCCTCCCCGCCCCCGTCCATCGTCGCGAGTCGCGCCGCGACGAAGGCCGAGAACGCCGTGTAGGCGAGCGCGACGAGCAGCCGGTGCCCCCAGTGGACGGCGACCGAGCCGGCGGCGGACAGCAGCGGCCCGCGCAGCACGAAGGCGACGGGCCCGAACGGCAACCGGGCGGCGCGCATCGCAGCCAGCCCGACGAACGCGGCGTGCGTGCCGGTGCGGATCGCCAGCCGGCTCGCCTCCTCGCCGCTGTCGGGAGCGGCGGCCAGGCGCACGGGGAGCGGGCCCGCCCGGCGCAGCGCCTCGATCGTCGCGAAGTCACCCAGGTCCGCGGGCAGGTCGAGCGGCGCGCCGCCCGCGCCGGCGGCCACGTCCTCGGTCGTCGCGCTCACGAGGCTGGGAAGCTCGTCGCGCAGCACCTCGTACTGGGCGGCGCGCGCGCAGACGGCGCGGGTCAGGCGCCCGTCGCCGGAGGACAGGTCGCGCCGCAGGGCGCCACCGAGCCGCACACGCAGGTCCGCCACCGGCGGGACGCCCGCGGCGTCGAGCGCCTCCGCGATCAGCCCGGCCTGGGCGTGCGTCGCATCCGCGCAGAGCGCGCCGGCGACCACGTCCCAGGGCGCGTCCGCGCCGTCGCCGTCCTGGGCGACGCGGCGGGCGCGAGCCGCGTCCACCAGCAGGTCGACCATCCGCACGGCCGCGTCGAGCCGGCCCCACATGAAGTCGTTGGCGCGCCACGAGGAGCGGTAGAAGGCGGCGAAGTGCCCGAGGCCGAGCCCCGTCAGCTTGGCGTCGGGAGTGGCGGGCGCGTCCGGACGGTCCGCGAGCGGGTCGGGCGCGAGGATCAGCGCGGGGACGCACGGCGTCAGCTGGGCGAAGTGGAGCTTCTGCGCCGAGTCGAACGCCTCGTCGGCGCGGAATGCGCGCCGCACCACCTCGATCCCCAGCGCCCGCTCCAGGAAGGCGGCGAAGGCGCGGTCGGACAGCCGGTCACCTTCCGCCTCATCGCCGAACAGCAGCCGGTCGAAGCGTCCCAGCACGGGCCCCACCGCGTGCACGGCCTCGGCGGCCGCCCGCAGCTGCGCGCGCACGAACGGGTCGCAGCCAGGCTCGGCGTAGAGCACGCGCAGGCGCTCGAGCTCGGCGGCGACGTCGCCGTCGCCGCACATCCATCCGATCGCCGCCAGCATCCGCTGGTCGGTCATGAGCCGGCGCCGCAGCCGTTCGAGCTCCCCGAAGGCGGCGTCCACCGGCGCGCGCGCCGCCAGCAGCGCCGTCCGGTTGCCCGGCGCCTGCGCCTCGGCGGCATGGCGCAGCACGTCGAGCAGCAGCGCCAGCGCGCGCTGCGCCGGCAGGACGCCCCAGCCCCAGCCGCCGCCCGCCGGCACGGTGAAGGCGACGGGGATGAAGGGCAGCTCGCGCGCGGTGCCGAGCGCGCGATCGGCCGCCTCCGCCTGGTCGTGCTTGCCGGGGAGCACCTCGCTCAGGAAGCGCAGCCGGCGCACGCGCCGGTAGGCGGGCCACAAGGCGGCGGCGGTGTCCGTCAGCGCGCCCCGGTCGAGCTCGAGCAGCGACAGCTCGGCGACGCCGGCCAGCTCTGCGTTGCGCGTGCCGGCCCGGATCGCGTAGAGATGCTCGATGAACGTCGCCTTGCGCGGGAGGCCCAGGACGTAGCCGACCACGTCCTCCAGGCGCGGCTCGCCACCGTCGTCTCCGGCGGCCGTCGGTGGAGGCAGCGGCGGGTCGGCGTTGACGTAGCACAGGTAACGCCGCACGGGCCGGGAGGCCGGGCGCGACGGGATCCGGTCCAGCACTGCCTTGATCGGCGCGTTGTCGAGCAGGCCGCCGTCGACCGTCCAGCGCGGCGGGAGCACGTGCGGCAGGTCGCGGTCCTCCAGCCGCCAGGGCGGGAACGCGAACGGGAAGGACGCCGACGCGCGCGCCGCGCTGGCCAGCGCCGCCGGCTCGAAGTCGGCGTGCTCGTCGAAGCGGAAGCGCTGGCGGTACTCCGTGGCCACGAACGGCTCCCGCCAGGCGTCCTGGAACGTGTGGGTGGTGCCGGTCACGTGCGTGGTGGTGATCTCCAGCGCCACCTCGCCGGCCAGCGCGCCGGCACGCTCCTCCTGCCCGGCGGGCAGCGCGGTCAGGCGGGCGTCCCGGCCGGTCGCGCCCGCGTCGAGCGCCTCGAAGGTGTCCAGCAGGCCCCGGTGCAGGAGCTCGCCCTGCATCAGCGAGCGCGGCTCGGGCTCGGAGGTCGCGTGGAGCAGCTTCCCGAGGTCGCCGAGCCGCAGCCAGCTGTCGCGCAGGAAGTCCGGATGCAGCCGGCGGCGGTTGCGGATCGCGGCCGCCAGCAGCGCTCCGTTGATGCCGCCGGCGCTCGAGCCGGTCATGAGGTCGATCACCAGGACCCGGTCGAACGCCTGGCACAGCGTGGCGTAGAGCGTGCGCGGCGATCCCTGCTCCAGCGCCTCGGGGCCCAGGTGCGCGCGCCGCGCCGCGTCCAGCTCGACCGCCGCGCCGCCCATCCACACCGCGAGCGAGACGCCGCCGTTCAACGCCAGGGCGAGGCGGACCTCCTCGGTGCGCGCACCGGCCATCGCCGCCGATCCAACCATGCGCCATGCCCGCAGGGCAAGCGGGCCAGAGCGGACCGTCGTAGCGAATCACACGATCTGGAAGCTTCAAGGGCGGGCGGTCCGGGAACGGGGGCAACGTGGCCACCGCCGAAGTCGACGAGCGCACCACCTCCCCGTTCATCCCCGACCGGGTCCTGCCGGCCGTGCCGCTCAAGGACCTGCCCGAGGCGCCGCCGCTGCGCAAGGTGCTGGGCCCGGGGATCATCCTCGTCGCCACGGCGCTCGGCTCGGGCGAGTACGTGATCTGGCCCTTCGTGGCCTCCAACCTCGGCCTCACCGTGCTGTGGGCCGCCGTCGTCGCGGTGGCGATCCAGTTCTTCATCAACATGGAGGTCGAGCGCTACACGCTCGCCACCGGGGAGACGGCCATCACCGGCTTCACGCGCATGTGGAAGCCCTGGTGGTTCATGTTCATCGCCATGGCCATGATCCCCAACGTGTGGCCGGGCTTCGCCACCGGCGCCGCCACCTGCCTGTCGTTCGTGGTCGGCGACATGGACGTCCGCCTCGTCGCGGTCCTCGGCCTGATCGCGATCGGGATCACCCTGACCGCTTCGCCCGTCGTCTACCAGACGGTGGAGAAGCTCCAGACGGTGATCATCGTCGGCGTCGTGATCTGGCTCGGCATCGCCATCGCCGTCGGTACGACGCAGGACGCCTGGGGCGACTTCGTCAGCGGCTTCGGCTCCTTCGGCTCGATCCCCTTCGGCGAGGACGAGGCCGTCACCGCCGCGGTGATCGCGGGCGCCATCGCCTTCGCGGGCTCCGGCGGCTGCGGCAACCTCGCGGTCTCCAACTGGGTGCGCGACAAGGGCATGGGCATGGGCCACTACATCCCACGCATCACCTCGCCGCTGACCGGCGAGCAGAACGCCATCCCGTCCACCGGCACGACCTTCCCGCCCACGGAGGAGAACCTCGCGCGCTGGAAGCGCTGGTGGAAGGTGGCCAACATCGAGCAGGCCGTGACCTTCTGGCTGATCGGCACCGCCGGGATCGTCGTGCTCTCCGTGCTGGCCTACTCCGTCCTGTTCGGCCAGGAGACGGGCGAGGACTTCGACTTCATCCAGCGGGAGGGGGAGCTGCTCAAGGAGACGGTCGCCCCGTGGTTCGGGACGCTGTTCTGGATGGCCGGCTTCTTCAAGCTGCTCTCGACCACGCTGGGGAACTTCGACTACGTGAGCCGCATCACCGCTGACGTGGTGAAGATCCACCCGGCGCGCGAGTCCAACCTGTCCGAGAGCCGGATCTACGGCTTCTCGGTCTGGTTCCTGGTCATCGTCGGGATCGCCATCCTGTTCGTGTTCACCGAGCAGCCGCTGCTGCTGCTGGTGATCTCCTCGTCGCTCAGCGCGATCGTCATGTTCATCTACTCGATGCTGCTGATCCGGATGAACCGCTCCTTCCTGCCGGAGATGATCCGCCTCGGCGGCGTCCGGCTCGCGATCATGGCCTTCGCGGTGATCTGGTTCGGCTACTTCTCGGTGCGCGTGATCATCGAGTACGGCGGGCAGCTGTTCTGATGCGCTCGGTCGTCCGCGTCCGGCTGCTGCTCGCTGTGGTGCTGTGGCTGGCGCTGGTCGTGCTGGCCAAGGCGGTCGAGGCGATCGTGTAGGCCGTCGCGGCGCGGTTGCAAGCCGCGTTGCACGCGCCGGCCCGCCGCTACGGTCGCCGCGTGCCCGTGCGTGCCCACCTCCTCCTCCTCGGCCTCGTGCCGCTGCTCATCGTCGCCGGGCTATGGGCGACCCTGCCGCGTGGCGCGAGCTCCGCCCCCGGCGAGGGCGAGCTGCGCGATCGCATCGAGCGCGGCGAGGCGCGCGAGCGGGCGCTGGGCGGCGCCGTCGCGCGGCTCGACGCCCTGGTCGCCCGCGCCGCGCGCCAGACCGCGATCCTCGAGGGACGGCTCGCCGCCGTGCAGGCTGACCTCGACGCCGCCCGGGGGCGGCTGGCGCAGACGCTCGCGCGTGAGCGCGCGGCGAAGCGGCGGCTGGCGCGGCTGCGGGCGCGTTTCAGGCGCGGGCAGGCCGTGCTCGCCCGCCAGCTCGTGGCGAGCTTCAAGGGCGATCGGCCCGACGTCGTCTCCGTCGTGCTCGGCGCCGACTCCTTCGGCGACCTTATCGCCCGCGCCGCCTACGCGCGACGGGTGCGCGAGCGCAGCGCGCGGATCGTCGACCAGGTGCGCGTCGCCCGCGCGGCGACGCGGCGCGACGTGCGCGCGCTGGCGCGCCTGGCCGAGCGGCGCCGCGAGGACGCCGCGGCGATCGCGCGCCGCCGCTCCGCGCTGGGCGAGCTGACCGGCGCCCTGCGCCGCCGCCGCGACGGCCTCGCCCAGGCCCGCGCCGTGCGCGCGACCGCGCTGGCCGGCGCGCGGGCCGGGCGGCGCAGCGCCCAGGGTGCGCTGGACCGGCTGGTGGCCGCGCGCGCGGCGGCGGCCCGGCGCGAGGCCCGGGAGGCGGCGGCCGGCGGCGGACCGTCCGGCGGCCCGTGGGCGATCCCGTGGGCGATCGTGCAGTGCGAGTCGGGCGGCCAGAACCTCCCGCCCAACGCCGCCGGCGCGTCTGGCTACTACCAGTTCCTGCCCTCCACCTGGCGGGACCTGGGCGGCTCAACGCCGCACGCCTACCAGGCCTCCAGGGCCGAGCAGGACCGGCTGGCCGCCCGGCTGTGGGCGGGCGGAGCGGGCGCCCGAAACTGGGTGTGCGCCGCGTTGGTGGACTGAACCCCCCTTCTAGGATCACCGCCGCCTTGGACGCCCTGCAAGCCATCGTCCTCGGGATCGCGCAGGGCCTCACCGAGTTCCTGCCGGTCTCGAGCACCGCGCACCTGCGCATCGTGCCCGCCTTCGCCGGCTGGGAGGATCCGGGCGCGGCGTTCACGGCCGTCACCCAGCTGGGGACGATGGCGGCGGTGCTGCTGTTCTTCCGCGCCGACCTGTGGCGGATCGCGCGCGCCTGGACGCTGAGCCTGCGCCGGCCCGAGCTGCGCGGCGACCTGGACGCTCGGATGGGCTGGTACATCGGCCTGGGCACGATCCCGATCGCGATCTTCGGCTTCGCGTTCTCCGACCAGATCGAGAGCGGGGCGCGCAACCTCTACGTGATCGGCACGACGCTGATCGTGCTCGGGCTGATCCTGCTGCTGGCCGAGCGGGTCGCCAGGCGCGACCGCGCCCTGGAGGGGCTGAACCGGCGCGACGGCCTGCTGATCGGCATCGCCCAGGCCTGCGCGCTGGTCCCCGGCGTGTCGCGCTCGGGCGCAACCATCACCGCCGGACTGCTGCTGGGCTTCGACCGCGAGTCGGCCGCCCGCTACTCGTTCCTGCTCTCCGTGCCCGCCGTGGTGCTCTCCGGCCTGTTCCAGCTGCCCGACATCGGCAAGGACGACGGGGCCGGCGTGGTGCCGACGACGATCGCCACGGTGCTGGCCTTCGTGGTCGGCTACGCCTCCATCGCCTTCCTCCTGCGCTGGCTGGTGGCCCACTCGACCGCGGTGTTCGTGGCCTATCGCGTGGCGCTCGGCGCGCTGGTGCTGGCGCTCGCCGGCTCCGGCGTGATCGCCTGATCGCCCAGCAGCGCGGCGGCCTCGCGCAGGTCGCGCGTGCCGAGGCCCTCGGTGAAGCGGCCGTAGGCGGCGGCCAGCAGCGCCCGGCCCTCGGCCGACGCCGCGGGATTGCGCACGAGGTCGGCGGCGATCCGCAGCTCGAGTGCGGCCGAGCCCTGGGCGCGCGCCCGCGCCAGCCCGCGGCGCAGCGCGGCGGCCGCGGCGCTGAACGCGCCGTCCGCGGCGAGCAGCGCCCCGTCGAGCCGGTGCAGCTCGGGCTTGTAGAACAGCGAGCGCTCGCGGGCCGCCAGCTCGAGCGCCTCGGCCACCGCGGCGCGGCCGGCCTCGTGGGCGCCGGCCTGCAGCTGGGCCTCGGCCAGCAGCCCGAGATAGTAGGGATCGTCCATGTGGGCGCCGGTGGCGCGTAAGGCGGCCAGGCCGCCGGTGAGCTCGGCGACCCCCTGCTCGGCGTCGCCCAGCAGCGAGAGCGCCCAGCCGCGCAGCGCCCGGCCCATCGCCTCCCGGTAGGCGTAGCCGAGCCGCCCGGCGGCGGCGATGGCCGCTTCGGC
>Ga0136617_10005910_pt1 | contig 10952 bp, 9 predicted proteins | sample AntDrymUQ3222106_2_FD_129672 | JGI IMG/M metagenome (GOLD analysis project Ga0136617, IMG submission 129672) | Polar desert sand microbial communities from Dry Valleys, Antarctica - metaG UQ322 (21.06) | ecosystem: Environmental > Terrestrial > Soil > Desert | place: Antarctica: Dry Valley...
ATACCATAGAACATAAAAGCATCATCAGCATCAGGCGTATGCCCCACTCTTATTTTTAAAGGCATTATATAACATTTTTTTATAATCAATGTTAATTATAAAAGTTAAAAACTTAACAAAATATCTAATGCGTTGTTGAAAACAAAACAACCAAAACAGGAAAGGTTCTCAATTGGTTTAATGATACACATTTAAATAATTTAACAAGGAACGTTTAATAATCCTAAAAAAACTTTTTTGATTTATACCATGCCGAAATTTAAATCGACACAGGATATTATCAGAATTATCGGAAACAGAGACCAAATTAGGAATTTTGGTGTAATTGCTCACGTTGATCATGGAAAAACCACTATGAGTGACAGTCTTTTAGCCGCTTCTGGAATCATTTCTCCCAGTGTAGCCGGGCAGGCCCTTGCTCTTGACTCTATGAAACTTGAACAAAATAGACAAATGACAATAAGGGGAGCAAACGTCACATTATTTTATGAAAACGATGAAGGTAAAGAATACGTTATAAACATGATAGATACCCCTGGACACATAGATTTTACTGGCAGAGTGACCAGAGCTTTAAGGGCCATTGATGGGGTAGTTGTTGTTTCTGATTCGGTTGAGGGAATCATGACCCAGACAGAAACGGTTACGCGCCAAGCTTTGGAAGAAAGGGTCAGACCAGTATTATACATTAACAAAATTGACAGATTGGTAAAAGAACTAAGATTAGATCCGGTCGCAATGCAAAAATGGTTATCAAATATTATTGCCGAATTCAATAGGTTAATCGACTTATATGCGGAACCTGAAATAAAGGAAAAATGGAAGGTAAATATTCAGGGTAATACGGTTGCTTTTGGTTCAGCCAAAGATAAATGGGGGTTTAACTTTCACGTGGCTCAGAAAAAGGGCATAAGCTTCAAAGATGTTTATGATGCCTACACGTCTACTGACACTAATGCAATAAAGAAATTGGCCGAAAGAGCACCATTGCATGATGCAGTTTTAGGAATGGTTGTGCAGCATCACCCACCACCTCATGTAGCTCAAAAGTACAGAATACCAAAGATATGGCAAGGTGATTTGGAATCGGATATTGGAAAAGCCCTAATAAATTGCGATGAAAAAGGTCCAGCGCTGATGATGGTAACCACAATAAATGTTGATCCCCAAGCAGGAAGAGTTGCAACTGGCAGGCTATTTTCAGGTACAATCAAAGATGGTGATGAAGTGTATTTAATAGATTCTAAGAGGGTTGGAAAAGTCCAATCTGTAAATATCTACATGGGGAATACTCGCGAAGTAGTAAGTGTTTTGCCATGTGGTAATATTCCAGCACTACTTGGGCTTGATTACGCTGTTGCAGGAGAAACAATATCAACAGTCAAAAACGTCAACCCATTTGAATCTATCAAATATGTTTCTGAGCCCGTAGTTACAATTGCAGTTGAACCAAAACATCCCAAGGACCTGCCAAAGCTTGTAGAAGCATTACGAAGGATTACCGTAGAAGATCCCAATCTTATTGTAAAGATAAATGAAGAATCTGGAGAAACATTGATGGCGGGAATGGGTGTGTTGCATCTTGAAATTGCATCTTCATTGTTGCAGGAGGCAGGTTTGGATGTCAAAACTACCCAGCCCCTAATTAACTACAGAGAAACCATAAAGGGCAGGACAGGTCCTCTGATGAGCAAGTCCCCAAACAAACACAACAAAATTTTCATGAGGGCAGAGCCATTAAGTGAAGAGGTTATTGAGATGATAAGATCCGGCAAAATAAAAGAAGATATGGATAAAAAAGAACTATCAAGATTATTGCGAGAAAAGGGTTGGAGTACTGATGATGCAAGGAGCGTTGTAACGGTAGATAGAAGCGGCAATATGCTATCAGATGAAACAAAGGGTGTTCAATTTGTTCAGGAATCTATGGATTCTATAAAGTCAGGTTTTGATGATGTTATACATTCTGGACCAATTGCACAAGAATCAGTTAGAGGATTGCGTTTCATATTGCATCACTTTGTACCGCACGAAGACCCAGCGCACAGAGGACTTGCACAATTGATGCCTGCTACGAGAAGGGCATTGCTTGGCTGCATGCTTATGGCCGAACCGGTATTACTAGAGCCCATCTTAGGAATAGAGGTAAAATGCCCACAAGAGCAAATTGGGACTGTAGCTGGAATAATTTCAAGTAAAAGGGGAAAATTGTTAAATGTAGACCAAAAGGGAATAATAGCAATCATGTTAGGCGAAGTGCCCGCCTCTGAGACTTTTGATCTTTCAGAGTTGATGAGAGGGGGTACTGCAGGTAAAGCTATGTGGAGCACCTATTTTAAAACATGGCAACCTATTCCTCAATCAGTATTTAAGAACATAGTCGCAGACGTAAGAAAAAGAAAAGGACTAAACCCAGAGCCTCCAAAACCCGATGAATTTATAGACAAAGAATAAAAGATTCTCTTTTTTTATTTTACTTTATTCTGCAGGATTCCAAATAATTCTTTCGCAATAATTTAGCCATAAATATTATTGAAAGTACTAACAAAGGTATACTTATAAAAACAAATATTATTTGATATATGCTTAAAAATGAAAATGTAATTAATGAGCTAAACCCTGCCAAAGAGTAAAAAAAACTTCCAGCACAAGTTGGGCAACCAATAAATAAACCCGAAGTTATGCCAAATAAGCTAAAAAAATTTCTTTTTGATAGCCTTAATGATTTAATTTGCCTAATCAGATAAATGTTAAATGCTATATTGAAACCAACTAAAATAGAGATAACAACACCTAAAATAAAATTGATAGGAATTAGGAGGATGGAAAAATTACTGTTGACTGAAAGTATTAACATTGGAACATAACCTATAGAATTGCAGCAAATTATTAGATTAGATTTGGGATAATAACTATTTGTTAGGTTTCCAAAGTCATTTTGTCCTATTCCATTGTCTGAATTATTATGCAATGCAAAATTTTCAGAATGGGTATCATTGGCAGGTATAGGTGTCTTGGGAAATAATGAAAATATAGTGCCATCATTATTAAAATATATAAATATATTTGACAGAAAAGCAAAAAAAACAAAATACACAACCGTAATAGAAATAAATATTATTTTGTTATTTTTTGATTTTAGGGTTGACTGAACGTAATACAGTAGTGTCGAAGGGTTTGAACCACTGTTGTTTTTGGGGAAAAAAGCCTTTTTTATTCCGACAAGAAAAACAGACAGAAAAATAAAAAAAGCCAGAAAAACCGACAAGGCAAAATTGTATAGTGTTTGGTTTATATAGATTGCATTTTCTGGAGCGGTGTTTCTTGAGTATATATAAAAGATAAGAAATAAAGAGATGCCACTTAGAATAGAAAGGTAAAGACCTTTTCTATATACTAAAGAGGAAGATCTTTTATTTTTATCCGTCAATAACAGACAACAGCTAACTAGGAAAATATTAGTTTTTAACCATATAAAAAACAATTGTAAACTGTAAATCCGATGAAAATAGGAAAAATAAATAATTTTGTTAATTAATTTACATGATTATCCAATAATATTAAAAAAAGTATCTCGTTGGACAGGGTTTCTGTTAATCTCATTAACTAAAAATTTTAGTTCTTTAACTGAGGTGTGGTTTGCTTTACCAGCAGCCTTAAATATTTCTTCAGAAAATGCAGTTCCCACCAAATCGTTGCCACCATAACAAAGCGCCACCTGAGCTAGTTTTTTTCCCAAAGCAACCCAATAAACTGAAACATTTTTTAAAGAATTGTAAAGTAACAATCTTGAGACCGCAATTACTCTTAAATCATAGGTAGAAGGGCTTTCTGAAACCATAGTATGTTGTTTCTCCAATTCCGTGTTTTCTAAACTAAACTTCAAAGGAATAAAAGTAGTAAAACCATGGGTTTTCTTATTTAACTCTCGTAGTTTTATTAAATGATCAATTATATCTTCAGGTGTTTCGATATGCCCAAATAGCATTGTACAGTTGCCTTTTAATCCAACTTTATGGGCCTGATAAACAGTGTCTAACCATTCATCACCAGAGCATTTACCCAGAACAATTTTATCACGTGTTGGTTTACTAAAAATTTCAGCACCCCCACCAGGAAGAGCATCCAATCCCGCTTCCTTTAGCCTTTGCAGTACCTCTTTTATAGAATTACGGGTTACTTTAGAAATGAAGAATATTTCTGCGGGTGTCAATGCTTTGATTATGACTTTTGGAAACTTTGATTTTATCGACCTAAACATGTTTTCATAATAATCAAGACCAAGTTTTGCATGAAAGCCCCCAACAATATGCAACTCTGTGGCCCCCAAATCATTCACTGCAATCCCGGCTCTTTGTACAATTTGTGTTGGAGTCAATGTATATGCATCATTATCTTTTTCTTTTCTATAAAAGGCACATAGCTGACAACTTGCAACACAGATATTTGTATAATTTAAATAATAGGAGGAAACAAAACTCACGTTATCACCAACCAATTCTTTTCTTATTCTATCTGCTGCTGCTCCTAACAGAAATAAGTTTTCATCATTTATCAATTCTAATCCATCATTAAAGTTTAATTCCTCACCTGAAAGCACTTTTTCTAGGGATGAAGTAGGTTTGATAATAGTTTTAGACAATTAATTATATGGATATTTTAAAAAATATAAGTGCTTTTAAAAAGGTCTTTTCTGTTTATAGCGTTAGATCTACATAACCACAAAATCAAAGAATAAATTATACCATGATTAAGTTTACTTGTTCTTTGCAAAATATCTATTTTATTGATAATTATATGAAAAACACGGATCTTGTAAATATAATAAATAACATCATTAAACAAAATGACATACAACTAAATGATGTTATAAATCTTTTAGAAACAAAGGACATACAGCATCTTGGATTAGTAAGTAACTACCTTAGAGAACTTTTGTTTGGAAAAACCGTGACTTTCATTAATAATTTAATCCTTAATTATACCAATGTGTGTATTACCAATTGCAAGTTTTGTGCTTTTTATAGGCCACCAAATCACCAAGAATCATATACAGTATCACAGGATGAAATATTAAAGAGAATTATCTTTGCAAAGTCAAATTTTAACATCAAACAAGTATTATTCCAAGGTGGCCATAACCCAAAATTGAATATCGAATATTTTGAGGAAATCTTTAAAGCAATAAATCAAAAATGCCCCGATGTGGCCATTCATGGGTTATCCGCATCAGAAATAGATATGATTTCAAAGGTGAACAGATCAAGTACATCGGAAGTTTTGAATAGGCTAAAAGAAGCAGGATTGGTCTCCCTTCCAGGCGCTGGGGCAGAAATTCTAGATGATGATGTAAAAGAAATTATCAGCCCGTTAAAGATATCCAGTGATACATGGTTAAGGATAATGGAAGAGGCCCATCTTTTGGGTATAAAATCTTCTGCTACCATGATGTATGGAACCGTGGAATCAACAGAACAAAGAGCAAGACATTTAATGAAAATCCTAAGGCTTCAAAGAAAAACAAAAGGCTTTATGGCATTTATACCATGGAGTTTTGAACCAAATAATACAGAAATTCAAGATAAAGGATTAGTAAAGTATCCCAGTGGAGGTTTTGAACTATTGAAAATGATATCGGTATCTAGAATAATATTCCATGGCTTGATAGATCATTTACAATCATCTTGGCTAACAAACGGTGTTGGTATGGCACAATTAGCTATTTTCCATGGGTCAGACGATTTTGGCGGGACCTTAATTGGAGAAGAAGTAGTTAGTGCAACTGGAGCTCGCTCTACCGAATTGTTAGCTGGAAATATAATAAACTCAATCAAATCAATGAAATTAATTCCAGCAGAAAGAAACAACAATTATGATATTATAAAGTACTATTAAATAGACAAATACGCATCATTTTAATTATTTGTTTAAATATATTTTTTTATCTTAAAGGTTTAGGCAACTATTGTAAATTAAAGTTATCATATTTTCACCTAAAGTAATAAGAATAAAACAAATAATGCTTAATGATTCCCGTTATGGTAATTTTGATCTTTTAAAATTGTGTCACTACTTATCACCCATAAGATACAATAGAAATATAGACATTGGCGACAATTTTGATTATGCCTATATAATGGTAAAATTCCACAATATCGTAAATAGATTTATAAACGTATTTATGTAAAATCCATAATTGTGCCAGTAGGTATAGATGACCTGGCTATCTATGTTCCAAAACTTTATATCGACTACAAAGACTTTGCTGAAGCAAGAGGCATCGACCCACAGAAACTAGAATATGGGATTGGAATAAAAAAGATGGCCTTAGCAGATGCTAATCAAGACCCCGCATGCATGGCTGCCAATGCGTGTATGAGGGTTATGAAAAAAAACGATTTAAACCCGCAAGATATAGGTAGAATCTATGTAGCAACTGAATCTGCTTTAGACGAATCAAAAGCTATGAATTCATTTGTAATCGGAATGCTAGAACAGGTTTATGGTGAGGACTCTTTAGAACATGCAGGCGGAATAGAATGCAAGTTTGCATGCGTAAGTGGCTCATATGCACTTTATGATAATGCAAATTGGATCAGAGCCGGTGAAAATGGTGATAAATCTGCAATCGTCATTGTAAGCGATATTGCAAAATACGATATCGGTTCGGCTGGTGAGTATACTCAAGGCGCTGGTGCCGTAGCTTTGCTCATCAAAAACAATCCCAGGTTATTAGCTTTTGATGAAAAGGTGGCATCAACAATAATAAAAAACGAGTATGATTTCTATAGACCTTTTGGAAAGGAAACTCCTCTTGTAAATGGGGTTTATTCGAATTTACTTTATCTAATCCAGGTAAGAAAAGCACTTGAAGCGTATAAAGAAAAGGCGATAAAACAGGGTTACATAAAACTCAAGGAAGGAGAATCCATCACTGATCATATAGACTACATTAATGTGCATCTACCATATAGAAAAATGGGTGAAAAAGCATTGGCTTACCTATTAAGACACGAATGGAGACATTTACCCCGATGGAAAGACATAACAACACATCTTAAATTAGATGAGCCTATTCCAAAAGATCCGAGAGGAACCATTGAATCATTGTTGGCGGATACTGAATTCATGAAAGCAGACGAGAAATTTAGAAAAGAATTTATGAAAACAACTTATTATCGGGAAGTTTTTGATAAAAAAATGTCTTCATCATTAGAAGCTTCTGCGATAATTGGAAATCTTTATACCGCTTCAATGTATATGGGACTAAGAAGCCTCGTAGAATTTGAATTTGGTAAAGGATTTGACCTCTACAATAAAAGGGTCGGTTTTGGCTCCTATGGTAGTGGATGTAGCGCAATGGTATTCTCAGGCGTATTTCAGGAAGGGTACAAAGAAATAGCAAGCAAAATGAACCTAGATAAAGAAATAGGAACTAGAACCAAAATATCAATAAACAACTATGAAAAACTACACAGTAATACCAAAAAGTTTGATGAAGCGTTTTTGAGTGCGGAAAATGAATTCATATTAGTAAGCATAGGTGGAATAACAGCAGATAGAGCAGGTTTTAGAGAATACTGCTATGCATCATAAAAAGCTTCTGAAAAACACAGGGTAACCGGTTGTGCGATAATGAACTATAAAATTCCAAAAATATTTCCTTTTACTATAGTTAACTAACGATTTTGAAATTAATATTTTGCTTCTTAAACAACCCTATCAATATATCAGATTGATCTCTATTTTCAAACTCTAGGCTCAAATATACACCAGCAGTTCCAGCAGGTATATTAGAACTAAGCCTGTCATGGACGACTTCCACAATATTTACGTTAGCTTTTGAAATTTCATCTACTATGTTTTTTAGTGCTCCAGGTTTGTCTGGCAAATCCACGAATATCTTTAAAAATCGTCCTGTTTGCATTAACCCCTTTGCAACTACCTGTCCCAAAAGGTACATGTCTACATTTCCACCAGATATTATAGAAACAATGTTTTTCTTGTTCTGTGATTTGAGTCTTTCATTAGAAATAAGGTATGCAAGAGATGCCGCACCTGCTGGCTCTGCTACAATTTTTGATCGCTCCATTAGCAAAAACATTGTCTTTACGATAGACAAATCATCAACTAAAACTATATCGTCTACATATTTTCTTACAAGTTCAAATGTTAACTCTCCGGGAGTTTTAACCGAAATACCATCAGCAATTGTATATCCGTTTTGAAATTTAGTGATTTTATTTGCCTCGATTGATTTTTTCATTGTAGGAAAAGCTGCAGATTCAACTCCTATTATTTTCACATCTGATTTAATGGATTTAAACACCAAGGCAATCCCAGCAATCAATCCACCGCCACCAACTGGCACGTAGACTTCGTCAATATCCTTTAAATCCTCCAATATTTCCAGACCTATTGTACCTTGACCTGCGATAACGCTTGGGTCTTCAAAAGCAGGTATTATTGTTTTATTTTCTTTTTCAGCTATTTCTTTAATAGATGCAGATGATTCATCATAATCATTCCCATAACGTATCACTTTTGCCCCATAGGATTTGGTAGCTGCAATTTTTGCTGGTGACGCGTTTTTTGGCATTACGATTGTACATGGTATATTGTTCATCAAAGAAGCATAAGCAACTCCTTGAGCGTGATTACCAGCAGATGCAGCTATTACGCCATTTTTTTTTATATCATTTGGAATATTGTTTATCTTTGTAATTGCCCCTCTCACTTTGAAGGATCCAGTCTTTTGGAGACATTCAAGTTTTAGATAGATATTATTTCCACAGATATTAGAAAAGGTAGTTGATTTTAGCATGTCTATTTTCCTAATATTTGATTGTGACAGAATTTTTTGAGATTCCTTTATTTTGTTTAGATCTATAGTGGAAATTTCTTTTCCCAAATAAAAAAAGATTTAAGGTTTATTTAAATTTAGTTGTTTAGAATATGCGATGTTTTTCCCAGGCAAAAGTCTTGTGTACGTATGTTGTTCAAATAAGAGGTTTTAAGAATTATTTTTTAAATATATTGATTAGAGCATAAAATTCTTTCTCGATTTTTGATATTTCAGTTACATTTATTTTTTCAAAATTAATCACAGAGGTTTTCTCATGAGTTTTTTTATTTTTTATTAACTCAAAATCCATATTGTATGCTATTCCCTCCTCTCCTATCATCAATTTGTTAGAGTCAATGGAAGCAGGGTTTATTTGATATAACTCGATTGTAAAATTTTCTAATTCTTTTTTCAAAGATTGTATCAATTGTAAATTTTGGTTAAGTTCGGGAAATGTACTTTCAACTTCAGATGCTGTTTCAGCTAGGCTTTTAGAGAGATCTTGTTTGGTAAAAAGTTCCTCAAATAGTTTAGTATTATCTGTATCTTTATAGCCTAAATTTTCTAATTCCTGTTTTATTAATTGATCGCCTTTTTTTGAAATTTCAGATTTAACATTGGAATTTCTTTCCTCTAAATCTCTAATTTTTTTACTTATGCGGATGATATCTTTATCCGTTTTATAATATAAAAGAGCATGAAATTGAATTCCCATGTATATATAAAAATAATAATTTTCAATTTCTATACTAATCTGAAAGAAAATTCTATGCAAATCGTCTGTTTTTGCTGACTGGACGGAAACAACCTTCCAAGAGCTTAATGAACCAACTTCTTTTTCCTTATTGAAAAAATAGTTTAATACTCGGTCTGGATCAAAGGTATTTGTTTCTATAACTGTAAAATCGGCTAACATTACCTTTGTTTTCACAGTTTGAAGATTTTTTTTTATTGAGAATTCAAAGCTATCCCTAAGGTCGTCATTTACTTTATTGATAAATGTAACAAATTCGACATCCTTTTTTCCTTTTACAATTATTGGCAACCTCATTAAATTTACAATTGAATGAATCTATTTATTATTTACATGAGAATTATGCTTATCAATAGATTAAAATAATATATTATAAATTAATATGCAATGCCTACGGCATATATTTTGATAAATAGTATTTTAGGAAAAGAAGAAGAGATAATAAAACAGATTTCGCAAATAAAACAAGTTAAAGAGGTTAGGGGCACATATGGGGTACATGATATTTTTGTTAAAATTCAAACAGACTCGGTTGATGAAATGAATAACACAATTACATCAAACATAAGAAAGATAAACGGCATAACATCGACCGTAACCCTTGTTTCTATTCCTGAACAGGGGGGAAAAGATTAACATCAAATTCCATTCATTTATTTTTCAACACCATAAAAAACAATAGTGTAATTATAACAACACTTAGCCATCCTATAGACCCCACTATAAAGAAAAGCGAGTAAATTGGTATTAGTAAAGCTACCCCTGCAACCACAGCTCCTATGCACCACATAACAAGTAAAATTTGAATATTGATTTCTGAAATTTTCATGGATTCTTTTAACCTCTGAGGTCCTCATCAAATCCTTTGAGAGTATTCAGAATTTTTCCACAATTACTGCAAATTTGGTATTCGGCAAAATCAAAATCGTTGTATTTCCTAAATGAAAAAACATCTTTGTGGTTACAAAAAAAATTTCTAAAGATCTTTATCATTTTTCCACTCCATCACTTCACATCTAATAGTGCCGCCGGTGAGATTTGAGCTCACGACAGCTCGGTCTTCAGCTTCACCCTATATAAATAGTCGAGTGCTCTTCCAGGCTGAGCTACGACGGCACAGATTATTTTCTGCTTTTTTATATTATATATATTATTGCTTTACTTTTGTGTACATATCAATAAATATTTCAGGTTAAATTATTATGTTAATTCTTTAGGAAAATTTAATCTTAATCTAAATTAGTATATTAAAGTATGTTAAAGGATTAGCTATGACAAATAAAGACGAGTTAAACAATGCAGCTATGACAAATAAAGACGAGTTAAACAATGCAGCTATGACAAATAAAGACG
>Ga0136617_10005912_pt1 | contig 10947 bp, 2 predicted proteins | sample AntDrymUQ3222106_2_FD_129672 | JGI IMG/M metagenome (GOLD analysis project Ga0136617, IMG submission 129672) | Polar desert sand microbial communities from Dry Valleys, Antarctica - metaG UQ322 (21.06) | ecosystem: Environmental > Terrestrial > Soil > Desert | place: Antarctica: Dry Valley...
ATCCATCCCGGTCGCAATTTTGTCGCCACCGAGATCAAACGTCCGGATGATAAGTGGATGCGGCGCGACTCCCTCGGCCACGGTGCGATAGGTTTCATATTGCTCGTCCTCCGTCGGCAAGGTCGGGCGATTTAAATAAAGGAACTCGGTGCGGTAGAGACCGATGCCTTCCGCGCCGTTCTGAACCACGGACTCCACCTCTTTCGACAGCTCGATGTTTGCCGAGAGGACAATGTGACGGCCGTCCGCCATGGTGGACTTCGTTTCGCGCAGACCGGTGAGCTGTTCCTCGACCTGCTCCTGGCGATGTTGAATTTCCCCGTAATGCCAGAGCGTCTCCGGAGTGGGATCGACAATGAGAAGGCCGCTGTAGCCATCGACCAGAACCTCCTCGCCGGTTTCCAGCTTCTCCGTCGCGTCGTGCAATCCAACCACCGCAGGGATGTTTAGCGACCGCGCCATGATCGCGGTGTGAGAAGTGCGGCTGCCGAGATCAGTCGCAAAACCGAGCACGCGCTCGCGGTTCATCGTGGCTGTATCAGACGGGGTGATATTGTGCGCGATAAGGATGTGCGGATCCTTGAGCGCGAGAAAATCCTTCGGCGCTTTGCCTTGTAAATTCCTCACCACCCGGCGGGTCACGTCCTGGATGTCGAGAGCGCGTTCGCGCAAGTAAGGATCGTCGATCTTGCTCAGTGTCTCGGAGTAATGTTTCGCGACTTCCTGAAAGACGTATTCCACGTTGTGCAGATCGGCTTCGAGCTTTCGCAAAACTTCGTCGATCAAGGTCCGGTCTTCCACCACGAGCAGGTGAGCATCGAAAATCCCCGCGTCTTTTGCGCCGATCGCTTCCGCGATTTGCTGTTGCATCTCGAGGATCTGCACTCGCGTCTGAATCAGCGCGGTCTCGAAACGTCCGATTTCGCCGGCGATTTGTGTGGGCGTAATGCTGTAACGCGCGACCTCATCGACGTCTTCCCGGACGACATGGATTTTCCCCCGGGCAATGCCTGGGGAAACGCCGACGCCTTGGAAGCGGATTTCGACTTTAGGCTCTTCGCTACTCATCCGGCAGCGAGAGTAGCCCGTCTGTCAAGCACAGACAATTTACCTATACTAGCCGGCGGTAAGGGCCATTTCCTCCAGCGCCACGGTGTGAGCTCATCGGAGTCGCATTTCAACAAAATGCTCAATGCGATCGTCTACCAGAGGGATCGTTTCCGCGGCCAGAGTCTGTCCGTCGAGAGATAATTCATTCGAGCCTGACGAGCCGTCGGTTAGCCGGGTGATGGTGATGTGATAGACCGTTTGGTAGTGGCGATAGTGAATCTTGTAGGTCGTCCAACTTGCCGGAAAACAGGGAGTCAGACGGAGTTGATTCCCCTCTAGATGTACGCCAAGCAGGGTTTCGACCAGGAGCCGGTACATCCAGCCGGCTGATCCGGTATACCAGGTCCAACCACCCCGGCCGGTATGCGGGGCAACCGCATAGACGTCAGCGGCGGCGACGTAGGGCTCGACTTTGTAGGTGGCGATTTGCTCGGGAGTTCCGCCGTGGTGAACGGGATTGAGCAGGCCGAAAAGTTCCCACGCGCGATCATTTTCTCCCATGAGCGCGAAGGCCATGGTGGTCCAGATGGCGCCGTGAGTGTATTGGCCGCCGTTCTCACGCACGCCGGGAATGTAACCCTTGATGTAGCCGGGATTGAGCGACGACTGATCAAATGGGGGATCGAAGAGCTGGATGAGTCTTGCATCTCGGCGAATCAAGCGTGCGTCGACCGCGTTCATCGCCTGACTGGATCGCTGGGGATCGCCGGCGCCGCTGATTACCGACCAGCTTTGGGGTAGGGAGTCGATCTGACACTCCGGATTTGTCTGGGAGCCGAGCGGTTCGCCATTGTCGAAATAGGCGCGCCGATACCACTGGCCGTCCCAGGCGTGCGCCTCGATGTTTTCTTGCAGTTGTTTTGCTTCCGCGAGACAGCGATCGGCGAAGGTGATGTCTTCGCGCGCGCGCGCCAGCTCCGCGAACTGCGTGAGCACATCGTAAAGAAAAAAGGCCAGCCAGACACTTTCGCCACGGCCTTCCTTTCCGACCATGTTCATGCCGTCGTTCCAATCGCCCGACCCGATCAACGGCAGCCCATGTTCGCCGAATTTCAGCCCGTGCTCGATCGCCCGCACGCAATGTTCGTAGAGCGTTCCCGATTCCTGGGAACGGTTTGGCAGATCGTAATAAGCTTCCTCCTCCGGCATGACTGGACGGGCCTCGAGAAAAGGAATCGCTTCGTCCAACACGCCGGTATCGGCGACGGAGGAGACGTAGCGGCAAGTGACGTAAGGCAGCCAGAGATAGTCATCGGAAAAATGCGTCCGCACGCCGCGGCCGGCCGGCGGGTGCCACCAATGCTGAACGTCGCCTTCGCGGAACTGGTGCGCGGCGGCGCGGAGCAGATGCTCGCGAGTGAGGGAAGGCTCGGCGTGCACCAGCGCCATCACATCCTGCAATTGATCGCGGAACCCGTAGGCTCCGCCGGACTGATAAAACCCCGTCCGGCCCCAAAGCCGACAGCTCAAGGTTTGATACAAGAGCCAGCCGTTCGCCATTACGTTCACCGCCGGATCGGGCGTATCCACGTTCACCGCGCCCAGGGTGCGGTTCCAGAATTGGTGGACACCATCGAGCGCCACCGCGCTGGCATCCGCTCGGCGAAAGCGGTGAATCAGCTGTTGCACGTCCCCCGGATTGCGACCGACTCCGAGACGAAAACTTGTCTCCCGTTCCTGTCCATCGCTCAAATCGAAGGCGACCTGGACCGCGCCGCAAGGATCCAGTCCCGCGCCGACTTTGCCGGAGAGGCGCACGCGTTTCAGCGCCGCGGGTTGCGCCAGGCTTCCGTTCCGTCCCAGGAATTCTTTCCGATTTCCAGTGAGGGTGCGACTCGGATCATTCACATCGAGGAAGACGATGCGATCCGGGAATTCGATGTTGTAGAAATTGCGCGCCAGCAACGCGCCGGTCTTGAGGTCCACTTCAGTCTGCACGTTGAGCAGAGTCTTGTGCCGCAGGTCGCCCAGGACCCATTCGCAGTAAGCGGTGACGGACAAGCGCCGCGGGCCGCCCGAGGCGTTGCGCAATTTCAAATTGGTGAGTTTGACCGGCGCGTCCATCGCGACATAGACCCACATCTCGGAGACGATGCCGTTCTCGAAGTGCTCGAAGACGGTGTAACCAAAACCGTGGCGGATGACATAGGGAGTGGCGCCCCGCGCGGGCCAGGGCGTCGGCGACCACACTTGCCCGGTTTCCTCATCGCGAATGTAGAAGGCCTCTCCGGTGGTATCCTGGACGGGATCGTTGTGCCAGGGAGTGAGGCGGAATTCATGAGCGTTTTCAGCCCAGGTGTAAGCGCCGCCGCTCTCCGAAACGACGGTTCCGAAAGATGGATTCGCCAACACATTGACCCACGGAGCCGGCGTCATCTGACCGGGGTTGAGGGTGATGACGTACTCGTGGCCGTCGCCGGTGAAACCACCGAAACCGTTTTGAAAGATCAGCTCGCGCGCGGGGGGCGGCGCGGACGAATCGACCACCGCGGGACGGGTGGGCGTCAGTGCCGGAACCAACGGCTCCAAAACGCTCCGGTGTTCCAGTTGGTCCGTCAGCGATCCGTGCGCATCGTCCAAAACAATCCGAGCGGCCGATTGCAGCAGCACGCGGTCGTCATTCGGAATTTGTTCGAGGCGTCGGACGAAAATGCCGCCCGGTTTATCCAGCATTGGTGCGGCAGTGCCTGATGCAATCAGATTGCTGATCTGGTCATGCAAGGATTGGCGATAAACGGAAACGTCTTCGTTTAAAATGACGAGCTCGACGGCCAGGCCTTTCGCGCGCCAATACGAGTGCGCCTGAATAAGCTGGCGTACGATCTCGATCTTTTCCGTGTCAGTGATGCGAAGGAGGACGAGCGGCGTATCACCCGAAATGCCATAGGTCCAGAGGCCGCTTTGCCCTCGCCGATTACCGAGCAGCACTCCGGGAGTGGCGCGGCGCGCGGGGTCGGCATAGATGATAGCGCCTGCTAAACGGGCGTAGAGTTGGGCTTCCGCTTCCGTGGCATCGAGTTGGCGCAACGTTACCTGGCTGTGCGTCCAAGCCAGATCGAGCGCGCGATCGGCCATGCGCGAGTGCTGATATTTTTCCACGAGCGCTAGCGCGCTTTCCCGGCTTTCGGTCACTCCGATGACGAAATCGAGGACGGCGGTTTCATTCGGTTCCAAGGTCACTGTGCGCCGGAGCGAGATGATGGGATCGAGGACGGAGCCAGCCGTGTCCGAGAGCGGCGCCGCCTTCTGCATCGCCGCGGGGCTGGCCAGGGAGCGGCCCCGGCCGATAAATTTGAAGCGGTCGGTTTCGCACGAAATTTCACCCTGTGCACCGCCCTGACCCACCATCAAATGCAGCAGCCAGGGCGGCTTTTCCTCTTCCGATCGCGCGCGGCGAGTGCAGAGAATGGCCGAAGAAGCGCGCGCGAATTCGGTTTGCACAAACAAATTACTGAAGGCCGGATGCGCCTCGTCCGCGGCTTGAGTCGCGAGCACCACTTCCGCGTAACTGGTCAGTTCTACGGTGCGCGCGGTGAGCGAATGATTAGTGAGCGTGGTGCGCCGCAACTCCACGTCGTCCTCCGGTGAAACGCAAAGCTCGGTGTGAATTTCCAGACCCGCGTGACGCTGGCGAAACTCGGCGCGCGCTTGCGTGAAGATGGCCTCATAGCCTTTCGTCGCGCGCAATGTGGGTTGGTAAGCCGTAGACCAAAACTCTCCCGTCGCCACGTCGCGCAGATAAACAAACGTCCCCCAGCAATCGCGCGTCGGATCCTCGCGCCAGCGGGTGACTGCCAGGTCGCGCCAGCGACTATAGCCGCCGCCCGCGCTGCTGATCGCGACGTGGTAGCGACCGTTGGACAAGAGATGGACATCGGGCATGCGCGAGGTGGGATTTGTGAGAACCCGCATGACGTCTTCGCCATTGCCGCGCTCTGGCCGGGACTCCTCTAAGGCCAAGTCTTCAGGAAGAACGTTGGCCTCGGCTTTAGGGACGCGTTCCTGCAGCAATAAGTCGGCTGCTTTGAGCAACGGACGCGAGAGGAACCGCCGCTGCATCGGGAGATCGCGCAACAAATGGACCAGGGCGAGCAGGCTCATCCCCTGGTGATGCGCCATGAAAGATCCGACGGTGACGCTCGACTCATCCGGCGGCAATCGCGAGGGCGTGTAGTCGATCGCTTCGTAGAAACCGTAAACGCCTTCGCGACCCTCGGCCGCGAGACGTTGCAGGTTTTCACACGCCTCCCGCGGCGCGACCATCAGCGCCATCGCGCTCGCGTAGGGCGCGATCACCAGGTCCTCGGCCAGACCCCGTTTCAAACCCAACCCGGGAACGCCAAAGGCGCGGTACTGGTAGTTTTGATGCACGTCGGTTCGGCTGTAACCGGATTCGGAGATGCCCCACGGAACGCCGCGCGCATTCCCATATTCGATCTGTTGCTGGACCGCCGCTTTGCAGGCGTGACCGAGCAAGGTGTTGCCGTAGTTCGGCATCACCAGGAGGGGCATCAAATACTCGAACATCGACCCGCTCCAGGAAACCAGGATCGGCTCCCCGCGCGGAGCGACCAGCAGACGGCCGAGCGAAAACCAGTGATCCTGCGGCACCTGCCCCTGCGCGATCGTGACATAGCTGCAAAGGCGCGCCTCCGAAGCCAGCAGGTCGTAAAAACTAACATCACGCCGGCCCTCGGTGACGTTGAATCCGATCGAGAACAAATCGCGCGAGGGATCGAACAAAAAGGTGAAATCCATCGCGGCCACTTCCTCGCTTTGGCGAGCCAGGGTCTCCAGGGTGAGCACGCGCTCGCGGGCGCGGACACTCGCTTCACGCAAACATACCGACCATGGTGCAAGCCATTGTTTTGCTTCGAGTTGCGGGCACAGCGTCTGATCCAGGGTCGAGATTTCTCGAAGGGTGGGGGTATCAAGTTGAGCGAATTTGCCAGCAAGATCCTCCGGAGCGCGGAGCGCCGTGAGATCCGCGCGCGATAACCAGGGCGCGAGGAGAATTAATTCTTGCAGGTGCTCCTCGCAGTTGTGCTGCAGAGTTTGGGCCCAAGCCCTCAAGTCCTCTTCCCGATCCGCCAGGGCGGAGGATGTCTGCCTCGCGTGGTTTGCCGCGCGCCTCAACAAAGTTGCTGCTGCTCGCAAAGTGGAAGGAGCTTTCTCCAAGTCCGCGTCAAGCCGTGTCAGCGCCACGTGTTCGCCGCCCAGCCTTCGTAAAATTCCGACCGTGTCGCGCAGCCCGGCGAAAATCTGTGGGTCAAGAATTTTCGCATCGGCCAATTCCCTCAGCCCGGCCCCGAGCGTGAGCAGATGCCCGGCAAGATTGCCGCTATCGACGCTGGAAACATATAGCGGCAGGAGCGGCTTGAGCGTTCGCGTGTCATACCAGTTATAGAAATGCCCGCGATGCCGTTCCAATCGCAGCATGGTGGCGATGGTCCCTTCTGTGCGTTGAATCAATCGGCCTAACGAGAGATAGCCAAAGTCCCGCGCCGCCAGATTGGCCAGTAGCGCCAGCCCGATGTTTGTCGGCGAAGTTCGCGCGGCAACGCCGGTGAAGGGCTCTTCTTGAAAATTGTCCGGCGGCAGCCAATTTTCCTGCGCGGTGACAAAGGTTTCGAAAAAATGCCACGTCTTGCGCGCGATGCGACGCAGAAAGGTCAATTGCTCCGCCGTCAGGTCTGGCGCCGGCGGCGCAATCGGCTGGCTAATCCACCAGGCAATCCAAGGCGCCGCGAACCATAGCCCGAGGATTGGCGAGGCCATCAGCAGTTGCGCCGGCTGCATCGCGGCTAGGAGAATTCCGCCCGTCAGCGCGATGGCTGGTGCGACCCACATCTTGGCATAAAAGCCCGAGAGATCCGAGTGCGCCTTGTGTGCTACTTCACTCGATGTCTGCCATTCCAAAAGCCGTTTACGCGTCACTAGCATGCGGAACAGCGTCCGCCCGATCGCATCCAGACTGATGAAGGCCTCGTAAGGCAGAAAGGCCAGGGTGAGTGAAATCTGACCGAGGTAGCTGCCACCCGACACGCCTACTCCTCGGAGGTGCATCAGCCACGGCAGTTGCTCCGGTTTGCGCAATAACTCAACCAGCGCGGACAACAATCCCGGGAGTGCGATGATCGCGAGGAGGAGCACCGCCCCCCAACCGGCCAGCTGCGGGGCCATCAGCCAGGTCCCGAACAGGAAAAGCAGGAGCGCGATCGGGACAAAACTGCGCCGGAGGTTGTCGAAAATCTTCCACCACGAGAGCGCGGAGAGCGGATTGGCGACGCGAGGTTTGTCTGCCCCTGTCACCCACGGCAGCAGCCAGCGTATGATCTGCCAATCACCCCGAATCCAGCGGCGCCGCCGACCTATGTCCACGAGGTAGCGGGAGGGGTGTGCCTCGTAAAGCTTCACGTCGCTAACGAGGGCGCAGCGAGCGTAGACTGATTCCAATAAGTCGTGGCTTAAGATCCTATTCTTCGGAAAACGGCCGGCCAGGGCGCGCTCGAAGGAATCGACCTCGTAGATTCCCTTGCCAATAAAGGAGCCTTCCTGGAAAAGATCCTGATACACGTCCGAGACCGCGCGGGTGTAGGGATCGATGCCCGCGTCGCCCGCATGCAGTCGGGCGAACCATGATCGGCTCGCGCTCGGTAAGCTTACGTCCACCCGCGGTTGCAGGAGGCTATAGCCCTCCGTGACAATTCCCCGCACGGGATCGAACTGCGGCCGGTTCAACGGATGCGCCATCGTGCCGATGAGCTGCCGGGCCGACTCGCGCGGCAATTGCGTGTCGGTGTCGAGGGTGATGACGTACTTGATCGAGGAAAGAATCTCGGTCTCCCCGACGATCTCCGAAAAGCATTCCGCGCAGCGGCCGCGAAGGAGAGCGTTGAGCTCCATCAGCTTTCCGCGCTTGCGTTCATAGCCCATCCAAAGGCCTTCGCCCGCGTTCCATTTGCGCGGTCGATGGAACAGGAAAAAGAGATCCTGCCGGCCGGCTGCGTATCTGCGGTTGAGTCTTTCCACTCCGGCCCGCGCTCCATCGATCAGAGCCTTGTCTTCCGGCAGGTTTTCCTCCGACGCATCGCGCAAGTCGGTCAGCAAGGCGAAATGCAGGTGCTCATCCCGATTCGCGAGATGGTGAATCTCCAAGGCCTCGACCAGGGAATCGAGGCCTTCCGAACTGGTGAGCATGGTCGGGATGACCACCATGGTGCGGCTCTCCGGCGCGATGCCGGAGGAATAATCCAGGCGCGGGAGCAGGCGCGGTGAAACCAGCAGGATGGAGAGCCAGTTCATCAACGCCACCGCCAGTTGACTCACGCCCAGCAGGAAAGTGACCGTGCAAAAAATCAATTTCCAGCCCGGCACTTCGAGCGCCTGGGCCTGCCGCATAAACGCGAAGGTGGCAAGCAGCGTGATCAAGAAAATCCCGCCCGCGTAAAACATAAACGGCAGACGGCGAATGCTTCGCTCGATGATCGATTTCCAAGGACGCCGAACGTCCGCCGCGCGTTCCAGCAAAGGCTGGCCTTTGTCGACCAGGAAATAGCCGACATGCGCGGTCCGATCCTCGCGTCCCTTTTGCCGGGCACTTTCTTCCGCGAGCTGAACGGCTTTTTGCGCCACCTCCTTTTCGGAGAGCTGACTCTGCCGGGCGATAGACTCAACCGCATGGCGATACCGATCGCGCGTCGCGAAATCCATATCGCTGTAAACGTCAGCCAGCTCGCCCCGCAAAGTCTGCTCGACCAGACTCAAGGTCTCGAGGAACTCCTTCCAATCGATCGCGCCTAACGAACGCAGACTGGAGATGCTGTGACTGACAGAAACCTGATCGGACGCCTGACTCTGGTTCTCCTGATGCACGAGCTGCTCGATCGAGAGTCCTTGCTCAACCAGCCGCTGTTCGAGCCAGCCGCGTGCGAGGTGCAAAACCGGGTTTAAGCGCGAGAGCCGCTGGCAGAATTCCGCGACGAACGAACTCGACAAGGGAAGATCGGCCTGGGCCATCTCCGCCACCACGATGACGAGGCGGGACGGATTTTTCTCCGCCATGTCCTGCAAGCGGTCCACCCACTCGTTCGCGAGATTGCGATCATGCCGGGCGCTGGTCAGGCTGGTCGTGACCCGTTGGAGGTTTTCGATCAACCCCAACCGGAGCATGATTGGGATCGCCCAGAGCTCACCCAGTTTCAACGCGGACACCGTCTGGTAAGCAGCGACGAAGGCGGTGAGCGAGGCCGCGTCGATTTCCGCGTCCACATGCGAGATCAACTCGAGCACGATGTCATAAACGCGCAGGTGTCCGGCAGACGGACCGTTCGTTAGGCGAGGCAATTCCCGGCTGTATTCCCGCGGCAAATGCCGGCGGGCCATTTGGATCTGCTCCTCGATCAGATAAAAATTATCGAGCAGCCATTCCGCCGCTGGCGTGATGCGCCGGCTTTGATCCACCGCCAGCGTGGCGTGATTGAAGGCTTTCAAGACCTCCTCGTTATAATCAAGCCGCGCCAGTAATCGGTTGGAGCCGCGCACCGTGACGATCTGGTGCCTCGCCGCGATCGCCTCGGCATGGCGCGCGAGTTGTTCGACCCCAAACAACTCCGCCCGCAAAGGCAGCTCGTTCATGCTCGGACGCGGCGGCCGGTGTTTTGCCGGCGACGTTCCAAAGCGCAGCGACCTGGTTAGCATTCCGTTATGATTCGTCGATCAGCGGCGGTGACACCAAGATTTGTTTGCGCGCATCCCGTCGATCGTGATTGGAATGAAAGGCCGGTCTCGCTCATTCGCAGACGGCACCGTCAGCAGGCTCTCTGCACTTGAAGACGCGTCTGCTAGAGCTGCGACACAATACTACCAGCGCGTGGCCCGGCTTCCCATTGCCAGACCGCGCGATTAATCTTCGTTAAACTTCGCGGCGATCAGTTCCTCGAGCTCTTCCATCGCTTTATCAGCATCGGGCCCTTCGCACCGAATGAGCAGCTTTGAGCCCTGCCCTGCTGCGAGCATCATCAAACCCATAATGCTCTTGCCGTTGATCTGTTCGCCTTCCTTCTCCACCCAAACCTCGGAACGATAGCGGCTCGCAATCCGGACAAACATCGCCGCGGGCCGCGCGTGCATGCCGAGGCGGTTTACGATCGTGATTTCCTTCTCGATTTTTTCACCGCGAGAAGCACTCGACGGCTTTCGATTCAGGAGTCCCATTAGCTTTCGTTTTTTCCCATCAAATTGATCAGCTTGTCGTTAAATTCCACCGCAGAGTTTCGCCCTAGCGCCTTTAATTTCTGATCCATGGCCGCGACCTCGATCAGCCGCGCGATGTCCCGGCCCGGCCGCACCGGAATCGTAAGATGCGGCACCTGCAGCTTCAGGATTTCGTAATACTCCGCGTCGAGCCCGATCCTATCCACCTCCTCCAGCTCCCGCCAGTCTTTTAGCGTCACCACCAAATCCAGCCGCTTCTCGATCCGAATCGCGCCAATACCGAAGATTGATGCGACATTGATGATCCCAATCCCGCGCACTTCCATGTGATAACGGGTCAACTCCGGAGCCGTAGCCACGAGCTCGCGGCCCTCGAGCGATTTGATCCGCGCGACGTCGTCGGCCACCAGGCTGTAGCCGCGTTCAATCAAACCGAGCACCGCTTCGCTTTTTCCGATGCCACTTTGCCCGCGAATCAAAACGCCGATCCCAAGGATGTCGACCATGCTGCCGAACTCTGTCACGGTGGGGGAGAAATCGACCTCCATCGCGATCGTGGCCGCGTTAATGAAGCGCATTGTGACCATGGGAGTGCGGAAAATGGCGGTTTGTTCCTCCTCC
>Ga0136617_10005913_pt1 | contig 10946 bp, 11 predicted proteins | sample AntDrymUQ3222106_2_FD_129672 | JGI IMG/M metagenome (GOLD analysis project Ga0136617, IMG submission 129672) | Polar desert sand microbial communities from Dry Valleys, Antarctica - metaG UQ322 (21.06) | ecosystem: Environmental > Terrestrial > Soil > Desert | place: Antarctica: Dry Valley...
CCGGTGTAATGCCCACCCCAGCCAAGAGCTTCACGGAATCCACCCGTCCTGAAGGACACCTCGAGGTCGCGTTCACTAAGCCGTCCGGTGCTAAAATGTGTGTCTCAGGTTTGGACGAGTATGTCGCGGGGAAAGACAGTAGTAGCACAAGCCTTCCAGGAGGAACATGCCGCAGACAGAGCCCGCCATCGCCAACTACGACGATCACACCGCTGAGGAGATCAAGCAGCGGCTGCGCAAGCTTTCGCAGGCCGAACTCACCAAGCTCCAGGCCCACGAGAAACAAGGCAATGCTCGCAGCACAGTGTTGGAGGCCATCGCCGCCCTACGTACCGATGCGCCCTGGTCGGGCTATGACGAGATGGAGGTCGAAGAGGTCAACGACGCGCTCAAGCAACGGGATGGAAAGGCTGCCGGGCGCGTTCTTGATTACGAGCGCCACCACAAGGGACGAGTTACCGTCATGGAGTTCGCCAAGCGCAGGCGCGATGACAGCGACGGATCTTCGTCAAAGTCGGAGGCCCAGCCCCGACGTTCCCCGGACGAGAGCTCGTCCGCAGCGTCTTCGCGGCCTGCAAGCTCGTCAGCTCGCAAGCCCAAGAGCTCCGAAGGCGGCAGCCGCCCCCGGCCGCAATCGGACAATGCGAGCCGCCCACGAACGCCGGCGCGTAAGCCTTCCACGACACGATCGAGCCAATCGGGAGGGCCCGCTATCGCCAATTACGACGATCACACCGCTGGCGAGCTTACGCAGCGGCTGCGCAAGCTTTCCCAGTCTGACCTGGCGGAACTGGAGGCCTATGAGAAGCAGGGTCAAGGTCGCACCACGGTGTTGGACACGATCGCCGCGCTTCGGGGGGACGAGCCCTGGTCGGGCTATGACGACATGGAGGTCGAGGAGGTAAACGACGCGCTCAAGCAACGTGACGGCGAGACCGCCGGCCGCGTCCTCGACTACGAACGCCACCACAAAGAACGTAAGACCATCATCGAGTTCGCAAAGACCAGCCGGCAAGCGAGCAAGGGATCTTCAGCTTCAGCTCCAGCTCCGCGCTCGGGAGTGAAACGGGAGTCAAGGGCCCGCACCCGCTCGCAGTCGTCGCAGTCGAGCTCCCGCCCTCAGAGGGCCGCGAGCAAGAGGTCGTCGGTGACCTCCCGCCGAGAGTCGGCGAGCGAGTCAGCGCCGCGGTCGACCCGTGGCCGTTCCGCTAAGGCCGCGCCAAGAAGCACGCGGGCCAAGACCACTTCGCGGCCCAGCGCCACACGCGCGTCCGAATCGAAGCGCGCGTCCGGATCGAAGCAGAAGCAGAGCAAGAGCTCCGAAGGCGCCAGCCGGCCTCGGTTGCAACGGATGAGTGCGAGCCAGCCCCGAACGCAGGCGCCCGAGCCTTCCACGGTTCGAGCAAGCCAGTCCGAATCGCGCGCGAAGGAAGCTTTCCAGGCGGTCGCGACCAGGCTCAAGGAACGGGCGACGGATGCCTTGCGAAGCGCCGAAGGCCCCACGAAGAAGATGGCCAAAGAAACGGGACACGCTGTCGGCTCCGCGGCTCAGGCAGCGCCGGCGAAGATCAAGGATCGAGCAACGGAAGCCTTGCAGAACACCGAAGACTCCATAGAGAAGCGGAGCAAGGGGACTGAGCAGAAGGGGACTGAGCAGAAGGTCGGCTCCGTGGCTCTGGGCGACGACCGGGACGCCGGCGGCTCGGCGGTCAGGGGCACAACCACTCAGACCCTCGCGGCGGCGGCCAATAAGGCGAAGACTCCGGCGCTGGTGGGCGCGGCCGCGCTGGCAACCGTGGGCGGCGGCATCGCACTCGGCTCGAAGGTCAAGCTGCGCAGGGGAAAGCGGGTGCTCGGCGTACCCGTTTCGCGCAAGACGGCCGTGGGCAAGGCGGCGAAGCGGGTTGGCAAAGCAGTCGACAACGTTAGCTCGACCGGGCACCAGATTGGCCAGTGGAGCGATGACCTTCAGTACCTCCGCCAACGGCTTGCGGGGAGCGATGGGCCGGCCTACAAGCTGACCAATGACGGTTCGGCCGTCTCCAACGTTCTCGAAGGCAAGTCCGGAGCGAGAAGAAAGATCACCCCCCGGACGGTCGCAAGACGGATCCTGTGCTGAACGAGAGAAGGTCGGGTATGGCCACCAGCAAGCCCGGAGCTCGCAGCGCGAATCGAGGAAACGGTGCCTCTAGTCCCCGTCAGGACACGAACGGTCACGTCGAGAGCGACGCGAGCGGCGTCACGGAAGTTGCGAAGAAGGCCAAGGGACCGGCGATTGCCGCCGGAGCGGCCGTAGTTGGAGTACTCGCGCTCAGGAGCCGCAGGCGCCGCACGAAGGTGCTGGGACTGACGCTGCCTCGCTCGTCCGAGCTGGAGATGGCGTCACTGGCGAAGACCATCGGGAAAGCAAGCAAGGAGTTCGGCAAGACCTCGAAGAGGGTCTCGAAGGACATAGAGCGCGTGGGCGACCAGGCCGAACGCATCGGGAAGCTCCTCAGCTAGCTGGGACTCGGACCGGATCCCGACGCCGGCGGTCGCACGTCGTCGAGCCGTTCCTCAGAAGGCGGCGAGTTGATGCCGTCGAGCGTGCGCTCCTGATAGAGCCGCGTTCTCTCCACCGCTGCCGAGGCCATCTGGGCGAGGTGGACCGCGGCGGCTTCGTCGTCTTCGGTGAAGGCTCCGTCGTGCTTGTTGAAGAGCTGGATGGCGCCGAGCTCGCCGCCGCTCAAGGTGGTGAGTGATGCTGCCAGCCATCCGCTCAGCGGGCGCTCGCCGGCCGCTGAGCGAAACGGCGGCAGCTGCGCTAGGCCGTCGCCGTCCATCCTCAACGAGCCGCCGCTCAGGCGAACCAAACGCAGGACCGCAGACAGGTCCAGCCATCGGATCAAGGCCGTCCAACGCCTGTCGATCTCCGGGTAAGACGCGGCTTCGACCGCCCGCGGGAGCCCGTCGAGCGTCAGCGTCGCAACGCAGCAGTCGGCGCCGACGAGCTCACGTGCTTGCTCGGCCACCAGCCGGAGCATCTCTTCGAGGGAGTCAGAGGAATTGAGGGCGAGGGAGGCGTCGGCCAGAAAGCTCGACAGCTGGCGCGACATCTCGGTCTGTCGGCGTTCGACGAGCGCGGTCTCCCGCGCCTCGCCGAGCCCGCGCTGAACCATGTCGAACGTTGCCAGGCTCTCGAGGAAGAAGTCGCCGGCCGCCCCGGCCACGTGGTTCGCGTCCTCAGCAGACAACGAGCCTTTGGCAAAGGCCGACATCGTTGCTTCCTGGTGCGCGACGGCCAGGTCGAGCACGCTGAGCTCTCGGGTCACCGCCTCGCGCCCGAGCTCGTAGGCGACCCTGAGCGTGGTCTCGCCAGGGTCGAGCAGGTACTCGAAGAAGGCGGATCGGTACGCCGCTCGAAATGCCACCGTCCCTCTGCCGGCCCACGCGTTCACGGCCGTGAGCCGAGGTAACGCACGGCTACGACCAGCGCGTCGTCGGTGGTCTTTGAGTGGTTGTGCAGGATCCGGTCGGTGATCGCCTGAGGTGAGCCGGATACATCCAGTGACTCCGCGAAGGCCGACGCGATCCCGTCGGTGGCCAAAAGAAGAATGTCGCCGGGTCGGATGTCGAGCGTGGCGGTGCTCACCTTGGGAAGCTCATGCCCTGGCAGGCCGCTCGCAATCGCCAGCGAGCCCTTGGTGCCAGTGACCGACGGCACGCCGCTCATCAGCCGTCCCTCCACGTTGCCCACACCCAGCCAGGTCATTGTGCTTTCCGAGGAGGACAGGAAAGCCAGGCTGATGACCGCGCCGCGCGTTCCCTTTAAGGCTGTATGACAGCGCTCGACCAGCGCCACGAGATCGTGACTTCGGGTATCGCGCAGGACCACTCCGACGGCCCCCGCGGCGCGGGCTGCCTCCTTGCCGTGACCCAGACCGTCGATGGCAGCGACGAGGACGCCGTCCGGCAACATGGTTACGACCGCGAGATCGCCGTTCGTGACTTCGCCGCGCCGAGATCGCGTGGCCACGCCCCACTCGACTGGTGGGCGCTCCGCTCGCTTACTCATCGCCACGCCCGCGCTGCTCGCGGCGGAACTCGAGCTCGTCGCGCCGCCTCCACTTCTTCATGGTTACGGTCGTGCCGTTGTCGGCGTCGGAGGTGACGTCGAATTCGTCCATGAGGCGCCGCGCTCCGGGCAGGCCCAGGCCGAGCCCGGACCTGCCGGTGTACGCGTCGCGCAGCGCTGCCTCGACGTTGCGGATGCCCGGCCCGTCGTCGTGGGCGATCACCACGAGGCCGCAGCGGTCGTCTTCTTTGAACGGCGTGAGGACTATCTCGCCGCAGCCGACGTGCACGACGATGTTGCGCGCGATCTCTGAGATGGCGGTGGCGATCAAGGTGGGATCGGGGCGGGGAAATCCGAGCCGCTCGGCCATGGCGCGAGCTTCCGCCCGCGCACTCACGAGGTCGGCGTCGCCGTCGATGCGAACGCGGACTTCATCCTCCATCTCCGACGTCCCCCCGCGTCGAGCTGTCGAGCAGTGCTCGCGCCTCGTCCAAATCGAGGGCAACCCGCAGCGGCTGCAGGTTCAAGCGGAAGTGCACCATCGCGATGGCCACGTCGGGCTGAATGCCGACGATCACCGTCTCGGCGCCACGCAGCTTCGCCGAAAGGACGATCGAGCGCAGCGATCGCGCCACGAAGGAGTCGATCACGTCCAGGGCAGCGACATCGATCACGATGCCGCGCGCGCGATGCTTTCCGACCAGCTCGGTGAGCTCTTGCCGGAAGTCCATGACCTCGCTGTCCGAGAGATCGGACTGTATCGAGGCGATGAGGTAGTCGCCCTGCCGCAGGATCGCTACCGACATCGGCCCCCCGGTCTAATCGGCCGCGTCGTTGTCCGAGTCACCGGAGTCGGCGCCTCGGTAGCCGGCCAGCCGCTCGGCCTCTTCAAGGCCTCCTTGGAGGTCGCCGACCGTGTGCATCATGCTCAAGTCGACGCCCAGGTCGACAATCGTCTGCGCGATCTCCGCCGAAAGTCCCGTGAGGATCGTGCTGGCGCCCATGAGCCGCGACGCCTCGACGGTCTGAACAAGGTGGTTGGCCACCGTCTCATCGAGCGTCGCCACGCCCGTGATGTCGATTACCACAACCTGAGCACGGTTCTCCTGGATCGATCCCAGGAGCTGCTCGGTCAGCTGGCGAGCGCGATCGGAGTCGAGCACTCCGATGATCGGCAAGATGAGCAGCCGTTCGCGGAACTGGAGAACGGGCGTGGATAGCTCGCGCATCGCCTCCTGCTGCTCGCTGATCACGCGCTCGCGCTCCTCGACGAAGCTGACGCCGACGGTCACGGCGATCCGGTTCGCCGCGGGCTCGTACTCGTCGAGGATGTCGTTGAGCTGATCGAGATCCTCCTGGTACTTGGTGAACAGCGCGCGGGCCAGCACGTCGCGCAGGAGGAGCACGATCCCCAGCACCTCGTGCGTCTCCACGCCACGGGGGATGATCCTCTCCGAGAGCTCGCGGGCGTACGACCGCAGGGTGTCGACACTTCCGGTTTCCAGGACGTCGACGTAGTTGTCATAGACCTCGGTGGCCTCGGTGAAGATCTCCTCCTCCGACATCACGCCCAGCAGCTCGGCGTCGCTGATGCGGCGTGCCCACTCCTCGCGAAGCTCCGTACGGCTGTCGCGCAGATACGCCACGAGCTCCTGCAGGAGCTCGCTGGTGTCGTCGGAGCGTGGTTTCGGCTGGTCGTTCGTCTGCTGCTCCGGTTGCTCGTCTGCTTCCGGTCGATTGAGCTGTTGCTCCATCTGTTCCCCCTCGGGTCTGGGATTCCGCTCGTGCGGCGCGCACGTAAGAATGGCGGAATGATGGTCGTTCAAAGGGGTCGCGGTCCGCGAGCGCGGGCTCCATCCAGGAACAGCCCGTTGATCGTGGCGGTCATGTCCTCCTTGCCGAGCGGCGGGGTGGACGTGAGTACGCCAACGACCAGCCCGATCAGCGCTTCTGTCAGGCGTGCACTCTTGATGTCGTCTCTGATCTCACCGTTGGCTTGACCTCGCTCGAACAACTGGCGTAGCGGCTGGGTGAGGCTGCGCTCGAAGCGCTCGGGATCGGAACGCAGTCGCTCGCGCGCCAAGAGCACGAAGGAGTGCCCGACATCGACGAGGGCACGCACCGCGCGGGCGATGGCCTCCTCCGGCGCGACTTCGTTGATCCTGGCTGACGCGAGCCGTTCGTCTACCTCGCTGGCGGTCGCCTGAGCCAGCGCCTCGACCAGGGCCTCCCGGTTGGGAAAGTAGCGGTAGACGGTCGCCCGGGCGACTCCTGCGGCCGCGGCCACGTCGTTCATGTTCGCCTGCTCGCCCTGCGTGGCGAAGATCTGTGCGGCCCCCTCGAGGATCGCTCCGGAGACTCGTGTATGCAGTGTTTGCCTGGGTACGACTTCGGACATAAGTGTCTCGTCTCTAGTCTAGCCGCTTACTTGACGGACGACGTTGTCTTATTTAGGATCGGCGGCGTCACGATAGCGAAAGGGTGTTCGAACATGTCGGTGTCGGAGAATATTCGGACGGGCCTCAAGGAGATGCCATCCAATGCTGCATGGTTGGCGTCCCGGGCCCTCCATCCAGGCGACTCAGAAAAGTCCGGGGACACCAAGTCCTCCGGGCGCTCACGAAACGCCGCTTCGGGGGGCGGTTGGAGCGACGGCGCGAGGGTCCGAATGGATGCCGCTCCGATGCCGGGGGACTCTGTCGACGTCCGGATGCAGCGTGCCCGGGAAGCCGGCGAGGCTGCTCGGGAGGCCGAGGACCGAGCTGTGCAGGCCGCGATTGCAGCCAAGGACTGCTCCGAACACGCTCGACAGGTCAGCGAGCGCGGTCGAGCTCACATGACTCAGGTCAAGAGCGAGACAACGCAGCAGGTCCAGGAGCGCGTCGCCGAGGCCAAGAGGGCGGCGGAGGAGGCCATCGAGCGCGAACGTCAAGCCGCTGAGGAGGGGGCTGAGGAGCAGCGAAAGGAAGTTCAGGCAGAGGTCGACAACGAAGACGAGGAAGCTCAGCACACGGCCGAGGAAGCTCAACAGCGAGCCGAAGAGCTCGTCGAGGACGCTGCCCAGAAACTGGCGGAGGCCAAGCGACTGGCAGACGAGGCCGCGCAGGCCGCGCGCGCTGCCGCTGAGCAGGCGCATCGCGAGGCGCAGCAGCTCGCCGAGGAGGCGGAGCATCAAGCGAGCGAGGCCGAGGCGCGGGTCAAAGCGGCCGAGCTGATCGGCGAGCAGACCGTTGCAACCGGCCGCCAGACGGTACGCGAGCTCAAGCAGGATTCCGCAAACGGCGGTCTGGAGTCCTACAAGAAGCAGGACCTGATCGAGCTCGCCAGCAGCATCGGTATCGAGGGACACACCATGTCCAAGCCGGAGCTCGTCGACGCGATCGCCAAGGCGTCCGCCCAAACGGGCACGGAGGAATGAAGATGAAGCTGTTCAAGAGAAAGAGCCAAGTACAGCGGGTTGGCGAGAGCATCAAGAACTCGCTCGACCCCAGCGGGACCCAGTTCAGCCTGGGCTCGGCCGGCAAGGCTCTGAAGGATGCTCTGCCCAATAACGGCAAGGCCCTGAAGGCTGCCCTGCCCGACAAGGACAAAGCTATGAAGGCCGGCGTGGCTGCCGGCGGCCTCACCGCTCTTACGGCCGCGAGTGCCGGCATCTCCTCGCTCAGGCGGCGCCAGGAAGGGGCGAGTGACGATTCGTGAAGTTGAAGACGCTGGCGGTCTTGGCAGCCGGGTACGTCATAGGCGCCAGGGCTGGGCATGAACGTTATGCGGAGATCCTCGATGGGGTGGCGAGGGCGTCTCGCCGATTCGAAGAGCTCATTTCGCATCGTCCCGCGGGCCGCTGAGGGCGCCGCTCCGTTTCTGCTAACGGCGGTTCCTGATCGCAGGAGACGCCTATCTGAGGGGATTCTCATCCAGGCGTCGGTCCTGGCGCGTGTCGTGGGCCTTAAGCTGTTGAAGCTCGACGCAACCGTCGTGCTCATGCCGGCCGACGTGGCGGCGAGGTCCGCTGCGCCACGCGATGACCCGGCGCTCGAGAGGGCGCCATCCCCAGGCCTGCCGCCGGCGCGCCTGTACCCCACAAGACGTGGCTTGGCGGAGGCAATTCGGCACATCAGTGAGGGAGAAGAGCTGCTCGCCGAGGCCCGGCACAACGGCGCTGACTCCGCCTCGTAGGCCCATCTCTGAGCGGCGCCCCCTAAGCTTAAGGTGGGCTGCAGCGCTCAATGGTTCTTCTCCTCGCAGCCAAGCGAGTCGAGCGTCCGAAGACGCAATGGATTCGGCCTCTTCAGAGGGTCAGGGTGCGTTTTCATGCCGGGCCGAGCACTCCACCCAGTCACTTAGCGGTTGCAGAGCCTGCAACAGACGTTCCCCCTCGCTGCTCAAGGCGTAGCCGTCCGCGCTTCGCGGAGTGAGGAGCCCCGCCGAGCCCAGCTCTGAGAGCCGGCTGGATAGCACGCTCGAAGACATGCCGCCGCAACGATCCTGAAGCTCACGGAATGTCTGGGCTGGCCGCCGCAGCTCCCACAATACCCGGAGTGCCCACCGCCGGCCGAGGAGATCGAGCACGGTGAGGACCGCCCGCCCAGAGTCCGTCCCTCGCACAGTGCCTTTGGGTGGAGACCTGGGAGTCACTGCTTCTATAGTAGAAGCACGGTCGGCCTCCGTTCGTCGGTGCAATCGTGGTCTGTCAGCAGACGGGCGGGTTAGGTTCCGGAACCTACGCACGGTCCTGGTGCGCGCCTGTGGTTGTGAGGGTCAGCTTTCGACCGACGGCCGGTTGAGGTCGCGGCCTTCACTGTTGAGTGAGTCCCGTGGTTCGGGTCAGGGTCGTCCGACCGGCCGGTTTGGTTCTCGGCGGCGCCCGGGCTGACCGGTAGTACGGGCCAGCACCGGACTGGTGCTCCGAGGGCGCCGGCCTCGACAGCGCCCAGGAGAGGTTCACCGGCCGCGCGCTTCGCTGGTTCGCCGGCGCACGACGACTCGGCCGCGGTGCCCAGCTGCGCGCGTTTCGCTACCCCCCGGCAAGACGACACTGCGGCTCCGCGCCCGCACTTCCAACGGCCGCTTCATCGAGGACCTAGTTACGGTTGAGACACTCAAGTGACCAAGTTTTGGCGGTCTCGTCCACGGCGGTGCTACCAGCAATGGCGCGTTCGTGTTCTCTTGGAATCGGTAGACCAGCTGGTAGCGGCAGACGAGCATACGCCCCGATCATGCGCCAAGTCGTGGCTTTCGCACCGTTCGCCCCGACTAATTCAGGATCTCCGTCAGGACGCGTCAAACCGCGGAGCCCACGCGAAAACATGAGTCCGCCCGTTCCGCGCACAGTCACTCGGGGCCGGCTGCCGCCATCGCTGTCCCAATCTGGGTCCGCGAGCTCACCCCGAGCTTGCGGAGCACCTCGCCGACGTGCTTCTCGACAGTCCTGCGAGTAATGAAGAGGGCTTGGGCGATCTCGGGATTGCTGAGCCCCTCGACGGCGAGGCGGGCCACGCGCCGCTCGCGCGCTGTGAGCGACGCCGCGCCACTCAAGGCGGCGCGGCGTGGGCGAGCGCCCGTGGCGCGCAGCTCGGCGCGGGCCTCGTCGGCGATCGCGTGCGCGGCGCACCGGGAGGCGGTGTCGAGGGCGCGCCGGAGTGGCTCGCGTGCGTCCCGCTTGTGTCCGAGACGGCGGAGCGCGGCGCCGTGGTCTAGGAGTGCGCGAGCCATGTGGAGCGGGGCGCCGGCGCCCTCCGCGGCGACGGCCGCCTCGGCGAGGCGATCCGCTCCATCTCTGCCGCCGAGCGCAAGACCGTGGGCGCGCAGCGCGGCCGACACGGCGTACTCGGCGCCGTAGCGACGCGCACGCGCGACCTCGACCGCGGCCAGTTCGACCGCCTCCTCGACGCGACCGAGACCGAGCAGGACGAGCACCCGGTTGGGACCTCGCTCCATAGTCCCGGAGATCGCGACGCCGAGCGCCTCGGCGGCCGCGTCGAGACGGTCAGATTCCTCCAGGGCGACCTCCCAGCGGTGCTGGGCGAGGCGCAGGCGAAGCCGCGCGGCGGACAGCATCAGCAGATTGATCTGATCGGCCGGCGCCTCCGTCAAGCCGCTCTCGGTGAGCTCGGCGTCCGCCCCCCGGAGATCTCCCCGCGCGACGAGCGCGTCGATCAACACGCCGAGTGCCTGGGCCGCGTTCATCGCGCCGACCGTCTCAAGCAGCAGCGACCAGCCCGATCCGGCGTCGGCCTCCGCGCCGTCCAGGTCGCCGCTGAGCCAGCGAGCGTGGGCGCGAAACGACGCTGCGGACACGTAGCCTACGAGCGACCCAGCGCGCCACGCCTCGTCGACAAGCCAGTCGAGCACCTCTGCGCACTCTGCCTGAGCGCCTGCTTCGATCATGCCGACAACCGGGAACATCACGATCGTGCTGCCGGGCGGCTCGTGGAGCACTGGTGGGGCGCCTTCGAGCGCTCGGCGAGCGAGCGCGAGGCCGCGCTCGCGCGGCTCGCCGCTCGTCAGCGCCTCGAGCGCGAGCGTCATCAGGAGCCGCCGCTCTCCGCGGGTCGTGCCCGTCAACTTGTGCTCGGAAGGTCGCGGACGCCCCCGCAGCAGTGCGTGCGCGGCGGATCCCTGGGCTGCGTTGTGGAGCAACTCCGACTCGAGGATGCGCGCCATATCCGCGTCAGCGCGGTCGAGGACCCCGATCTCCGACTCGATTACGTCGACGGCGCCCGCGAAGTCGGACATCCCCCGGTGGGCGCCGGCAAGGGTCATTGCGATTTCGGCGCGTCGGACCGGGTCGGGCGCCAGCACGAGCGCCTCTCGGAGGTGCCCGGTCCCAGCCGCCATGTTCCATGCGTGGACCTCGGCCATCCCGAGCGCGGTGAGCGTCCCGAAGCGCTGC
>Ga0136617_10005914_pt1 | contig 10945 bp, 13 predicted proteins | sample AntDrymUQ3222106_2_FD_129672 | JGI IMG/M metagenome (GOLD analysis project Ga0136617, IMG submission 129672) | Polar desert sand microbial communities from Dry Valleys, Antarctica - metaG UQ322 (21.06) | ecosystem: Environmental > Terrestrial > Soil > Desert | place: Antarctica: Dry Valley...
CCCGTGCTGCGCTCAGGGTGACAGCGGTTCCCGCTACGGCGAGTTACGGGTCGTTCGAGTCCGCATCTCCACCCAGCGCGATGGACAGGCCGAGCGAGGCGACAATGTCGTTCTGGAAGCTGCTCACGCCGGTGCCGAAGTCGCCATCGTAGAGGTAGTCCTCCAGATCGAAACGGATCGCGGTGCGGCCGGACTCACCCAGGGCAAAGCGCAGCCCGAGGCCCACGGTGGCGCCGAAATCGGTGCCGCTTCGATCGTCGTCGAATGGGTCTCTGCCTCGCACCAGGAGGGCGGGTCCGCCGGCGAGGTAGAACCCGACGCTGTTGGTGATCGGACTCAGCGCGAACAACAGCCGCGCACTACCCAGCAGAAGATTGGTATTCGTCTCATTGATAGTCTCGCCCCCCACGCTGGCCGGCGCGTAGCCGCCGGTAGCCTCGAACCCGAGTCGCCCGGTGCCCCAGAAAGTCAGGCGCGCGCCTCCTACCACGCTGATGTCGCGGTCGAAGACAGCGTCATCAATATCGGAGAATTCATTCTGGGTCGGGATATACGCCCCCGCCCAGGGAACGAGCTGTACGCCACCCTGAGCCGAGGCAGGGCTCGGAAGGGCGACGACTACGGCGGCTGCAGCCAGCAACGCCGGAATCTTCGCGTAACGCTTCAGGATCGCCATAAGAGTAGCTCCGCTAGTGAACGGGAGTGGACCGCGTGCGAGCGCGGATAGGGACCGGGCAGGAGGCCCGTCTTCAAGGATGCCGCGAGGATGCCGTTCGGCGCTGTGAGGGAGGGCCCGGCAGAGTGTGATCAGGACCACCGCTGAGGAATCGCTTCCTCCGCTGCACGTATGCTCTCACAGCGGGTTACCGGCGGGTGCTCTTCTTCCGGCTCCGGCTGCCGGTGCTCTTCTTGGCCCGAGCGCCGGTGCTCTTCTTGGCCCTGCTGGTGGATTTCCGCTTCCGAGTCGCGGCGGATCCGCTCTTCTTTCCGCCACCACTCTCCTTGTTCACCGTGGCCCATGCTCGGCGCTCCGCCTCATTGGAGGAAACGCCTCGGTCCTCGTAGCTCTCCTCGATGTGCTCGGCCTGGCGCTTCTGCTTGCCGGTGTAGGACGACTTGTCGCCTCGCGGCATGGTGCTCTCCTCGTGCTCGAGTGAGTCGCAGTCGGTGCGTTCCGAACGCCGGGATTATCGGGAGCGCGAGATGGGGCAGCGGTGGGGCGGATCACAGGGCAATTATACCACCGACGGCATCCGGACAAGGTGGGTGGAACGGGCGCTGGCGCCCGTTCCCGCGAGAGATGAATTAGAAGGGGTTTGTAGAGGAACCAGCAGCGAGAGCAGAGGAACGAGCGGCTCATCCGGCCGCAGAGCAGGGGGCTCAGGGTTGTTTCGGACGTCTCGCAATTCGCCGTCTTGCCATGCTCTCACACTGCGCAAGATAGAGGGGTCAAAAGGCCATGCTGTGCGTTGGATCACACGAGAGGACGCGAGAGAAACGAGTTCCAAACTTCTTCCGTCGAACACAGGGCAGAATGGACCAGGCTACGCGCGCTGGCGACTAGCATGAAGTCGCGCTGCGCGGGTCCTTCCCTAGAAAATTCATCGGGGCTACGCAAACCGGCGTCGAGAGTCGGAAGGGCGGCGAGGAATGAAGCGCCGCCGAGCAATTGACATCGGAGGGAGTCAGCCCTAAATCCCGGCAGACCGCCCCACCTTCTCGCCGGCCTGGAGGCTCACGACATGGAGGACCGTCTTTCCCGCCGTACCTTTCTCGGAGTGACGGGAGGAGCTGCAGTGGCGGCGGCCCTGCCTGCTGCCCCGCTCCCCCTCCCCCGCGGGGCGGCCGCCCGCGCGGCCGCGGTGAGCTCGGAGAACGGCCTGCGTGCCGTCACCCGCGCCATGGAGCTCATTGCCGGCGGTACCGACACCCTCGATGCCGCGGTCGAAGGCGTCAAGATCCAGGAGCTCGATCCCGCCGACAACTCGGTCGGCTACGGCGGGCTGCCCAACGAGGACGGGGTGGTGCAGCTCGATGCCTCCTGCATGCACGGGCCTACCCGGAGGGCCGGCGCGGTGGCGGGACTGGAGGGGATCAAGACGCCCAGCGAGGTCGCCCGTCTCGTGCTCAAGTACACCGACCACATTCTGCTGGTGGGTGAAGGAGCCAAGCGTTTTGCTCTCTCCTATGGATTCCGGGAAGAGGAGCTGCTCACGCCGGAGTCGCGGCAGCTCTGGCTGACCTGGCGCGCCAACCGGGGGCAGGATGACGATTGGCTGAACGTGCCGGAGAACGAGCGGCTGGTGGCGCGGCCGACCGGCACCATCAACCTCAACGTGGTGAACTCCAAGGGCGAGGTCTCCTCGGTGACCACCACCAGCGGGTTGGCCTGGAAGATCCCGGGCCGGGTCGGCGATTCGCCGCTGGTCGGCGCGGGCCAGTACACCGACAACGACATCGGCGCCGCCGGCTCGACCGGCCGGGGAGAAGCGGTGATCATGGTATGCGGTGGGTTCCTCACCGTCGAGCACATGCGCCGGGGGATGGCGCCCACTGATGCGTGCCTCGAGACCCTGAAGCGGGTGCTGCGCGCCACGCCCCCGCGCCTGCTTCTCCCCGACGGCCGGCCCAGCTTCAATCTCAACTTCTACGCGGTCAACAAGCGGGGGGATTTCGGCGCGGCCTCGTTCTTCCCCGGCCGCTATGCCGCGCACGACGGCAAAGTCGGCGCGCTCCGCGACACGGCCCACCTGTATCAGAGGTCCAGCTGATGCGGGCGATCCGTCTGATTCTGCTCGCCCTGCTGGCCGGCTCGACGCTCAGCGCCCAGGAGCCCGAGGAGTTGGAGGAGGCCGACCCCGGGATTCCCTGGCGCACCAGTTACTTCCCCTACCTCACGGGGGGAATCAACGACAGCCCGGTGCTCGCCGCCCGGGTGCGCCACTGGCAGCCGGCGGAGTACGAATCGCGGGTGACCGCCACGGCGGCGCTCAATCTGGACGCCGGCGTCACGTCGAGAGGAAGCCGGTACTTTCGGGTCGAGTTCGAGGCGCCCGAGCTATGGGAAGGGTGGCGGCTGCGTACCTTCGGCTGGCTGGAACGCTCCGCCCGGTACGGTTACTTCGGATTGGGGAACGACAGCGAGAAGAACGATGACCTGGTGGACGAGACCGACCCGTTCCTTTACCGGGTGCGCCGCGCCCGGTACAAGGTGCAGGCCGAGCTGACCCGGCAGTTGAGCGGGCCACTCCACCTTGCCTTCCAGGGCGACGCCGAGCAGGTCCGCTTTACCTCCCTGCCGGGCCCTTCGGTGTTCGGGGGAGAGTTTCCTTCGGGCGAGCTCGAGCAGGGCGACGTCTCCGGCCGGCTGGCTGTCGTCTACGACACCCGGGACAATGAGTACAACACCCGCCAGGGCCTGCTGCTGGAGGCCGGCGCGCAACTGGGCAGTGGGGGCGACGGCTACACCAGGCTCTACAGCATCCTCCGGGGATATCTCAGCCCACTGGAGGGAACCGTGGTGGCGTTGCGTTTGGCCGGGGGCGGCACCGGCGGCACTCCGCCGCTCAATGCGCGCTTCACCCTCCCCGGCTGGGAGCGCGCGGTGCATGTCCTCGGCGGACAGCACTCGCACCGCTCGTTCGACTTCGGCCGGTTTGCGGGACGGGGCACCCTGATCGGCAACCTCGAGGTGCGCCACGACGTCCTGGCCTTCGGCGACCTGGGCGCGATCACCCTGATGGCCTTCGTGGACGCCGGGAGGGTGTTTGAGGAGGAGTCGTTCCGGCTGACGACCGAGGACATGCACGTGGGCGGTGGCGGCGGCATTGGGCTCCGCATACTCCGCTCGACGATCTTTACCTTAAATTTTGCCGGCGGGCCGGAGGGATTCAACTTCTCGGTGGGCAACGGGTGGATGTTCTGACTACGCCGCCTTCATTGCCGGCACGCCGGCCGCCGCCAGCACCTCTCGGATCGTAGTTTCCCCGCGGTCGCGGGCGTACCACTTACGCACCTGTGGGTAGAGCTCGGCCTTGGGCACCGTCAGCCGACGCTCCATTACCCAGGTCTGGAGCGCGGAGGGGCGGGGCCCCCAGTGGCCCAGCTCGCGGAACTCCGCGTCGAGCGCGATCACGATGGGAATCGAGCGCGAGCCGTTGGTGAGATAGCGGTTCATCACCTCGGGGTTCTTGTCGCGCAGGATGATGCGCATGGCGAGCCCGGGCACCGCGTCCACCAGCTTGGCCAGCACCGGCACCGAGTTGGAGGCATCGCCGCACCAGTCTTCGGCGATCACCAGCAACTTCCGATCGACCCCCTGCGGCAGCGCCGAAATCGCCCAGTCGGGAATCCGGGCGATCCCGTAGATCCCTTCCCACAGTCCGCGATGCTGCCCGCTCTCCGCCACAAAGGCGTCGAAACTCAGCCCGGCATCCCACAGATCCTTGAAGTTCAGCATGACTATAGAACCAGCCCAGGCCGCCTAAAGTTCCTCGATCCTGACGCCGCGCAGCCCCAGCTCGCTCACGTAAGCCCCGAACGGCATCGCCTCGTCCGGGGTGTGCACCCCTTTGAGGGTGACCCGCCCGTCGGCCTGCATCTGGCCGGTAAGCGAGAGGGAGTAGCCGGTGGCGCGCATCATCGCGCTGATGCCGTGGGCGGTGTCGTAGTAGTCAATCAGGCGGAAGGTGACCTGAGCCCGCTTTCCGCCTTTCTGCCCGGTGACCTGGACCTGGAGGGCGACGAGATCCTGGCCTTGCGGCTTATGCAGCTTGGGGCGCACCGCCGCGATGAAGAGGTCGCGGGGCACCACCGGCTGGCCTTTGACTTCGATCGGCTTGGAGTCGAGCAGGCCGAGCTCGCGGATGGGGCGCATGATGGCGACGTGGCCGGGGTAGCGGAGCGTTTTGTATTCCATCACGTCCACCTTGCCTTGGTACGCGAAGGGGAGCGTGCTGATCCCACCACCGGTGTGAAAAGCCTCCAGGGTGCCGACCGGCGCCGGAAATTCGACCGATTCCAGCTCGCTCAGGGCATCCACCTGGACCGCCTTGCCCCCGCGGAGAATCCACGACGGCGTGGTGTAGTAGTCCAGCGCTCCCTCGAGAGAGTAGACGATCTGATAATTGAGCGGAGGCTCGGGATGCTGCGGCAGGCCGCCCACGAACACCTTGACCCGCTCCACCGGATCGAGCCGGCGAATCCCTTCCGCGGCCAGAATGTTTACCATGCCGGGCGCAAGGCCGCAGTCGGGGATGACCGAGACGCCTTTGGCGAGCGCCTGATCATGGAGCTTCTTCTGCTCGAGGACGATCTCGGTGTTGCCGCCGAGGTCGGAAAAGTGGCACCCCATCTCGACGGCGGCCCGCGCCATGGGGCCGTTGAAGTAGTACGGCAGCGCGCTCATCACCGATGCCTGGCCGGCGAGCACCTCGCGCACCGCCGCGTGGTCGGTCACATCCAGCCTGACCAACCGCAGCCGCCCGCCCCACTCTCCTGCCAGGAAGGAGGGAAGGGTGTCAGGGCGCAAGTCGGCCAGAGTCACCTGAGTGACTGCCGGGCTCTGAAGGAGATCGTAGGCGCAGGCGCATCCCTGCAGGCCGGCACCGAGGACCACCATTTTCATGGAGACTCCAGACGAGAAATGAAGACAAAAAAGCCCCGGAACATAGCTGGGTGACGGGGCTCGCTTCAACCGGGCGCAGGTCGGCTTACCTTGCCGCCATGACCCACCCATCGCCCTCTCGCCGCGACGGTGAAGCCACCCGCCAGCGGCTGCTGCGAGCAGCACTCGATCTCTATACCACCGTTGGCTTTCGCGCCACGACGACTCCCGCCATCGCGGCCCGCGCGGGTGTCGCCGAGGGGACCATTTACCGGCATTTCAGCGGCAAGGAGCACCTGCTCAACGAGGTATTTCGGGGAGCCCAGCAGTGGGGCATGGCGCTGCTGAATCAGACCGAGGGCGAGCGCCCGCTTCCTCCTGCCGAGCGGCTGCAGCAATTCGCTCAGCGGCTGTTCGACGCCGCAGCGGGCGACCCGTCTCAAACCCGGATGCTGCTCCGCGGCCGGGATGAGCAACACCTCGACGAGCACAGCCGGGAATCGGCGCGAGCGTTCCACGGTGCGCTGCGGCAGGTCTTCGAGGCGGGAGGTGGGGACAGCCCGATTCGTCCGGGCCCAGCCGATCTCTGGGCCGAGCTCTGGCTGGCACTGATGGCCTTTGCAGCGGAGCGCATCAGCGCCCGGGAATGGGCGCGGGATAGCCCCCAGACGGCGTTGACGCTGGAGGCGGCGTGGGACGCTATCGCAAAGCCGGCGGTGAGCTCGGCTCCATGAAGGTGGTGAGTTGGCGGGGCCGCCGGGGGACGCTGCTCCAGTCGAACCGCCGCGCCCGTCCCGGGCCCAGCGGGCGAATCTCGAGTAATCCTCTTGTCAGATAGGCCACGGAGTCCGACCCCCACCGCACTGGGTCCGTGGCGCCGCGGGCGAGCAGCGCCGGAGCTCCGGTATCGCCGGCGACGCAGAGATCGCCGGGAGCGGCACACGATACCACGCGCGCGAAGGCCGGAGTTCCCAGCAGCACCGCTAGAGTTGATTCCGCCTGCGCCCGCTGCGCCTGCGGCACCGCCCGCGGAGCCGCGGGGGCGGGCGGCACGCCGACTCGGTAGAGCCCGCCGTCGGTATCCACCACGAGGGAGCCGCCATCCCGGGTCCATCCCACACCACGCGGCAGGCCCGCGCCCGGGGGCAGCGGCAGGTCGCGCTCGGCGCCGTTGAGCAGGTTCATCACCCACACCGATGACGGAGTCGAGTCGCGGAGCGATCCGCCCCGCAGAAAAGCCAGCGCGGCGCCATCCGGCGAGAGTGCCGGCCGCATCTCGCCCACATTGGTGAAGGTGATGGGAAACGGCTGTCCCCCCGATGCCGGCACCGCGTAAAGATCTCCGCCCGCCGGCCCGCCGCCTCCCACGAACACCAGATACCGGTCCCGGCCGACCTCGATCCGGTTGCGGAGCGGCGGCAGCGACCCGGTGCAGGCAAGGAGCAGCGAACAGTTGCAGACCAGGAGAGCGGTGCGCCGGGTCGAGAGCATTGAAGCAAGGTACAGTGGTTGCGGGGCTTGCCGGGGCGTCTTCGGCCCGACTTGTTACCCAGGATATGTCGATGGCGACCGAAGAAGCACTGCCAGGGGCCCGAGGGCAACTGTCACAATTCGGCCGGCCGTCTGCTCCTCACCCACAGGGGATCACGACCGGAGGGGTGCGAGATGGCTCTGCGTGAAGAGTTCGAGGCAACCGGCAATTGGCTCTTTCGGCGTCGAGGCTTCCTCCCGCTGCTCCTGCTCCCTGCTGTGTTCGCCGCCCTCAAGGGCTTTCGTTACCCCGCCGGCAGCCACCAGCTCGATCAGTTCTGGGAAGCGGCGTGCGTGCTGGTCTCGTTATTGGGGCTCGGCATTCGGGTGGCGACGGTGGGCTTCGCCGAGCCCGGCACTTCGGGCCGCAATCGGCGGGAGCAGATGGCGGCCACCCTCAACACGACCGGCATGTACTCCCTGGTGCGTCATCCGCTGTACCTGGCCAACTACCTGATCTGGCTGGGCGTGGCTGCGTTTCCCCGGGTGTGGTGGTCACCGGTGCTGGTCACCCTGGTATTTTGGCTCTACTACGAGCGCATCATGTTCGCCGAGGAGGAGTTTCTCTACCGCCGATTCGGCACCACCTTCTCCGTATGGGCGGCGAATATGCCGGCTTTTCTCCCCCGACGATTGCGGTGGCAGCCTCCGGCCGGTGCCTTCTCGACGCAGCGAGTGATGCGAAGCGAATATTCGGGACTCTTCCTGCTGGTGTTGTCGTTCACGGCGCTGGAGCTCGCCGGGGACTTCGCGCATACCGGTAAGCTGGTGGTGGACCCGGTCTGGGCGGCGGCATTCACCGTGACCGCGATTCTCTGCGCTTTCCTGCGGTGGCTCAGGCATCGGTCCGCTGCTGATCCTCACCCCAAGTCAGCTCACTTTCCCAAACGCGCCCGGTAAAACTCCAGAATTCGCTTCCACGCCCGCTCCCGTTGCGGAGTGTCGTATCCCTGCCGGCCCGGCTTCAGGAATCCATGGCCGGTGTTGGGAAAGACCTCCTGGGTGAATGTCTTCCCCGACGACTGCATCGCGGCGGTCACCTCAGGCAGCGCCTGGTTGATCCGGGCGTCGTCCTCGCCGTAAATGCCGAGCACCGGGGCCTTGATCCGGTTTATCGCAGCCGTATCGGGGGCGGGGCCGTAGCAGACCACCGCCGCCCGCAGGTTGGGATTGTTGCTGGCGTAGCGAAAGCTCTCTCCCCCACCCCAGCAGAACCCGATGGTCCCCACCACCCCCTTCTGCACCGCCGGCAACTGATTCAGATAGCCGTACGTTGCGTCGAGATCGGCGGTCACCCGATCGGGCTTGAGCTCCGAGATCAACTGGCGGGCAGAATCGGGGTTGGCCGGCGTCTTCCCGTGCTTGGATGAGAGCAGATCGGGGAGCACGGCCACGTATCCCGCCTGGGCCAGCCGGTCGGCTACGGTCGGCTCCCACTCGGTGAGCCCGTAGATCTCGTGAATGACGATCACGCCGGGCGCCTTGTTCTTCCGCTCCGGATAGGCCACGTAGGCGCGGATCGTCTCATTCCCCTTCTTGATTTTCACCCATTCGCCGTGAGTGGTCGGCGTTTGCGCTTGCTCCTGCCGAACCACCTTGGCCCCGGCGGCGCCCACCACCATTGCCAGCAGGCCGACGAGACCGTAACCGCCGGCCCGACGGAGAGGAGAGGGAGTCGTGGCGGTCATTGTGGCCTCACTGGCTGGCGGCGGAGCCGAGCTCGAGCAGCTCCACCCGGTTCTCCATCAGGAGCGGCACGGCCACCCGGCCGCGCGCGCGATCAATGCCGAGGTCGGCGGGCGACGGCAGATTGCCCGCGATCTTGGTGACCCGGCCATCGGCGAGCAGAGAGAGGCTCGAGTCGGTCCAGCCGGTGACCAGGTAGCGCCCGCCACCGAGCGCCTCGATGCCATCCAGCTTGCCGGCGGTTTCGGCGAGCGGCTGGGCCGCGCTGTCGCCGGGAGCCCAGGTCATCGCCGTCTTGCCCGCGAACGGCACGATGATGAACCGGGAGCCGGCCGAATCCCAGGTGAGCCCATTGGGGCCGAGCTGGCCCGCGAGGGTGACCGCCGTGGACACCTTTCGGCCAGCGATCTTGAACACCCGGTCGGGGCCCGGATGCGACATCTTCCCGTCGGCGCTGAAGAGAACGCCGGTATCGGTCACGTAGATCCCATCGGGTCCGGTCGCCACGTCGTTGAGGAACTTGGCGCCGGGCACGTTCACGCTGGCGATGGGGGCGCCGGTGCGCTTGTTGAAGCCTCGAACCGCGTCAATGTCGGCCACCCAGAGCGTGTCGCCGACGATGGCGATTCCCTTGGGGGCGTTGAGCCTCACGCCTCGGCGGCCTCCGGCGACGAACTTGAGCGAATCAATCGCGCCGTCGGGCTTGAGCCGGGTGATGTACCCGTTGTTGTCCTTGGTGCCCGCGGCACCGTTGACGTTGGAGACGAACCAGAGCTCGAGGTCGGGGTCCCAACGAACGGCCTCGGGGTTCTCCAGACTATCTACGGTGGCGAGGCGGGTGGCCTGAGGGGCCGAGCTCGCCGCGCCGGTCTCGGCGCTGTCGGCGGGGCCGCGCCCTTCCCCGGCTCCCCGCTCGTCCGAGCCGCACGCCGAAGCGGCCAGCAGGGCGAGGAGGCGAACGGCGTGGTGGCGGGGGGTGGTGGTTTTCCTGGCCATCGGCTGCTCTCCAAATTTGAGTTTCCTGCTTCTTCGAAACCGCATCGCGCAGCCGGAAGATAGGGCGGAGTCTGATAAAGGTTGACGATCCCTGCCTTATTAAACAATAGACCATAAACTTTAATAGCAAACCACACTATTCAAGTTACTTTCTCCCGGAGGGGTCCGGCCATGAAGCGCGGCATGACCGGCAACTACGAAGTGGCCGCCGCTGGAGGAGAACGGGTCCAGGCGTTCATCCCGGCGCCCCTGCCGCCGGTGCCTCCGCTCGATCTTCAGGGGCAGCTTCAGCAGCCGCTGGAACAGGCGCTCCTGGCACTTGGCCGTCTCGACGGCCATTCCACGCTGCTGCCCACCGCCCTTTTTCTTTACAGCTACGTCCGCAAAGAGGCAGTGTGTCGTCGCTGATCGAGGGCACCGAGTCCTCGCTCTCCGATCTCCTCCTCTTCGAGCTGGACGAGGCTGTGGGTGTGTCGTTCGCGGATGTGGTGGAAGTCTCCAGTTACGTCGCGGCGCTCAACCACGGGCTTGGTCGGCTCCAGGAAGGTTTCCCACTATCCAACCGACTCATCCGCGAGATTCATGGGGTGCTACTCTCCCGGGGACGAGGCAGCGGCAAGGACCCCGGCGAGTTCCGTCGGTCACAGAACCGGATTGGGGGGAGTCGCCCGGGGAACGCGGCGTTCGTGCCGGCACCGCATCCCGCCGTCCCCGAATGCTGGGGGCGCTCGAGCGATTCATTCACGAGGAGCGGGACGGACTCCCGATGCTGGTGCGCGCGGGAGCTTACCGGGAAGCGGCCGAACCGCGTCTTCGCGTATGACCGCTACCTCGCGATCCTCAATGAAGGCACGGAAGCGCCAGCCTAGCCCGCCATCGGCCCAGCTACTCCTCGACGAACATCCTCAGCTTGCCCAACGATTCGTCCCACTGCCTGGAGATCAGGTCCAGTGACCGGCGCGCCTCTTCCAGCCGCCGCCGGTCCAACCGCCAGAGACTCTCCTTTCCCCTCCGGCTGCCGCGCACCAGACCGGCGCCGGCGAGCACCCGCAGGTGCTTCGTCACCCCCTGCCGGGTGATGCCCGACCCCTCCGTGAGCCGCGAGATGGACAGCGGCTCTCCGCCGCC
>Ga0136617_10005915_pt1 | contig 10944 bp, 11 predicted proteins | sample AntDrymUQ3222106_2_FD_129672 | JGI IMG/M metagenome (GOLD analysis project Ga0136617, IMG submission 129672) | Polar desert sand microbial communities from Dry Valleys, Antarctica - metaG UQ322 (21.06) | ecosystem: Environmental > Terrestrial > Soil > Desert | place: Antarctica: Dry Valley...
CGCACCGAACATCGGCCGCGGGAGGACCGGCTGCGGGGTCGGGATCGAGGCGTTCGCGTCGCCCATCTGGGCCCAGGTGATCATGCCGCCCTTGAGTACGACATGCGGACGTACGCCGAAGAAGGCCGGCTCCCACAGGGCGAGGTCGGCGAGCTTGCCCGGTTCGACCGACCCGACCTCGAAGTCAATTCCATGCGCGACTGCCGGGCAGATCGTGTACTTCGCGACGTACCGGCGGGCCCGTATGTTGTCCGCGGCACCGTCGCCCGGCAACGATCCGCGGCGCGCCTTCATGACGTGCGCGGTCTGCCATGTCCGGATGACGACCTCGCCGACCCGGCCCATGGCCTGGGCGTCCGAGCCGATCATCGAGATGGCACCGAGGTCGTGCAGCAGATCTTCCGCTGCGATCGTCGTCGGCCGGATCCGGCTCTCGGCGAAGGCCAGGTCCTCGGGTACCGACGAGTCCAAGTGATGGCAGACCATGAGCATGTCGAGGTGCTCATCGAGTGTGTTCACGGTGTGCGGCCGGGTCGGATTGGTCGAGGACGGCAGGACGTTCGGGTGGCCGGCGACCGTGATGATGTCCGGTGCGTGCCCGCCTCCGGCGCCTTCGGTGTGGTACGCGTGGATGCTCCGGCCGGCGATCGCGGCGAGGGTGTCCTCGACGAACCCGGCCTCGTTGAGGGTGTCGCTGTGCAGGGCGACCGGAACGCCGTACCGGTCGGCGACGGTCAGGCATGCGTCGATAGCGGCGGGCGTGGACCCCCAGTCCTCGTGCAGCTTGAACCCACTGGCACCGGCCCGGAGTTGCTCCTCCATCGACTCGGTCGACACGGTGTTGCCTTTGGCCAGTAGCGCGACGTTGACCGGCCAGGCGTCCATCGCCTCGAGCATCCGGGCGAGATAGAAGTCACCGGGCGTGATCGTGGTGGCCTTGCTGCCCTCGGCCGGCCCGGTGCCGCCGCCGATCAGCGTCGTGACGCCTGAGCCGAGCGCCTCCGGAACGATCTGCGGGCAGATGAAGTGCACGTGGCAGTCGATCGCACCGGCGGTGAGGATCCGGCCGTTGCCGACCAGCACCTCGGTGGCCGGTCCGATGACCAGATCCGGGTGGACCCCGTCCATCGTGTCGGGGTTGCCGGCCTTGCCGAGTGCGACGATCCGGCCGTCCCGTACGCCGACGTCTGCCTTGATGACTCCCCAGTGGTCGAGTACGACGGCGCCGGTGATGACGAGGTCCGGCGCTCCTTGAGCTCTTGTCGTACGGGCCTGGCCCATCGACTCGCGGATGACTTTGCCGCCACCGAAAACGGCCTCGTCGCCGGCGAATTCCGGCCCGCCGCAACGGTCTTCGGTGACCTCGATCAGGAGGTTCGTGTCGGCCAGGCGGATCCGGTCCCCGACTGTCGGCCCGTACAAGTGGGCATAACGGGCCCGGGAGATCTCGACCATCAGCCGTCCAACCCGCCCGGCGGCTGCATCGAAAGGCCGGGTACGACCCGCCGCCCGCCGATCGCCACCGCGGTGACGCTCTGGCCGATCCCCGGCTCGAAGCGCACGGCCGTACCAGCAGCGATGTCCAGCCGGAAGCCGGTGGCCGCATCGCGATCGAAGTCCAACGCGGCATTTGCCTGGGCCAGATGGAAGTGTGAACCGACCTGTACCGGCCGGTCGCCCGTGTTCAGCACGTACAACTCGACACGCTGCGCCTCCCTCCGAGTGTGGATGACGCCGTCAGCGGTGATGACCTCGCCGGGCACGAGGGTCGCGGCTGCCTCCGCGGCTTCGATGCGGTCGGCGGGCGAGGATGTCATGGGATCGGGTCGTGGACGGTCACGAGCTTGGTCCCGTCGGGGAAGGTCGCCTCCACCTGCACCTCCTCGAGCATCTCGGGCACGCCAGGCAACACGTCGTCGCGAGACAGGACCGTGCGTCCGGTCTGCATCAACTCGGCCACCCGTACGCCGTCGCGGGCGCCCTCCAGGACGTGGTCGCTGATGATCGCGGTGGCCTCGGGAAGGTTCAGGCGCAGGCCGCGACCCTGGCGCCGCCGGGCGAGTTCCGCGGCGTAGGAGAGCAGCAGGCGTTCCTGCTCGTGCGGGCTGAGTCGCACCCGTCGTACCTCCTTGTCCGTCCTGGCCGCCCAAGCAGGTTAGGACGCGGATGTAACGCCCACGTTGCGCAGACCTCATCTGGCGGTTTGCTGGCAAACCGCCAAGGTCAGGGGTGGGCTCGGAGAGTGGCGGTTTGCTGGCAAACCGCCAAGAGGTCAGAGTTGACATGTGACCTTTTGGTCACCTATGGTCCCTCTCGTGACCGACGACGACGACCGCGTGTTCAAAGCACTCGCGGATCCGACTCGTCGTTTCCTGCTCGACCGGCTCTTTGCGCGTGACGGCCGCACGCTCACCGAGCTCGAGTCCGAGTTGGAGATGACCCGGTTCGGCGTCATGAAGCACCTGCGCGTGCTTGAAGACGCGGGCCTCGTCGTCACCCGCCGGTCGGGCCGGGAGAAGTTGCATTTCCTGAACCCGGTGCCGATCCGGCTGATCCACAACCGGTGGATCGACAAGTACAACGAGCGCCAGGTGTCGGCGCTCGCCGATCTGAAAGCCCAACTCGAGGAGCAATCATGACCAGCACGGTTCAGACCAGCACGACGACCCAGGTGTACCGGGTCTACATCAAGGCGAGCGCCCAGGCGATCTGGGACGCGATCACCCAGCCCGAGTGGAGCAATCGGTACGGCTACACCGGCTACGTGGACTACGACCTCCGACCTGGCGGGCACTACAAGGTGCGGCCCGGCGAGGAGTTCAAGTCTGCATCCGAGGCGATGGGCAACCAGCTTCCGGAAATCATCATCGAGGGTGAGGTGCTCGAAGCCGACCCGCCACGCAAGCTCGTGACGACCTTCAAGATGCTGATGGACCCGGAGATCGCCGACGAGGAGACCACCCGGATCACACACGAGATCAAGGAGTTGGACGGGTACTGCTCGTTGACGCTCACTCACGAGTTGGACGGCGCGCCGAAGCTCGCAGCCATTGTCAGCGGTGCCCAGGAGGAGTACGGCGCCGGCGGCGGACACGCCTGGGTGCTCAGCGACCTCAAGACCCTGCTCGAGACCGGCTCGTCGTTCGCCAACGGGTAAGCCAACCCGCTCGACCCAAGTTGATCATCGGAATGTGCCAGGGTTTTCGCGCCGAATTCGCGAAAACCCCCCCAACATTCCGATGATCAACTTGGTTTCATGGGGCATCAGTAGCCGGAATCGCCGACCTCCGGGTGAGCGGCCTGGATGGCGTCGTGCATGGCATCGATCGCGTCGACCCCGCCCACCGAACTGTTGGACAGCATCACCGCATCCACTCCGGCGGCGGGGTAATACCGGAAGATGCCGAGGGCGCCGGTGTTGTCCCCGTCCTTGTACTGGCTCCGGACAGTCCCATCCGGGTCGCGGACGAATTCCAGCCCATAGCCGTACCAGATCTCATGTCCGTCACGGGCGTGATGCAGGACCTGCGGAGTCAGGAAGGCCTCGGTCAACTCGGGAGTCAACAGCCGACCTGCTCGTACGGCCTGTGCAAAGGTCACCAGGTCGCCGACCGTGACGTGCGCCCCATCGGCCGGCGAGCCGATCGGCGGGTAACTGAAGATGTTCGCCTTCCAACCCGTACGGACCCCGCCGTCGTCCAGCACCGGGTCCCAGCCCTCGGCCACATCGGGCACCGCCCACCGACGGTCGAAGAAGCCCGAGTCCGCCATTCCAGCCCGGTCGAACACCACAGTCTGTACGTGCTCCCAGTACGACGTCCCGGTCGCCGACTCGATCGCCAGCCCGACGAGGATGTACCCGACGTTGCAGTATCGGCATCGCGAACCGGGCGCGAAAAGCGCTGGCTTGTAGGCAAACTGCGGCAGGAAATCATGAGTCTCGATGACCGAGTAGACCGGCTTGTCGACCCACAGTGCCTCGTAGTCCTCGCCGGCCTCCTCGTCCGCGTCGTCGGCAAGCCCGGACGTGTGCGTCAGCAGGTGCCGCAACGCCACCTCAGGCGACACCGTCGTGCCAGCCAGGTCGACCACACCGGTGATCGGCCCATCCAGCGAAAGCATCCCCTCACCGACCAGTTGTAGGCAGCCAGAGAGGTGAAGACCTTGTTGATCGACGCGCTGTCGAAGCGGGTCCGCATCGTGTTGGGTACCCGGGCGCGCAGCCAGGGATCGAGGTCGTCGAAGGGCATCAGAGGGCCAGCGGCGAAGGTGCGAAGGTCCATCGGGTAGATCGAGCCTGCATGTCGCTCTCCACGATGCCGATCACCACATCCGGGTGGACCGCGAAGAGCGGGTTGGCGCCAGGATCGGGGAACCCCTCTCCGTACTTGGCGACGTAGGCATCGGTCACCGCCCCCAGCACAGCGCCATCCGTGACTCTGCCGGCGTGCCCGGTGATCGTCACAGCCTCGTCGGCCCGCTCGGTGGCGGCCGTACACCGACCACTGAGCAGCAGGTTCCGTGCTTTCCGAGACCGTGCACCGCAGCTGAACCACAGGGCGTCGTCCACCCATACAGCCCACACGGCCGAGAGATGTGGCTGTCCGAACGGGTCGACCGAGGACACCCAGTACCGGGGCGCGGCACGAAGATGGTCGACGGCCCACGACCAGGCAAGTAGGCCATCCTCGCTCCCGGACAGCCCGTAGTCAGGCATCCAGGGCCGATCGGTACGCGTTGGCACCCTCATCGTGCCTCCAGCATCATCCCTCGTCCGCGGACGGCGACTCCGGTTCGGGCGGAACCTCGGCGCCGGCGCGTTCGTCGCGCTCCGCCCATTCCAGCAGGGTGTGCAAGCCATAAACGGCGTCGTCGATCCCTTTGTGCAGATCGCCCAGCCGGGCGAACCGGTGAGGGACGGTGGCGATGGTGAAATCCCGCGGATGAGCGGTGTCGATCTCGTCCCACGCGATCGGGGTCGACACGGTCGCCTCGGGATTGCCGCGTACGGAGTAGGCGGCGGCGATCGTGTGATCGCGGGCGTTCTGGTTGTAATCGACGAACAGCATCGATGGGTCGCGATCCTTGCGCCACCACGTGGTCGTCACGTCGTCGGGCGCCCGACGCTCCACCTCACGGGCGAAGGCGAGAGCCGCACGCCGTACGTCAGAGAAGCCCCACTCCGGTTCGATCCGCACGTAGATGTGCATCCCCTTGCCGCCGGAGGTCTTCGGCCAGCCGACCGCGCCGAGTTCGTCGAGCACCTCATGAGCGACGTGGGCGACCCGGCGCACCCGATCGAAGTCACACAACGGCATGGGGTCCAAGTCGATCCGCCATTCGTCCGGCTTCTCGGTATCCGCGCGACGGGAGTTCCATGGATGAAACTCCACTGAGGACATCTGCACTGCCCAGATCACCGCGGCCAACTCGGTGACGCACAACTCGTTGGCGTGCCGGCCGTACCGGGGGAAGTCCACGCGAACGGTCTCCAGCCACGGAGGCGCACCATGCGGGACCCGCTTCTGGTGCACCTTCTCCCCTGACACGCCCTCGGGAAAGCGGTGCATCATGCACGGTCGTTCGCGCAGGGCTCGCACGATGCCGTCGCCAACGCTCAGGTAGTACCGCGCGAGATCCAGTTTCGTCTCACCACGCGCCGGGAAGTAGACCCGGTCGGGGTTGGAGATGCGGACTGTCCGGTGACCCACCTCCAGTTCCACGGCGGGGCTCTTACTCGAACTGGTGGCCACGGTCCTGACGCTATCGGCCCGATCGCCACTTCGCTGGCCATGAAGCACGACCAAGGGCGCGCGGCGTAGGGCTGAGACCCACCGCGGTACAGGATGATCCTGACAGCACCACACCGAGATGGGCGGGGACTTGACAGCATCGTTGCGCGTCAGCGTGATCGGCACTGGCTATCTGGGCGCCACCCACGCTGCTGGCATGGCCGAGATGGGCCATGACGTCATCGGGTTGGACGTGGATGCCGACAAGGTCACCCAGCTGTCCTCCGGGCACATCCCCTTCTTCGAGCCGGGCTTGGAGGAGGTGCTGGTTCGGGGGCTGGCCAGTGGTCGACTTCGGTTCACGACATCGTTCGCGGAGGTGGCCGCCGGCGCGGACATCCACTTCGTCTGTGTCGGAACCCCACAGCAGGTCGGCAACGACTCCGCCGACATGCGCTTCGTCGATGCGGCAGTGCGATCCCTGGCCGCAGAGCTGACCGCGCCCTGCCTGGTGGTCGGGAAGTCGACCGTCCCGGCCGGCACGGCAGCCAGGCTCGCCGCCATGCTGGCGCAGTCTGCTCCGGCTGGCGAGGCCGCCGAGCTTGCCTGGAATCCCGAGTTCCTCCGCGAGGGCCACGCCCTGCAGGACACCGTCCGTCCTGACCGGCTGGTCTTCGGGGTGACCAGCGCGAGCGCGGATCGGCAGCTCCGGAACGTGTACGCCAAGGTCATCGATGAGGGTTGCCCGGTCATCAGCACCGACCTGGCCACCGCTGAGTTGGTGAAGGTCGCCGCCAACTCATTCCTGGCCACCAAGATCTCCTTCATCAACGCGATGGCCGAGGTCTGTGAGGTCACCGGGGCTGACGTCGCCACGCTGGCCGAGGCGCTAGGGCACGACGACCGGATCGGGCCGCGCTTCCTGAAAGCCGGGCTGGGCTTCGGCGGTGGTTGCCTGCCCAAGGACATCCGCGGCTTCATGGCCCGAGCCGAGGAACTGGGCGTGGTGCAGGCGGTGTCGTTCCTGCGTGAGGTCGACGCGATCAACCTGCGTCGCCGCGCCCGGATGATCGATCTCGCAGTGGCCGAACTCGATGGCTACGTCGAGGGCAAGCGAATCGCAGTCTGGGGTGCGGCGTTCAAGCCCGACTCCGACGACGTACGAGACTCCCCCGCCTTGGATGTCGCCAGCGCTCTGCAGTCCCGCGGGGCCGACGTGGGCGTGTACGACCCCAAGGCGATGGGCAACGCCAGCAAGAAGTATCCGCAGCTCGACTACTGCCGCTCAGCCGTCGAGGCCGCCCGCGATGCCGATCTCATCCTGCATCTGACCGAATGGGCAGAATTTCGGACCCTGCAGCCGGCCAGCCTCCATGGCATAACCCGGGGCAAGCGAATCCTGGACGGGCGTGGTGCGCTGGATCCAGCGCTGTGGCGAGCGGCGGGCTGGACCTACCGGGCTCTCGGCCGTCCCTGACGCTGGTCCACGTCAGGTCCTGCTCGGGCTCAGTAGTTCCCGCCGCCGCGAGCGACTGTCAGCACGGTCCTGAACAGGATGGTCAGGTCAAGGGAAAGCGACCAATTCTCGACATAGTCGAGGTCCAGGCGAACCGCGTCGTCCCAGTTGAGCCGCTCACCGATCTGCCACAGTCCGGTCATCCCGGGTTTCACCAGCAGACGGCGGCGTACGTCGCCCTGGAAGTCGGTGTCCAGAACAGCCAGCGGCCGCGGCCCGACCAGGGACATCTGACCCATCAGGACGTTGAGCAGCTGCGGCAACTCGTCGATCGCGGTACGTCGCAGGATCGCGCCGACCCGCGTCACCCGTGGGTCGGTCTTGAGCTTGAACAGCAGCCCGTCGGCGTCATTGGCTGTGCGCAGTTCGGCGAGGCGTTCCTCGGCATCGGTGTACATGCTGCGGAACTTGAAGACCTGGAACCGCTGCCCGTTCATCCCGATCCGGTACTGCCGGTAGAAGGCAGGTCCCTGGTCACCCATCCGGATCAGCAAAGTCACGACCAGGAACAGCGGGGACAGCAGCACGAGCCCGAGGCCCGCTCCGATCCGGTCGATGGTCGCCTTGACCCAGCGCTTGGCGCCGGTGAACTCCGGTTCATCGACATGCAGCAGGGTGACTCCGCCGACCGGGCGCATGCTCAGGCGTGGGATCGCCACCCCGCTGAGGGACGGTGTCACGCACAGGTCGATGCCGCGGCCTTCCAGGCTCCAAGCGATCGAGCGCAGGGTGCGCGCGTCGATGTGCGGACCGGATGTGACCACCACGGTGTCGACCTCAGCGCGGCCTGCAGCCTCGGCCACGTCGCCGATCCCGCCGACCCGGTCAACCGACAGCCACACATCGTCGTCATGGCCCCTCGTCGGCGTACAGGCAGCTACTGCCCGTAGTCCGGCCTGCGGGTGCTCGAGCAGAGCGGTGACCATCTCGTTCACCGAATCAGCCGATCCCACGATCAACGCGCGGTGGCTGAGCTGACCTTGGTGTCGCTGGCGCACGAGCCAGTGCCGCGCGAGGTTGCGGCCCATCAGCAACAGGATCAGGCCAAGGACGAAGGTCGCCGTGATGAAGCCACGGGCGATGTTGATCGAGAACGCATAGGAGACGATGGCCAAGAGGGCGAACGTTCGTGCGGTTCCGGCCAGGATCCGCTTGTACTCACCCGGGCCCGTGCCGAAGTACTTGCTCTCGTACGCACCGGAGGCCGCATTGATGAGGAGCCAGCCGATCAGCAGGCCGGCCGAGATCCAGCCGTAGCGATATACGAGGTTGTCGGCGATCTTTCCGTCGAAGCGTCCGAGGTAGGCGATCACCTCAGCCGAGATGATCAGACCTGCGTCCAACGCCACCAGCGTGGCGATGTGGCCCCGGCGCCAGTCGTTGCGCGGGACGATCTCGGTCCTGAGCTCAGTGATGGCTGCAAGGCTTGGTCCGGCGACCAACATATCCCCGTTCGTTTGGGCCTGTTCTCGAGTGCGCGTAGGAAACGCCACCCGCGCGAGGGTAGCGGCTACGCCCCCGGCATTGACAGCCGGTTGGGCGATATCAGAAACACGGTTACTGACTGTGATCGCATTGCTACACTCGGGCACCGCATTCTGGCTGCTCAGGGGAAAGGCCGGGGGGTCCACCTGCCGGGTTAGACTTAGGTTGAGCGGGGATCCGCGACGGGGCGATCAACTGGACCGTTCGGCGGACACGTCTGAGCCGAGAGGATTCGGGTGCGGTACATGGGGTTCCAGAACAGGCTTTGCGCCGTACCGGCGTCTGGTCTCCCGATGCCGGCTCGGAAGTACCCAACGTGAGCAGACATGGCGCAGCGGAACCGCCGAGCGACCTCGACGACGACTCGTCCTCTGACCCCGACAGCCAATCGAGCCTGTACGACTCCGATGAGGATTCGAACGGCGCTGAGACGTCGTCCTCACGCCGTGGCAAACGCGGCAAGCGTGAACGGCGTCAGCGCAGTCCCTGGCAGAAGGCGCTCATCGTCGTCCTGATCTCTGGACTCGTATTGGGTTTGACTGCGGTCGGGCTGTTCTTCTTCTTTACTGAGCGCTACCTGGGCAATGTCGAGCGGATCGCCAATCCGTTCGAGGAACTTGACGACAGCGAGCGACCCGCACCGGCGGTGCCGAAGAGCGGAGAGGCTCCGCTGACGTTCCTCTTGGTGGGCTCGGACTCTCGTGACCCTTCGGGAGAGGGCCCGCCCGGTGACCGAGCCGACGTCATCATGATCATGCGGATCACTGGGGAGCGCGATCTTGTCCAGTTCATCTCCATCCCGCGGGACTCCTGGGTGCCCATCCCCGGCAACGGCGTAAACAAGATCAATGCCGCGTACGCGTTCGGCGGCCCGAGCCTGCTGATCAGGACCGTCGAGGGCCTCACCGACGTCCGTATCGATCACTTCGCCGCCGTCGACTTCGGCGGATTCAAGGAGATCACCGACGCCCTCGGCGGCGTCGACGTACGAGTAGCGGAGACGACCTCCCAGGGTGGAGTGACCTTCGAGAAGGGCCTCAACCACCTCAACGGCGAGGAGGCGCTGGTCTATGTGCGGCAACGCAAGGGCCTGCCCGGCGGCGACCTCGACCGCGTGCAGCGTCAGCAGAACTACCTGCGTGCGGTCATGAACACAGTCTTTCAGCAGAACATGCTCAATGACCTTGGCCAAACGGATGCGTTGCTGGTCGCTTTGACGAGCGTGATCAGTGTCGACGAGACGTTCACCAACGCCAACATGGTGGGGCTTGCTTACTCGCTGCGCGGCCTCGTCAGGGAGAGTCTCAGTTTTCTCACTGTGCCGGTGTCCGGACTCGGCCGAGAGGGCGCCGCCAGTGTCGTGTACATCGACACGGGCCAGGCTGCCCCGATGTGGGCCTACCTGGTCGAAGACAGCTTGGCCGAGCACCTCACCGAGTTCGGGGAGGATCTGCTGCCCGAGGTGCCCTACTGACCGGTCGGAGCCGGCACTGATCCACCGGGCTTGACCGTGTCGCCGGCCAGCGCACCGAGGATCGGGATCAGCGACTCGGCTATCGCATCCCCGACCCGCTGAAACTTGTCCAAGCTCGCGCCGATCGGGTCCGGGATGTCGTCACGCTGACGATCCAGATGAACGATCCTGGCGGCACGCCGCTGGAACAGAGTTGCGCCAAGATGCCGCGCTCGACTGGCCAAGTCCGGGTCCGCGGTGAAGGCATCGCCGCCCACCGCCTTCAGCAAAGCAGCCGCTTCGCGCAGCGTGAACGTCCGCGCCATCACGCGCGGATCCAGCTGGAGCACCTTGTCCCGGTGCCTGCGCGTCATCGTGAGCACAAGATCTGCTCTGTTTATATCGTCGGCGACCAGCTGATGTGCCACGAATCCGGCCGCATTTCCCCCTAGGCCTCTCAACACCAGACCGGCTGATGGCTCGATGGGATGCCCGACAACAGCTCTGGTGCCGGCGCTACTCGCCGTCAGCGCACCGGCGAGGGCAGCCCCTCCAGCTTCCGCGTAGGCAAGCGTGATCCGCTCGGCCATGGGTGACCGGCAGATGTTCCCGGTACACACGAACAGGAGATGCACTTGCCGACCCTAGCTCGCAGGCGGCGCGCCGATACGCTGCTTGAGATCTGCCGCTACGGCGGGTCTCGCCGGCGTGGCGCAATTGGCAGCGCACCCGACTTGTAATCGGGCGGTTCCCGGTTC
>Ga0136617_10005917_pt1 | contig 10939 bp, 10 predicted proteins | sample AntDrymUQ3222106_2_FD_129672 | JGI IMG/M metagenome (GOLD analysis project Ga0136617, IMG submission 129672) | Polar desert sand microbial communities from Dry Valleys, Antarctica - metaG UQ322 (21.06) | ecosystem: Environmental > Terrestrial > Soil > Desert | place: Antarctica: Dry Valley...
CCTCTACGACTACCCAACCGCCGGCTACGACTGCGTTCTCAAGAGCGACGCTTACCGGCTTGGGGAGTACGTGGGCGATTACGTGGAAGTAACCGGCCCGCTCGCCGACTCCGGCAAGGAGTTGCCGGTGATGAACGTCACCCGTCTTCAACTCCTGAAAACGAAGTGGATGCGTTGATGGTGGGGAGGTAGCTGATGGTTGATCGGTGGGTGGAAGTGTTCGTGTCGAACCGCAACGTGGAGGAGGAGTAGGAATGCTCGGAAATGCCGTTTTGGGCCTGATCTCGCTGGCCCTTCTGGCCTACTTGCTGTACGTAATCGTTCGTCCGGGAAGGTTCTAGAATGGAAGCGCAGCACACTCCCCGCGAAGATCGGGACCGCAACATCGCCCAGGCCAGGCGGATCTTCGACCCTGAGCTCTCGCGCCAGGCGGCGATAGACTCCCTCAAGAAACTCGATCCCCGCGACATGGTCAGGAACCCGGTCATGTTCGTGGTGGAGGTCGGGACGGCCATCGTCGGCTTCTTGACGGTCTATTTCTCTTCGCCGACCCCTCGCTGGTAGGCTACAACGCGGCGATATTCTTCTGGCTGCTGGCAACGGTCCTGTTCGCCAACTTCGCTGAAGGGCTGGCCGAGGCCCGCGGGCGTGCCCAGGCCGACTCTCTGCGCAAGACTCGCGCCGACACCCCTGCCCGCAAGCTGGTGGACGGCGCGGAAGAGGAGGTGAGCAGCACCGACCTCGTAAAGGGCGACGTGTTCGTCGTGGAGGCGGATCAGCTCATCCCGGCCGACGGGGAGATCGTCGAGGGGATCGCCTCGGTGGACGAGTCGGCGATCACCGGCGAGTCGGCGCCCGTGATCCGGGAGGCTGGGGGAGACAGCAGCGCGGTTACCGGCGGCACCCGAGTCCTCTCCGACCGGATAGTGGTGGAAGTGACCTCCAACCCCGGCGAGAGTTTCCTGGACTCCATGATCTCGCTGGTCGAGGGAGCCAGCCGCCAGAAGACTCCCAACGAGATCGCGCTGACGATTTTGCTGGCGGCTTTGACGGCCATCTTCCTGATCGTGACGGTGACGTTGCTTCCATTCAGCATCTACGCCGGGAGCGCGGTGGACACGGCGACCCTCGTGGCGCTTTTGGTCCGCCTGATCCCCACCACCATCGGCGCCTTACTCTCGGCCATCGGCATCGCCGGGATGGACCGGGCCGTTCGCGCCAACATACTCGCCAAGAGCGGTCGGGCCGTCGAGGTCGCAGGCGACGTGGATACCCTGCTGCTGGACAAGACCGGTACCATCACCATCGGCAACCGCAAGGCAACAGCTTTCATCCCGCTCGACGGCGTTCCTGAAGAAGAACTGAACCGCGCCGCCTATCTATCCTCGCTCTCCGACCAGACTCCCGAGGGCCGCTCCATCGTGGAACTCGCCGAGGAACGGGGCATCGAGCACGAGAACCCCGAGGGGGCGGAGTTCGTGTCCTTCTCCGCCGAGACCAGGATGAGCGGCGTGGACCTGCCTTCTGAGGGCGGGATCCGCAAGGGCTCCGTGGGAGCCATCGAGAGGTGGGCGCAAGAAAACGGAAGCTCCCGAGGGAGCCGGGACGGAGACGGCCCGGCCCAACTGGACAAAATAGCCCAACTGGACGAACTGGCCGGGAAGGTTTCCGAAAACGGAGGAACCCCGCTCGCCGTCGGCACGGACGGCAAAATACTCGGGATCGTCAAGCTGGAAGACATCGTCAAGCCGGGTATGAAGGAACGCTTCGAGCGTCTGCGGGTGGCTGGCATCCGCACCGTCATGATCACCGGCGACAACCCCAAGACCGCCAAATACATAGCCAAAGAGGCGGGGTGTGACGACTTTGTCGCCGAGGCGACGCCCGAAGACAAACTGAAGTTCGTCCGGGCCGAGCAGGAGAAGGGACGCCTCATCGCCATGACCGGCGACGGCACCAACGATGCTCCCGCCCTCGCCCAGGCCGACGTGGGGCTCGCCATGAACTCAGGCACCCAGGCAGCCAAAGAGGCCGGCAACATGGTGGACCTCGACTCCGACCCCACCAAGCTCATCGAGACCGTGGAGATCGGCAAGCAGCTCCTCATTACCCGCGGGGCGCTTACCACCTTCTCGGTGGCGAACGACGTTGCCAAGTTCTTCGCCATCATCCCGGCGATCTTCGTTGTGGCCTACCCGGAGCTTCTGGCGCTGAACATCATGGGGCTCGCCACGCCGCAGAGCGCGATCCTCTCGGCAGTCATCTTCAACGCCGTCATCATCCCGCTCCTGATACCGCTGGCATTGAGAGGGGTGCGCTACCGTCCCCTGAGCGCCAGCGCGCTCCTGAGGCGGAACCTCTTGATCTACGGCGTCGGCGGCGTCGTCGCGCCGTTCGTCGGCATAAAACTCATAGACCTGGCGCTCGTCGTGCTTGGTTTGGCGTAGAAAGGACTTTGCTTTGGTTGACGTGATCTTCGTCGTCGTGACCATCGTGTGTTTCGTGCTCTTCGCGTTGTACGCGATGGCTCTGGACCGTCTGTAGGGGAGATGAACATGCTTTTGAACGTCCTATCTATCGCGGTGATCCTGCTGTGCTCGATCCCGCTCGCCTTGCTTTTCGGCACATATTTCGCCCGCTACGTCTTCGCCGGTGAACGCCACCTCCTCCCCGAGCGCCTGACGTACCGCGTCCTCGGCGTCAACCCGAACGAGGAGATGACCTGGAAACGATACGGTCTCACGCTCGTGCTGGCGAACGGGGCGATGATGTTGCTCGGGTACGCGATCCTCCGTTTTCAGAGCCTCCTGCCGCTCAACCCGCAGGGACTCGTCCCGCAGAACCCGGACCTCGCTTTCAACACGATGGCCTCGTTCATCACGAACACGAACTGGCAGGCGTACTCGGGAGAAGTCAGCCTCTCGAACTTCTCTCAGATGGCGGCCATAACTTTCATGATGTTCGTCGCCCCGGCATCGTCATTCGCGGCGGCGGTTGCTCTTGCTCGCGGGTTCTCGCGCCGGGAGTTCGGGACGCTCGGAAACTTCTGGGTGGATTTCACCCGCGCCATATACCGTTACATGCTCCCGCTCGCCTTTGTCCTCGCCCTCTTCTTCGTCTGGCAGGGCGAGACGCAGACGCTCTCCGCCAACGCGACCGTGAACACCGTCGAAGGCGAGACTCAGGAGATAGCCCGAGGCCCGGTCGCAAGCCTATCCTCCATAAAGCACATCGGCACCAACGGTGGAGGCTTCTTCTCACAGAACTCATCTCATCCTTACGAGAACCCGACCGCCCTGACCAACGTCACCCAGAACCTCGCCATGCTCCTCACCGGAGCTTCCATCCTCTACGCCTTCGGCCTCACCGTCGCCCGCAGGAAACAGGGCTGGGTGCTGTTTGCGACCTGTTTCGTTCTTCTCATTGGCTCGGTTGCGATAGCTTATCCGGCGGAACAATACGGCAACCCTATTTTGACCGAGGCGAGCGCTGATCAGAGTTTGACGGCGGATCAAAGCGGGGGGAGCATGGAGGGGAAGGAGGTGAGGTTCGGGCCGGCGCTTTCCTCCCTGTTCTCTGCGATAACCACCGCCACCGAGACGGGTTCGGTCAACAACATGCACGACTCGCTCACGCCGCTCGGTGGGCTGGTCACCATCTTCAACATCCAGTTCGGATCGGTGTTCGGGGGCGTCGGGGCCGGGTTCATCTATCTGATGATGTACGCGATCATCACGGTCTTCATCGTCGGCCTCATGGTCGGGCGCAGCCCCGAGTTTCTCGGCAAGAAGATAGAGGCCTGCGAGGTCTCCCTGACGGTTCTCGCGATGCTCGTCACGCCGCTCTTCATCCTCGGGTTCACGGGGCTTGCGATGGTGTGGCCGGGCGCCCTCGACAGCCTCAATAACCCCAACGCTCACGGGTTCTCGGAGATACTTTATGCGTATACGACCGGAACCCAGAACAACGGCTCGGCGTTCGAGGGGATCACCGACGACACTTACTTTTACAACACGACCGTCGGACTCGCGATGCTCTTCGGACGCTACCTGCCGATCCTTGCTTTGCTCGCGGTCGCGGGTTCGCTGGCAGCGAAGAAGAACGTCCCGGAGACTGCCGGGACCTTCTCGACAGCCACCCCGACCTTCGCGGCGACGCTCGTCTTCACCATAGTCGTCGTCGGCGGTCTCACCTTCTTCCCCTCGTGGGCGCTGGGGCCGATAGTCGAGCACTTCCAGATGCTCGAAGGCAAGACTTTCACGTTAGGAGACTGACTTGGAAGCCAGAGGAAACAACGAGATCAACGACTCGGTGGGCTCGCTCGTCCGGCCCGTGGTCGTTTCTTCGATTCTGTTCATGGTCGTGTGCGGCCTCGTCTATCCGCTACTGACGACGGGAGTGGCCCAGCTCATCTTCCCGTATCAGGCAGAGGGTAGCCTCATTGAGCGGGACGGCGAGGTCGTCGGCTCGGAGCTCATCGCGCAGCAGTTCACGGAGCCTCAGTACTTCCATCCCCGCCCCAGCGTGACGCTCGACAATGCCGGCGAGGAGGACCTGCCGTACAATGCCGCCAACAGCAGGGGCAGCAACTACGGAGCCACGAACGAGGCCCTGATCGAACAGGTAAGGCAGCGCGTCGCGGACTACCGCGAGGAGAACGGCCTCCCGTCCGATGCTACCGCCCCGGTCGACGCCGTGACCGCCTCCAGCTCCGGTTTCGACCCGCACATCACCCCCGCGAACGCCGAGGTCCAACTCCAGCGCGTCGCCGAGGCGCGTGGGATCTCCGAGGACGAGGCGCAAACTCTCATCGAGGAGAATACCGATGGCAGGCTCTTCGGCTTTATCGGGGAGCCGGGCGTGAACGTGCTCGAGTTGAACCTGGCGCTGGACGAGTTGGGCGGATAGGGTATGGGCGATGGTTAGCTGGGCAGCCGTTGCGGTCTCTGTCAGCATTTGCGTAGCGGTCGCGATCCTCGAAGGACTCTTGACCGGGGACGGCCTGAAGACGTGGTACCCTCGGCTGAGAAAGCCGCAGTGGCATGTACCGCTGTGGGCCTTTGTGATCGTGGCGGTACTCGTCTACCTCGTTGATGGGTTCGTCGCTTACCGGACCTTGACGGCGGTCGCGACGCAGGAGGGGCAGGTAGTCTTGTTGACGGCCCTCGTCGTCGTTATGGTGCTCAACGCCCTGTGGAACTACGCCTTCTTCGAGTACCGGAGCACCCTGATCGGGCTGCTCGGCCTGGTCGCGTACCTGGGGCCGCTGGTCGTGCTCCAGGTGGCGCTGTTCGCATACGATGCACTCGCGGCGTGGGTTCACATGCCATACGCGATCTGGGTGATCGCCTACGACCTTCCGCTGTTCTACGCGATGTGGCGCCTCAATGGCGCCGAAGATTCCGTCCGGCTATAACTTCAGAGCATGAATAGCCCGCGCACCCCAGAGGAATACCTGGCCGAGATACGAAAGGCCGAGGCGGCCAGGCTCACGATCTACGTGGGCTTCGCCGCTGGGGTCGGCAAGACTTACAGAATGCTCGCCGATGCTCGGGATTTGAAGGAAGCTGGGGTGGATGTGGTCTGCGGCTACATCGAGACCCACGGCCGGGATCGCACGGCGGCCATGATCGGGGACCTTGAAGTCGTTCCCAGAGAGAAGATCGAGTACCGGGGCACGGTCCTGGAAGAACTCGACGCCGAAGCGGTTGTCTCTCGCGCTCCCCGGATAGCCTTGATAGATGAGCTTGCCCACGCCAACGTCCCCGGCTCGAAGAACCGCAAGCGTTATCATGATGTCGAAGAGGTGCTTGCTGCGGGGATAAACGTATTCTCGACGCTCAACATCCAGCACCTGGAGAGCATCAACGAGTTCGTGGAGAAGGCGACCGGGGTGAAGATACGGGAGACCGTCCCCGACCGCGTCGTGCGCGAGGCGGAGCTGGTGAACGTGGACCTGCCCGTGGACGCCCTCCGACAGCGACTCCTACAAGGTCACGTCTACCCCCAGAAGCGCGTGGAACGGGCACTCCAGAACTTCTTCACCGAAGAAAACCTCTCACTCCTGCGGGAGCTCTCCTTGCACGAGACGGCTCGGGACGTCGAGACCCGTTACACCGGAAGACGCCGTAACGGCGTGAGGTCCGGCGAGCCGGAGCGGGTGATGGTCCCGATAAGCTCCAAGCCGGACGCGCGGCGCCTCATCCGGCGCGGCAGCCGCGTTGCCGGGAGGATGAACACCGAGTGGTACGTCGTCTACGTCGAGACCCCGCGCGAATCGCCGCAGAGGATCTCCGCCACCGCCCAGCGCCAGATCTCCGAAAACCTCCAGTTCGCCCGCGAACTGGGCGCCGATATCGTCAAGCTAAAAAGCCGCGACGTGGTGGCGGAGCTGGTGCGCTTCGCCCGCGAGCACAACGTTACCTACGTCGTCATGGGACACTCTCGCAGGGGCCGATGGGAAGAACTCTGGCGCGGCAACGTCATAAACCGCTTCGTCCAAGAGGTGGGCGACATAGACGTACAGATCGTCACCTCGTAGGCAACGCCCAGATGAGACTCATCCTCCATATTGACACGCCCCGAGATTGGTATGACAATATCGAGAGGTGAGGGATCGGGCGCCACGGACCAGGCTGAGGGACCGGGCGGCGGAGCAGCTCCTGGACATGGTCGTCTCGGGTGGCCTGAGTTCGGGGGAGCGGCTTCCGCCCGAGCGCGAGTTGGTGGAGCGACTGGGTGTGAGCCGGACGGTGATACGGGAGGCGCTGAACCTGCTGGAGGCGCGTGGGATCATCAGCATCGAGCACGGGCGTGGCGCGGTGATGAGAGGAGGGAGCGCCAGCGCGGTACGCGACGCCCTGGGATTCTTGCTGCGGGCGCGGGGGGAGACACTGGGGGAGTTGTTGGAGATGAGGCAGGTGTTGGAAGTGGAGATCTCCGGCTTCGCCGCCGAACGGGCCGGAGCGGAGGACGTTGCGGCGATGCAGGCGCAACTCGACCGGATGCGCGCGCTCATAGACACGCCGGAGGGATACGTGGACGCGGACGTGGAGTTCCACGCGCTGCTCGCGCGGGCTGCCCGCAACGGGGTACTCCTGACGATGCTGGAGCCCGTCGTGGACCTGTTGCGGGCCAGTCGCGAAATCAGCGCATCCCGACCCGGTAGCGCCCTGCGCGCACTCGGCGAGCACGAAGAGATCCTGCGCCGCGTCGAGGAGGGCGATGCCGAAGGGGCGCGGCGCGAGATGCGCGTCCACCTGGCGAACACGGCGGAGGACATCGAGGCGGCGCTCCTGGAAGGGACGCTCGAGGCTGCGGAAAACTGGGAAAGGGAGCCAACATGAAAGCCAACGAATTGCTGACGAGCCTCGGGTTGCCAGGCCGAGATCTCGTGGAGTTGCCGGACTCGGAGAAGCGTTTCCCGGATGGAGCGCGGTATCGGGTGGAGATCCCGAGCGTCGAAGGACCGCGTGTGCTGGAGGCGGTGCTCGATGAGGCGGAGAAACGCGGCGTCCAACTACATCGGATCTCACAGGGGTCCGGGATCATGCTCCAGACGGACGCGGAGATCCTGGAGATGTGCGCGATGGCGCGGGAGGCGAACCTGGAACTCTCGCTCTTCGTCGGTCCGCGCGCCTCCTGGGAGACGGGGGCGACCGTGATCTCCGGCGCCGGAAAGACCCTCGGGGCGCAACATCGCGGCCAGGATCAACTCGCCTACGCTTTGGAGGACGTGCTGCGCGGCGTTAGTCTCGGGCTGCGCGGCGTGCTCGTCGCCGACGCGGGCCTCCTCTGGGTACTCCGTGACCTGAAGAAGAACGGAGACCTTCCGGCGGACCTCGTCGTCAAGGTCTCCGTGCAACTCGCCGCCGCGAACGCCGCCGCGATCAAGGCGATCGAGGATCTCGGGGCGGACACGTACAACGTGCCGACGGACCTTTCTCTCTCGCAGCTCGCGGCGATCCGGGCCGTGGTGGACATCCCGCTCGACGTTTACGTGGAGGCGCCGGACGACTTCGGCGGGTTCGTGCGGCACTATGAGACGCCGGAGTTGGTACGGGTGGCCGCGCCAGTGTTCGTGAAGTTCGGGCTGCGCAACGCGCCGAACATCTATCCGAGCGGTACGCACCTGGAGGCGACGGCGGTCGCGCTCGGGCGGGAGCGGGTGCGTCGGGCGGAGATCGGGCTTTCCATGCTGGAACGATATCTCCCCGGCGCGGAGACGACCGCAAAGGGTTCCAAGTTTCCCGGCATCCCCGTCGAGTACGTGAAGGAGGGAGCATGAAGATCACGGACATAGAGACCTTCGTCGTCGGCACGGACTGGCGCAACCTGACCATCGTGCGGCTGCGCACCGATGACGGGCTCACGGGGCTCGGCGAGGCCAGGATGGTGAACCATACTGACACCCTCGTAGGCTACCTGAAAGAGGCTGCCCCGCGCCACGCCGTTGGCCACGACCCGTTCCGCATCGAGGAGCTGGTGAGGAAGATGGGCCGTGACGACTTCTCGCGGGCCGGCGAGGTGATGAGCAGCGGCATTGCGATGTTCGAGACGGCGTGCTGGGACATCGTCGGCAAGGCACTGAACCAGCCGATCTACAACCTCCTCGGCGGACCTGTGCGCGAGAAGATCAAAGCGTACGCCAATGGCTGGTACCGGGTGGAGCGGGAGCCGGAGGAGTTCCACGAGGCCGCGAAAAAGGTGGTCGAACGCGGATACAAGGCGCTCAAGCTCGACCCGTTCGGGCCTGGTCACTACGAGATGGAGCGCGACGAGAAGATAAAAGCCGTCTCGCTCGTCGAGGCGGTGCGGGACGCCATCGGGCCGGAGGCGGAGATCCTCTTGGAGATGCACGGCCGCTTCTCCCCGGCGACCGCCATAGAGATGGCCCGGATGCTCGAACCTTTCGGACTCGGGTGGGTCGAGGAGCCGGTGCCGCCGGTGAACCTGAAGGCGCTCAAGAAAGCCTCCGACGGCATAAACATGACCGTGGCGACGGGGGAGCGCATCCACCAGCGCCTGGAGTATCGGGAGGTCTTCGAGACGCAGGCGGCTGACGTCATACAGCCTGACATCAGCCACATCGGCGGTCTGCTGGAGACCAAGAAGCTCGCCGCGTGGGCCGATGCGTACTACGTCACGGTCGCGCCGCACAACGTGGGAGGTCAGATCAACACTGCCGCCGCCCTCCACCTCGCCGCCACCACGACGAACTTCCGCATCCAGGAGTACTTCAACGATTTCGCCGACCCGTGGGTGAAGGAGACGGCCACGGGCCTGCCGGAAGTCGTGGACGGCTACTTCGAGCTGCCGAAGGGCCCCGGCCTCGGCGTCGAGTTGAACGAGGAGACGATAGCGGCCCATCCTAAACAAGACGTCCACTTCAACCTGTTCGCCGAGGGCTGGGAGCGCCGGGGCGAGAAGGAGACGGTTGAGTAATGTCGGACCTCTCTGGCAAGCGGGCACTGGTAACGGGCGCCGGCATGGGCATCGGGCAGGGCATCGCCGTCGAACTGGCGAAGCAAGGCGCCGCCGTCGCCGTTCACTACGCCCACACCGAGCCTGACGAGACAGTAGCCGAGATAGAGAAGCTCGGCGGCAAGGCCGCCACGGTGCAGGGCGACCTCAGTAAAGTCGCGGAGTGTGAACGGACGATTGACGAAGCGGCGGGTGCTCTCGGCGGGTTGGACATCCTCGTCAACAACGCTGGCGTCACGAAGGCGTTGCCTTTCCTGGATACAGACGAGGAAACTTACGACTCCGTCTTCGACCTGAACATCAAAGGTTACTTCTTCCTCGCGCGGTGGGCAGTGCCGCTCATGCTGGAGGCGGGCGGTGGCTCCATCGTCAACGTCACCTCGGTCCACGGCTTCGCCGGCTTCCCCCGGCACACGGCCTACGCGGCTACGAAGGGCGCCATCAACGCCTTCACCCGCCAACTCTCGATTGAACTGGCCGGACGGAACATCCGGGTAAACGCCGTCGGGCCCGGCCTCATCGAGGTTCCCCGCTACTTCGATACGCCAGGATACACTACGGATTTCGGCGATAGCCTCGTGCCTTCGGGCCGGATCGGCCACCCGAAAGACATCGGACCCGCCGTCGCATTCCTCGCCTCTGGCGCGGCCGATTTCGTCACCGGACAAATTCTCTACGTGGACGGTGGCACCACCGCGAGGATGGGCCTGTGGTGGGAAGAAGTATCGGGCTAGATCCCCCCAGACGAATCCTTGACACGGATCTAAATTGGTATGACAATGCTGGAGCAGAGCGCAGGGATCTTTGGGAAAGGGTTTCCGCGGGGACAAGGGAGACAGGGGGTATCGGGATGGACGTGAGCCGGTTGAGAGACCGCAGGCTCGGGCGGCGGCAGTTTCTGGCGGCGGGCGCGCTGGCTTCGGCGGGCTTGTTGTTGAGCGGATGCCGGCAAGAGGCGGCGCAGCAGGCGAGCCAGGGTGGCAGCGGGTCAGGGGGTTCCGGGGGTATCTTCCCGGACACGCCGGAGTACAACTTCGTGTTCATCAACCACGTGACGACCAACCCGTTCTTCGTGCCGACGCAGTTTGGCATCGAGGACGCGCAGGCGCTGCTTGGTACCACCTCGCAGTGGACGGGCTCTGAGGAGTCGGTCGTCCAGGACATGGTCAACGAGATGGACACAGCCATCTCGGGTGGGGCGGACGGTATAGCGGTGTCGGTGGTTGACCCTGAGGCTTTCAACGACCCGATCCAGAACGCTTTGAACCAGGACATACCCGTGATCGCCTACAACGCCAACGGCGCGGGGCCGGGGACGAACCCGGCGCTCGCCTACGTGGGGCAGGACCTTTTCCAGTCCGGCGTGGAGATGGGGAACAGGATCGTGGAGATCGTGGACGAGGGGCTGGTGGCGCTGTTCATCGCGACGCCGGGCCAGCTCAACATCCAGCCACGC
>Ga0136617_10005918_pt1 | contig 10938 bp, 25 predicted proteins | sample AntDrymUQ3222106_2_FD_129672 | JGI IMG/M metagenome (GOLD analysis project Ga0136617, IMG submission 129672) | Polar desert sand microbial communities from Dry Valleys, Antarctica - metaG UQ322 (21.06) | ecosystem: Environmental > Terrestrial > Soil > Desert | place: Antarctica: Dry Valley...
AGATGTCGGACGCCAGGCCTGCGAATCCAAAACGCGAGGCTGGCCGTCTGACCTTGAACCCAATCGCGTGGGCCTTTCCCGCCCCTGGGCAAGTGTCGGTTGAGATTGGAGGCGAGACGTACTACCAGCTAGCGCCAGAAGTGTTTGGGAGGCGACGAACAATAGGGGAAGGCAAGGACATTGAAACGGCGCTTATTTTGTTTACGCCGCAAGGCGTTGCCGGGATCCAAATGATACAGATTCAAGAGCCGACACTGATACCTGACCTAGATCGTTTCTTCACCATGATGGCCGTAAAACTGGCTGTCAAAACACCGACAGGACACTTTAACGAGTACGTAGGAAAAGGTCGCGTGTTTGATATGCCGTTCTACTTCTACGGAACCAAAGGTGGCGTATCTGTTGGGGCGAGTATCTCCGCTGACCACCGTCGAGTGTTGGTCATGCCCGCGCCTTCCAGCCCTTAGCGGCGGTCATCAAGGAGCTTTCACTATGGCCCTCGAACAATGCCGCGACTGCAACCACGCGATCTCCACTAAAGCTTTTGCCTGCCCTCAGTGTGGCCGCATGTTGCGCGCGCGCTCCTGGTGGGCAGCAACAATCTTCTGGGCCGTGATCGCCGTTGCCGTGCTCTCGCTCCTAATGGCGGCACTCGCCACTCTTTTGCAAAGTCGGATGCTCATCCCCTAAATGCCAGATTTATTTGGGAGGGATTGAGTTCTGTCGCCACAAGCGGCAGAACGGCCCGACGCCTCACGGGAAACGTCGAGCCGATCCTCACCAAGAAAGGAAATAACAGTATGCTTCACATTACTTGTTACTTCCGCGGAAGAAGGAAAGTGACTGTCACTACCTATCCCGACGGGACGGTGACGATCACGATTGAGCCTCACTAGTGAGACTCAACTTTTTCCAAAAGGGGGCGGGCTTTCGGGCTTGCTCCCCTTCCATCCCCGCCGCATCCGTAGCATAGCACGCGCTTGAATTGCCCGCTTTTGCGGGCTTTTTCGTGCCTGAAAATAAATCCTTAAGAAAGCTAATTAACGCTTGCATTCCTTAAGAACCTTAAGGTATACTGCTTCTGGTGGCAATAGCCAAAAGGAGACCAAATGAGCAAACTGATAGAAACAACCATTCTTTACTTACTACTGACTGTCTTCGCCTATTACGGCGTCACCTGGGGGGTTCCCAAGGTCACAGAGGTACTCAGTGAGCGCCTAACGCAAGCGGCGAGGGCGGGAGAGACGAGATGAGCGAGATTCCAGATCACGACAGCCAACTGGACAGTCTCTATCAGGACCAGTTTGAGGAAGAGGAGGATCCGGACGCCGAAGCTGATGACTGCGGCGCGGAAGAATGGGAGGACTAACGATGAGCGACAGACAAGCAACACGAGTAGCCCACACCTTGATCGTGCATTCCACCGCAAACGGGGAATCATCCTGCTCCGGTTGCGAATGGACTTACCACGTGCGGAACTTCCGCCCGATGTGGCCTATGGATCCCAAAGAGGTAGCCGAACAGGTGGAGTTAGCCTTTGCTGCACACGTGAGGATTCAAGCATTCCCGCTTGAGCACCCCGGCCTAAAGGCTCTGTGGGAAGTTCAGAGCGAGAGGGAAGTAAGTTGATCTACCTAAACCAAATCACCGGCGACTTAAGCCCACATGTGACGAAAAGGGCACGTCATTGTTCTGCGGTAAAAATTGGCCTGGGAGTTTATCGCGTGGCCCCAATGACCCGCGGCTTTGCGAAGCACCACGGCAAAACAAAGAGACGTGTGACTTTTGGGCTGCACGGGAATCGAGTGTTTGTGCTTTGCACGGACTACTACACCGGGGAAGCGTGCGAAGCGAATGATCGAGGGAACGTGTGTTGCCATAGCGTAGCAGCTTATTGGCGATTTCTCAGAACCGCGGAAAGGGAAAAGAGGGCAGCATGAGTGAACCAAAATATTTATCAATGCTTCGCCTGATAGAAGACCCGATCTCGCTTGAAAGCAACGGCTGGGGCTTCGTTCGAGGGCAATGGATCTCCCCTAAGATTCTCGAAAGTCTTGAGCGTGACGGATTGATCCGCCGGGAGAACAAAACCGTGGTCAAGACTGAGAAGGCGGAGCGGCTGATCGGGGCGGCGAAGTGAAGCGCGCGGCCATGAGGCGATCCGCTCGTCCGATGAACAAGACCGGACGCCGCACAAACGATTGGAGAAAAGCCTGGCGCTTCTTACGTCCTCGACTAGAAGCCGCCGGCAGAATCCGATGTGAGTTCAGTTTTATTCCGCATAAGTGCTCGCGAATTCTGGACCCGGCTCACTCCAAAAAGCGAGGCAAGATGCAAGGCAACGATATTTACACGGTCGCGATCGCTTGTCGAACGGTACACACGATTCTCGATTATCAAATGTCGCACGAGGAAATGGAGCAAGCGGTGTTGAGAGCAATTGAGAATCACGGCGGGATGATCGCACCTCGCTACGCGCAGGCTATTGCCAGTGAGATACGGGCCGCACGCAACAAGGAGACGCACGATGAAAAAGCAGTATCGACTAACTGACGAGCAATTAAAGCGCGTAAAAGAAGCAAGCCAGCCCACGCCGGCAATGTTTTTATCAGGCGGGCAGCCGATGTTTGATTCTCCTCAAGAGAACGCAAACAGAGTTTGGGAGGCGCTTGGAAAAGAGATGGGGTTCAAGTGGAATACAGGACAACCCGCGCCCACGGGCGACCCACATGATTTTCTCGCTGAGGAGACGCACGATGGCTGAATATACCGATCTCTATTGCAATTCGCCAGAGACGGCTGAAGCGGTCAAGGCGTACATGGAAGAAGAGCTGCGGCGGGGTAGTGATGATGACGATGTTCCCTCAATGGAAATGATCGTCGTCAAGTCCACGCTTTGGATTACCTATCTGGATGCGGGCCGATTCCGAGAAGCGATTGACCGATTCCGAGAAGCGATTGACGCTCAGTTATTAGGGTATCGAGACGGATACGACGCCGGACGCAAGGAGGTTGCGCACGATGGCTGAGAGTGAGAGAGAACTGTTCGACAAGGTTGATAGAGTACTGACTGCTATTCGCTCAAAGTCTCCAGTTTGCAATGGGCAATGTGAAGCGGATGGCGATCCTTGTATCTGGGCTCTGGCAACACGAACACAATCGTCACTCCGCGCCGCCCTCAATGCTGCGCCCGCTGAGCGAATATTCGAGGCTAAGCTACTAGGGTTCGCTGAACACGTTCGCGCTCGACTGTGTGAGCCGTGCTTAAAGCGAGCGGTGGACGATAATCTCGTGATTTTCTCCAGCGCGGTGCCTGCTGCCAAATCCGCTAAGGCCGCGCGCGACGTAATCCGTAGAGCGCGTGAGTGGATAACGAACCCGGAGGTAGGGATACCCGCTGAGATAGTCGACGACCTTGTCGGCGAATTGGAGGCCCGCTTGAGCACGGAAAGGTGAAACAAAATGGATGAGGACGAGGATGAGTACTAAGATGACGATACCAACTGTTTCTTAAATGACCCGGAATACCTGTGCGTCAACTGCGGCACTCGTGGAAGCGATTCTAAATCACTGTTGTGTAATGTGTTGCGAGTTGCGGCCCGACTTGGATGGGTTTCCCTGAGGTAGGAATTAAAGACAATGGATAACGACATCCCAGATTTCAGTCGAGAGCAGATGGAAGACACGCTCTGTCTGAACTTTAGCAGAGTTGAAATTTATTTCGAGCAAGACGACTCTGACGAGACATTCAGAGTAACGATTGCCGCTATGCCCTGGGGCAGGGTGGATGCCCGAACGCGAGGGCGGCGTCGTAAACGATTTATAGGGCAGGGTGCAACCTTTGTGGACGCATACGGCGATCTGCTTACCAACGCGAGCGAGTATTTGTCGAATTGCTGAGACAAGCACGATTCCTGCGCCTGAGCGCGGAGAGAGGTGACAGGATGAAGCCAATGCCGCGAGATCGAACATGCCGCGTTAGTCATGGGGGATGCGGTCGTCCCGTGATCATCGTAAGGGAACCGGCGGAATATAAAACTCCGTTTGGCGGCCAGCTGCGGACCAATCGCGACTCTCATTTGACGGCCATCCATGCCGACGAGATCGAAGAAAAGCCCAACCGCGTGCCGGCGCGCACGTCGTCCAATAACTTTAGCCGCCTGCGTTTCGGGCTCGAACTGAAATGCGCGGCGTTACAGGAGCGGCTGAAAGACGCCGCGCCGATGAAGACCCATGCCGCCAGAGCAGGGTGAACCGGGAACTTCTTACACACCTTTGTGATATATTCAGGGAGCCAGCCAGCTTGGCTGAAATTCTGAAATCCAGACTCTCCCCATCCCGACCAGGTGAATCAGCAGCACGTCAGCCAGGTTTACACCAGCCCAACTACAAAAGAGCAAATCAACTTTTTGTGCAACGGAATGCAGCGCCATTGCCACGTCACGGAAGGTCATTTGAGGCGCGCCAGCTCTTACGCACTGGCGCTCGGGCAACGTCTCTCGATGGAGCCGAAGGACTTGGAAACGCTGAGAATCGGTGCCTTGCTCCATGATGTCGGAAAGCTGTTGGTGCCGCAAACCATCTTGCTGAAGCCGGAGCGGCTGACGGCCGACGAATTCGCGCGCATGGCCCAGCACCCGGGGGAGGGCGCCGAGTGGTTATCCGGCTTGCATTGGATGCACGACGCGCTGCCAATCCTCCACCACCACCACAGCCAATGGGACGGCAAAGGCTACCCCGCAAATATTCACGGCTACGACATTCCCCTACCAGCGCGCATCTGCGCGATCGTTGACGCCTACGACGCGTGTCGCACGGATCGCTATTACCGGAAGGGCATGAGTAGAAGGGACGCTGTGCAAGTGCTTGTCGCTGGCAGAGGAGCTTATTACGACCCGGAACTCGTCGATTTGTTTATCGGCTACCTCAAGGAGGACGGCGCGGCCGAAGATAGAGTCTTGCCGCTGCAACCTTATTCTTCCAGTAGAGTAAGCGTCGTTGCCCGGCCACAACGCGGCCTGCTTCCTTCCTAACCCTCTCTCCCTCGAAAGAAAGAACAATTTGAAGTTTGATGATCGTCACCGACGTGTGATTGAGCAGCTGCTACTTTGCGGCCCGCTGAGTTGGAAAGAACTGCAGAAGCGGGCACAATTGCGGCGAATTGATGATCACCCCAGACGAGAGATTGCCGAGCGCCTTAGTCCCGACGATGAATTTGGGCTGGTAGTGCTTGATTTGTTGGAGGAAAGAAAGATCGACACCTGGGAGACTGGTGAAACCCGTTACTTTCGCGTCAAACCTTCGGTGAGAGCGGAAGCGGAGGCAAAAATCTTGTTGGAAACGGTGAAAGCCTCGTGACACCTGCGAGCTACGCATTACGGATTGCCCGGCTTGATAGCGGCGGGCCCTACTTTGCCGCGGAGGTGGAGAAGGTGATCCGCGAAGCTTTGGCCAATGAAGACTGCCGACTTGCCGCGTTGATTGACGATGACTATTTGAATGACAGGATTCAATTCCCCAGCGAGGCAGCGCGGTTATGCCGTGACCAAGCTGAGCTTCACACCGTAAAAGTGTCGTGAAGTGTCGTGATTTTCACATGGATGACCGATTGACCCCCACCCGCTGCATATCCTGCTCAAACCTCCACACCCGCCCGGGCCGTAACGGAAAGCCGGCCTCGAGGTGCGAGCCGTGCGCGCGCATCAACTCTACGCGGGCTAAAGCCAGTAAGACCAAGAGAAACGAGCGGCTAAAGCTTGGCCTTTGCCGTGAATGCGGGGGAAAGCGCGATTCAGACTTGCAGATGTGCTCGAGTTGCCGGAAGAAGCAAAGCGGCCGGGACCGGCGCGCTCGAGCGGAGCGCCCTTCCGATGTACCTCAGCAAATTAGGGAATTGGCTGACACCATATTGCAGTCTATTGCTTCTTAGTCTGAACTGCTCATAATCCAACCTAACCAGGGCGGGCCTGCACCCCCGCCGAACTTTCTTGGAACAGTACAGAGCACCTTAGTTAGACCCGCCAGTTAAACGGCCTACCCCTTTGAAGTTCCTGCCTCCACTCGCACAGAAAAGCGAGACTTGCCCGTTCGAAGTGCGCCTTCCCTGGACCCCTTTCTCTGAATGAAATCTCAAAGCCTCATAAACGACGCGGCGCTCCAACTCATCAAGAGCTTCGAGGGGATAGTCGACGGCGATCCTCGCACCGTAAATCTGGATCCTTATTTAGACCCGGTTGGAATTTGGACAATTGGCTGGGGAAGAGCGCTTGTTAATCCGGTTACGGGCCAGTTCGTTCGCGATCGCAACGTGGCTCGGTCGATGTACCCGCGGGGAATCACAAGACTTCAAGCCGAGACTCTATTGAGAGAGGACGTTGCTAAGCACACCCGCGAACTCGACGGCCTGCTAAACGTCGAACTCAACGAAAACCAATATGGTGCTTTGGCCTCGCTAATCTTCAATATCGGCGGCCGCAACCTCCAGAAATCCACGCTGATAAAGTTAGTAAATGCGGAACAATTCGAGAAAGCCGCCGACCAGTTTTTGAAGTGGACTAAAGCTGGTGGCAGAACCTTACCCGGTCTCGTGCGCCGCCGTGCCGCTGAAAGAAAGTTATTCCTCACCCCACTTCTGGTTGCAATGCAGCCAGCCGAGTCAGTGGCTGACCAGGCAGAGTCACCAGTGCTAGTCGACGGAGAAACGTCAGAGCCTGATGTTGACCTGCTTGGGGCCGCTGTTAATTCCGCCAACATCAAAAGGGCCGGAAAGCATCTGGGGCCTCGCATCGCAAAGCACTCCAGCGCCGCGCTTAGCTTTGCAATGGGACTCTACGAAGCGCACAAGATTGCAATGGTTCTCGTTGTCTTAGTGCTGCTGGCCGGTCTCGCCTGGATCACCTACCACAACCGCAAGCACCTCACACCCTTACTCCTGAAAATCTCGAAATAAATGGGCGCTGAACTTCGTTACCGCTGCCCCGGCTGCCGTGGGCTTCACATTGAAAAGTCAGTCGCTAAGAAGTGCTGCGAACCTTTCACGCGCGAAGTTTTTATCTGCTTGATCTGCGAAGGCGAGCACACCTTGAGAGTGGAAGCTGAGATTTGCTGCACCGGATTACAAACCGTCGACCCGTCTCAAGTTCCCGCTGAGTTGACCCAATGACTCCAACTACTCACCAACTGAAAGCAGCCCCGCTTTCCTTTGAAAAGACACTCAGCACGAAAGCCGTGCATCGGGTACACATCGAGCAGATTCACTCCTCAAGCGACCAGATCACTGGGAAGCTGAACCGCAAGGGCCAGCGGATGCGGGACGCTCGCGCCAGAACACTCTTACGAAGGAAGCGATGACTGAACCAAACGACACCGAGGAAATGCTCAGCCCTGAAGGCCGGCAACGGATCGCAAATCGCTTGCGGTTCATCGCTGACAATCTTCAGCGAGGACTGATTACGCCTGACTCTTTCGATCAGGAGATCGAGTGGGTCAGTGTGCTCCCGAAAGCCGACGGCCTGCGTCGCAAGAGTCCAAGCGGGCGGATATCCCTCAACCTCAGCTATTGGACGACTCCGATTGATAACTTATGAGTAAAACGCAAAACAGGCCTGAGGGCGCGAAGTGCTTTCCCTCAGACCTGCGAAGTTTTTGCTTCCCCGCCCGCACAGGCGAGAAGCAATCTTGAACCGCCAGCAAGCGCCGGACGGCTACGCGCAAAGAAAAGTTATCCCGCAGCTTTGGCGATGCCCGTTGCCTCCCAACGAGCATAAGTACCATCAGCGCGGTTGAAGTAGAGGTTAATGGGCGTCACCCCATCCCACCCCTGACAATGCTCCTCAACGAAATCATTAAGCGGCTGCCCCGGCAGATTGGCGCCCATGCCGATTAGGGCGTAGCGGTTGATGTCCGTGCTCGGCGGTACGGTGCCCCGGTTGGTGAGCACCCTGAGATCGTTCAGGACCTCGGTGTCGACGTTGTAACGACCAAGCAGGAAATGACCTTCCTTGATGGCCGCGAGCGGCACAAATACCCTGATCGGTTCCGTTTCGACCACAGTGCCCTTGTCCATGTTTGCACCCTCCTAAGTGTGTCAAGTGGGCCGAATTGGGCCCCAGTGGTGTTTCTTTTCCGCACACTATAGCGCAATGAGTCAATCTGCAACAGGAAATTCCTGCTCACCTGTGCCTCAATTCAGACCAAAGCGGAGTCGCTTCTCACAAAAGCACAAGAGCTAAGGTATTCGCCTGGCTGACGTTTTACGATCCTACAGCCGGGAATTTCCACGGTTTGCACCTCAGTTGAGCGAGTGCATCGAGCGAGTAACTACGGTTGCGGAGCGAAGCAGGCAAACCGATCGGGTGAAGGTCATAGCAGCTTTGCGGGAGTGGGAAGCGGGGCTTGGATGGCGAGATATTGTTGAGGAAACCGGTCTCAGCCAGTGGGACGTGCGCCAGGTGCTGTCCGAGTTAATCAAGGCCGGACTGGTTCAAGTGCGAATGGAGCCGTTGCCCACGATCAACCCTACCCGGTGGCGAAAGCTCTACGTCCTGAAGGCCTAGCGTTTCCGAGGTCTCTTTAACGCCTGCAGGGCTAGTTCAAGGTAGGGAGGAATCTCTCTCGCGTCACGTTCCCACCGAGAGATCGTACCAACGTTCACACCCAGAGCTTTAGCTAACTGAGATTGAGTTAGTCCGATCTGCTCGCGTTTGGCTTTGAGTTGCGCGCCGGTCATAAGAGTTTCCTCCCGAGAGTTGGCCCCCGACCCAAGCAAACCGACTTCTGGCCGGTTACGCTTTCGCGTTGGAGACTTGGGCCGGGGATAAGATCGTTACATGTTCACGGCAAACACACCCGACTCAGAACTAGACGGGGCTTCTACGCACACGATTTTGTAGCCAGCTTCGTCGGCGTATGTCCAGTCGTCAGAGCAATCCCAATCGTCAGATTCCCAGCCCTCAACCAGTTCAGGGGCCTCGTCAGAGGGCGAGAAAACCAAAAAGCCGTCTGCTTGGGGATTGTCGCCGTCGCCGTCTGCAAAATACTCGTAACCGTGCTGGGCGTTGTCGAGGTGGATTTCCGTGCGTTCGTCGGTCTCAATCGTTTTTTCAATTACGGGCGAAACGTCAGTGCCGTGAAAGCCGAAGTAAGTGGTTTCGTAGACTGAGCCTGTTTCGGGATCGGTAACGATGTCCATAACCTTGGCCTCTTCGGAGGTGGGGTAAATGTGATAAACAAAACCTTCTTTGAGTTCGTAGCGTGCCATTGTTTTATCTCCTTTTTTCGAACTGCCCCGACTGATTCAGCGTCGGCCTGTTTAGCGACGGCCTAAGCGGCGCATTTGTTGCGCTCGTGAAAATATCGCCGAGCTGTTGATAAAGCCCTCTTCGTGGCCGGCTTTTTCACTAATCGATCAATTCGCTGATCGGTTATGTCAACACATCTCAGAATTTCACCGTCTAGTTTGATACTGATAACACCCGTGGCTTTTGCGGTTTCAATCGCTTCTCTCAATTTCGTCATTTTCCTATCTCCCTTTCTTTTCTGCCGCCCCGATTGTTCAGCGTCGGCCTGTGGTTTCAATAAAGAGAGTATACTCTACGCTACGTTGAATTGTCAAGGGCTGAGGTGGTGATTATGTATGCCCTTTGTTCGCCTGTTTATATGGGCCGTTTATTCGACGTTTAACGGCTTTTATTCCCAGTGATTCCAGCCGTTCTAAGGCGAGAGCTATTGCGCCCTCGCCGCGAATCGCCATGTGTCCTAGTTCCCACCTGGAGATAGTGTTGGTGCTAACGCTCAAGAGCCTTGCCAGGTCTTTTTGATCAAGTCCCAGCCCCTCGCGTCGTGATCGCAGTTCGGTGCCTTCCATAAGTAAAACGAAGCCTCCATTCTTGCTTTGATTACAGCGTAAACACGCAGCGGCTACGTTCTCAAGCGAGTGTGCGCCGCCCGCTCTTAACGAGACCATGTGATCCAGTGTCAAGTTATCAATCCCAACATCAGTGTGGCAGCGGTAGCACTTTCCCTGTGAAGCCTCAAGAACGGATCTCCACTGTTCGACGGTTAATGTCGCGAGAGCACCCAGTGATCGTGCTCTAGTGGTTTGTCCTTTAACTTGGCGTTTCAACCGTTCATCTCCGGAGCACTCACTACGGCAATCTGAACAATAGTTAGCAAGGGCAGATCCGCCGCGCCGTTGATAGCGGAACATGTCATCCGGTTTCGATTCTTTGCATTTATGACACGAACGTTCGCTCATGCGCTTATTATAAGCTGCAACGCTACGTTGAGTCAATAAATCGGTATTGTACGTTTGAGGTTGGGAAAATCGATTGTAGGGCGACCGAGCGCGAAGTTTCAAAAGCAATAAATCACAGGCGAACGCCTATCTTGCCCAAGACTCAAACTGTGGGAGTACGCGACAAAATCGGTCCGATTTGGGAGTTACTGAAGGCTAATCCGCTCACCGGGGCGGTTGGCTTCATTTTCTTTGTTGCTTTGATCTTCTTGCTTGCGGGCTCCCTCCAACAGCGATGGCAGGATTCTCAGACAGATCGCGCAGTTGAGAGGCTGGAAGGCAAAGCTGATACCGAACAGCGCAAGGCCGGCCAGGAACTCACCCAAGCCGAGAAAGCCGCAGGGGTTCGCGAAGGGGAAGAAGCCCGCCGACAGTTCGAAATAAAGCCCGCTATCGAACGTGCCTCACGCAACCGCGCTGCCGCGCGCGCTGCAACTCAGAAAGCAGGAAAAGACTATGAGACTTCAAAGACTGCTGACCTTGTTAATCCTGAGCTTGACGCTCTGCGTGAGCGCAACTGCTCAGACTACTCAATCTTATACCCCACAGACTACGGACGCCGCTGCGCTCAGTAACGCTCAACGAGAAGCAAGCAAAGAAGCTTCGGCAGTCGTTCGCGAGACGGACGCCCTGCGCTTCGAGCT
>Ga0136617_10005919_pt1 | contig 10938 bp, 12 predicted proteins | sample AntDrymUQ3222106_2_FD_129672 | JGI IMG/M metagenome (GOLD analysis project Ga0136617, IMG submission 129672) | Polar desert sand microbial communities from Dry Valleys, Antarctica - metaG UQ322 (21.06) | ecosystem: Environmental > Terrestrial > Soil > Desert | place: Antarctica: Dry Valley...
ACGGCGGGCGGAAGCCCGCTTCTAAACAGATTCACGCAATGGCTGATTGCTTCAGATGAGAATCAGGATTCTTTCTTCTTCGGACGCTTGTTCGCTTCTAAAACTCTTTTGCGAAGTCTGATTGATTTGGGTGTAGCTTCGACTAATTCATCGTCGGCAATAAATTCCAATGCTTCTTCGAGCGACAAATCTTTGACGGGAACGAGGCGCATCGCTTCGTCGGCGGAGGAAGTCCGCATATTCGTCAGCTTTTTCTCTTTTATCGGATTAACGTCGAGGTCAACGGCGCGGGCGTTTTCTCCGATAATCATTCCTTCATAAACCTTTGTTTGCGGTTTGACGAACAGCGAGCCGCGTTCCTGCAAAGCATAAAGCGCGTAGGTCATCGCTTCGCCCATCCGGTCGGAAATCAGCGAGCCGGTTCCGCGTCCCTTCATATCGCCCTGCCATTTGTCAAAGCGCAGAAAAATCGTATTCAGCAAACCCGTACCTTTTGTTTCGGTCAAAAATTCGCCGCGAAAACCAATCAGACCGCGTGACGGAACTTCGTATTCGAGCCGCACACGACCCGTTCCGTTGTTTATCATTTTGCTCATCTGACCTTTGCGCCGTCCGAGGGCTTCGGTGACAACGCCGATAAATTCTTCCGGCACGTCAACCACGACTTGCTCAATCGGTTCGAGCAGTTCGCCGTTGTCGCCGCGTTTTGTAATGACTTCCGGTTTTGAAACTTGAAGTTCGTAACCTTCGCGCCGCATCATTTCGATTAAAATCGCCAGCTGCAATTCGCCGCGTCCCGAAACTTTGAATTGGTCTGGCGAATCGGTATCTTCAACGCGCAAAGCCACATTTCCCAAAAGCTCTCTTTCAAGTCGTTCTTTTATTTGACGCGAGGTAACGAATCTTCCGTCAATGCCGGAAAACGGTGAATTGTTCACGCCGAAAATCATTGCAATCGTCGGCTCGTCAACATTTATCACCGGCAGCGGTTTCGGATTGTCAACCAAAGTAATCGTTTCGCCGATGTTGATGTCGTCAAAACCGGCAAGCGCGACGATTTCGCCGACACCGGCTTTGTCAACCGATTCGCGTTTCATTCCTTCAAAAACGTAAAGCTCTTTGACCTTGGTTTTCTGCGTCGAACCGTCGCGTTTGGCAACGATGACATCCTGATTTTTGCTAATCTCGCCCGAATAAATTCTGCCGATAGCGAGTCTGCCGACGTATTCGTTGTAATCGATGTTGGCGACCAGAAGCTGCAAACTGTCGTCGCGCAGAGCGTGCGGCGCGGGAATCGTTTCGATGATTTGGTCGAACAGCGGTTTCAAATTTTTCGATTCTTCTTCCAAAGTTTTCTTCGCAATCCCGTCGCGTGAAATCGAGTAAAGCACCGGAAAATCAATTTGCTCGTCGCTTGCGCCCAAATCAATAAATAAATCGTAAATCTCGTCGAGAACTTCTTCGGGACGTGAATCCTGGCGGTCAATTTTGTTGACCAGAGCAATTGCCGGAAGTTTTTGCTCCAACGCCTTTCGCAGAACAAAACGAGTTTGCGGCAGACAGCCTTCCGCCGCATCGACGAGCAGAACGATGCCGTCAACCATCTTTAAAACGCGCTCGACTTCCCCGCCGAAATCGGCGTGACCGGGCGTGTCGAGAATGTTGATTTTGTAATCGCCGTAATGCACCGAAGCATTCTTAGCCATAATCGTGATGCCGCGCTCGCGTTCCAAATCCATTGAATCCATCACGCGGTCCTGGACGGTTTCATTGTCGCGGAATGTTCCCGATTGTTTGAGCATCGCGTCAACCAGAGTCGTTTTGCCGTGGTCAACGTGCGCGATAATAGCGATGTTTCTGATATTTTTTGTGTCAATCATAGATGTAAAAATTGCGCCAGAGGCAAACGGTAAGAATATGATTTACGGAGGGAAAGGTCAAACGGTCATACTATTGATGAAATATCTTGTTCATAAAAAAAGTAATTTTTATTTACGCCGAAAAAGTTCCACGTCGTAAAAAGACGAAGGGTCTCCGAGCGGTTCGAGATGCGTGAAAACGGTCGAATCGGAAACTGCGCCGCGAATGTCGTTTTCGATTTCTTCGGTTAAATCGTGTCCTTTCTGCACCGTCCAATCGTCGGGAACGAGAATATGAACGGAAACGAATTTTCTCGCGCCCGACTGTCTGGTGCGTAAAGCGTGGTAATCAATTTTTTTTTCGGCAACGTAGCCGTCGAGAATCTGCACGATTTTTTCCTGTGTTTCGCTCGATACCGCCGTGTCCATCAATCCGAGAGCCGAGCGTCGAATCAATTGAAAACCCGTCCAGATGATGTTCAGCGCAACGAGCATTGCGATAATCGGGTCAAGCACGAACCAGCCGGTCAAGCCGACGAGAAGAATGCCCAAAACCACGCCGATTGAAGTCCAGACGTCGGTCAGCAGATGCCGCCCGTCGGCTTCCAAAACAATCGAATGATTTTGCTTTCCGGCGCGCATCAAAACCAGACCGACAATTAAGTTTATCAAAGTAGCGACAAGGGAAATAAACAGCCCGATGCCGATATGTTCGAGGGGCTGCGGCGAAGAGAGCCGCGGCACCGCCGTGTAAAAAATACCGAAGGCGGCAAAGAAAATAAGCACTCCTTCGATGCCGCTCGAAAAATACTCCGCCTTGTCGTGTCCGAAAGTGTGGTCTGCGTCCGGCGGCTGCGCGGCGATTTTTATCATCAGCAAGGCGACGACCGCCGCGACGAGATTTATCACCGATTCCAGCGCGTCTGACAACAAACCAATCGAGCCGGTATAAAAATAAGCCGTCGTTTTTAGAGAAATAGTCAAGACCGCCGCCAAAATTGACAGCCAGGCAAAACGGCTCAGCGAATCTCTCTGCATTTTCTGTTAATCCCGGTAATCGTCTGAAACTAATTCAAAAGAAAAATTATTATAGGATTGATTGAAGCATTTATTAAAACGAACGGGAACTGAAACTCGCGGAAAATAAAAAGACCGCGCAGAAACATTCTTCTGCGCGGTCTTTGGTAAGAAATTTGTTCGCGTAAATTAACGAACCAATTCCTTTCCGACTACCAAATTGTTGTTGACGCTGAAAACATTTGAAACACTGTTTGCCAAAATGTTCATCAGATCATAGTCGCCGCGAGTCGCCACAAAACCTTCAAGTTCGACGTGACCTCTGTCAACGATAATTCTTACCGACGGGCTTGCACCCAAAAAGTACCGATAAAGACTTCCGCCGTTTTGAAGTGTCCGCAGCGTTCGCAATCGGATCGAATCGTCAAAGTTCGAAAGCGGCAAAACTTCGATGTTACTGATTACCCTTTCAACACCGGCAATGCGGCGGGTTGTGCGTTCCGCGTCTTTCTTGGTAATCGGCTGCACGACTTTTCCGTATAAAGTAACGGTATTTCCGTCAACCTTATATTTCAAATTATCAAATACGCCGTAACGATTAAGTTTTATCAACTCCTTGTAGACCTTTCGCTCAATCGTCCGCGACGAAACATTCTTGCTATCCGTGTAGCGTTGCGCCGATACATCAATCGTCGAAAAACCTAAAATTGCAATTGTCAAGATTAATAAATATTTTATGTGTTTCATTTCTTATTTCTCCCGTATAAATAACTTCTAAAAAGATAAACTTTCTCGTTATTTATACGGTTATATAGATGAAATCGCGGGCGGAAAAGATGTTAATTTTAAGTTTCCAATGTAAAGTTTTGTAAGAAAATCAATCAAATTTCGATTTGTCGAATTGCTTCGTAAAGCACGATGCCGACCGAGGTCGCAAGATTCAAACTTCGGACATTTTTGTTCGGCATCGGAATCGTCAGACAGCGTTCCCAATTCGCTTCGAGCAAATCTTCGGGAAGTCCGCGAGTTTCGCGCCCAAACACGAAACAATCGCCTTCCCGGTATTGCCAATCGGTATAATTTCGCTCGGCTTTGGTAGTGAAATAAAGAAAGCGCGAAGCAGGAAGTTTTTCGTAAAGGTTCTCCAATTCGATGTGCCGGTGAATTTTTACATCGTCCCAATAATCGAGTCCGGCACGTTTGACAGCCTTTTCATCGAGCCGAAAACCCGTCACGCCGACAATGTGCAAATCAGTAAAAGTCGCCGCGCACAAACGCGCGATGTTGCCCGTGTTCGGCGGAATTTCCGGTTCGATTAAAGCAATGTGAAACATAATTTATAGTGGATAACGGATAGTGGATAGTGGATAGTGGATAGTGGATAGTGGATAGTGGCAAATCAAAGAATATTTCTTAAACTATCCACTATCCACTATCCGTTATCCACTATCTAAGGAAGTTTTCGCAAAAAGTTTTCCATTCGTTTTTTTGAATTCCCAAATAGCAGCCGATGTTTGAAACGGCAATATTTCTGACTGTTTCGATAATATTTCCGGTTTTATTCGTGTTGGTTTTTTCGTCTAACCCGATAACGTAAAAACTGATGGTTTCTCTGTTTCTTCCCAGACAGAAATTGTTGGTCGAGTCACTCGTGAAAAAATGCGAAGTCGCGTTTTTGTCCGGCTGATTCTCGGTCGGATTATACGAAGGCTGGACGGTGATGACCGTTTCGTCCGGCTCTTCGGTGATTTTGATAATTTTCACCCAATCGTCTTTGCCCGAACCCGCGAGCGAAAGGCGTATGAAATCGCCGACGACGGCGGACTCGTCCTGGCTTGGTTTTCCGTTTTTGTCGAACAATTCAAAACTCGTCAAAAAGGATTCGGCGTTCCAGCTTCTGATGTGAAAAAGTTTTTGTTTCAAATGATTGAACGAATTTTCCACTTCGTTCGCGTCGGAAAAAGCGCGGCTCGCAAAGGTTATCGAGCTTTCTCCGGTCTCCGATGTCCGCGCCTGTCGTTCGGCTTGTGCCAGGAGGTTTTGAATTTTATTGTTCATAAGTTTTTTTTCCTTTGTCGCGTTTTTCAAATTTCCTGTTTTAACCTGAGTCCGGGTTAAGAATTTTTCCACCGCCGAGACGCTGAGAAAATTAAAGATAATGAGAGAAAATTTCGTTGATTTGCCAAAATTCTGTTAAAAAACTCCGCGTCTCGGCATCTCGGCGGTTTAACTTTTCTTATCTCGAACTCAGGTTGTTTTATTATGGCAAGCATCTAAACTTATCAAAAAATCATCAATTGTTTTAGTCTGAAACGGGTAAAATGTGCTGATTTTTATAGTTTGTGCTACAATCCGCAACGGTTAAATCAAAAGAAATTTTAGGGAGAAACGTCTAGTGTTATTACGCTTGAAATCTTTTATACTGCTTGCCTTTCTGATTTTGACAAGCCTGTCTTTAGTTTCCGCTCAGGAAACTTCGGGCAAAGCCGCGAAAAAGGAAAAACAAAATAATAAGTCTCAGGCGGTTGAGGCGGGCAAAAAAGCGACCGCCGAACAAGTCGCCGAATCGAGCATTTTGATTTACGGCAATTTGGGCGGCAGAGCAAACCTCAATCAAATCCGCAAAACAACCGTCGAGCGCGGCAAAATCAGTATGGTCAATGCCGAGGGTAAAAACGAACAGGCAAATTACGAGCGACTCGTCGTGCGTGCCGCCAGTTTGGAAAAAGACCGCATACGCCTCAATCAGGAATTTCCGAATGCGAAGTATGCTTTGATTTTCAACGACAACAAAATTTTCGGTCTTTATAACGACGCTGTTTTTTCGCCGCGCGAAGATGCCTCGAAAGCGTTTGAAAATCAGATTTGGCACGGACTCGAAGCACTTCTCCGCTACAAGGAAAATGAATCGAAAGTCGCGCTTGCAGCAAACGAAAAATTATCGGGCATCGAATTTTTTCTGCTTGACGTAACCGACAAACAAAATCGCAAGACACGCTTTTATATCAGCACGAAAACCCTGCGCGTGATGATGCTCGAATATACCGAAGCGGATACGAAATACCGCCGCCGATTTTATGATTACAATCTCGCGCAAGGTACGCTCGTTCCCTACCGCTCGGTGCTTTGGGCAAATGATAAACAAATCGAGGAAACCGAGATTCAGACCGTTTCCTTCGGTCAGAAAATCGAAGAAGAGGCTTTTCAAGCGAGCTGACATTTAATTTTGCAACTTTATTCCGGCTTCTCGGTGGAAAGGTTTGACATACCAAATCTTTCTACAGGAGAAATCTGATGAACAAGCCGAAATTTATTTTTTCAATCGCAACTTTCTTTCTCGTTTGCCTTTTAAGTTTCACAACTTCTCTCGCACAAACGCCGCCCAGACAACAAACCGAATTGAGCTACGAAGTCCTTTTGCAGGTTTTGACCGGTTCAAACACCGCGACCGACAAATCCGTCGCTGCTCCGCAGACGCTTTCAGATGTTCTAAAAAAGCTGAGAGTTAATTATTCGTTTTCAAATTACCGTTTGACTTCGACGTATTTTCAAAGAGTCGGCAATCGAGGAAGTGCCTCATCAAACAGTATTTCAAACGAACCGAATCAAAGCCAGGATGTCTACGCGCCGATATTTTCCAATTTGTGGCTGGGCGGAATGGAAAATATGCCGAATGCCAACGGGCAAAATTCGATTTCAATTCAAAATTTCAGATTCGGACAAAAAGTTCCGATTAAAACTGCTGATTTCAAAGACGGAAGCGGAAAATCAAATTCCGTTGTCAATTATGAGCAAGTCGGATTATCAATGGAGAGGCTCAAGTTAAATATCAATGTGCCGACCATTATCGGAAGTTTGGCGACATCAAAGCCTGACGAAATGATGTTCTTAATTTTAACTATCAAACCTGTGGAAGAATAAAGAAAATGGAAAATGGAAAACGGAAAATGGAAAATGGAAAATGTTAAGGAAGTGTCGTTCCGATTATCATTTTCAGCAATTGGTTTAATTTTCCATTTTCAATTTTCCGTTTTCCATTTAAAAGTTTCTGCAACTTTTCAAACCGTTGCGCGTGTTTGAGAAACGTCGGGCGGCTTTTGTTTTGTCTGAGAGAATGTTGTAAAAACTTATGAATGTATGGCTTTGGACAAACTCGAGAATTCAGCTGCGGAGGTATTACGAACCACCGTGCAAGCTGAAAAATTGTCCGACCACGAGCTAATCGAAGCCACTAAGAAGGGTGATGAAGATGCGTTTGCGGAAATCATGACCCGTTACCGAAGTCAGATAACAAATTATCTGTATCGCTTTTTGAACGATTACGAAGAAGCCGTTGATTTGGCGCAGGAAACTTTTGTTCGCGTCTATTTCGCCATCGAGCGTTATCACACGGATTATGCGTTTTCGACTTATATTTACCGGATTGCGACGAATCTGGCGATCAGCGAAATCCGGCGGCGCAAACGCCGAAGGCTCGTATCTTTGACCGGACTTTTTCAGTCAGACGACGAGCCGCAGGCACAGGATTTTCAGCCGCCCGATAAAAAGCCGCTGGCACTTGAAAATTTGATTGAAAGCGAGCAAACGGAAACGATTGCGCGGGCGATTGCGACATTGCCGGAAAAGTATCGTGCGCCGATTGTCCTACGCGATGTCGAAGGCAAAAGTTACGAAGAGGTTGCCGCCATTTTGCAGCTTGGACTCGGCACAACCAAATCGCGCATCAGCCGCGCACGCAAACTCCTTCGTGAGAAATTACAAAATCATTTTTAATAACTTTATTTAAAAAACTCTTATGAATTGTCGGGATTTTCTAAACGAATTTGAAGAACGAAACGCTTTGAGCGGTGCGGCAACGCTGCATTTAAACGATTGTGCGGATTGCCAAAAAACAAACGTGATGCAAACGCGCGTCTGGCAGGCAATTGACGGCTTTGCGCCTGTTGACGCGCCGAACGATTTTAATTTTCGGGTCAAAGCCAGAATCGCCAACGCCAAACCGAACGATTTCCAACCGCAGTTTTTTCCTGTCCTGCGCTACGTTCTACCGTTGAGCGCGGTCGGTTTGATTTTGGCTTTTGTCGTCTTTAACGGAATTTTTTCGATTGACGATAAAACTGTTTCGCCGATTGCAGAAAATAAATTCCAAACGCTTGATAAAAAGGAGAATTTGGCGGCAAGTTCTTCGACGATTGAACAAGTTACCGATGATTCTCAATCTCCAAAGATTGAACAATCAATTGCCGGTAATCCGAATACACCAACATTTGAAAATAAAAAGGAATTGAAAATGCCTCAAGACAAACCTAGATTTGTCGCAGCTAAATTCGCAAAAAAACCTCAAGTTAAAACGCCGGGAAACAGCAGAGAAAATTCCGGCGGCTCGCAACTCAATGCTGTATCTCAGCCGCGAATTCTTACGCCGAAAGGTTTGAATCCGAATCAGAAGATTGAAACTCCGTCGAATTTCGAGAAAATAAATCCAATGACTGCCGGGCAGATTTTGTCGGAACTCGGTATCGAAACTGTTTTAGAGAATGGAAAGTGGGAAGTCAAATCAGTCAAACAAAACAGTGTCGGCGAGCGTTCGCGTGTAAAAGTCGGTGATTTGATTGAAGCGATTGACGGCGAAAAACTGACCGGCGAACCGAAACGCGCAAAAACAATCGAAGGGAAAAAGTTGACAGTTTTGCGCGGCGCGGAAAAGATTGAAATTTCCCTGCGTAATTAAGTCAGCGAAAATTTTTAGAAAGATTGTTCGATAAATACAAACAGGCACGAAAACAGTTTGATGCGGCTCTCAAAATCAAATTGTCTTGTGCCTTTTTTATTTACAGCTTGTCTCACAGAAAATCGCCGGTTTTTCGTGTCCGGTTACAATAACCTCTAAAATTCACCAATCCACAAGAGTAAAACGATTGTAATAAAACTGTAAAAGCTCTTTCTTTTCATATGGGCAAATTACCAAAGACGCGAAAATTTGTTATATTTGTTGTTTTTATAACCGAACAAAGTCTAATAAAACAATCGCACTTATAAAAGCCGAAATGGAAAAAAGCGCGCAAGCGGCATCGTTTTACGATTTGGAAGGAACACTCGTCAGCACGAATCTTGTTCATACCTTGGGTTTTTACGCCAAGCGTCAGCAAGGTTTGTTTTCAACCGTCAAAAAAAGCGTTTCAACCTTGGCAAAACTTCCGCTGTTCGGCGCGGCTGATTTATACTCGCGCAATGTTTTTAACGAGCTTTTCTTTCAAAGCTACAAAGGCGAATCCGAAGACCGTCTGCGTTATTTTTCCGAAGAGCTTTTTGAAGAAGTTCTGAAACCGGCGATTTTCCCCGGCACGCAGGATTTGATTGAAGCCTCAAAAAAGCTGGGCTTAAAACAAGTCGTAATTACAGGCGCGTTGGATTTTACGATTGAACGTCTGGTAAATTACCTCGGCATTGAAGAATACGCGGCAAACCGTCTGGAATTCGTCAACGGCTACGCGACGGGAAGATTATTGCCGCCCGTAATGGCTTCGGCGACGAAAGCAAAATGGATACGCGAATACGCCGAGCGCGAAAATCTTAGTCTTTCGGATTCTTACGCTTATTCCGACAGCATTTCGGATTTGCCGATGCTCTCGATTGTCGGTCATCCGGCGGCGGTCAACCCGGATTTTCGTCTGAAGCAAACCGCGTTGCAGCACGACTGGGCGATCTTAAATCTAAAGTAATCGGAAAGTTATGAAACGAATATTTTTTCTTCTCATTATAATTGTCTCGACCTCGCTTGTTTTCGCACAAACAAACGCTGTCAAAACGCCGGTTAAAACGGTTGCCGGCGCGCCGAATTCTCGAATTATTAATGCTAATCAATTGCTGCGCGATGTCGAAGCACTGTCGGCTGATGATATGCAAGGTCGCGGAATCGGAACGCCGGGCGGTGCGAAGGCGCGTGATTATGTTATCGCGCGATTCAAGGAAGCCGGTCTCAAATCTTTCGGCACGTCGTATTTACAACCGTTCGACTTTACTGCTCGAAGCGGCGAAAAAGTGAACGGTGTCAACGTCACCGGCTACATCGCGGGAAAAAACAATCCTGAAAAATACATCGTCGTGACGGCGCATTACGACCACGTCGGAATCAATAACGGAGAGATTTACAACGGCGCGGATGATGACGCATCAGGCACGGCGGCGTTGTTTGCGCTGGCAAATTATTTCAAAGAAAAACGCCCGTCGCATTCGATAATTTTCGTCGCCTTCGACGGCGAAGAATCAGGTTTGCGCGGCAGTCGCAAGTTTGTCGCCGAACCGCCCGTCAAAAAAGAATCAATCGTGCTGAACATCAATATGGATATGGTCGCGCACAACGACAAAAACGAACTTTATGCGGCGGGTGCCTTTCATTATCCGACATTAAAGCCGCTGCTCGAAACGATTGCAAAAAACGCAAAAGTAAAACTACTGCTCGGTCACGACCGTCCCGAATTGAAAAGTGACGACTGGACAAATCAATCCGACCATTTCGCTTTTCATCAAGCAAAAATTCCGTTCATCTATTTCGGTGTCGAAGACCACAAGGATTATCACAAACCGACCGACGATTTCGTGAATATCAATCAGGAATTTTACGTTCGCGCCGTTGAGACAATTTTAGAAGCGGTAAAAAGTTTTGATAAAGATTTACCACGGATTGAAAAGCAAAAAATCGCTGTCCGTTAATCGAATAAAATATTTACAATAACAAAATGGCACTTCAACTACGCAGAAAAACACACGAATCAATCGTTTACATTGACCGCGACAGTGCGCCGCGAATTATACCGTTTGGCGAGGGTTTTATTCTCGAAGATTTGCCGGTCGGGACGCGCGTGATTTATCCGAATCCGCCGATAAAAGGCTTGCCGAATCGGGAAGCGGCGATTCGTTATGCGATTAATCATCCGATTGACGCGAAACCGCTTTACGCGCAGCTTGAACCGGGAATGCGCGTGACGATTGCGATTGACGATATTTCGATGCCGCTGCCGCCTATGCAGACGCCCGACGTGCGCCAGACGATGCTCGAAGT
>Ga0136617_10005921_pt1 | contig 10936 bp, 11 predicted proteins | sample AntDrymUQ3222106_2_FD_129672 | JGI IMG/M metagenome (GOLD analysis project Ga0136617, IMG submission 129672) | Polar desert sand microbial communities from Dry Valleys, Antarctica - metaG UQ322 (21.06) | ecosystem: Environmental > Terrestrial > Soil > Desert | place: Antarctica: Dry Valley...
AATCGTCAACATAGTTCAGGACCTTTACATTGTGTCCAGTTGATAAAAGCAGTCTATACAAACAATCTCCGATTACAGCGTTTCTTATGTGTCCAACATGTAAAGCTTTATTTGGATTTACACTTGTATGCTCAATTAGTATTAATTCTTGATTGTTGCCATACTTGGGCATCTGTGTTATATATTGAATGTTTGAAAAGAAAATTTTTAAGAATTCTTTTATATCTATGGTAAAGTTAATAAAACCTGGCTTTTCAACAGACACGGATTTTATAAGCGATTTCTCATTTTCTTTACCTTTAAAATTGGGTAAGATGTCATTTACTATAAATTTTGCTATTTCGAAAGGATTTTTTTTAAGGTTTTTAGATAATAAGAACGCTAAATTGCATGAAAAATCTCCATACTCTTTCAAAGGGGGTTCAGTAATTTCAATATTTATGTCCTTTTCGTTAATGTTATAATGTAATAATGCTTGTTTCATTTGATATCTAATTTCTTCTTTTAATATTTCAAATACCATTTTCAATCAATTGATTTTTTTCTAATGATTAAATCTAATGCATTTATTAGTCCTTCTCCATTTTTCCCATTCACAATATACTTTGCCATTTTTTTTACTTTGAAGTTAGAACTTTCAAATGTAACGCTGTTTTCACATAATTCAAACATGGGTATATCTGTTTCACTGTCTCCTATGGCAACAACTTCGGACGGGTTTATTTGTAACATGTTCAAAACATACCTAAGCCCATAAGCTTTGTTTATTTTTTTTTCATTGATATGGTATGCGTAATTGCTGTCAACTAATACCAGATCTGTATTATTGTCTTTCAGTATTTTATTACCTTTATCGATATCAAATGTCCTAGTTAATACAACTTCAGTCATTCGAGGAAATACTTGTTTATTTTCAATATTTTCAAACTCATTTGCAAGGAGATGATATCCCTTTATACATTTTTCTTTGTCTGCTAAAAGTATATGATGTGTGGGTGATTTGGTAATTACTCCTCCATTTTCTCCAATTGAAACTTTAGTTGTACCTCCAAATACCGACAAAACAAATGCCTCTACAGAGGACCTTCCTGTAACATACACAATTTTATAACCTAAATTTATAAGATATCTTAATTTAGATAAAATCTCTAAATTAACCATCCCCTCTCCATTAATGGTTATAGTGCCGTCAATGTCTATTGCAAACAATTTGATAGTTTCCAAACGAATTCAATTAATATTTTTCATTACATAAAAATCAATTTTAGAAATCTATATATTGTTTGTTTTATGAATAAACATAGTTTGAGTTTGGAAGTTGTATTGTTGGAAGATAATAATAACGTGCTTTTAAAAAGACGTGAAATTAAATCTGTTATCAAAAATGCATCTGGGTCAGTCAAAAGACAAGATGCTACCGAATTAATTGCTAATAAGTTAAAAATAGACAAAAAAAATTTATTACCCGTTTCTATAAAAAGTGAATTTGGCAATCCGGATATTTTAACATTAATTTATTATTATGAGGACATGGATGAGGCAAAGAAACAAATCCCACGTTATATTTTCCTAAGGTCCTTGTCTAAAGATGAACGCAAAAAAATAATCGACGAAGAAAAATCTATAAAATTAAAAGCTAAACAAGCCGCAGCTGCAGAAGCAAAATCCAAAAAGAAATAAGATATAATAACAGTAATAATGAAAAAAGGTTAAGATAAGAAAATGGCAAAAGATTCTAAAGGTCAAGTAAGCGTATATAAATTTTATACGGTAAATGACAAGTCCGTTGACAGAGCAAAAAGGGAATGCCCAAGATGTGGAAAGGGAATTTTTATGGCGGACCATAAAGATCGCTACACTTGTGGAAGATGTGGTTACACTGAATTCAAAAAAGAACACAACAAAAAATCTAAATAGATATTGGATTTAATTTTTATATTAATAATATTGCTATAAAAGATTGGCAATCTTTTTTTTGATTCCCTCATCAATTTCTGTATTAACCAACGAAGAGAACGATAATTTGATATGATTACTCTCAATCGGCAATTTCTCAGTCGGCAATCCCTTTTGAATCCATAAATTTATAGATTTGTTATTTAATCTTTCATCATTGAATCCATTTTCAAATTTATTGGTAATGATTTTGGTTAAGTATTTATCCTTTTTGAAAACTCTATTATAATCAAATAGTTTTTCATTATCTGAGAAAATGTTTTCAAATAAAGTATTATTTTGGGTATCAGATGTAATTTCTACATTAATTATTTTATTTAATAAAGCCAGGTAATGCAAAAATTCATGAGCTATTACTGAGTGTATTGTTCCTCTTAATCCATAGATAATTAATGGCGTAAATAATTGTATATAGATTTCTATCTTGTTTTCCTTATTACAAATAGGTATAGTTCTTGCATATATTATTGAAAATTGCCCATACTCTAACGGTGATGTTCCTATTAGTAGACCGGGATCTATAAAATATTGAGGAAATTCTATATTGGTTAGCTTTTTTATTCTGCAGATTCCATCTTCAACTATTGTCTTTCTTTTTATAATCAAATTGAATATATGATCATCAATCAGTTTACCTTCTAATGCTAGTTTTACTTTGAATAAGGGATCAATTTTTTTCATAATTAATTGCCATTTTTATTATTTAATATTACTTCGTCTATATCAAAAAATAAGCATTCACATTTTTTGTTTATTAATTTGGATAAACAAGGTTCAATGAATTCTTTACCTCCTATTAACTGTTTTATTGGTATGCCGTTATCTAATAGTAACTTCATTTCAAAATTCTTATTGTCTATTATTTTATAACTTGTTGAATATATTTTTTTTTTAATGGTTTTATTATTAATTTGAAACCTTATATCCCCAATTAATTTTGAAACGATTTTTTCCAAATCAACCTCATCAAGGCTGTCTTCTATGATATTTATTAAAGTATTAATTTGGATTTTATATTGGTAATATTTATTTATGTCTTCAATTTGAATTTCTTGAAAGATTAACCTTAATTTGCCTTTTATTTCAAATATTTGTTGAATGTTTCTAATACGTGGACTATCTATTTTTACGATAAAGGGTCTCCCATTTCCTAAAACAAGGCTGTTTTTATCTTCACTGCCAGACCAAGCAATTTTTATATTCTTAGAGCCTGATTGAACATACAGATATTCTAAAATTATACCCTCAATTGTAAAATGTGAATATTGGTTTTCTTCATGATCTTTTTTCTTATTGTTGTGGGTATTATTGAAGCTAAATCTTTGACCGAGTCCTCTTTTATATTTGTTATATTTTCCTAAAAGTAGGAGTGACCTAGTAGTATATTTTATGCTGTAGTTAAACTGGCTATCTATAAATACTTGTATTCTAATATCTGGATTTAGGTGATCGATGGAATATCCGGTTACTTTTATAATTTCTGACCTAAGAATATTATTATAGTGATTTTTTATATTGGGAAGGCCCTTAATTTTAAACAAAGATCTTAGATTATCCTCTTTTTCAAATAAGAATAATGGAAGACTTGTACCTATATCTATTTTTTTTCCTTGGTTATCTTTAATAAAATAATGTGAATTTATTATATCATTTTGAATAGTATTAATTGTCTTTTGAAAAAGGTTATTACATATGTGACATTCATTTTTTCTGGAAATGATTATTTTAACAGCAGTCTTAAATCTAATTAGATTTTTTTTCGCAAATCTAAAATTCCTCTCATTACAATATTTGCAAATAAGTATGTTATACTTATTCAATTTATAATCATTATCTATTTTGTGTAAACTGATGTTTTTTCCATAGTTTTTAACCAAGACCAAATCTCCTTAATAAGCCATGCATTTGTCTGCCTTTTGCTTGTTTCATCATTGTTTTAGAGTTATTATATTGTTTGATAAGATCTTTGACGTCGTGTTCCATAACCCCAGAACCCCTTGCTATTCTCTTTCTTCGAGACTCGTTTATTGAATCTGGATTCCTCTTTTCTTCTTTGGTGAAAGATTGTATTATAAACCGCCATTTTTCCATTTTTTCCTGAAGTACATCTAAATGATCATCTTTGACAAAATTGGAGAGACCGGGTAAATTTTCTATTACATTTCTAAACCCCATTTTTCCCATATTTTCCATTTGCGCATAAAAATCTTCAATAGTCATTTTTCCGCTTAAAAGCCTTTTAGATTGGTTTTCATCGGACTGAATTTCCAAGCTCCTAGCCATTTCTAAAAGAGCTTTTATATCTCCCATACCCAATAATCTGCCTACGAAGCTGGTAGGTGAAAATTGTTCCAAATCATCTATCCTTTCTCCTGTTCCAATAAAAAGTACTTTTGCACCTGTAGCTGCAGAAGCGGCAATGGCTCCACCTCCCTTCGCAGTTCCGTCAAGCTTTGTAATAATTATTCCACTGATTTTTGCATTTTCATGAAAGATTCTTGCTTGGTTAAATGCTTGTTGGCCAATTGTCCCATCTATTATTAAAAAAACATGGTCAGGAGTTACAATGGTGTGCATAGACCTCATTTCTTCCAGTAAGCTTTGTTCTTCTTTGTGTCTCCCTGCCGTATCGATAATTATTATGTCTATTGCTTGCTCTTTAAAAAAAACTAACCCGTTTTTTACTATCTCTAGGGCGTTTTTGTTTTCTTCTTCACCATATACAATGGAATTAATTTTACTGCAGTTCATCTTAAGTTGTGTCAATGCTCCAGGTCTCCAGGTGTCTGCCCCTATCACTCCTACTCTGTAACCATGTTTGGTTAACCATCTTGCTAGTTTTGCAACAACAGTGGTTTTGCCGCTACCCTGGATACCCAACATTAAAATTGTATTTTGTCTATCCGGATGAAAGTTAATTATTTTTTCATCCATTCTTTTCTTGTCTGTGGTTTTTAACAACTCCCCACTATACCCTAATAACCTGGATAATTCTCCATACAGAATAGAAATTATATGGTCTTTCTTTGGCAAACCCTTAGGAGGGGTCTCCTTAAGTGCTCTTTCCTTAAGATTTTTTGTGATTTCTAGCACTAGTTTAACATTCACATCAGAAGACAACAATGCCCTTTGCAGGTCTTTACAAAGTTCATTTATTAACTCCTCGTTTATATCTGAAGCACCTACAATTTTTTTTAATGCAGAACGTAGGTTATCTTTTAAGTTATCGAGCATTATTATTACTACTTTGTTATTAAATCAACATCTGATATTTCAAATGTTCCCCTTATGCCATCCCATTTTAAATTATACTTTGCTATTTTGATCCTTTTATTATATATTGGGCAATTCAGCACCATAGTTTCAGCTTCCCCACCTTCAAAAGTTATATTAAACTTAAATTTTTTACTTTCTTTTTTTAACAGTTCATAATTAGTTTTATCTATTGTTCTCCCTAACCATTTTTCATCTAATCCTTGTGCTGCTACTCCAGTGATTATAATTTCAAAACCCGAATTGATTAGATCGTCATAATATTGACAAGGTTCAATACCCCAAACAGGCGAATACAATTTTATGTTTAATTTATTACATATTTCTTGGAATATATTGAGTTGAAATCTACTTGAAATCGTACCATGAGTCAAACCGTCAATAGAATATTGGTCAATTGCTTGTTTTACTGACAAAAGCAGTTTGTCTATTTCGTGTTCTTTTTTTGTATCTTTGCAATATTTTTCAATAATTGGGATTCCAATAGCTTCTGAAATTTTTTTAAATAGAATATTATTAGGAAAATGGTATAACATGCTTTCATCATTAAACGGGTGGAGCGAAACTAAACATGGTATTTCATGGCCATGCATCAGTGATTTGTATAACGAGAAAGTACTATCTTTTCCCCCCGAAAATAAACACGCTAGTCTCATAATTCATCATACTGTTTTTTTTCATATAATCTAATGGTTTTTATAGTGTAACCTAAATTTTAGATTTATGATAGGCATTGGTGCTGAGTTTATTGCTGGTATTGCAATAGTAGGAATAGGGGTGCTTTTTTTGATTGCAGGTTTGTTGAACCCTGTATGGGCATTAATCATGCCTGTTACTTTCGTTATAATTGCTATAGGGGCGGCTACAATGGGACTTGGTATATGGAGCTCAATATATGAAAAAAAACACCCAGTCCACTCAAATCATCATCATTGAATATTTTTTATTCATTTATGTATAAAATCGAATTATTTTTTAATTCTTTTTGCGAACATAGGTTCATTATTGTACTTTCTAATTTTTCATAGTCTGGTGGTTGGCCATCAATACTGCCTTGTAAAATTAACGTTAAATTTATCTTTGAACTTAAAACATCATGTAATTCCTGATTTGCAGTAGTTACATATGGTCTTAAAGACCCCCTAAATATTTCAGATCTTGCACGAATTTTACCGTCTATTTTTTGTCCAACCGGTGAATCTGGGCCTATTAGAATTATGTTTCCCAAAGAGTCCTTGAATTTACTTGGATTTTCAAGAGCTTCGTGTGTAGCCATTGAGAGAGCTGATTCACGGGTGATAATATGTGGAATATTGATAAAATTATTTACAAGGTTATCCCATTCGTTTCTGGGAATAGTAGTTAAATCTCTATTATAATCATAATTTCCAGTAAAATGGATGGTTGAATAAATTTTTCCATAACGTGTTTCAATTGTATTAAATATTCTTTTCAATGCATCCTCGTTCTCAAAATCTATGCTGTGATGATGAAATCCTTTGAAAAACTCATTAGTCTTTCCAAAAGATTCATTTTTGTGTGTGAGTATGATGGTCTGTTTTACTTTTGCCAAATTGGTTATATTGGCTATTCTTTTAATTATGGATAATGTGTTTGCATCGTCGGTTGTTGAGGTAATTAATATTGTTTTTCCTTCCAGCGATAAATTAAAATCCACATCTATGTTGTTATTTACTATTGGTTTTACTGGATAAAATACCCGATCGTTAGGAATAATCTTGCCGTTAATTAATTTACTTATGGAGTCTGTAGATAAATTAAATACCATTTCAGCAACATCTTCTTGAGATAAGAATTCGTTGTCTACAATCATTTTCTTTGTATTTTTCTGAACCTTTTCAGCAATTTCCTGTACTTTTTCTAATAGTCTTAATAGTGATTCTTTGCATTCTTCTAACCCTAAATTTGTTTCATTACCCTCTTTAGTGATGTTTTCTGCAACTTTCATGACTTCTTTTTCAACCAAGTCTTGATTTTCGCCTAAATAGGTAAGCAAAGCATTGGTCGCATATTCAATCTGCTTATTTGTTAATCCTTTAAATCCACCAATCCGTAGGAACTCTGCACCGGCTTTTGGATAAACTGTTTTATATATTCTATCAGAATGCACAGGGCCTGGGTTTGTGCCTATGGATTTTATTCCCTTTGAGTTTAATTCCCAAGCCAATGCTTCCGTCAATCTATTCTTTGCCCCCTGTGCAGCTGTATAAGGTGTTCGGAATCTGTATGGTCTTTGTTCGAACTTGTTTTCTTCTGTGAAAAAGGTGGATATCGTGATTATTTTACCATCCGCTTTTAACGCTTCTAAACTTTTTATACTAGTCCAAAAAGTTCCTGTAAGGTGAATTGACACGCATTCTTTAAAATCAGAATAACTAGAATTGGTAAAGATTTTTACAGGTCCTGACACACCTGCATTATTTACTATAACATCTATTTTTCCAAATTCAGATTTTATATTATCAAAAAGATCATTGATTCCAATTTCGTCTGCCACATCGACACCAGAATAATATTTAACTTTTGTGTCAAACCCCTCTTTTTTTATGATTTCATTTAAAATTTTAGAAGCTTCTAATAGTGGCTCTTTTCTCCTGCCCAATATTATTATATTATATCCAAGCTTTGCAAATTTCCTTGCTATGGCCTGACCTATGCCAGTTCCACTACCGGTAACAAGAATAGTTTTATTATCCTGATTCATTTTAATAAATATGAAGGAATAATCCTCTTATATTAATTGTATTTTCAAAAAAATTTACTTTTTCTCAAATAAATAAAAGATATACGCATTTATAAAAAAAAAACTTATAAAAACAAGATTATTTCAGAGATACCATAGATATGCAAAATTATGGATTTGTTACTACAATTTCTGACGTGGAGGTATTATTAAGATGAGAATAAAATTTGGTTTGACATTTGGTTTAAATGTTGCAAGACTTGGTTTAGATGAGACACAGGTTATTACAGCTGCTCAGGTTGCTGATAGAACCAATTTTGACTCCATCTGGGCAATGGATCATACAAATGTGCCACAATGGAAAAATGCAGTAGTTAATGACGCATGGCTAATGTTGGGTGCTATTGGTGCTGTTACAAATAATGTTGAACTAGGAACTTGTGTAACCGATGCGATAAGAAGACATCCTTCTACTATTGCATTATCTACAGTTACCCTTGATAGAATAACAAAAGGACGGGGAATACTGGGCATTGGGGCGGGGGAAGCACAAAATGTCATAGATTTTGGCATTGAATTTAATAAACCCGTAACAAAATTTAAAGAACAATTAGAGGTCATTGAAAAGTTATTCGAGTCCAACCCTGATAATAAAGTAAATTATGCTGGAAAGTATTATAATTTATTTGATGCTTGTTTGCAAGCAAAACCCATTCGAAAGCCAAGACCACCTGTATATATAGCTGCTGGTGCTCCAAAAACATTGGAGTTATGTGCAATGTATGGTGATGGATGGATACCCATAGGCTACACGCCGGAGTTATTTCAAAATCATGCAAATGTTATTAAAGACCATGCCAAAAGACTAGGAAGGGATATTTCCCTTTTTGAATTTGCAAATGATGTGGATGTTTATTTAACCGAAGACGGTGAAGGAGCTTGGGAAAAAATGAAAAATGCAGTGAAAGTCAGTTTATATAAGCCAGAACTTCTGAAAGTTCATAATATTCAACAAGATTCAGAATTTGATTTCCGAAAGTATTTTACTGAGTACGCAATGAATAAGCCCGAATTAATGGAACAAATGAAAAAAGCATCTATTAATATTCCAGATGATGTAGCCAGGACTGCGATTGGGGTAGGAAGCCCAGATGATGTTATAGAAATGTTAGAGAGGTTCATAAAGGCCGGGACAAATCACTTTATTATCAGATTCTGGGGAGATGGTTTATACAAAAATATAGAAACATTCGGAAACAGGGTAGTACCGTATTTCAGGGATTTGGATAAGTAAGTCGCTAAAAAAAACTATCCAGGGTAATATTCTTATTTGTTTTTAATGCTTTTTTTTCTCCCCACTTTAATCTATTTACAGGTTCTGCGTTGTACCCTAAAAAATTGAGATATTTTGCAAACTCTACCTGAAATCCATGAATTGTAAAAATCTTTTCCGGCCTGCTTTTCTTTGTAACTTCTAAAAGTTCGTCAAAATCACAATGGTCGCTAAATGGAAAGACATAATCTAAACTCATCATGTGGCAATAATTTTTGTTTACTGCCCAACCACTAAAACCTACAGTAACTGCACCGAACTTTTCTTTTAAATAGTTAATAAAAGTGTTTTTTCCGCTAACTAATGGATATATCAATACCCATGGTTTTTTGTCCAACATGTTTTTTTCTTTTGCACGTGATAGAGATGTGGATTCCTCTAATACAATGCCAAAATTTTTATATATATTATTAAACTGATAAATGTTATCATGTACAATAAGGGGTTTCCATAACCCAAATAATGCGGTTAGAACTTGAGCTTTACCTAAAGAATATCCCATTAATATAACTGGGATTCCTCTTGCATACATTTCCGAAATCAATGAATTTACTTGATAAATTACCCTATCAAGAGGTGGAAATTTATATTCTGGTTTGCCAAAAGTTGACTCTATGATTAGTGTTTCTACTTTTGGTATTTCGGGCTTATTTAAAAAAGCCCTCTTTCTCGTTGAGAGGTCTCCTGTATAGAAAACTTCCTTTTTGAATAACAGACCTTTTGACCCTAACATATGACCATTGTCTATTAACTTAAAGTCTTCAAATGACTCTATATTGTTGCATATATTGTATCCCCTGATATTTGCAATTTCCGATGTAGCATTGGAACTAATAATTTTATTTTTTAAATTGAATTTTTTCAGATATTTTTTATTTAAAAGATGATCTGTATGGGCATGAGAAATAAATACGTAATCTTCATCTATTAAGTGGATAGGATCTAAGTATATTTTAGTTTTATTGCTTTTTAAAAATATTTCATTGTTCTTATCTAGAATTACCTTATATTCTATCACTATTTTTTTATTTTTTGTCATGATATTTATTTTGTTTTTCCATGACTCAACATCCTCCTTTATGTAAAAAGTTATTGTTTCATTAAAATTAAATTTGGCTTTTTTAATAAAAGATTGATTGAATAGTAAAATAGTTTATGTTTTATTGGACGGAATAGGTGATCTTCCTCATCCCGAATTAAATGAATTGACTCCATTGGAGTCTGCTATTACCCCTAATTTGGATAGAATAGCAAGAAATGGAATCTCAGGGCAAGTAATGAGTGTGGGTGAAGGTATTGCCCCTCAATCGGATATTGCAGTATTTAATATGTTAGGGTACAATTTTAAAGATAAAGACTATGTTGGAAGGGGGGTTGTAGAATGCCTTGGATGCAACATTGATTTTAAAAGTGGAGATTTAGCTTTAAGAGGTAATTTTGCCACTATTGACTCTAACAAAAAAATTATAGATAGACGAGCTGGAAGAATAATTTCCAAGCAAGACTCTATAGAAGTCTGTAACTTGATCAATAAAAATATCCGCATTTCTGCTGACCTGGAGATCACTATAGAGCCTACAATTGGCCACAGGGTCATATTGCATTTTAGAAAAAAAGACAAAGTATTGGGTGAAAATATAACTAACGCTGATCCTGCCTATGATAAAATT
>Ga0136617_10005922_pt1 | contig 10936 bp, 8 predicted proteins | sample AntDrymUQ3222106_2_FD_129672 | JGI IMG/M metagenome (GOLD analysis project Ga0136617, IMG submission 129672) | Polar desert sand microbial communities from Dry Valleys, Antarctica - metaG UQ322 (21.06) | ecosystem: Environmental > Terrestrial > Soil > Desert | place: Antarctica: Dry Valley...
AGGAGGCGCTGATCGACGTGCTGCCGCTGAAGCGGACCGGCCAGATTCACACCGGCAATGCGCTGCGCCTGGACTGGCTGAGCATCTGCCCGCCAACGGGAACTGGCGTGAAACATCACGCCGACGACCTGTTTCACACACCGCTCGATCAGGCGCAAATAGACTTCGAGAATGAAGGTGGTGAGACCTACATCTGCGGTAACCCGCCCTATCTTGGGAGTAAGTGGCAAACCGACCAACACAAAACCGACCTCGAATCTATCTTTGCAAGAAGAACCAATAATTGGAAATCCCTCGACTACGTCGCGGGGTGGTTCATGAAGGCTGCGGACTACGGAACACAGACAAACACTGTCGCTGCTTTTGTGGCTACCAACTCGATTTGTCAGGGGCAGCAGGTACCGTTTCTTTGGCCGCTAATCTTCCAAACAGGCCACGAGATCGCGTTCGCACACACATCATTTAGGTGGGCAAACCTAGCGAGCCACAACGCCGGCGTAACCGTCGTGATCGTTGGGATATCAAATCATGCCGAGAAGAGTCGCTCGCTAGTCTCTGTGGCAGACGATGGCGCCCTGATTTCAAAGAGCGCCGAGAATATCAACGCATACTTGATTGCAGGCCCAAATGTCATTGTGCACCCGCGATCAAGCAATCTCGCAAATCTGCCGAAAATGGCTCGCGGAAACTCGCCAACCGATGGTGGTCATTTAATCCTTGAGCAAGAAGGCGTGGTGGAGCTTCGCCTTTCTGATAGTGAGCGAGCCGAATTCATTCGGCCCTTTGTTGGATCAAAGGAGCTGATTTCGGGAAGCCGACGTTTCTGCATTTGGATCGATGACAGCGCAGTTGATAGCGCGCTGAAAATCCCTTCCATGAAGGAAAGAGTCGAGCGGGTACGCCGCTTTCGCTCAGAAAGCCAGAAGGCGGCCACAGTCAGAGCTGCTAGCTGGCCGCACCGCTTTGATGAAAGAAAACCGATATCGCATCGCCCGATAATTTGCGTGCCTGTTATCAGCTCAGAAAATCGTCCCTATCTCCCCGCTGCACTATCTCCCGGCGAGACGGTCGTATCAAATAAGGCGTTTACAATATCGGGAGGCGAGCTATGGCCTCTTGCGATTATATGTTCCCGTTTGAACCTCGCGTGGGTGGCGGCAGTTTGCGCTCGCATGCGGACTGACTATTCCTACACAAACACACTGGGCTGGAACACCTTTCCCGTCCCGCCCCTCACCGAAAAGAACAAGGCCGATCTCAACGCTTGCGCCGAAGACATTCTACTGGCCCGCGAGGCGCATTTCCCGGCGACGATCGCCGATCTCTATGACCCGGACACCATGCCGGAGAACCTGCACCGCGCCCATGAGCACAATGACGAGACGCTGGAGCGCATCTATATCGGGCGGCGCTTCAAGAACGATACGGAGCGGCTGGAAAAGCTCTTCGACCTCTACACCAAAATGACCGCCGGCAAGGGCGGCAAAGCAAGGAAGGCGGATCTTGCCAAATGACCAACTTTAACAACATGACAGTTGTGGCCGCTTGCACGATCTTGGGTAGCTTTCATTCCCATGATGATTTAAAATTGCTCGAAGCAGAATGGGGTATCTCGGGCTGCTGCACCAACAGTTCCAAATCAGCAAGAGCCGCCGATTTAGCCAACCTTGCTCTAAGCCATGAAAAAGAAGTTTTCATGGAGAGTGGGCGAGTTCCGCTGTCGCGGGCGATAATTGAACGGGCTATTCACGCACCTGAAAAAATCAAGGTAGACAGCAATTGGAAAAAACTAATTGCCGGGCTCCGATTTGATGGCTTTGAGATCATTGAACGCCGAATTGCCAAACCGCCGAATCAGCCGTGGGAAAATGAGACGATCACGACTCAGCCGGTCTTGCGGAAAATATATCCTGAAGACGTGCCTTCACTTGATTTTCGCGAAGCTGAAAGCGAAGTAGAAGACCTTCTGAAGAAGTACAGTTTCAGCAAGAGCGAAGGACATCTCAATCAGGCAATCGATAACTTTTCGCGTGGCCATTGGGCGTCAGCCAATGCGCAGTTTAGAACTTTCTTTGAGAGCTATTTAACTGAGATTGCCGCTTGGCTGGGAAACACCGGCGAAAACAGTGCGGTGGACGTGCGCAACTTTCTAGGCAAGTTGAATCCACCCTTTTTACTGAGCGACTACAACGAATGGAACGAGAATGGGCAGAAGCCTCAATTCTTTCAAGGCCTGATGTCCAGAATGCATCCGCAGGGGAGCCATCCCGGACTATCTGAGGAAGACGACTGCACCTTTCGTCTGCACATTACACTTATTACCGCTCGTTTGATCTTGAGACGACTTGATTCGAGGATGTCTTGATAAAATGACAAAATCCGTCCCTTCCGTTTCCGTTACCTATGCCCGCACCGGTGCTTCCACAAAGGCCAATGAGTTTGGCATGCGGGTGATGCAGGAGCGTGCCTACGAACGGCGCGGCGAGCAATATCTATTGATCAAGTCGCCGCCCGCCTCCGGCAAATCCCGCGCACTGATGTTTATCGCGTTGGACAAGCTCAACAATCAGGGCATTTCCCAAGCGATCATCGTGGTGCCGGAGCGCGCCATCGGCGCAAGCTTTGCCGACGAGCCCCTGTCGCAATCCGGCTTCCAGTGGGATTGGGGGGTAAAGCCGCAATGGAACCTCTGCAATGCGCCGGGCATCGACGAGCCGCGAGTGGCAAAATCCAAGGTGAAGGCGGTCGGTGAATTTCTCGTAAGCGCTGACCGTGTTCTTGTCTGCACCCATGCCACCTTCCGCTTCGCCGTTGACGAATTAGGCGTTGAAGCCTTCGACAACCGCCTGATCGCCGTCGATGAGTTCCATCATGTCAGCGCCAATCCCGACAACCGGCTGGGAACGCATCTTGGAGCCTTCATCGCGCGCGACAAGGCGCATATCGTGGCGATGACCGGCTCCTATTTCCGTGGCGATGCCGTGGCCGTTCTGGCTCCTGAAGACGAGGCCAAGTTCGAGACCGTCACCTATACCTATTACGAACAGCTCAACGGCTATGACTATCTGAAGGCGCTGGATATCGGCTATTATTTTTATTCCGGCGGCTACGTTGACGATATTCTGAAAGTGCTGGACCCGGCGCAGAAAACCATCCTCCATATTCCCAACGTCAATTCGCGCGAAAGCACGAAGGAAAAGCTGAAAGAAGTTGAGCTGATCATGGAGGCGCTGGGCGCCTGGCAGGGCATTGACCCCGTCACCGGCTTCGACCTAGTGCGGCTTGCCGATGGCAGGGTTCTGAAGATCGCCGATCTGGTGGACGACGATCCGGCAAAGCGCGAAAGGGTGGCGGGAGCGCTCAAAAATCAAGCTGAGAAAAACAATCGCGATTTTGTCGATATCATTATCGCGCTGGGCATGGCCAAGGAAGGTTTCGACTGGATTTGGTGCGAACACGCCTTGACCATTGGATACCGCTCAAGCCTGACGGAGATCATTCAGATTATCGGACGGGCGACGCGCGACGCCAAAGGCAAGGAACGGGCGCGCTTTTCCAATTTCATCGCCGAGCCCGACGCCTCCGAAGAAGCCGTGGCCGACGCCGTCAACGATACGCTCAAGGCCATCGCGGCGAGTCTGCTCATGGAACAGGTGCTCGCGCCCCGTTTCAATTTCTCACCCAAGAGTGCCGGGGCGGTGGAAGGCTATGACTATGGCGAGGGTGGATATAAATCCGATGGCAATAATGTCGGTTTCAATGAGCGGACCGGGCAGTTGCAAATCGAAATCAACGGGCTGGTGACGCCGGAAAGCCCGGACGCGGCGCGCATCTGCACGGAAGACCTGAATGAGGTGATCACCGCCTTTGTGCAGGACAAGACGGCCATTGAGCGCGGCCTTTTCGATAGCGAAATGGTGCCGGAGGAACTCACCCAGGTTCGCATGGGAAAGATCGTGCGCGACAAATATCCCGAGTTAAGCGAGACGGATCAGGAAGCCATCCGGCAGCGCGCCGTCGCCGCGCTCATCCTCACGCAAAAGGCAAAGCAGGCGCTGAACCCCGGTGATGGCATTGAAACGCGGGGCAATACGGCGCTGATCGATGGTGTACGAAAATTCGCCATGGACGTGCGCGACCTGGAGATCGACCTGATCGACCATATCAATCCCTTCGGCGAGGCTTACGCCATCCTCGCCAAGGCGATGAGCGAGGAAAGCCTGAGGCAGGTCGCTGCGGTGATCGCGGCAAAGCGCATCAACCTCACACTTGAAGAGGCGCGCGACCTTGCGCGGCGCGCCCTCAAATTCAAGCAGGAGCGGGGGCGGCTGCCGTCTATTACCTCGCCCGATCCTTGGGAAAAGCGGCTAGCCGAAGGGGTTGCCTTTCTGGCCAAGAAACAGACCGAGGCGCAACGTGGCTGACCTTTCCGACGAAGAACTTCTCGACGCCCTTGGGGTGAATATCGAGGCTGAACGGAAATCTTCGTGCACCCCGCGCGAGGAACGCATCATTGCCGGATTTGAAGAAATCCAGAAATTTTCCGACGAACACGGGCGGCCTCCCTTGCATGGCGAGAACCGCGATATTTTCGAACGGCTCTATGCCGTGAGGCTGGACCGGTTGCGCGCTCTGCCAGACTGCCGGGAATTATTGGCTGGCATGGACCGGCAGGGCCTTCTTGCCGCCGCCGCTGTAACCCAAGGCGATGTTGCGGAAGAAGGTGACGACGACGCCTTGCTGGCCGAGCTTGGCGTTGCGAGTTCCGCACCTGACGGCATCACGGCACTCAAGCATGTCAAGTCCAGGGCGGAAGTGCGCGCCGCCGAGGAGATCGGGAGCCGGACCGCCTGCAAGGATTTCGACAAGTTCAAGCCGCTGTTTATCCAGGTTCAGAAGGAACTCGACGCCGATATCCGGCGGACGCGGCCTTTCGAGAAGATGGACGAGATCAAACTCGGCGAGTTCTTTATCGTCGGCGGCCAGAAAGCCTATGTCGCCGAGGTCGGCGAAGAGTTTGTAACGGAATACGACCGCCGCGACAGCCGCCTGCGCGTAATCTATGACAATGGCACCGAAAGCGACGTGCTTCTCCGTTCCCTGCAACGGGCTTTGCACCGGGACAGCGCCGGACGCCGGATCACCAATCCGTCCGCCGGGCCGCTGTTCGCAGGCGAAGCCAATGAACAAGATAGGGAAAGCGGAACGATCTACGTGTTGCGCAGCCGGTCCGATCATCCCGCAATCGCCGCCAACCGCGACCTTATCCACAAGATCGGGGTGACTGGCGGTGAATTGGAAGCGCGCTTGGCCATTGCCAAGCTGGACCCGACCTATCTCTTGGCGGAAGTCGATATCATCGCCACCTATGAACTGTTCAACATCAACCGGTCAAAGCTGGAGAAGCTGATCCACCGGTTCTTCTCACCGGCGCGCCTTGATCTCCAAATCGAAGATCGTTTCGGCAATCCAGTAAGGCCAAGAGAGTGGTATCTTGTGCCGCTGCAAGCGATTGACGAGGCCGTGGCCAAGATCAGGGACGGGTCGATTACCGGTTTTGAATATGACCCGGCAACAGCCTCAGTGGTGGAGCGGTCAAACGCGAGTAATCCGTAGTGCAGCCATAGCAATGCATTCGAGCCGCGCGAGTTCCTAAGGGATTGCAACCTCCAAAAACTGATTCAGTCGGTCGGCTATCGATTTTCGGCGTTCAGAGAGGAATGACTTGTAGGATGTCACGTCTAAGTTTGCTGGGTCGGTCGGAATGCACTGTGCCGCCAATTGTGCTGCATTTCCTGTCATCAACGGCACTAAATAATCTTTTGGTGGTTTGTCGCTAATTTTGCGGTTTGTACGACCCCCGATAAAAGCCAAATTGGCAATGTCATCGGCTTCTCGTGCTGTGAAGGAGCCTTTCAGCGTGCCCTTTGGAAAGATGTGGTGGAACTGGAGTCGGTGCGTGACCCCTTTATGATCAAGAGATATCGCCAGATTTGAAATCCAGTCTCTGGCCCCGTTGGCCCGGAACGCGAGGAACATAGTTTTGAACAGGGCGCTGCGCTGATTGCGACCCTCCAACTCTTCTGGAGCAATATCCAATCTGCCAACTTGCAGGCGAAGGCGATCCAGTAGCTCACTCGCTCCCTTACCCTCGCGGATCGTGGTGAGGTCTTGATCTAAGAGTGTTTCGGTTGAACCTCGCGAATAGCGTCCTTTGGCGTTGGCTAGCAAAACCCATTGTCGAAGCCGCTGTTCCTCGTCGCTTGTTATTTTGAAGTCACGCTTATGAGCGTAGTAGCTCATGGTGATTAAGAGGAAGGGTGAAGACAAAAGTGCGGGGCTTTCGATGCCGACATTGCTGCGCAAGAAGTTAAGGGCATACTCCATACCGGGTACGCAGTCCGACCACGCCTGCTTGAGCTTTTCCGAGCTCTGGCTGGATACGGTAAGAAATCGGGATTGCCCGGTTCCGACTGCGATGAGGTTCTTCAAGTGAAGACCGAGGTCGAGATCGAAGCCGATCTTTGCGCATTTCGCTTGAAAGTCTTGAAATTTCTCCAGCGCCCCGCGCCATTTGGCGGTAATCTGCGCCAGCGCAAGGTCAGAACTTCTGAGTTTTGCGCCAAGCGAGTTCACCCGCACGAAATCTCGGTGACTTCGTCGTAAGAAAGTGTCCGCTCTAAAATGTCCATACGGTAGACGTATTTCCGAATGCCACGAAGTCTCGCCAATCGCTGGCTATACTCCTCATATCGAGGGTCACTGAGGTCCTTGATGCCCGCACGTTGAAGAAACGGAGCATCCTTGTCTGTTTTGAATACTTCCGTGACTCGCACCCAATGCGGCAACTGCTCAAGCTTCTTTGTAGTGACAACAAACGTCATCCGCTCGAACCGCTTCTGCAGTTCATCTTCCGATGCGTCGGCCTCGTCTTCGTCGCGGTCGTCCGCATCCTCGTCGTCGTCGTCGGCATCACCCTCCTCAACCTCGGTGACTAGGGCCAATTTGTCCGGATGCTCCAAGTTGAAAAGCAATTCGACGGCCCTCCTCCGCCCGCGCACGGTCACTGGTTCACCCCTTATGGCAGCGGATAGAGAGGTAAGACGCTGCTGACCATCCAGCAGGAGCCGTGTGCTCTGGTAGGGATTCGACTGCTGGGAGACTGCGAAGTCTTGAAGGGGAACAGCGTCTTCGGTATCCCACAAGAGGATTGCGCCCGATGGATAGCCGCGATAGAGCGAGTCAAGAAGGTCGCGAACCCGCGTAGAGCGCCAAACATAGCGGCGCTGCATTTCCGGGAGCCGTAACTCTCCCCGTTCGATCATTCCGACTAGCTCTTCGACGGTTGCTTCAGCCTTTGCCATGCCACTATGCTTTCAATTAGCCCTTTGAACTCTTATGGCTTCTTCCAAGGTTGTTGTCCGAGTTTGGGTCAAAATCTCGGCGAGATATGCTTTTGTCAATGGCGTTTCTATGCCATATGCCAGCACACTCGCTAGGTAACTGAGGCCATCTCCGCGCTTGTTCGAGCGAAGCCTTTTTTGACAGCACTAATACCTCAGCGATTACTGGGCACCCGAGTGGATGTGGCACCAAAGTAGCCGAACCACCGCGCGTCCTCGACAAACGATAGGGCTGATTTCGATACCAGGATCAGCTATCAGCGAGCCATAGGCGAGAATCCCAACACTTGGCCACTGGAGTCTCATTGGGCATTACGAGGTGATTACTATGTGCTTATTTTTAATAGAACTAACTAGGCGAACATCTACTAACTATTTGAATTAACTGGCGCACCCGACAGGATTCGAACCTGTGACCTCTGCCTTCGGAGGGCGGTGGTTGACGCTTTCCGGGCACTTCCATGGATTGCTGAGAGCCACCGCAATGCTTGCAAATCGAGGGAAAAGTGCCATATCGTGTTTCTGACGGTTCCCGCGAGTTCCTGGCGGCGTGTTACCCTGGTGTTACCCCGGCGGGATTGGCGAGCAGAAGGAGCCCCCAGGAAATGGCAGCGGGACGCATCACGAAGCGCACGGTCGACGCACTCAAAGTCATCGGCAAGGACTATGTGCATTGGGACGGCGAATTGACTGGCTTCGGGGTCCGCGTGCGCCCCAGCGGATCAAAGGCTTTCGTTGCGGTCTATCGGACAGGTGGCAGGAATACGCCCTTGCGCCGCGTGACCATCGGCGCCGTTGGCAAGATCGAAGCCGATAAAGCGCGGGAGGAAGCCAAGCAGATTATCGGGCAGGCCGAACTTGGGAAGGATCGCGCGGCGGAGAAGGCGAGGGCACGAGCCGAAAAGACTTTCGGCATGGTCTGCGATCTCTATCTCGCCGAAGGCTGCGAAACCAAGAAGGTGACCACGCTGGCGACTGACAGGGGCCGGATCGAACGTCATATCAAGCCGCTGTTGGGCAAGAAGCGAATCGGCGAGATTACGCGCACCGACGTTGAGAGATTCATGCGCGACGTTGCCAGCGGAAAGACCGCCGCCGATGAAAAGACCAAGGCGCGCGGGCGGGCCATCGTGGAGGGCGGCAAGGGCACGGCAACGCGCACCGTCGGGCTGCTGGGCGGCATCATGTCGTTTGCGGTCGCGCGCCAGCTTCGCACCGACAACCCGGTGCGCGGCGTCAAACGCTACGCCGACAAGAAGGGCGAAACCTTCCTGTCGGCCGCCGAACTGGCCAAGATCGGTACGGCGCTGGCGCGGTTGGAAGGCGAAGGTGCCAACCCGTCGGCCATTGCCATCATCCGCCTGCTGGCCTTCACCGGCGCCCGCAAGAGCGAGATTGCCGGATTGCGCTGGTCGGAAGTCGACATTGAACGCGGCTATCTGCGGCTGGGCGATTCCAAAACCGGTGCCAAGGCCATCCCTATTGGCACACCGGCCTGTGAAGTGCTGTCAAGTGTCGCAGCCATCGAAGGCAGCCACTATGTGTTTCCCGCATCGAGCGGCAAGGGCCGCTTCCAAGGCGTCGAGCACATCTGGCAAAAGGTTCGCACTGCCGCTGGGTTTCCGACTCTGCGCTTGCACGATCTTCGCCATAGCTTCGCATCGGTCGGTTTGGCGCGCGGCGACGCGCTGGCGGTCATTGGCGCGATCCTTGGCCATGCCGACGTGAAGACGACGAGCCGGTACGCCCATTTGGCTGACGATCCTGTCAAGAAAGCAGCCGATGCAATCTCCAAGTCGGTGCAAGCTGCCTTTGCCAGTAAACCCGGCGCCAAAGTCATCGCGTTGGCTTCCGGGAAGCGCCGTGGATAGCCAAAGGTTACGACCTGAAGCCCAAGCATCTCGCCTTCTGGAAGGGTTCTGGGACGAACACGCCGGTCCGAACATGAAGATCGAGTTCCAGGGCGGCGAACCGACTCTACGAGCAGATCTGGTGCGCGAGATCATGGAGCGGGCGACGCGCCGCTTCGATCAGTTCGAGTTTGCGATCTGCACGAACCTGATGAACCTGACACCGGAGCCAAAGACTTCATCTCCGATTCAAGTAAAAATTACCGCTTATAACGACTGTTCTTGCTCACTACTCATGAGCCTTCCCCACATGATCGGCCATCATCGCGCCTCTTGAACCGAGAGGCTTCGGTCTGCCCTCCGTGGTATCGCGGGCGGTCTGGTGTTCCATTTCCGCATTCAGCTGACCCCCGAGCAAGACGATGACAGCGGAGATCCACAACCAGACCATGAAGCCGATGCCGGCGCCCAGAGAGCCATAGGCTCTGTTGTAGCTGTCGAAAGTTGCAACATAATACGAAAACAGCATGGAGGCCGCGAGCCAAAGCAACGCTGCAACGATGCTCCCCCAGCTCACCCAGCGCCACCGGGCATCTCTTCGGCTCGGGCCGTACCGGTAAATGAAGGCAAAGCTCACGCCAACTGTAACAAGAAGGATCGGCCACCGCAGAATCGCAACAAGCCGCTCCGTGACCGTCGCCAGCCCGAATAACTCAAGCACCAGAGGCACTGCAAGCATGCCGATAATCGCCATGATCACGAAAACGATTCCCGCCAATGTGAAGAGAAAAGTGATCGCGTAAAATCGCAGGAAGCTGCGCTTCTCGCGCTCGTTGTAAACCACATTCAAGGCGTCGAAGAGTGCGGCTATTCCGGAATTAGCGCTTCCCAAAGCAATAAGTAGCGACACAACAAAAGCCGTCCCCAGAGTTTCGGTTCCCTGCTTGGCCACCAACGTGATCTGAGCACCGACGGCTTCGAGGATTCCGAAAGGCAATATCCCCGCAAGGAGGGTCAGGTGGCCGCCGACAGTGCTCGAGTCCGCAAAGAGACCGTAAAGCGACACAATAGCTGCAATGCCAGGGAAAACAGCGAGAAGTGTGAAAAACGCCACCCCACCGGAGGTAGAAAAAATTCGGTTCTCCGGGATCGCCCAAAACACCCGCCAAAGGATATCGGACCACCCGCGAGGTGGGATCTCCTCCGGAGTGTTCGCTTCACGACCACGCCCCGTCTCACGCGCGCGGGCGACGTCCTTTGAATTGAGAGTATTGAGTTCGCCAACGTGTGCGCGCCAATCCTCGCTGATCCCTGCGGGAGTCGTGACGGCGCCTGGTTTTTTTGACACGCGATTACCCCTCAGTACCTTGGGTTCCCCCCTAGGGATCTCTCAGTAAGGCCCGCATCTGAAATTCATTGTTTGGGCTTGGGAGCGGCCGAGAAGAGCGCGTCATTTCGTGTGCGCCATGCTTCATCTGAGAGCCACTCATACTCCCGGTCGGGCATCAGGGGGATACTTTTCACCTGCGCCTCAGTGATGGGCAGATAGAAGGTCTCACGCTCCTGGGAAACCTGGAGAAACCGGATAGGAACCACTATACTGTCTTTTCCGGGTACAAAAAATCCCCCCGAAGCCACAATCGCATAGTCTCGGCGGTCCTTCGTCCCAAAAACAATATTTCG
>Ga0136617_10005923_pt1 | contig 10931 bp, 13 predicted proteins | sample AntDrymUQ3222106_2_FD_129672 | JGI IMG/M metagenome (GOLD analysis project Ga0136617, IMG submission 129672) | Polar desert sand microbial communities from Dry Valleys, Antarctica - metaG UQ322 (21.06) | ecosystem: Environmental > Terrestrial > Soil > Desert | place: Antarctica: Dry Valley...
CGGCATCACCGAGAAGCTTACGCCGCGACAGATCATCCTGATCCACGGTTCGAGGCGGCGCATCAGCGACCTGGCATACCGCCTCTCCCCGAACCACAAGATACACACCCCCACCGTCGGCCAAACCGTGCGGACGGTTCTGTAGGACTTAAAGAAGGCGAAACAGCCTCCTTCGCTCGGGTAGTTCGCGGAAGCCGAGTCGTCACCGGGTTTCCCTGCGTCCCGCTTTGTCCTTGAGCCACTCTTCGTACTTCTGCCCGTTCGGCATGGTGGTGCCTTCGAGTAACCCAGCTTGTCGCTCTAACTCTTCGTTGATAATACCCTTGATGCCCTGTAGATTTGCCCCACGCAGATCTGCTCCGCTCAGGTCTGCCGCCAACAGGTTCGCCTCGCGCAGATGTGCCCTGCGCAGATGTGCCCTGCGCAGGTCTGCCCCGACCAATGTGGCAAATTCCAGGGTGGTCTCCTCGCCACGCAGATCGATACCGCTCAGAGCAACCTCACTCAAGTCCGCCCCACGCAGTTCGGCCCCGCGCAGGTCTGCCTTGGTCAGATCAACAACGGCACTGCCCTTGCTGATCAGACCCGACTCGTACAAGAACCGCAGAACGCGCCTCTTGCGGCGGCCGCCGTCCAACGTCTCCAGCACAGTTAACGTCCAGGCCCGCGCCAGCGTTCGTATCTCGTCATCTTCTTTTGACAGCCTCAATGGGCGCTCCTTCTCGAGCAACAGTTGGCCCATCTGACCGAGGTATGCCTGCAACGCCTCGTCTTGTGCACGCTGATTCTCGATCTCTAGCCCGCGCTCTTGCTGCTGCTGATTGTCCTCTCGCTGGCGCTCCTGTTGCTGGCGGTTGAACCAGAGGCCCCCCGCTGCAATCGCCGCCGGTACGACTAGGAGCTTGATCCAATCCCAGAGGGTAATGCCGTAGGAGTAACCAATAGCGACCAAGAGGCTCAGAACGATTGCGATCCTAATGATCCACAGGATTTGCTGTGAGTTCGGTCGCCAGTCCGGCACCAACCATCTTACGAGTTCGAGCGCTCTCTCCTGGGGGTTCTTTTCTTGGTCCACTGCCATTCCTATCAATAAAGAGTTCCGTGATTAACGTGGAAATTTGGTTTCCATCGGGAAGACTCTACCCGACAAGTGGTCCGGCAGCGAGCACGGTTCGCCGGACCACCTGCGTCCCGCGCCGCCGGTAAACGCGGCGAGGTCTATGAGCCGACCGAGTATCCGCAGGCAGAAGCCGTTCAGCACGTCGTCGGGGTCGTCTACCTTGCCGCGGGCCTTCGCCACGAAGAGGCCCTTCGTCTTCCAAACGCCATCACGGTAGACGGCGAAAGTCTGGCAAACATCTTCCCCAGCCGCTTCAGTCCAGCCGAGGATGCGTCCAGAGTAGCCGGACGGGTCGAGGCTGTAGCGGCTGAGTTCCTCGTGCATGAGATCCTCGTCGGTCTCCGCCGCAGCACCCCCGACGAGCCCAAACGATACCCGAGCTTCGGCGCCGGGAGCGGCGATTGCCCGTAGCGTGAACGCCCTGGCGCTGCCTTCGTTCTCTACCTCGAAACCGGCCTGGCGGGCGAGCACGGCGGTGTGTTCAAGGCTGGCGAAGAGCCGCTCGGAGAACCGGCGGGCCGCTGCTTCGGTCTCGTGGATGAGCCTCAGGGATCGGTCAGCGTCTTCCCGGTAGCGTTGGAGGCGGGTGAGCGCGCTCTCTTCGAAGCCCACGGCCTCAGTCTTTCGCCCAGCGGGAGAGCACGCGGTCTGCGAGGCCGGGGAGCAGGGTGACGCCGGCGATGAAGAGCCGGTCGGAGAGGGTGACGTACATGTCCCGGCCGCCTTTTTCGGCGGCGCGGGCTATCTTTCCGGCTACCAGATCCGGGGTCACGCCCTTCGGGCGCCAGCCGCGCTTTTCATCCTTCGTGCGCCGGGAGTTGTCCCGGAAGGCGGTGCGGGTGGTGCCGGGATAGACGCTGGTGACGGTGATGCGCTTTTCGGCCACCTCGACTCTCAAGGAATCCGAGAGGGCGTTCAGGGCAGACTTGGTCGCGCAGTACGCCCCGACTTTGGGGATGGCGCGCTTGCCGACCACGGAGGAGACGTTGATGATGCGCCCGCCAGGCCGCATGTGGGGCAGCGCGGCCTGGATGCAGTTGAGGGCTCCGATCACGTTGACCTCGAAGACGTATCTCAAGTCCTCAGCCCTGACCTCGGACACCCGTCCAGAGAGCCCGAGCCCGGCGTTGTTCACCAGCACGTCCACGGCCCCGAACGCGGCGGCTGTCTCTTCGATCATCGCCTCGACGGAAGCCACGTCGGAGACGTCGGTCTCCACCACAAGCACCCGTCCTCCGGCGGCGGAGAGTTTCTGCTCCAATGTTCCCAGCCGGTCCACGGAGCGCGCGGCGAGCACGACCGAAGCGCCCCTCCCGGAGAGCGCACGGGCCGTCGCCTCCCCGATTCCGCTGGAGGCGCCTGTCACCACCGCCACCTTGCCTTTCAGGTTATGTGCCGTGGCATCCACGGAGCATATCTTATCCACATATCCAGCCAGCGTTCTCCAATGGCTAAAGGTTATGCTCATCCGAGACGATAATCTTCCGACGGACGGTACCCAAACAATAATTGTCCCTCCCTTTGTGAGGATACAACTAATCGGGGACCACGGTTCGTCGAGTGGTCGGGGCTTCCGGAGCCCCGGCCTTTTGAGATCCTCCTCCGATATACTACTGACGTGCCGGGTTCGAGCAAGGTTCTGGTCGGGGTCACGGGGGGCATTGCGGCGTACAAGGCGCCCGGCGTGATCCGCCGCCTCCGTGAGGCCGGCCACGAGATCGAGACGATAGCCACCGAAGCCGCCCTGCGCTTCATCCCCGAGGAGACCCTGGCGATAGCAACCGGAAAGCCCATCCACAATGAGAAGACGTGGTGGGAGCGGTCGGGGAGGATCGAACACGTCAGCCTCGCCCGATGGGCGGCCCTCGTCCTCATCGCCCCCGCAACGGCCGACGCGATGGCCCGCGTATCCATCGGCCTCGGCGACGATTTGCTGTCAGCTACGATCCTGGCTGGCGCGAAGGAAGTCCTCTGGGCGCCAGCCATGAACCCGGAGATGTGGCGCAGCCCCGCTACCGTACGCAACGTCGAGACACTCAAGAGCTGGGGACATGCCTTCGTCGGCCCGGCGGAGGGACTCATGGCGTCCGAGGATGAGGAGCCGGGGGTAGGACGGCTCGCGGATGAAGCGGAGATATCTGCTGCCGTGGAGAATCTACTCTCTGGCGAACCGCAGAACGCATGACGGAGGATAGGGAGCTGCTGCAGGTTATTTTTGATCTGGTTAGGATAACGACGTCGGGAGGCCGCATCATCAAAGGCTATACGAGCGTCCTTTACGTAGCCCGCGCAGATAATCCTTGAGCGCCTGCTCGGTGCTCGGGAAGGCCATCTCATCCCAGGGAAGCACGTCGCACGCGAAGCTCGCGACGGCCATCGTCTCGTCCAGGGGAGCCAACTCACCGCCGACGGCGCGGGCGGCGAAGACCGCTATCGCGGGGATCTGACCCTCGTAAGTGTAGAGTCCGACGATGCCGGTTACCTCGATCTCCACCCCGGTCTCCTCCAGCGTCTCGCGCTCGGCGGCGGCCTCGGTCCTCTCCCCCCGCTCCACGAAGCCGCCGGGGAAGGTCCATTTTCCGTAGCCGGGTTCTATGGATCTCTGTATCAAGACGATCCCATCATCGCGCTCGAAGATGGCCCCGGCCACCAGCTTCGGTCCCATGTAGAAGACGAACCCGCAGTTCCCGCACACGAGCCGCTCCGGCTCCCCCTCCTTGAGGACACGCCTCTCGAAGCGTCCGGCGCAGCGGGGACAGAACCTGTACTCGGGGGCGTTCAAAACCCCATGCTCAGGAACGCTCCGCCGCCAATCGGTGCTCCGGCAGCGCGCAGAAGGCACCCTCGGAGAAGCCGGCCGACCGCACCCCGAAGACACGATTGAAGCGGGCCCGGTAGTTCTCCCAAGCTATGGCCGCCGCCAGCTCGACGAGTTGCGCCTCGCTGAATCGCCGGTTCAGCCTTTCGAGGAGGTCGGGCGGCACTTCCACCGGGACACGGGCCATCTCCACAGCGAGGTCCATGACCATCCGCTCCTCATCCGAGAAGGCCGGGCTCTCGCGGTATCGTGACAGGTCGCGGATCTGCTCCTCGGTCACGCCCATCTCCCTGCCCACGGCAGAGCCGATGTCCAGTCAGAAGGGACATCCGATGAGCGCGCTCGACTTGAGCGAAGCCAGCACCTTGAGACGGCTGTCAACCTGGCCGCTTATCATCAGCGCGGTCTCGTAGGTCCCGACGGCGCCAAGCAAGGCGGGCCGCTTGAGCAGCAACCGCAGCAGGTCGGCAGGGGTCTCGCGATAGCGTGGCAGTATACGGGCGAAGGTCCTGCCGTAGGCGAGTACCTTGTCAAAGATCATGCCCGCTCTCCTTTCGTCGGTTCGCGTCCGCCGGATATCCGCACCGTGCTAGAATATTTGCTCATGCGGACGTAGCTCAGTTGGTAGAGCGCCAGCTTCCCAAGCTGGAGGTCGCGGGTTCGAAGCCCGTCGTCCGCTCAGTTTCAGGTTGCTGGCTACAGGCATCAGGTTTGAGGTCTTGTGGCGTTTCACGGTTTGGGCCACGCGGCTTCCAACAGGATACCGTTGTTGTCGAAGAAGAGTGTGTTGCGGATCGGGCCGGCGCTTCCTATCTCGGTCGTCTCTACACCTCTGTCTCTCAGGCGTTCGCGCAAAGATATTCCGGCGGCCTCGTCGGGCAGGGCGAACGCGATGTGCTGGACGCCGACCGTTCCCATCAAAGCATCACGGTCGAGCTTGCCCGCAGCGGAATGAGGACTGGCGTCGGGCGACTCGAAGAAGTGCAGGCCCCAACTCTCGCTCTCACCGGGCCGAATAAAGCAGTGTCGGCTGACGGTCCCCTGGGCGGTTCTCTCGATCATGTCCCCCGCGCTCATACCGAGGACATCCTCGTAGAACCGGACGGTCTCTCCCAGATCCCGCGTCACCACCGCGACGTGATGAAAGTCCCGCCAACCGACCTCGTTCGCCCCGTTCTCCGACATCTCCACTCCTCTCCGATCCAACGCTGCCAGCAGTGTAGCGTTAGTCCACGACAAATCTCCGACGCAAACAAAGAGGCCGCCCCGAAATCGAGACAGCCTCTCGCCGAAATTCCCTGATGCCTGAAATCTGCTGCCTGAGACCTATCCGCCCCGGATCTTGCGCATCAGCCACTTCGCCGGATCGTAGTATTCGTCGGCGACGCGCTCCTTCAGGGGGATGATGGAGTTGTCGGTGATCTTGATGTCCACCGGACACACCTCGGTGCAGCACTTGGTGATGTTGCAGAACCCGAGCCCGTTGTCCTCCTTGAGATCCTTCAGGCGATCCGCCTCGTCCATCGGGTGCATCTCCAGCCACTGGTTGCGGACAAAGAAGCGGGGACCGGCGAACTCGGGATGCTTGTGGTGTGTCCTCAGCACGTGGCACACGTCCTGGCACATGAAGCACTCGATACACTTCTTCGGCTCGTAGAGGCGCTCCACGTCCTCTTCATACATCGTGAACGGCGCCTGCTCGCTGCTCTGGAACGGCTTGATGGCCTTCGACACCTCGTAGTTCCAGGAGACGTCCGAGACAAGGTCCTTTATCACAGGGAAGGCGCGCATTGGGTGGACGTGGATCTCCTCCCCATCATACTCCTCGACCCGCGTCTTGCACAGGAGCTTGGGCCGGCCGTTGATCTCCGCGCTGCAAGATCCACAATGGGCCGCCTTGCAGTTCCACCGAACCGCCAGGTCGCCCGCCTGCTCCGCCTGGATAGCCAGCACCGCGTCCAGCACGACCATCCCCTCGACCAGCGGCACTTCGTACTCGACCTCCTGCCCGCCCTCCGAGTCGCCGCGGAAGATTTTCAACTTCGCCGTCCCGCCACTCTTGCCGAGATCCTCGTTGGGGACCGGCGAGTGAGCCCTGGAGGTGACGTTGCCGGGATTGTTGCCGTTGCCTTCGCTCATGCTTTGGCCTTCTCCTCCTCGAATAGCGAGGACAGATGTTCGGGCATCGGCGGGATCTCCCGCCGCTCGATGCCGGTCTCGCCCTGCCCGTTCTTGGTGACTATGAAATTGATCCTGCCTAGCTCCTCATCCGGGCCGTCGAAGTCGAGCCTCCACTGCGCCCCGCGCCGCTCCTTGCGTTCCAAGGCGGTGCGCAGGATGATCTCGGATATCTGGATCAAATACCGTATGTCCTGCGCCGTGTGCCACCCAGGGTTGAAGAGCCGCGACCCTCCCACCCTCACGTTCGGCAGCCGGTCCTTGAGCGCGAGTATCTTGCCGAGTCCCTCCTTGAGGGAATCCCCGTCGCGCATCAGGTTCGCGTGCTCCATCATGGCTTCCTGGAGTTCTTGCTGCATGAGGTAAGGGCTCTCGCCCTCTCCCCCCTTCTCCAGCGGCTCCAGCACGCGCCCGATCTCCGTCCGCACCGCATCGCCCTCGATGTCCACCGAATGCACGCTCTCCCCGACGAACGCCGCCGCGCCCTCGCCGGCCCGCCGCCCGAAGACGAGCAAGTCCGAGAGCGAGTTGCCCCCGAGGCGGTTCGCCCCGTGCAGCCCACCCGCGACCTCGCCCGCAGCGTAGAGGCCCGGAACGTTGGTCGCGCAGGTCTCCGGGTCCACCTTGATGCCGCCCATCGTGTAGTGGACGGTCGGGAAGACCTCCATCGGCTCGCGCGAGATGTCTATGTCGGCCAGGTTCTTGAACTGCTCGTACATCGTCGGCAGCTTTTTCATGATGCCCTCGTAGCCGAGGTGCGTGATGTCAAGGTAGACGCCGCCGTGCTCGGAGCCGCGGCCCTCCTGTACCTCGGTGTAGTTGGCCCGCGCCACCACGTCGCGGGTGGAGAGCTCCATCTTCTCCTTGTCGTAGTTCTCCATGTACCGCGCGCCCTCGGAGTTGCGAAGCAATCCACCTTCGCCGCGCACGCCCTCTGTAACCAGGAGGCCGCGCACGCCGGGGGGCCAGACCATGCCGGTCGGATGGAACTGCATCATCTCCATGTCCACGAGCTCGGCGCCCGCGTCGTAGCCGAGGACCACGCCGTCTCCGGTCCCCTCCCAGGAGTTGGAGGTGACCTTGAAGATGCGGCCCCAGCCGCCGGTCGCCATGATCACGGCCTTCGCCTTGAAGTGGATGAATTTCCCGGACTCGCGGGTGTATCCCACCGCCCCGACGACCCGGTCTCCTTTCTTCAGGAGCTTCGTCACCGTGGTCTCCATGTAGATCTCCGAGTCGGTGGCGAGGACTTTTTCCTGCATGGTGCGGATGAGCTCCAGGCCCGTGCGGTCTCCGACGTGGCAGAGGCGGCGGTAGGTGTGGCCTCCGAATGGGCGCTGGGAGATCTTGCCTTCAGGCGTGCGGTTGAAGAGAGCGCCCCACTGTTCTAGTTCGTAGACGCGATCCGGAGCTTCTTTGGTGAAGATCTCCGCCATCTGCCAGTTGTTGAGGAACTTGCCGCTCTTGAGCGTGTCCATGAAGTGCTGGCGCCAGGAGTCATCGGGGTCCACGTTGCCCACGGAGGCGGCGATGCCGCCCTCCGCCATCACGGTATGGGCCTTGCCGAGCAGGCTTTTGGTCACGATCCCGACCGAGAGGCCCTTCTCCGTGGCGGCCACGGCGGCCCGCAAGCCCGCGCCGCCTGCGCCGATGATCAGGACGTCGTGTTCGCGTGTCTCGTACTGTTCTCTGTGCCCGTTCGCGTGTCCGTCTCTCTGCATCAGATACCTCCCTGATCAACCACCGAATGGGATTATCGTCAAGTCCGTTATTACGCCTGTCTGCAGCAACCTCAGGTATATGTCGGTCGCCAGCAGCGAGAAGAGGCTGTACCACGCCCATTGGGGATGCTTCGCGTTGAGCTTGCTCACGAAGTTGTAGGTCTTGCGTCGGGCGTTGCCGCCCCGAACGCAGGAGTAACAGTCCTTGTTGCCGCCGACGAGGTGCCTGAATGAATGGCACGAGAACGTGTACGCCGAGAGGAGCACGATGTTGACGAACCACAGCAACGAGCCGACCCCGATCTGGAATCCCTGAGCCGTAAACACGGTTCGGAACGCCTCGTACAACAGGAAGGCCACGACTATGATCGAGGCGTACAGGAAGTAGCGGTGTACGTTGTTGAGAACGAACAGCGCCCGCTCGCCCTTGTAGCTCTCCGTGCTCCGCGCCCAGGGTCTATCAAGCTGCTGCGCCTTGCCCGAGCACGCCGGCGGATCCCAGAAGAAGGCCCGGTAGTACGCCTTGCGATAGTAGTAGCACGTGGCCCGGAATCCGAGCGGTATCCACAAAACCAGCATCGGGGCCGTGACGAAGCCCGGCATCCACCCCGGCAGCGGAACCTCCGGTGAGTAGAACGGCGACACGAACTGCTGGTACTCACCGCCGTAAAGGAGGATCGCGACAAACGAGTAGAGACCGAACGCCGTAAGCACGAACACCACGGACATCGGCTCGACCCACCACGGCAACTTCTTCCATGCAGCGGCTACGCTCGACAAGTTCGATACTCCCTCTATATGCTTGTGCCTGCTAGCAACTCGAAGTTCTTTACTATGTGCGGGCAGTATAGAGCATCGCGCAAGGGGGCAATGTGAATAGATTATGAAGACTTCAGGTATCAGGGAAACTGCAAGACGATGTTCGCTCTGTTAAACAACTAGCAGTTGTTTCTGTAGAATCCCGGCCGTAGACTTCGAGTCGAGGCGGGAGGAGGCGCGTGTCCAGCACGAAGACCGCGATAGAGTGGACTGATGCGACCTGGAACCCGGTAACCGGCTGCTCCAAGGTCTCCGAGGGTTGCCGCAACTGCTACGCGGCGGCGCTCGCACCGCGGTTGGCCGCTATGGGCCAAGACGGGTACACGGACCTGCCTTGGACCAAGAAAAACGCGCCGAAGAACGTGAAGCTCCATAACATCCGCCTTGCCCAACCGCTGCGGTGGGCCAAGCCGAGAAGGATCTTCGTTAACAGCATGTCCGACCTGTTCCACGAGCTTGTGCCCTTCCAGTTTGTAGACAAGGTATTCGCGGTAATGGCGCTCGCACCACGACACACTTTCCAGGTCCTCACGAAGCGTCCCGAGCGGATGGCTGAATACTTCGAGCCGTTCAGCACCCGGGCGCAGAAGATCGAGGCCGCACTCATGGAGATACGATCTAGCCTACCGACCGCAAAGCCCGACGAGGCCCAGCCGCTGAATTGGCCGCTCCCCAATGCGTGGCTCGGCACCAGCGTCGAAGACGAGCGGGTGCGCGGCCGCGTCGACCACCTGCGGCGTGTTCCGGCGACCGTCCGCTTCCTGTCCTGCGAGCCGCTGATCGGTCCGCTGGACCTCGACCTCGACGGCATCCATTGGGTCATCGTCGGCGGGGAGTCGGGCCGCAGGCATAGGACCATTGAGGTGCAGTGGGTCAGGGACATCCGCGACCAAACCGAGGCGGCGGGCGCAGCGTTCTTCTTCAAACAGTGGGGTGGCATCAAGCCGAAGGCCGGAGGCCGCGAATTGGACGGCCGCACCTACGATGAGATGCCCGTCGCCTGGGAACGACACCTGCGCGGCTCAGACAAGCCGAAGCTGGCTGTTTCTTAAGGCTACCCGCTCCTTCCACTTCAACAGGTTCCCAACCTTGTGAGTCTTGCCAGGTTCAGGGAGAACCTCAACTTGCCCTTGCGCCTCTAGGGCCTTCACGGCCTGGCGTATGTCAGTGTGCCAGGTTGCTTCCCAGGTGCGAAGCCAGATCCTACCAGCAAGCCGCGAAGCCTCTAGCGTGCCTGCTGCCGAGAGTTCTTCCAGCACGCGGTCCTGCACCGAGGCATCGTAAAGCGACAAGGCATCCTGCTTCAGTAGCGCGGTTGCCCCCCGAACCGCTTCTTCCATCGCCCGGCGCGCCCTCGGAGAACGAGAGGCGTGAATCAGATGGTAGATGTCTTGGTTCCTGTCTCCGAAGTCTACGTCAATGGGGTAGATGTACACTTCTTCCAGATTGAGCTTTTCCCGTGCTTGGCGCTGGATCTGCCGACCGTAGAACTTCACCAACTCCTGCTGGCGGTTGTTGGAGTTGAGCAACTCTCGCCATTCCTCGGTGTTTAGATGCCTGTCGTGCGATGACGCCTTGGTCTTGTCTCCTAGGTCCTAGGAACCGGTTCCAGAAAGAACTCATGAAGGTCACGATGACCTCGTTGTAGCGACGCTCGAGGAGCTTGACGACCATGTCTATGCCTTGGTAACCCCACGGATCCAAGAAGTACAGTGTTGCCGCCCCTTTGGGGATCTTCCGTAGGATGCCTCCGACGTGGTCCTCGAAGTTGCCAGGGTAGTTGGTCACGCGAACATCCGGGAAGGCGGGCTCGCAGCTGCGAACCTCTCGTTTCAAGGACTCAAAGTTCTGATCGTCCCACTCTACATTGTGGCAGTTGAACAGGACCTCGCCATTGAAATGGCTATAGAGTTCTTGTCCTACCTCCATGGCCCTCAAGGGCGAACCAGGCTCACCACCCTCATACCTACCTCGTCCGGCAAAACTATCGACGTAGTACAACGTCTGCGGTTCATGCGTCCATGGTTTGCGCAAAATGGAGCCCCACCGTGTGAGGTAATTTGACAGAACGGCATGTTTCATTCTCGTCTGCTCTTTGTAGCGCCATCTTTCCGGAGCGCGGTCTTCGGCAGGCATTCGGGTAATCCTCTCCCCTAGTGCATCATCAGGCGACCTCCTGTGGAACGGAGAGATGCTCGTAGTGCGGAGAACCGAAGACCCGGCATACCCTGTCCGCAAGCTCGTAGGCTCCAAGCAACCCGTCTGGCTCGATGAC
>Ga0136617_10005924_pt1 | contig 10930 bp, 11 predicted proteins | sample AntDrymUQ3222106_2_FD_129672 | JGI IMG/M metagenome (GOLD analysis project Ga0136617, IMG submission 129672) | Polar desert sand microbial communities from Dry Valleys, Antarctica - metaG UQ322 (21.06) | ecosystem: Environmental > Terrestrial > Soil > Desert | place: Antarctica: Dry Valley...
CGCGTCCTTACAGCAAATGTCCCATCTTCACCTTCTTCGTCTCGAGGTATTTCGCGTTGTGCGGATTGGAGGGAGAGCGGATTGGCACGACTTCCACGATCTCGAGGCCGTAGCCTTCGAGGCCGATGACCTTTTTCGGATTGTTCGTCAGGAATCGCATTTGGCGCACGCCGAGATCGACGAGGATCTGCGCGCCGGTGCCGTAGTCGCGGGCATCGGCGGGCAGACCGAGGGCGAGATTGGCATCGATCGTGTCAGCCCCCGCGTCCTAGAGTTGGTAGGCCTGAAGCTTGTGCAACAACCCGATCCCCCGGCCCTCGTGTCCGCGCATGTAGAGGACCACACCCCGTCCTTCGGCGGCAACCGCCTGCAGGGCGGCGTCGAGCTGATTGCCGCAATCACAGCGCAATGAGCCGAGGACGTCCCCGGTCAGGCATTCGGAATGCACGCGGACGAGCACTGCCTCACCGTCCCCGATCTCTCCCTTCACCAGCGCGACGTGGTCACGATCGTCGTATGCGGCCCGGTAGCCGACGGCTTGGAACTCGCCGTACTTGGTGGGCATCCGGGCCTCGGCCAGTCGCTCGACCTGCCGTTCGCTGCGCCGGCGATGGGCGATCAGGTCGGCGATGCTGATCAGCACCAGACCGTGCTCGGCGCAGAAGGTCGCCAACTGCGGCAGCCGGGCCATCGAGCCGTCGTCGTTGACGATCTCGCAGACGACTCCGGCCGGGTGCAGCCCGGCCAGCCGGGTCAGATCCACTGCCGCCTCGGTGTGCCCGGGCCGGCGCAGGACCCCGCCCTCGACGGCGCGCAGCGGGAACACATGTCCCGGCCTGGTCAGGTCGGCGGCCTCGGTCTTGGGGTGGGCCAATGCGCGAATCGTCGCGGCCCGCTCGGTCGCGGAGATACCCGTCGTCGAATCGGCTGAGTCCACCGAGACGGTGTACGCGGTCTGCTTGCGGTCCTGGTTGGTGTGGTACATCGGCGGCAGTTCCAGCCGGTCGCAGTCCTGCCCCGTCATCGGTACGCAGACCACACCGGAGGTGTACCGGATCGTGAAGGCCAACAACTCAGGGGTGGCCAGTTCGGCGGCGAAGATCAGATCGCCCTCGTTCTCCCGGTCGCGGTCATCGACCACCACGACCGCACGTCCGGCCCCGATCTCGGCAATCGCCTCCTCGACCGTGCCGAACCGGATCTCTGGCTGGCTGGTCATGGCCGCAGCGCCGGGTCTACCAGCCGTTCTGTGTTGCCCGCGACTGCCGTCGGGGTCATGATCGCATCGCCGGATCAACCAGGCGTTCCACATACTTCGCGATCACGTCGACCTCGAGGTTGACCGCATCTCCCGGTTGCCGGTAGCCGAGCGTGGTCCGCGCCAGTGTCGTCGGGATCAGCGAGACCTCGAACCACGCTCCCGCAGCCGGCTGGCCGCTTGCCGGGACCTCGCTCAAGCCGGACACGGTCAGCGAGATCCCGTCGACCGCGATCGAGCCCTTCGCCACGACATACCGGGCCAGATCCGGCGGCAGTCCGATCCGGACGACGTCCCAGCGCTGCCCGGGAGTCCGGGTGAGGACCGTGCCCAAGCCGTCGACGTGACCCTGCACGATGTGTCCACCAAGGCGGGCGCTGGCGGTGACGGCGCGTTCGAGATTGACCCGATCACCGGCCGCGAGCCCGGCCAGAGCGGACCGGTTCAGCGTCTCGGCCATCACGTCGGCGGTGAAGGAACCGTCCGCTGACAACTCGGCCACGGTGAGGCAGACACCGTTGACGGCCACCGAGTCACCGCTGGCGAGGTCGCCGAGCACGGTCTGAGCACGGACCCGCAGCCTCGCCGAATCCGCCAGGTCCTCGCGGAGGACGACCTCGCCGAGTTCCTCGACGATCCCGGTGAACATTGTCTACTCCTCAGTGGTCGCAGCGGCGGCGGCGCCGGGAGGAAAGACAACCGTGACCCGCACGTCTGCTCCGACCAAGGTGACATCCTCCACGACCAGCCGCAGCGTCTGCGCAATGCTGGGAATTCCCAGGTCACCGACCACAGTAGGTCCGGCGCCCAGAAGTGCCGGCGCGAGATATCCCACAATCCGGTCGACGCAGCGGGCCTCCAGGAAGGAAGCCGCCAGCGTGGGCCCGCCTTCGAGCAGGACGGCTCGTACGCCCCCCTCGTACATGCCACTCAGTGCTTCGGACACGGCGTCGATCCAGATGACCGTCGGCGCGCTCTGGTCGCGCACGCGGGCGCCGGCCGGGATCCGGCCGCGGCGGTCAAAGACGATCCGGACCGGCTGACGGGCAGCCAGTTCGCCGCCCTCGTCACGAACGGTGAGTTGGGGGTCGTCGGCGAGCACGGTCCCTGACCCGACGATGACGGCATCGAGGGCGGCTCGGAGGCGGTGGACGTCGGCCCGGGCTGGCCCCGAGGTGATCCAGCGGCTGGTCCCGTCGGCGGCGGCCACCCGCCCGTCCAGGGTTGCCGCGAACTTCCACGTGACGTGTGGACGACCCAGCTCGATGGCGGTCAACCAACGGCCCAGCGCCGATCGGCGAACCTCATCGAGTAGCTGACCTCCGACGACCTGGATTTCCTTCGAGCGCAGGACCTCCGCTCCACCCCCGGCCACCGGGTTGGGGTCAGCGGCGCCGAATACCACCCGGGTGATCCCGGCCGCGACGATGGCTTGCGTACACGGTCCGGTACGTCCGTCGTGGGCACAGGGTTCCAAGCTGGATACGAGGGTTGCGCCGGCTGCCGCGGCACCGGCCTGGATCAAGGCCACAACCTCGGCGTGCGGGCCGCCGGGAGGCTGGGTAGCTCCGCCCCCGATCGGCTGACCGGATGGATCCAGGACGACCGCGCCGACGGGGGGATTCGGGCTGGTCGAACCGGAGGCAGCATCACCGATGGCCAAGCTCTGGCGTAGGGCCGCGAGTTCGGCGGCGTCGATCTCCGCGCCGCTGTCCGCGGGAACGTTCACCCGACCGCCGGGGAGCGCTGCGCAAAGGCCCGGGCGGCCTGCGCGCGCAACCGCTCGACCGCGGCACCGGGATTGTCGGCGCCAAACACGGCCGAGCCGGCCACGAAGACGTCGGCGCCGGCGCCGGCAGCCTGCTCGATCGTGTCCTCGCCGACCCCACCGTCGACCTCGATGAACAGTTTCAGGTGGCCCGATTTCACCATCTCTCTCGCGCGACGGACCTTGGGCAGTACGTCGGCGATGAAATCCTGCCCGCCGAAGCCCGGCTCGACGGTCATCACCAGCAAAGTGTCGTACTCCGCGAGCAGGTCGAGGTAGGGATCAAGCGACGTCCCAGGCTTCAGGGCAAGGCCGGCCAGCGCGCCGGCCGCCCGCAGCGACCGGGCCACCTGCACCGGATCGTGCGCGGCCTTCACGTGAATGGTCACGTTGCGAGCCCCGGCCTCCGCGTACGGCGGTGCCCACCGGTCGGGGTCCTCGATCATCAGGTGGCAGTCGAGCGGGATCTCGGTGGCCGCGCGCAAACTCTGTACGACCGGCAGGCCCAGCGTGAGGTTCGGGACGAAGTGCGCATCCATGACATCGACGTGCAACCAGTCTGCTGTGGACACCGCGGCTGCTTCCTCTGCCAATCGGGCAAAGTCGGCCGAGAGGATGCTGGGCGCGATCATCATCCGGCGCTGGTCCACGAGGGCGGAGTCTAGTGAGTCGCTAGCTTGAACCCCGGCTGCCCAGGCTTGATCGTGCTGTCTGCCGCGATCGGGAGGCGAGCCTTGACGCGGGTTGAGTGATCGTGAGCCGACCTCTGCGACATAGAGTCGCATGGTGAGTTTCAATGTCACCGCCGATGCCTACGCTCGGTTCATGGGTCGGTACTCCGAGCCCTTGGCTGTGTCTTTCGTGGACCTGGCCGACGTGCGGCCGGGCCAGCGAGTTCTCGACATCGGATGCGGACCCGGCGCATTGACTGCGCAGCTGGTGGAACGGCTGGGCGCCGCCGAGGTCGTGGCGATCGATCCGTCGGCACCTTTCGTCGAAGCGATGCGGGCACGATTCCCTGACGTCGACGTGCGGTCCGGTGTGGCCGAACAGCTTCCCTTTCCCGACGACACTTTCGACCTCGCCCTGGCCCAGCTGGTCGTGCACTTCATGACTGATCCCGTTGCCGGCCTGCTGGAGATGGCACGGGTCACCCGCTCTGGCGGCATAGTGGCCGCATGCGTTTGGGACCATGGCGGAGGCGGCGGTCCCCTCGCCACGTTCTGGCAGGCCGTGCACGACATGGATCCGGATGCGCGGGATGAGTCCGACCTAGCCGGTGCACGGGAAGGTCACCTGGCGAAACTGTGTGAAGCGGCTGGCTTGGAGCGCATCGAGCCCACCAGACTGACAGTACGAGTCCGGTTCGCCACGTTCGCCGACTGGTGGGAGCCATTCACTCTCGGTGTCGGACCGGCCGGCGCCTATGTCGCCCAACTGGATGAGCCCCGGCGCGATGTGCTGCGGACCCGATGCGCGCAGCGTCTGCCCGCCGCGCCGTTCGAGGTCGGCGCTTCTGCCTGGGCAGTGCGGGCTCGCGTCTAGTCGCGGCGAGCGCGGGCCCGCCGCTTGCCCTCGTGCATCGCCTGAACTCGGGCGACCGGGATTGCCCGGCCCTCCTCGATCAGCTCGGAGCTCAGCCGCTGGGGGGCGGGCATGCCTTCGGCCCAGGGATCACCATGAGCAATCGGCCCAGCCGTGGAGCGCAGGGAGCGCACCGTGAAGTCCGCGGGCGCTACCCGATCCAAGTGCTCCCACGCCACCGGGAACGACACCGGCGTTCCCGGCCGAATCCGCGGGCTGTAGGCCGCCACCACAGTGGTCCCACCCGACCGCGTCGAGTCGAGGAACACCTTGCCCGCCCGGTCCTTGCGGACGTAGGCCGTCGTGGCCAACTCGGGGTCGATGCGCTCGGCTCGTGCGGCGATCGCACGAGTCGCGGCGGCTACCTCCTCGCTCGTCGTCCCGGCACTGATCGGCACATATACGTGAACGCCCTTCGCACCGCTGGTCTTGACGGCGCCGACCAGGCCAGCCTCGGCTAGGGCCTGGCGCACCAGGTACGCGGCGTGCACTGCCGACCCGAACCCCTCTGCAAGCGGCGGGTCGAGGTCGAGCACCAGATAGGTCGGCTGATCCCAATGGCCGGCGAGGACGAGGGTGGGGTGGTACTCCACCGCACGCTGGTTGGCCAGCCACAGCAGGGTGCGCCGGTCATTGCAGAGGGCATAGGAGACCTCGCGTTTCGAGGCCTCCGCCCACAGTTGCACTGTCCGCACCCAGGGCGGTGTGTACTTCGGGACGTTCTTCTGCATGAACGGTGCTCGACCTCGCAGGACCCGCACCACCGACAACGGCCGATCGGCCAGCTCGGCGATGATTCGGTCGGCAGCCGCGTCCAGGTAGTCCACCAGATCCCGTTTTGTCGCCTCCCCCCCTTCGAAGAGCGGAGTATCGAGATTGGTCAGCGACACCCCGTCGCGGGTTTCAGCGGCGCCGGCCATCAGACGACCGCGGCGAGGGGGAACTCATGGGCTGCTCGCGGCAGGCGGGTGGCAGATAGGTCCTCGCCCATTCCGGGCGACCGAGGGACACCATGGCTGCCTGGTTCTCCAGCCGGGCGGAATCAGCCATCCTGAACGGCGCCAGGGCCCATGCCCCAGGCGAGGCCTCGATGTGGCCCCAGACCGTCAGTCCCACCCTGCCGCCCGGCACGAGGACTCGGTGGATCTCGTCGACCGCCGCGGGTGTCGTGCCCCAGATCCCCCGGAAGCTGGTCGCGACATCGAAGCTCGCGTCGTCCCACGGTAACGCGTGCATGTCGCCCACCCGGATGTCGGCGTCAGGGTTGCGGTCCTGGGCAACGGCGACCAGCCGATGCGAAGCATCGAGACCTGCGCATTCGGCTCCCCTGGCACGGGCGAGTTCGACGGCCAGACCAGAGCCGCATGCGACATCTAGGAGTCGGTCGCCTTCGCTGACGCCGAGCCGCTGAGGAACGCAGACATACTCGCGGCAGTTGCTCGGCTCGCTCAGGGTCGCGAAGTCGACCGCGCTGCGGCCCCAGCCTTCGTCGACCATCTCCCAGTTCATCATCATGACTTCGTGGGTCCATCCGCGCCGACCTCGACCGTGAACGAGGTGATGGCTGTCACATCGCCGTTCACGAAGTCGGATATGTCGCATGATGCGACGACCGACTTCTGCCGGTCGGCATCGACGTAGTCGGCAAGCGAATCAATTGCGACGGAGTCGGTTCCGACCACGGACCTGAACCTGCGGAACTCCGTTGTCATCTGCGACAGGTAGCCCAGCGACTCCGCACAGGCCTCGATCACCGCATCCCGCCCCTGCAGGGTCGACCGACCGACCGACTCCCACCGTACGTTCGGGGCGAGGCGAGGGTAGGTCTCGGCAAATCGATGGCTCGAGAACGCTTGGGCGATGTGCTCATTTGTCAGCACCATCACGAACTCTTAGGATTCGTTGGATTGGCCACGACGTCCATCGTCTGCCATCGCGGGCGGCCCGGCAGCCCAGACCGAGGCCTGAGCTGCCGGTGCACATGTGCTCAGGCCTTGGCCTGCATTGCCTCTCGGGCGGGATTGGCCTGCTCCGCGGCCTTGGGATCCTTCTCGTTAGCCTTGGCCCGGACACCGGCCTCGACCTTGTCGCCAAGGCTCTTGTCCACGTTGCGCCAGTACTCGAAGGCTCGTTGCAGAACCGGCTCGCTCACGGCATTGAGCAGGTGTCCCACGATGTTGTTGACCAACCGCTCACGAGCAGCGTCGTCCAGCACCTCCCGGACCATGGTGCCGGGCTGGCCCCAGTCGTCGTCCTCGGGATGCTGCACATAGGCGGCCCGTTGGATGTCTCCGTCCGCGTACCAACCCGCCGGCTCCCCGTAGCGCGCGGTGTCGGCCTTCGGGCCGCCGTAGGAGTTCGGCGCGTACACCGGGTCCGAGACGTTGTTGACTCGCATCACGCCGTCCTTGCTGTAACTGTGCACCGGCGACTTCGCCGCGTTCACCGGAATCTGTTTGTAGTTCACGCCCATGCGGGCGCGGTGCGCGTCCGCGTAGGAGAAGATCCGGGCCAGCAGCATCTTGTCCGGGCTCGGACCGATCCCCGGAACCAGGTTGTTGGGTTCGAAGGCCGCCTGCTCGATCTCGGTGTGGTAGTCGGTCGGGTTGCGGTCCAGGGTCATTCGGCCGACCTCGATCAGCGGGTAGTCGCCGTGCGGCCACACCTTGGTCAGGTCGAACGGGTTGAACCGGTAGGTCTTCGCGTCCTCGAACGGCATGATCTGCATCTTGAGGGTCCAGCTCGGGAATTCACCGTCCCTGATGTGCTCGTACAGGTCGCGGGTGTGGTAGTCGGTGTCGACCGAGGCCATCTGATCAGCCTCGTCCTGGGTGAAGAACTCGATGCCCTGGTCGGTCTTGAAGTGGTACTTCACCCAGAACTTCCCACCTTGGGCGTTGACCCACATGTAGGCATGCGAGCTGTAGCCGTTCATGTGACGCCAGGTGCGCGGAATGCCGCGGTCCCCCATCAGCCAGGTGACCTGGTGGGCGGATTCCGGTGACAGGGTCCAGAAGTCCCATTGCATGTCGTGATCGCGCAGGTGGTTGTCGGCGCGGCGCTTCTGCGAGCGGATGAAGTGTTGGAACTTCATCGGATCCTTGATGAAGAACACCGGGGTGTTGTTGCCGACCATGTCGTAGTTGCCCTCGGTCGTATAGAACTTCAGGGCGAAACCACGCGGATCACGCCACGTGTCCGGACTACCCCGCTCGCCGGCGACCGTGGAGAACCGGACCAGCATGTCGGTCGTGGTGCCCGGCTGGAACACCGCGGCTCTGGTGTAGGCGCTGACGTCGCTGGTCACCTCGAAGCGGCCGAAGGCACCGCCGCCCTTGGCATGTGGCTGACGCTCGGGAATCCGCTCCCGGTTGAACTGCGCCATCTGCTCGATGAGGTAGTGATCCTGCAGCAGGATCGGTCCGTCGGCGCCGACGGTGAGCGAGTGCTCGTCGCTCTCGACCGGGATGCCGGCGTCGTCGGTCGTGATCGGGGTCGGCTGGGTCTGCGTCACTGTCGTATCTCCTCAGGTTGAGTGAATCCGTCCGCCGGTCGCCCCTCGGCCGCACAATCGGGGCACCGGCCCCAGAACACCACTTCGGCCTCGTCGACGGTGAAGCCGCGATGGTCGGATGGCTCCAGACATGGCGTGGCGCCGACCGCACAGTCGACGTCGTCCGTGCGGCCGCAACCGCGGCAGACCACATGGTGGTGGTTGTCGCCGGCACGACGCTCGAACCGGGCGGGATGCCCGGCCGGCTCGATCCGCCGCAACAGCCCCGCCGCGGTGCACACGCCGAGGACGTCGTAGACCGCCTGCGTGGACACCCCCCCGAGCATCTCTCGCACGGCCGCGCTGATCGCATCGACCGTGGAGTGCGGGTGCTCGACCAGCCAGGCCAGGACGGCGCGGCGCGGCGCGGTCACGCGCAGGCCAGCCGCGCGCAACGACTTCAGCGCGGCCTCGTCGGGATCGACAAGAACGGGGGCCACGCCTGCACCCTGCCGGATATTCTGGAATGAGTCAAGATACGGTGGCGGTCGCTGCGCACGTCCAGCCAGCTCTCCGGGGCGTCGCAGTACGTGGGCCTCCCTCAGGGGACGCGGAGCAGGGCCAGGAACATCGCGTCGGTGCCGTGTCGATGCGGCCAGAGCTGTACGTAGGGTCCCGCGCCTAGGCCGGACATCGCAGACGGGAGGGCGACACGAGCGTCGAGAGCCCTCACGCCACCTCGGTTCAGGACCCAGTCCACGACCTCGACCGTCTCTGCCGGATGCGGTGAACAGGTCACGTACGCGACTAGGCCACCCGGCCGTGCGGCGGTCAGCCCCGCCATGAGCAGCTCGCGTTGCAGCTCGACCAGATCGGTGACGTCCTGCGGAGTGCGACGCCAGCGGGCGTCGGGCCGTCGGCGCAGCGCCCCCAGTCCCGAACAGGGTGCGTCAACGAGCACACGCTCGGCGAAGCCGGCCAGCCAGGCTGGCGCCAGTCCGTCCGCGGCAATCACCTCAACCCGCTCGCCGCCGGTTGCCTGAACGACCAGCCGGGCCCGGTGCACGGCCCGGTCGGCGGCCAGGATCCGTACGCCCTCCGGTGCCAGAACGGCCAGCAGGGCGGCCTTTCCCCCAGGGCCCGCGCAGAGATCCAGCCACCACCCGGCTGCCCCAGTCTCAGCGACGGGCGGGTGGGTGAGGGCCAGAGCCATCAACTGACTGCCCTCGTCCTGTACGCCCGCTCTGCGGTCCCGGATCTCGGCGAACGAGTGCGGTGACGCGCCCGCCGGAATCCGCACGGCGTACGACGACCACGGCCCCGGTTCGCCGCCGACCTTGCTGGCTAGCTCGTCACGGCCGATATCCCTCGCAACGAGATGCACGATCGGGCGCTCGTTGTTGGCCATCAGCGTGTCGTCGAGTTCGGCCACGTCTGGACCCAGGGCGTTGGCCAGTGCACGGACGATCCACTCCGGGTGCGCGTGACGCATGGCGAGTCGGGCGATGGCGGCCTCGCCCGGGTCCTGGTCGGCAGGCGGGGCGAGTTCGGCGATCCAGGCGTCGAAGCTCCGGTGATTGACCTTGCGGAGCACCGCGTTCACCAGCCGTGCCGGTCCCTCCCCCACGACCGAACCGGCCAGGTTGACCGTCGCCGCGACGGCCGCGTACCCGGGTATCCGCGTGTGCAGGATCTGGTAGGTCCCCAGCCGCAGCACGTCCAGCACAGGTGGATCGAGCTTGGCCAGTGGCCGATCGAGGCACCGAACCAAGATCGCGTCGAGGGTGCCCTGCCAGCGCACCGTGCCGTACCCGAGTTCGGTGGCCAGGGCCGCGTCGCGATCGGCGAGGTCGGCCTGGTCGAGCAGGCCAGGCAGGGTCAGGTTCGCGTAGGCTCCCCGCTCCCGAATCGCGGCGAGCAGGTCAAAGGCGACCCGCCGCGGTAAATCGGGGGTACGGCGAGGCGGCGTCGCGCGACGCTGCGGTGGGCGACGGTTGGCTGCCCTGCCGCGATCCGGAGCTGGCATCGCGGTCAGCCCAACCGCTGGCCAGGCCACGGGCGAGCACCGCGGGCCCAGTCCGGCGCTGGCATCGGCCGCCGGCCGGCGGCTCGGATCTCGCCGAGTTCGACCGGTGTGCTCGCGGTCCCGACGAGTACGCAGTGCTTGCCGACGCTGAGTTCACCCGGCCCGAGCCGTGCCGCCGTGGCGGCAGATGTAACGCTGATCGGTCCGAGGCCGAGCCGCTCGTTGTTGAGCAAAGTCCAGGCACCCGGCGCGGGAGTGCATCCACGGATCCGCCGGTCGACGATCTGCGCTGGCAGTCGCCAGTCCACGTGGGCATCCGCAGTGGACAGTCGCGGCGCGAGGCTGACGCCGTCACTGGGCTGTGGGCGAGGTTCGAGCGTTCCGGACTCGATCCCGTCGAGGGTGTCGAGAAGTAGCCGTGCCCCGGCCTCGGCCAGCCTTTCCAGCAGATCACCGGCAGTGTCCCGCGGGCCGATCGGCTCGGTCAGCACCCCGTAGACCGGTCCGGTGTCCAGCCCCTCCTCGAGCCGGAACGTGGTTGATCCGGTGACGTCGTCGCCGGCCATGATCGCTCGCTGGACCGGTGCCGCTCCTCGCCACGCGGGCAGGCGGGAGAAGTGCAGATTGACCCACCCGTGCTCCGGGATATCGAGGGCGTCGCGCGGGATCAGAGCGCCGTAGGCCACCACTGGGCAGGCGTCAGGGGCGAGGTCGGCCAGGGCCTCAAGGAACTCTGGATCCTTCGGCCGTGCAGGGCGCAGGATCTCCGCGCCGAGTTCCTCGGCGCGCCGGGCGACGGGC
>Ga0136617_10005926_pt1 | contig 10929 bp, 5 predicted proteins | sample AntDrymUQ3222106_2_FD_129672 | JGI IMG/M metagenome (GOLD analysis project Ga0136617, IMG submission 129672) | Polar desert sand microbial communities from Dry Valleys, Antarctica - metaG UQ322 (21.06) | ecosystem: Environmental > Terrestrial > Soil > Desert | place: Antarctica: Dry Valley...
CCCTTGCCGCCGACAAGACAACCTACGATGACACGACAGCCACCGACACTGCGCTGCAATACTTCTACAAAGTGACGGCGCTGAACAGTGAAGGTGAGGGCCCCAATTGCGGAGACTTCCTGGTCGGCGATGCGGTTGTGGTGGAAACGCCTTGCGTGTTGCCGGGAATTACAATCCTTGAAGACCAGGCGGGCGACATCATTACGCCGATAGGTCAAACCACCAACCCCGGTTGGGATTTGCGCAGTCTGTCCATAGCGGAGCCGTTTGGTTTCGTTCCAGACAAGATGGTCTTCACTCTCAAAGTGGAAAGTTTCGCTGGGGGAGTTCCTCCTGAGAATACCCGTTGGCCAATCCAATTCAGGATCCCAGGGGATGCGGCAACGCTGGGACGTTGGGTTGACATGAGCACTTACCCGACCGATCTCGTCGGCTCACCGCCAGGGACCTTGGCCGTCTTCAAGTACGGGACCTACACCATCAACGCAATGACCGGAGTGTATGGCGCGCCAAGTACCCGCGTCGGCAATGCCGACCCGTTAAGCTCATTCAGTCCCGATGGGACGATCAGGATCATCGTGCCTAGGAGCGCTGTGGGCAATCCTGCGGTTGGGGCTAACCTGACTGGTTTTCTCATTCGCGTTCGATTTGGAACGGACGCCGCTGCGGTGACACCGGACAACATGCTCGATAGCCTCGCGCCCTCTGGCAGCTACACCGTTGTGGGTAACGCTTCCTGCGCGCCAAACGCGATTCCGATCGCAGCATTGTCAGCCAGCCCGCTAAGCGGTGATGCCCCGCTCACGGTCAACTTCGACGCGAGCGGCTCCTCTGATCCTGATGCCGGAGACACGATCGCATCTTATAAGTTCAATTTCGGAGATGGAACTCCGGAAGTAACCTGTCCCGGAGGCACCGGTTGCACGGGGGCGACCGGCGTTTCCCACACCTACAACGACGCCGGCAGCTACAATGCCACTGTGCAGGTGACAGACTCGCGCGGCGCAGTTAGCACCAACCCGGCCAGCGTAATCATCAACGTCGGCCTGCCCTACAATGTGGTCTCGAGAAAATTCCACGAATTCATCGGCTCGTTTGAAGTCGAGCTGCCGAACACTGGACCCCGTGGCATTGAGTGCCGCAGCCCCGGTGCGAACAGCAGCCACACGATGGTGTTCAAATTCCTCAGCAGCGTGCTCCAGGTCGGGAGCGCCAGCGTCTCTGCCAGTGACGGGAGTAACCCCGGCATCAGCGGGCAGGTCGGCGCCGAACCGAGTGAATACATCGTGACCCTGACCGGCGTAAACGACGCTCAATACCTGACCGTTACCCTGAACGACGTTCAGACGCAGGACGAAACCTTCGCCGTCGTGCAAGGCAAGATGGGCGTCCTCCTGGGAGACACTAATGCAGATACCCGCGTCAACGTCGGCGACACGAATCAGACGAAGTCCAACTCCGGGTCAATCACTAATAGCGCTAACTTCCGAACCGACCCGAACCTCGATGGAAGAGTCAACGTGGGCGACACGAACATGGTGAAGGGCCAGGCGGGAAATAGTATCGGCGCCCCAGCGCAAGGCGCCCGCCGCCAGGGCAAGCGGTAGACTGCACTTTTGCCGCCCCTGCGCTCCGGAAAAAATCCAGGCGCAGGGCAGGCTAGTGTGCTGAAAGGGATGAGCCCGCCACGCGGGCACGCGAAGGCTCTCGGCGCGAAGTCCAAATACGCGCCGAGGGGCATCACGCTCCACCATGCTGCCCGTTCCTTGCGCAACCGTGACTATTTCGTCATTCCGAAAGGCTCTTTCAAAACAATTCCAAATTTAAGGGCTCTTGAGCCGCTCCAGCACGAACTCGCAGAGCGTTTCCGATTTGTCGATCCTGGCATTTTCATCGTCCGGGCCGCCCACGCTGAGGCGGATGTAGCTCCCTCCCTGCAAAACGTAGAGCGCACCACCGATGTGGCTCCCGAGCCAAAACGCTTCCTCGCCCAGGCCCTCAATCTTCCGCGGTGGGGTCTTTTTCTTTCCCTCTCCCTCCTTGTTTTCGCGATGGAAGAGTTGTTCCCACGATTTCTTCACCTCCGCATTCCCACCCGCCGCGCTCTGCGTCACCGTTAGCACGACCGAGTTGCTCTGCACCGGGAGCGCGAAGTAACACTGCGAAACCGCCAGGCCGTCGAAGGATTGCGTGCTCGGTTTTGTCATCTGCACGGGCTCGCCTTGCACGGATTCTATTTCTGCGGAAGTGAGCAAGGCGCAAGCATCAAGTAGCGGCTTGCTCGATTCAGTTACCTTCATCTCCGTCTTTTTGCTCTCAGTCCGTGATGCCGGTGCATCTGATTTTGAGCATGCGGTCAAAGCCGCGGCCGCAAAACTCGCGAGCGATATCCAATATTTATACATTGCGATCGGAACCTAGGTGGGCCTTTCTCCTTCCACAACGTCCGTCCGTCAACCCAACCGGCGCCGATTCTAAGGTACCATCCATTCGTTTCCTCATTCTCCCGGGCTAAATATCGTTGCTCGTCTGCTGACTGAACGGCCACCTTCGCAAACCCAATGCATAAAACCTCACCGAACCGATCCGGCTTTTTGATTCCACGCCTCGCGCTTGCAGCGTTCCTCTTTTCTGCGGCTGTTTTTTTGGCCTTCCTCAGCTTCGCGGGCAATCCCGCTCGTGAAACACCGCAAGGACCACCGGCTCAGGACGCGCCGAGGTATCAGAACTACGTCCCTCCGCTCGGGCTTGGCGCGAGTGCCGGTGAGCCATCCATCGGAGTCAATCCGTTTACGGGTAAAGTGTTCTTCATCGCAAATATTCAAACGCTCCGGGTCAGTTTCGATGATTGTTCATCGCCGGCAAAAGACCTGTGGGAGGACGTGACGCCACCGGAGAGCCTCGGAGTCACTCTGGATCCAATCTTGTTCACGGATCAGGAGACGGAACGCACGTTTTCCTCGCAGCTTTTGGGAAAAACAAGTGAGCTGTTTTTTACGGACGATGACGGCGCGACCTGGGAGCGCAGCCAGGGCTCCGGGATCAATTCAGGAGTCGATCACCAAACCATCGGTGGCGGGCCGTTCGCGCCGGGATTGTCGGGCGTGGGGTATCAGAACGCGACTTACTACTGCTCGCAGGACGCCGCGCTGGCACAGTGCGCCTTGAGCCTCGATGGTGGCATGACTTTCGGACCAGCGGTGCCGATCTACACCCTTGCGCAGTGCGCCGGCATCCATGGTCATGTCAAAGTCGCGCCTGACGGGACGGTTTACGTGCCGAACAAAAGTTGCGGAGGCAAGCAGGGCGTCGCCGTCTCGGAAGATAACGGAGTGACGTGGGCCATCAGGACCATTCCGGGCAGCGTCTCGGTTTCCGGTATCATTGATCCTTCCCTGGGGATCGGCGTGGACGGCACAATCTATTTGGCTTACCGCCAGGGCGGGACCGGACCCCAGGCCGGCCACCCGAAAGTCGCGATCTCGCGTGACAAGGGGAGGATTTGGGAAAACGACCAGGATATCGGCGCCGCCTTCGGGTTGCAGAACGTCACCTTCCCCGAAGCCGTGGCGGGAGATAGCGATCGAGCTGCGGTGGCCTTTCTCGGCACTCCCACCGGAGGCAATTACCAGGCGCCCCTGACCACCGCTGGCGGCGCTGGATTCAAGGGCGAATGGCATCTCTACATCGCTCATACCTACGATCGCGGGGTGACTTGGACGATGGTGGACGCGACGCCGACCGATCCGGTGCAGCGCAATTCGATCTGCAATTCCGGCACCACCTGCACGAACACGCCTAACGACCGGAACCTGCTCGACTTTAACGACATGACGATCGACGCCGAGGGGCGCGCGCTGGTCGCATACGCGGACGGCTGCATCACCCCTCGCTGCATCCAGGGATTGGATGTGAACGCTGATGGATTCAAAGACAACGATTACAGTTCGCGCGCGGCGATTGCGCGGCAGTCGGGGGGCCGGCCTTTGTATGCGGCGTTTGATCCGAACCCGGCGGAGCCGGCAGCGCCCAAGGCGCCCAAGGTGAAGGCGATCGAAACGCCCACCGGCGACGCCGACCTCTCATGGCCCGAGCCGGACAACGGAGGCTCTCCTATTACCGGCTACAATGTCTACCGGCGAACGAGCACCGGGACCTATCCTCTCACGCCGCTCGTCACTCTCCCCTCCACCACGCGCAGTTATCTGGATTCAACCGGCGATCCCGCGGAGCAATATTTTTACCGCGTCACGGCTTTCAACGCGATCGGCGAGGGGCCGTTTTGCAATGAAGAGACCCCGCTTCCGCCTGTCCTCCCAGACCTTTGTTTTACGCCCGGGATCAAAGTCCTCATCGACACGACTGGAGACTCGATCGATCAACAACCGAGCCACGACGTTCACTTTGCCAGCATTGCGGAACCATTCGCGACCGGCTTGAACCGACTTGTCGTTACCATCAAAATGGCAGACCTCGTTGTCCTGACACCGGATACCTTCTGGGCGGTGCAGTTCACCGCACCTAACAACGTGATCTACTTCGCCGGGATGAGAACGAATCCGGCCGGCCTCCCGAGCTTCAGCTACGGCACAGGAAATGGACGGGATGTATTGAACCCCGGCACGCCAGCCTTGGCCGGAAGCGGATACAATCCAGACGGAACGATCACCGTTATCGTTCCGACAAGCGGCGTGGGCAACCCGTTGCCCGGGCAATCACTCACCAGCTTCCTCACCAGGATCCAAGTCGGTTTGATCACGCCGGACAACATGCCTAACGACCTCGCACCCTCTGGGCAATACACCCTGGCCGGTAACGCCTTCTGTGGTCCAAACACAGAACCAACCGCGGTCTTAACCGCGATGCCGATCAGCGGTGACAATCCTCTCAATGTCACCTTCGACGGATCCGGTTCGAGCGACGCGGAAGACACGATTGCTTCCTATACCTTCAGGTTCGGCGACGGCTCGCCCGCGGTGACAGCAACGAGCCCGAGCGCGCCCATGGTCATGCACACTTACAATGATCCAGGAGTTTACCGCGCGCAGCTGCAAGTGACCGACTCGCGGGGCAAAGTGAGCATCAACGCGGCCGAGCAAGTGATCACCGTGGGAGACCCCGAGACGCTCGTTCCATTGAACGTCGTCTCGCGCAAGACTCACGCGCCCGACAAGCCATTTGATGTCAATTTGCCCCTTACCGGCACCCGCGGCATCGAATGCCGCACCGGAGGAGCGAACTTTGAGCACACGATGATCTTCACCTTCGTGAATGACTTGAGCAGCGTGGGCGGCGCGAGCGTGACGAGCGGAACTGTCGATTCGAGCAGCAGCGCCATCGGCCCGAACGCAAATCAATATACGGTGAATCTGACCGGCGTCGACAACGCCCAGACCATCACCGTAACCCTTACGAACGTGAATGATTCCACCGGGAACAGCAGTCCATCGATCAGCGCCTCGATGGATATTTTGGCCGGCGATACCACCGAAGACGGTCGGGTCAACGTCACAGACACCACCCAAACGAAGTCTCGTTCTGGTCAGGTGGCGGAGGCGAACAACTTCCGCTCAGACGTGAATCTGGATGGCAGAATCAATGTCGGAGACGTGAACTTCGTTAAGTCTCAGTCCGGCTTTGAACCCACGGCGCGCCCGCGTGATCAGCGATAGGTGCACAGGCTTGAGAACGACCGATTGTTTAGCGTAGTCTTCGCGAAGGCTTGTGCGGCCCATCGCATCAAACTTGGAGATCCGACCCTATGAGAACAACTTCCTCACCGAATAATGGCTTCTCGCGCCGGCGCGTCATGGTCGCCCTTGCTCTCTGTGCATCTGGCGCCGGGCTTACCCTGCTCACATTCGCGGCCCCAGCGCAAAATCGCGCTGCCAAATCCTCATCAGCGCGCGCAGCCCTGACTAATCTCGAGAGAAGCAGCGGAACGCGTCCGGTCGTGCAGCAAGGCCACGCCACGGGCGTGTATGATTTCGTGCGGGCGGAGGGTCATGCTCTGCTTTCCGCAGACAATACCAAAGCGAGCCCGGAAGAACGGGCACGCACATTTCTTAACGCCCACGGCAGTTTGGTTGGGATGAGCGAGGCAGAACGCAATCTGATTGTGGCTCCGACGATCTCCAGCGCAACGACGCCCGCGAGTGCGCTACAGGTTGCCAGTGTCTTCACGGATGAGATCGGCGCGATCCATGTGAAGTTCAACCAGACTTATCAGGGGCTGAAAGTTTTCGGCGCCCAGTTGATCGTGCACATGAATGATCGCGGCATCACGGCCGTGAACGGCAACTTCATTCCGGGGATTAACCTCGAGACTCGTCCCTCATTAACCGCCGAAGCGGCCGCCCAGCAGGCTCTTGAAATCGTCTCGAAAACCAAGTCTGGGGCAGGTGCGCAGTTGTCCGTTACGGAAACCGAGCTCGCTGTCTATCGTACAGGTCTCTTGGAAGGCTACCAGGGGAAGAGTGTTCTCGCCTATGGCGTGAAGGTTTCCAGTGGAGAAGGACCGCTCGAGCAAGTCTGGCTGAGCGCGCAAACCGGCGCCGAGTTGATCCGCATACCGCTCCGGCAGGAACATCACAATCCACTCCATCGCACCGTCTATTCGCCGAGATACGATTCTTCTAATCCCAGTCTCCATGTCGTTCGCGACGAGGATGACCTTCTCCCCAGTCCCGTTCCGCAGATCGAAGGTCTCTTCCAGTTTTCCGGTCAGACCTACAACCTCTTCTCCTCCGCCTTCGGCCGCAGTTCATTCGACGGCATGAGCGCGCAGATGCGCACCGTGTATCTGGTGAATTCAATTTGTCCGAATGCCTACTGGGATGGAGCGACTACTAACTACTGCCCCGAGGTCGATGGCGATGACGTCGTTGCCCACGAATGGGGCCATGCCTACACCCAGTTCACGCACAATCTCGTCTACTCGTTTCAATCCGGCGCGCTGAACGAGTCTTACTCCGACATCTGGGGTGAAACGGTCGACCTGCATAACAACATCGATGGCGAGGGCGGCAGCATAAATAACCAGCCCGGTCCTACCGGGCAGAGGTGGAAGATCGGGGAAGACGTCGCCGGCCTGGGGCCACTGCGGGACATGTGGACGCCGACAAATAATGGCGATCCGGAGAAAGTTTCCTCAACCTCCTATTTCTGCGGTCCCTCAGATGGCGGTGGCGTGCACACCAACTCGGGAGTTCCAAACCATGCCTACGCGATAATGGTCGACGGCAAGACATTCAACGGGCAGACCGTGACCGGCCTTGGCTTCTTAAAGACGATGCACCTCTATTTCCGGGCTATGAGCGTCTACCAGCATTCGACGACCAATTTCCCGCACCATGCGCAGTCGCTTCTGACCGCCTGTAATGACCTGCGTGTCGCCGGAACGAACCTGAACAACTTCTCGCTCACTTCGGCTAACGGAACTGCGTCCGGCCAAGTGATCACAGCCAGTGACTGCGCGGAGGTGCAAAAGGTGATCGCGGCCGTGGAAATGCAAAGGCCGCCTACGCAGTGCAATTTCGGGCCGCTCCTGAACCCGAACACGCTGCCTGATTGTGAGGGCAAGAGCGACGTCTTCACGGAAGATTGGGAGACGGGCGAAGACGGCTGGACGAAGGCGAGCGTGGGCTCCTTCCAAGGCTGGCCGAATTTCAACTTCATGCTCGATGACACTTTGCCGGCCGGTCGCCCTGGCACTGCGACCTTCGCCTGGGGCTTTGGTGGCGGCGTCTGTGGTGACCCGAACGGCGATTACTCCGGGTCGTTCTCGATCACGAGTCCGACCATTACGGCCGGGCCTAACGACACCGATCTGCAAATGAGCTTCGAACACTTTGTCGCGACCGAGTTTCTGGTTGATGGCGGAAATGTGCTTATTAGCGTGAACGGCGGAGCCTTCCAGCTCATTCCGCAGGAGAACTACACCTTCAACGCTCCGCCGAGCGAGCTTCGCGCCCCGCCGCCTGTAGATCAGAATACCAACCCGAAGGCGGGGCAGTTTGCCTGGAGTGGAGCGGATCCCGAAGTGCCTGCTTTCGGTACAACCAAAGCCAGGCTCTCGTCGCTCGTGCAACCGGGAGACGCGTTCAAATTGCGCTGGGAGTTCGGGCTGGACGGCTGCGGCGGTAACCAAGGTTGGTATGTGGACAACATCCGCGTCTTCAATTGCCCAGTCCTTCCAGCACCGACCATCGCGATCGGTTCGGGCTACGAGAACCCCGATACGAACGGCTCGTATGAAATCACCTGGACCCGCCCAGCCGGTGCGAGTGGACCTGACACACTGCAGGAGTCGACGACTTCCTGCGCGCCGCTGGTTTTCGACAACGCGGAAGCTGGGCTCACCCAGTGGAATGTGAGTATGCAGGGCGCATTCACGGGTCAAAACTGGAGCAATGCCCCGGCGGGCGAGAAGCCGCAGCACAGTAGCCAAACCTTCAGGGCACGCGCATTGGAAGGCACGACGAACGCTTCGGCGATCATGACTTACAAGAATCCCATCGCGATTCCCGCCCTCGGCACGACCACGCTATCGTTTCAGGATTGGTATATCGGCGAACTTGACGACGGCGCACGTGTCGAGGTCTCCGAGGACGGAACTACCTGGTCGGCGGTCTACCAAACGCAGCGTGCCGAGCTCACCCCGGTCGCCGGCGAATTTTTCGGGACCGAACCGCTCTTCCAACAACATGTGGACCTGACGGCTTTGGCAGGAAAGAGCATTCAGCTGCGCTTCCGGAACTTCGTTGGCCCCACCAACGGCGCAACCCGTTCGCCGTTCGGCTGGTATGTCGATAACATCAGCCTCACAAATGAACACTGGGCAGACGTCGCGACCAACATCGGCGGCACGTCATTCCAGGTGTCTCATCAGCCGGCTGGGACACATTGCTATCGCGTGCGGACCACTTACATCGTGGGCGGGCAACCGGTCGTGAGTCCCTTTAGTAATGTGGTTAGCGCCAACGTTGCGGCGGGGCCGGCTGCTCTGGAAGCTGTCTCGCGCAAAATGCACGAGGTATTCGAAGGCAACATCCCGCTTCCGCTTATCGGAACTCCGGGTGTTGAGTGTCGCACCGGTTCGACCGCGGGCAGCCACCAGATTGTTGTCACCTTCGCCGGGAACGTGGCCGTGAGTGATGCGGGCCTGAGTTCGGGTGAAGGATCGGTAAACAATTTCACCCCCAGCGGCTCGCAGATTACACTCGATCTCGCAGACGTCGAAAACGCCCAGACGATCGTTGTAACTATGACAGGGGTGACTGACGGAAACAGCACAGGCAGCGTGAGCGTCCCAATGTCAGCCTTGCTCGGCGATGCCAACGGTGATCGCCGGGTAAACGTTGGCGACACCAACTACACCAAAGCGAACGCCGGCTCGACCAACGTCACCAACTTCCGGGCGGACGTGGACTCCGACGGAAGGATCAACGTTACTGACACGATCGTGGTGAAGGGGCAGGGCGGGACTGCGTTGGGGACCGCCCCACCAGCGCAGGCACGCGCGCCGAGGTAAGCTGTCGTGTCACCGTAGAGCATCGACGCAGGGACTCTAGAAGCTGCTGGCGCAAGGGCGCTCTGTCGCCGTTCGGCGCGTAAAAAGAATGGGTGCTACAACGAGCTACCGGGGACGAAACCCGAACAATGACGGAGCCGGCCGCCTGAAACTTGACCCGTTCGCATCGAATTCTAGAAATCAAGGACTCTAGAGCCGTTGCAGGACACGCCGGCGGAAGCGTGGCCAGCGTGCAAGGCCGGATGAGCGTTGTGCTTGGGGATACCACCGCGGACGGTCGCGCGAACGTCACCGACACCAACCAAACCAAATCGAATTCGGGCCAAGTCACCGAGACGCCGAACTTTCGCACCGACGTGAACCTGGATGGCCGGATTAATGTCGGCGACGTAAACTTCGTGAAATCACATGCAGGCGCCGAAGTCCGACCCGCGCAGCGGTCGAAACAGGGGCGCTAAAGCCGGTTCAATACGGCTTGGCCAAGCTTTTTTGACTTATCGATCTTGGCCTCCGAATCGCCCGGCCCGCCGACGCTAATTCGAATGTAGCTGTCGCCTTTTAACACATAGATGGCGCCACCGACGTGGCTGCCCGACCAAAACGCGGCGTCACCTATTCCTTCGATTTTCAGCGGCTTCTTTTCTTTCTCTTCTTTTCCGTCTTTTCTTTCGCTCTCGCTACCTCGCAACATCTGCTCCCACGATTTTTTTACCTCGACGGCATTTCCGCCCCCGGCGGACTGCGTCACCGTCAATACGACGGAATTGCTCTGCGCTGTTAAGGTGAAATAACATTGCGAGATCGCCAAACCGCCAAACGATTGCACGCTTGGTTTTGTATCCTGCACCGGTTGGCCCTGGACGGATTCGATCTCGGCCGAAGTCAGCAATGTGCAGGCGTCGATCGCCGGCTTACTGTCGGCCGCCGGCAGGTTCTGCTGTGGGGGGGCAGGAGTGGCGACGTTCGCCAGAGGCTCTTTTTTTGAACAGCTCGCGAAAGAGGCGAAGCAGCCGGCGATTAAGCTGATGATTGTTCTTTGCATAAAACTTGTTCCACGCTCGCCGAGCCTTCGGCTTTGTAAATTGCGCGCAAAACTCGCGGGCTTTTTCCTTCTCTCCTTTTTGACCGGATGTGAGAAGGCAACTACTCGACCTCCGGTGGAAGCGGCTGCTTCCCCCGCGCAGAATGCAAGCCCGGCGATTTCGCAGGGTGAATGGGGCCGACCGAACTTTGATGTCTGCATCCTGATCCAAAAAGACGAGATCGAAAAGACGCAGGACTCCAGCGTGAAAGAGGTCTTGGGCACGGGCCGGCCCGATGGGGACTTCTTTGTTTCCCAATGTATCTACACTACCGAGATTTCAAGCAAATCGGTCATTGTCTCGGTCACGCAGAGC
>Ga0136617_10005927_pt1 | contig 10928 bp, 11 predicted proteins | sample AntDrymUQ3222106_2_FD_129672 | JGI IMG/M metagenome (GOLD analysis project Ga0136617, IMG submission 129672) | Polar desert sand microbial communities from Dry Valleys, Antarctica - metaG UQ322 (21.06) | ecosystem: Environmental > Terrestrial > Soil > Desert | place: Antarctica: Dry Valley...
CAGGTCCGCGACGGCGTGCTCTCCGACCGCCAGTCGTTCTACCTCGAGAACCAGGGCGAGCAGAACCCGGCCATGGTCGCCGAGGAGTTCATCCTGCAGTACTACGCCAGCGCGCTGTCGATCCCGTCGCTGCTGGTGGTGCAGGGCGTGATGACGGACGGATCGGAGCTGGAGGTGCTCGCGAGCATCCTCGCCGAGCGTCGCGGCGGCCCGGTGGAGATCCGCGCCTCCGAGCGCGGCGGCAAGCGCCGCATCCTCGAGCTGGCCGAGCGCAACGCCCGCCTGGCGCTCGACCAGGAGAAGCTCAAGGCCGAGCGCCGGCGCCAGCAGCGCGTCGACTCGCTCGAGGGCCTGCAGCGTGCGCTGCGGCTGGACGCGCTGCCGCTGCGCATCGAGTGCTTCGACATCTCGCACCTCGGCGGCACCCACACCACCTCCTCGATGGTGGTCTTCGAGGCCGGCGCCGCCAAGAAGTCGGATTATCGAAGGTTCAACATCCGCGAGGTCGATCCCGGCGACGATTACGGCGCGATGGCGGAGGTCCTCGGCCGCAGGTACGCCCAGTGGGAGCGCCAGAACGAGCGCTCTCCCTACGACGCCGACCGCGACGCCTCGTTCGCCTCGCTGCCCAACGTCGTGGTGATCGACGGCGGCAAGGGCCAGCTCGCCGCCGGCCTGGAGCCGCTGCGGGGCTTCCGCGAGCGCGGCGTGACGGTCGTCTCACTCGCCAAGCGCATCGAGGAGGTCTTCCTCCCGGGCGTCGAGGAGCCGATCGTGCTCCCGCACGACACGCCCGAGCTGCAGCTGCTTCAGCGCGTGCGCGACGAGGCCCACCGCTTCGCCATCACCCACCACCGGATCCGTCGCGACAAGGCGATGACCGAGTCGATCATGGACGAGCTGCCGGGCATCGGTCCGGCGCGCAAGCGCACGCTGCTCAAGCACTTCGGCTCGCCGGAGGCGGTGCTGGCCGCCTCGCGCGAGGAGCTGGAGCGCGTGCCCGGCTTCCCGCAGAAGGTCGCGCGCGGCCTCTACACCCACCTCAACCGGACCGGAAGGTGACGTCGCCGAAGGCGAATAGCGACGAAGGAGCGGTTCGCCTGGCAGGCGAAACCGTTGTTGTCCGGGCGATCCGCGACACTCCGATCATGAGCCGCAACGGCTCGCGCTCACATCTCGAGGACTTCGTGGTCATCTCCGGCCTGTCCGGGGCCGGCAAGTCGTCGGCCATGAACGTCTTCGAGGACGCGGGCTACTTCTGCGTGGACAACCTGCCCGCGGAGATGATCCGCTCGCTGGCCGAGCTGTTCCGTCATCCCGGCTCGAAGGTGGAGCGCGCGGCCGTGGTGTGCGACTCGCGCGGCGGCGAGTACCTGTCCGCGCTGGCCGGCGTGATCGACGAGCTGGACAAGTCCGACCTCGCCCACCGCGTGGTGTTCCTGCAGGCCGACGAGCAGACGCTGATCGACCGCTACAAGGAGACGCGCCGTCGCCACCCGCTCGTCCCGCACGGCAACGTGATCGACGGGATCCGCTCGGAGATGGAGCTGCTCGCCCCGGTCAAGGACCGCGCCGACCTGTGCATCGACACCTCCGGCCTGAGCGCCGCCGGCCTGCGCCGCAAGGTCGCCGACGAGCTGCTCGAGCCCTCGAGCACCGGCACCCTGGCCGTCACCTTCACCTCCTTCGGCCACAAGCACGGCCCGCCGCGCGACGCCGACCTGGCGTTCGACGTGCGCTTCCTCCCGAACCCGCACTACGAGGCCGACCTGCGCCCGCTGACCGGGTTCGACGCGCGGATCGTCGAGTTCGTGGGGCGCGACGGGCGCCTGGAGGAGTTCTACGAGCGCGTGGTGCCGCTGCTCGAGTACCTGCTCCCGCAGTACGTCGTCGAGGGCAAGGCGCACCTCGTCGTGGCGATCGGCTGCACCGGCGGCCGGCACCGCTCCGTGACGATCGCGGAGCACCTCGCGGCCCACTTCCGCGACGAGCCCGACTACTTCGTCGAGGTTCAGCATCGCGACGTGGACCGCGTGCCGGTCCGCTGACGACGGCGTCCACCGGGTAGGGAGCGGCCGTGGCCGAGGTCCTCCTCTTCGCGTTCGTCGCCTCCAGCGCGCTCGTCGTCGGCGGCGTCCTCGGCTCCTACTGGAACGCGCCGGCGACCTTCACGGGCATCATGCTCGCGTTCGCCAGCGGCTCGCTGATCGCCGCGCTGTGCTTCGAGCTGTTCCCCGAGGCGTTCGAGCTCGGGGGCGCATGGCGTGCCGGCCTCGGGCTGCTGCTCGGCGGCACGGCGTTCGTGATCGCCAACACCGCACTCGACCGCTGGGTCGCCGGCTCCGCACAGAAGGACCAGCGCGAGAAGGTGCAGAAGGGCTCCGAGGGCGTCGGCTTCGCGCTGCTCGCGGCCGTCACGCTCGACGGCGTTCCGGAGAACCTGGCGCTCGGCGTCTCCCTGATCGAGGAGGGCAGCCTGACGCTGCTCGTCGCGATCTTCTTCTCCAACCTCCCCGAGTCGCTCGTCGGCGCGGTGGCGATGCGCCGCGACGGGCGCTCGCCGCGCTACGCGATCACGATCTGGTCCGTCTGCGCGCTGATCCTCGCCATCGCGGTGGTGCTGGGCTGGGCGGCGCTCGGGGGCGCGAGCGAGCACTTGCTCGCCTTCTTCCTCGCCTTCGCGGGCGGGGCGGTGCTGGCCTCGCTGGCCGACACGCTGATGCCGGAGGCGTTCGAGCACGGCAGGCCGTGGAACTCGTTCGCGACCGCGGCCGGCTTCTTCCTGGCCTTCATGCTGGCCACGCTCTGACGGCTGCCGGCAGCAGGGGTCGGGTAGCCTTGCCGCGCTTCTCGAATCGGCAGAAAGGGTCCAGCTCATGTCCGTACGCGTCGGGATCAACGGGTTCGGCCGCATCGGCCGCAACGTGTTCCGCGCCGCCCAGGAGTCCAGCGCGGACATCGAGATCGTCGCGGTCAACGACATCACGGACTCGGGCACGCTCGCGCACCTGCTCAAGTACGACTCGGTCTACGGGCCGTTCGCGGGCGAGGTCGAAGAGCGCGGCGGCGCTCTCGTGGTCGACGGCCGCGAGGTCGAGGTGCTCTCGGAGAAGGACCCGGGCGCGCTTCCCTGGGGCGACGTCGGCGCCGACGTGGTGATCGAGTCGACCGGCTTCTTCACCAAGCGCGACGATGCTGCGAAGCACCTCGACGCCGGCGCCAAGAAGGTCATCATCTCCGCGCCGGCCACCGAGCCGGACGTGACGGTCGCGCTGGGCGTCAACTTCGACGACGCCTACGACGCCGACAGCCACCACGTGATCTCCAACGCCTCCTGCACCACCAACTGCCTCGCGCCCGTGGCCAAGGTGCTGCACGACACGATCGGCATCGAGCGCGGGTTGATGACGACGATCCACGCCTACACGGCCGACCAGCGCCTGCAGGACGCGCCGCACAGCGACCTGCGCCGCGCCCGCGCCGCCGCGATCAACCTCGTGCCGGCCTCGACCGGCGCGGCGAAGGCGATCGGGCTCGTGATCCCGGAGCTGCAGGGCAAGCTGCACGGCTTCGCGGTGCGCGCCCCCGTGCCGACCGGCTCCGTCGTCGACCTGACCGCGCAGGTCGCGCGCGAGACCAGCGTGGAGGAGATCAACGAGGCGTTCCGCTCGCAGGCCGACACCGGCGCCTTCACCGGCATCCTGCGGTTCACCGACGAACCGATCGTCTCCTCGGACATCGTCAAGTCGCCGTACTCGTCGATCTTCGACTCCGAGCTGACCGCGGTGCTGGAGGGCACGCTGGTGAAGCTCGTCGCCTGGTACGACAACGAGTGGGGCTACTCGAACCGCTGCGTGGAGCTGGCCGAGAAGGTGCTGGTGCGTGCGCACGCTTGACGACTTGGACGTCGAGGGCAAACGCGTCCTCGTCCGGGTCGACTTCAACGTCCCGCTCACCCAGCCGACCTCGTCGGCGGGCACAGGTGACGCGGATCGGCGGATCACCGACGACGCCCGCATCAGAGCGGCGCTGCCGACGCTGCGCGAGCTGCGCTCGCGCGGCGCGCGGCTGTTGCTGGCCGCGCACCTGGGGCGGCCGAAGGACCGCGAGCCGGAGCTGTCGCTCGCACCGGTCGCCGCCCGGTTGGGGGAGCTGCTGGGGATCGACGTCCCGCTCGCCGAGGACCTCGACCACGTGCCCGACGGCGACGTCGTGATGCTCGAGAACGTCCGCTTCGAGCCCGGTGAGACCATGAACGACGGCGAGCTGGCGCAGCGCTACGCCGCGCTGGCCGACCTCTACGTCAACGACGCCTTCGGTGCGGCGCACCGCGCGCACGCCTCCACGGAGGCGCTCGCGCGGCTGCTGCCGAGCGCGGCGGGGCGGCTGCTCGAGCGCGAGGTGGCCACGCTGAGCAAGATCCTGGAAGCTCCCGAGCGGCCACTCGTGGCGGTCGTCGGCGGCGCCAAGGTGACCGACAAGATCGGCGTGCTGGAGGCGTTCCTGGAGCGTGCCGACGCGGTGCTCGTGGGCGGCGCGATGTGCTTTCCGTTCTTCAAGGCCCAGGGCCACGGCGTCGGCGACTCGCTGTGCGAGAAGGAGGGGATCGAGCCCGCCCGCAAGGTGCTCGGCAACGAGAAGCTCAGCCTGCCCGACGACCTCGTGGCGGGCCGCGAGCTCAAGGCCGACACCGAGCGCCGCGACCTCGACGGCGTCGACGTGCCCGACGGCTGGATGGGATTGGACGTCGGCGCCGGCACCGCCGAGCGCTACGCCGAGGTGATCGGCGGCGCGGGGACGGTGTTCTGGAACGGCCCGATGGGCGCCTTCGAGCTGGAGCCGTTCGCCGGCGGCACGAGGCGGGTCGCCGAGGCGATCGCCGCGGCGCCCGGCACCACCGTCGTCGGCGGCGGCGACTCGGCCGCCGCGCTGGCGCAGTTCGGCCTCGCGGACGCGGTCGACCACCTCTCCACCGGCGGCGGTGCCTCGCTCGAGCTGGTCGAGGGCAAGGCGCTGCCGGGCGTGGAGGTCTTGACGTGAGCCGGACGCCGTTCATCGCGGGCAACTGGAAGCTCAACAAGACGATCGCCGAGGCGGAGCGGTTCATCGCCGCGCTGCTGCCGCAGGTCTCCGAGGCCGAGGGCGTCGAGGTGGCGATCTGCCCGCCGTTCCTCGCGCTCGCAGCGATGGTCGACTCGGCGCGCGGCTCGCGCGTCGCCGTCTACGCGCAGACCATGCACGAGGCCGACTCGGGCGCGTTCACCGGCGAGGTGTCGGCGCCCATGCTCACCGAGATCGGCGTCGACGGCGTCGTGCTCGGGCACTCCGAGCGGCGCGAGCACTTCGGCGAGACCGACCGCGCGCTGCAGCAGAAGGTCCTGCAGGCGCTGGAGGCCGGGCTCGTCCCGATCCTGTGCGTCGGCGAGACCGAGGAGGAGCGCGAGCGCGGCGAGACCGAGCGCAAGCTGCGCCACCAGGTCCAGGAGGGGCTCGACAAGGTGCCGATCGAGCGCCTGGGGGAGGTCGTGGTCGCCTACGAGCCGGTGTGGGCGATCGGCACGGGGCTCACCCCCGAGCCCGAGCAGGCCCAGGAGGCGGTGTCGTTCGTGCGCGCGCTGGTGGAGGACTTCGACAAGGCGGCGGGCCAGGCGGTGCGGATCCTCTACGGCGGCTCGCTCAAGCCCGAGAACGCGGCGGAGCTGCTGGCGCTGCCCGACGTCGACGGCGCGCTGGTCGGGGGCGCGAGCCTCGATCCCGCCGACTTCGCGCGCATCGTCCAGATCGCCGCCGGGCGCGTCGCGGCGCCGTGAGAGGACCGAAGGTCCGGTTAAGCGTCGCCCGGATGGCGGCCTCCGATGTCACCCGGATGGTGACGCAGGCATGACCGTTCCGAGCGTCTGCCTCGTCGTCCTCGACGGCTGGGGGCTGGCGCCGGACGGGCCCGGCAACGCGGTCTCGCTGGCCGAGACGCCGGTGTTCGACCGCCTCTGGGCCGAGCACCCGCACACGACTCTGACCGCCTGCGGCGAGAGCGTGGGGCTGCCGGCGGGCCAGATGGGCAACTCCGAAGTCGGGCACCTGAACCTTGGCGCCGGAGCGATCGTGCCCCAGGACCTCGCGCGCATCGACGCGGCGGTCGAGGACGGCACGCTGGGCGACATCGACGCGCTGCGGGAGGCGTTCCGCGGCGCGGACCGGGTCCACCTGATCGGGCTCGTCTCCGACGGCGGCGTGCACAGCTCCGATCGCCACCTGCACGCGCTGATCGAGCTGGGGGCGCAGTGGGGGGTCGACGACGTCGTGGTGCACGCCTTCACCGACGGGCGGGACACGTCGCCGAAGGGCGGCGCGGGGTTCCTCGCGGAGGTGCAGCGCTGGGCGGCCGAGGCCGGCAACGCGCGGGTCGGCAGCGTGGTCGGCCGCTACTTCGCGATGGACCGCGACGAGCGCTGGGACCGCACCCAGAAGGCCTACGACCTGCTCGTCCACGGGCGCGGCGAGCACCACGCGGACACGGCCGAGTGGGCCGCGCGCGACGCCTACGACCGTGACGAGACCGACGAGTTCATCGCGCCGACGACCGTCGGGGAGGAGGCGTGCATCCGCCCCGGCGACGCGGTGCTCGCCTTCAACTTCCGGCCCGACCGGATGCGCCAGATCACCCGCGCGCTGGCCGAGGCGGAGCTCGGCGAGATCGATCGCGGCGGCGCAGCGCCGATCGAGCGCTACGTGACGCTCACGGAGTACGACGAGGACTGGAGCCACCCGGTCGTCTTCTCGCCCGAGCGCCCGGACGTCACGCTCGCGCAGGTCATCGCCGGCCGCGGGCTGCGCCAGCTGCATGTGGCCGAGACGGAGAAGTACCCGCACGTGACGTACTTCTTCAACGGCGGCGAGGAGGACGAGCACGAGGGGGAGACGTTCACGCTCGTGCCCTCCCCGCGCGACGTGCCGACCTACGACCACAAGCCCGAGATGAGCGCCTACGAGGCCACCGACGCCTTCGTCGAGCGCTGGCGGGCGGACGGGCCGGCCTTCGCGATCATCAACTTCGCCAACGCCGACATGGTCGGCCACACCGGCGTGATCGAGGCGGCGGTGAAGGCGGTCGAGGCGGTCGACGAGTGCCTCGGGCGGGTGCTCGAGGCCGTGCACGTCTCCGGCGGCGCGTGCATCGTCACCGCCGACCACGGCAACGCCGACGAGATGCTCGAGGACGACGGCTCGCCCGACACCGCCCACTCGCTCAACCCGGTGCCGTTCGTGGTGACCCGCGGGGCGGAGGGGCTCGAGGGCGACGGGATCCTCGCCGACGTGGCGCCGACCGCGCTCGCGCTGCTCGGCATCGAGCCGCCCGTGGCGATGACCGGGCGCTCGCTGCTCGGCGGCTGAGCGCCCGGGAGGCTCCAGCATGCGTGCCCGGACCGTGAAACGACGAAGTACCATCGCGGCATGGGCGAGCGCGAGAGCTACGCGCCGGGGACGTTCTGCTGGGTCGATCTCGGCACCACCGACGCCGCCGCGGCAAAGACCTTCTACGGGCGGCTGTTCGGCTGGGAGGGTGAGGACATACCGGTCGGCGAGTCCGCGACCTACACGATGCTGCGCCTGCGCGGGCTCGACGTCGCCGCGGTCTACGGGCAGCGCGAGGACGAGCGCAGCGCCGGCATCCCGCCGCACTGGTCCTCCTACGTCTCCGTGGTCGACGTCGACGAGGTCGCCGCGCGCGTGGAGGGCCTCGGCGGGCGGCTGCTCGCCGAGCCGTTCGATGTCTTCGACTCCGGCCGGCAGGCGATCGTCCAGGACCCGACGGGCGCGATCGTCTCGCTGTGGCAGGCCGGGCGGCACATCGGCGCCCGGCTGGTCAACGACCCGGGCTGCCTGATCTGGAACGACCTCGCGACGCCCGACCCCGACGCCGCAGCGGCGTTCTATGGCGAGCTACTGGGGTGGGAGATCGCCGAGCAGGCGCCCGAGTACGCGACGATCACCAACGAAGGCGTGCTCAACGGGGGTATCCGGCGCGACACGGACCTGCCGCCGCACTGGCTCCCTTACTTCACGACCGCGTCCGTCGAGGCGACCGCGGCCGCCGCGCGCGAGGTCGGCGGCCAGGTGCTCGCCGAGGCCATGGAGGTCCCCGCGGGGCGGATCGCCGTCGTCCTGGACCCGCAGGGCGCGCCGTTCGCCGTCTTCGAGGGGGAGGTCGACGACTAGCCTGTGTCGGGCATGAGCACCCGCACCCGCGAGCCCGTCGTGCCCATTCCCGCCGAGACCGTCCCGCCGCTGCGCGAGCTGGCCCCGGCCGAGCTGGGCGCCTGGCGCGGGATGCTGCGCGTCCACAGCGCGCTCGTGAAGGCGCTGGACGCCGAGCTGCTCGCCGTCCACGGGCTCCCGCTGACCTCCTACGAGGTCCTGATCAACCTGCAAGCCGCGCCGGGCCGGCGCCGGCGGATGGCCGAGCTGGCCGAGGGCGTGCTGCTGAGCCGCTCCGGCACCACCCGCCTCGTCGACCGCCTGGAGCGCGACGGCCTGCTCGAGCGCGACATCTGCGACTCCGACGGCCGCGGCTGCTTCGCCGTGCTCACCGAGCGCGGCGACGAGCTGCTCGCCCACGCGCGCGCCACGCACCTCGACGGCGTGCGGGAACGCTTCCTGCGCCACTTCGAGCCGGCCGAGCTGGTGCAGATGGCGGCGTGGTGGAACCGCGCCATGCCGGGCGCCGGCGAGGTCGCCGACATCGGTCGGCCGGGCTGAGCTTCGACATCCACACCCGCGCCGGCCCGGCGCGCACCGGCACGCTGCGGCTCGCGCACGGGGAGGTGCGCACGCCGGCCTTCGTCCCGCTCGCCACCAAGGCGGTGGTCAAGACGCTCGAGGTCCGCGAGGCCGGCGAGCTGGGCTACGAGATGGTGCTCGGCAACACCTTCCACCTGTTCCTGACCCCCGGGCACGAGCTGATCCGGGAGCTGGGCGGCCTGCAGCGCTTCATGGGTTGGGATCGCCCGGTGATCACTGACTCCGGCGGCTTCCAGGTCTTCTCGATGGGCCACGGCGCGGTGGCCGACGAGATCAAGGGCCGCGCCGCGCAGCAGTCCGACCCGCCCGCCCGGCGCGCAGGAGGCGTCGTCGCGATCGAGGAGGCCGGCGTGACGTTCCGCTCCTACCTCGACGGGTCGCAGCGGTTCATGGGGCCGGAGACCTCGATGGAGGTCCAGGCGGCGCTCGGCTCGGACGCCGCGCTGGTGTTCGACGAGTGCACGCCGTTCCACGCCTCGCGCGACTACACGGCGCGCTCGACCGAGCGCACCCACCGCTGGCTGGACCGCTGCCTGGACTGGCACGCCGAGCACGGGCCGGAGGGGCAGGTCGTCTACGGCATCGTCCAGGGCGGCGTGGACGAGGACCTGCGGCGGGCGTCGGCGCAGGCGGTGGCCTCGCGGGCGGTCGGCGGGATCGCGATCGGCGGCACGCTCGGCGAGGACAAGGCGCAGATGTTCTCCGTCGTCGAGTGGACGGTGGCCGAGCTCGACGAGGCCCGCCCCCGCCATCTCCTCGGCATCGGGGAGATCGACGACCTCGTCCGCGGCGTCGAGCTGGGCGTCGACACCTTCGACTGCGCGATGCCGACCCGGATCGGCCGCCACGGGATGGCCGTCGTCCCCGACCCCGGGCGGCGCTGGCGCGTCGACCTCGCCAAGGGCCGCTGGCGGTCCGCCGACGAGCCGATCCTCGAGGGCTGCCCGTGCCCGGCCTGCGCCCACGGCTACAGCCGCGCATACGTGCACTACCTGCTCAGGGCGCGCGAGCAGACCGCCCAGCGCCTGCTGACGATCCACAACCTCGCGTACCTCCAGCGGCTGATGGCCGCCCTCCGCGCCGCGATCGACGCCGGCCGGCTGCCCGAGGCCGCCGCCGCCATACGCGCCGGCGCCGCGCCCTGGGAGCTGCCGGCCGGCTAAGCGTCGCACAGGTGCTACGCTGCGGCCATGGCACGGAAGATCACCCAGCGCCAGCTGCGCAACGAGAGCGGCGAGGTGATGCGAGCACTGGACGCCGGAGAGAGCTTCCTCGTCACTCGAAACGGGGTGGCGGTCGGCGAGCTGAGCCCCGTTCGGCGTCACCGATTCGTCACTCGCGAAGCCGCGCTCGCCGTGTTCGCCGGCGCCGCGCCGATCGACGCCGCCCGGTTGCGCACCGACGTCGACCTCCTGCTCGATCAGGACCCGACGCCACGTGCCTGACCAGCCGGCGGGCCGCGGACTCGTCGACACCTCGGTCGTGATCGATCTCGAGCGCGTCGCACCCGAGGCCCTACCGCCGGAGATGGCGATAGCCGCGGTGTCCTTGGCAGAGCTCGCCGCGGGCCCTCACGCCACGGCCGACCCCACCGAGCGGGCCCGCCGCCAGGATCGCCTGCAACGCACCGAGGCGACGTTCGATGCCATCCCGTTCGATGCCGCCGCGGCCCGCGCCTACGGCCGCCTGTACGCCGAAGTCGCCGCGGGGGGCCGCAAGGCCCGCGGCATGCGCGCGCTCGACCTGCTGATTGCGGCGACCGCCCTCGCCGCCGACCTCCCCCTCTACACCCGCAACCCGTCCGACTTCGACGGCCTCGGCGGGCTGATCGACATCACCACCGTCTGCGTCGTGCCGTCCGTCGACTGAGCGGTGAGCGGCCGGCCGGCGAACCCACCCGCCGGCCGGCCGCTCCGCTCGCCGCTCAGGCGGGCTGCCCGGCGGCCAGCGCGTGCACGGCCTCGGTGGTCAGGCACTGCCCGCCGATCGCCCAGTCGCCGCTGTTCACCTCGTCGATGACGCACCAGGTGACGCCGCGCATGTTCTCGCCCTCGACGCTGACCATCGCGTCGGTGAGCCGTTCGGCGATCTGGGTCTTCTGCTCGGGCGTGAAGACGCCCTCGATGACC
>Ga0136617_10005928_pt1 | contig 10927 bp, 11 predicted proteins | sample AntDrymUQ3222106_2_FD_129672 | JGI IMG/M metagenome (GOLD analysis project Ga0136617, IMG submission 129672) | Polar desert sand microbial communities from Dry Valleys, Antarctica - metaG UQ322 (21.06) | ecosystem: Environmental > Terrestrial > Soil > Desert | place: Antarctica: Dry Valley...
AAAGAACTGCTGCTAAACCTGGCTGTCTTAATTGGCATTCCGGGTCTGAGCGCAGTTATCACCGGCTGGTTCGCGCGTACAATGTATATCCGCTGTCTGGCCTGCGGGACTCTTAATGCCAGACGGCGTTTGAGATGTCGGTCATGTGAACGCGACCTCAGGTAGCATGCAAACTGCGCATGCTCCAGAACCGGGGGTAGCGACCGCATTCAAGCAAGGAAGTACTCACCCCAGGAATTGAAGTTAACAGTGACTCGTATCAGAGAAGTGCTTAAGGTCCAAGTAATCGACCCGACTTAATCCCTAAGCTGGAGTGCGGTCGCTACCGCTCCCGGTTCTGTATGAAGGCACTGATCCCAGGTCGTGAATTGAAATCGAATACACCAGTCCGAAATCTCTCTTGGTTACCAGATCTTGAACTAACATGCCACTCAGACATTGGGACAACAGCGATTAAGTAATTAACGATTCGAGGCTGTTCGCAGTTTGCGGTTTCTTATCAACGCATGTCACATAACCCCCGATCTGAAACTCCGCTCGAATGGCAGACTCATGCGGAGCAGACCAACTACCGCGAAACACCCAACTACGACGAGACATTAGCTTATGCAAAAAGGCTTGCTGCTGCTTCGCCGCTGATCAGATACGCTTCGTTTGGACATAGCGGAGAAGGGCGTGAGCTGCCGCTGTTAATTGCATCGGAAGGCGATACGTTCACTCCTGGGGCAGCACGCAAGGCTGGCAAGGCGGTAGTGCACATCCAGGCTTGCATTCATTCTGGCGAGCCCGATGGCAAAGATGCTGGTTTGGCTTTGTTGAGAGATATTACCATCACTGAAACTCAGCCGGGGTTATTGGAAAATGTGGTAGTGCTTTTCATTCCCATATACAACACAGACGGACATGAGAGATCGAGTCCCTACAACCGTCTCAACCAGAATGGCCCCGCCGACATGGGCTGGCGCGCCACCACTACCAACCAAAACCTTAACCGCGACTACATGAAGGCCGATACGCCTGAAACCCGAGCGTGGTTAGCTCTCTGGAACGAGTGGAACCCTGATTTATTCATCGATTGCCACGTCACCGATGGGGCAGACTATCGCTACAACATCACGTACCATTTTGAGCATCACGAGGGGATTGCGCCCAGCGTGCTCGCCTGGCAGCGGAAGGTTATGGATGGAAAGGTGTTTCCCGCTACAGAAGCCGCAGGCAATGTTGTCTCGTGGTATCTCGAGTTTGCTGACAACCGAGATTTTGGGAAGGGCATTCGAGATTTCAATGGCAGTCCTCGCTTCTCAACCGGCTATGTGCCTTTGCGGAATCGTGCAGCGATTCTGATTGAAACGCACATGATCAAAGATTACCAATCGCGGGTCATCGGCACATACGATTTGCTGAGATTCACCCTCGCTGAGGTTAGTCGCGACCCTGAAAGTCTTCTTGATGCGGTGCGCGCCGCGGACGAGGAGACAGTGGGGCAGAGTCGCGCAGATGACATCCGTCGCAAGGTTCCTATTGATTTCGAGTTAACTGACAAGACAATACCGTTCCACCTGAAAGCGCTTGAATATAGAACTGAACCGAGCGACGTTTCCGGAGACACCAGAGTAGTCTTTGGGACGAAGCCACTCGATGTGACCGTGCCGATGTACAACACCTTTCGGGTAACGAAAGAAGTGACTCGACCGCTTTATTACATTGTCCCGCCTCAATGGAGAGAGGCGACCTCGGTCTTAAGCGCACACGGACTGCAACTACTACCTACGTCAGAGGCGAAGACAATAGACATTGAGAGCTATAGATTTAATGACGTGAAATGGCCCGCTGGTCCATTCGAGGGTCGATTCATGCCTAAGTTCACAGCCGAATTGATTAGGGAGCGGAGAACGTTTCCTCCCGGTTCCGTGATTGTCCCGATAAACGACAACCTGGCGAAAGTTGCCATCAACCTCTTGGAACCGGAAGCACCGGATTCATTGGTAGCCTGGGGATTCTTCAATGCGATCTTCGAGCAAAAGGAATACGGCGAGAGCTACGTATTGGAAAATCTCGCGCGCGAGATGATGTCTGAGGATGCGGCGTTGCGGGCGGAATTTCTCTTGAGGCTTGAGTCTGATCCCAAATTTGCGTCCAGTCCCGCTAGCCGGCTCCAGTTCTTTTACGAGCGGTCAGCTTACTGGGATCGTCAGATGAACCTTTATCCGGTGGGTCGCATCATGACTGAAAATTCACGCTGAGGAAGTGAGTTCAAAGTTGGTGCTAACGCGTCTCAAGCGATGGGCTAGTAAAGCCATTCCGCTGGTGCGGACGACGCATCGTCCAGTTCACCAGATACCCCATTTTTTGGTAGTGGGTCATTTTCATTGTTGAACACTTGCCTACCTAGTAACCTCAACAGGGTTCATTACTATGACGCGCACAGCGGAACCGCCACGAGGCTGTCTCACACCTGATTCGGCTTTTGGAACGGCAAGTTCCGTCTTCAGTTCAGTTTTTATTGAGTCCATTTTCCGTAAGACTAAAACGCTAACCAGAATGAGCGTGGCAAGCATCGCTATTTGCAGGACGTAAACGGGGATCATTTTCTTCATCCGGGATCTCCTTTGCGAGTGGTAAAAGCGTAAACGGCAAGAGGTCGTTAATTTCTTGCTGGCGTGCCCTTTGATTTCAAACTTAGTCTAAGCGTATCATCCGGCTCAACCTCGCACACTCTAAACCAGCCAAAGGAGTTGAACCGTATGAGTTGGGTAAATGACGAAGCCGAGAAAGCTAAACAGGAAGACGAGAACAAGGCTAGCTATGCTCAGTCCTTCAATGAACAGTCGCCTGGGATATGGAACGGGCTGAAACACAAGATTGCTCAGGATGTTGAGATCATTAACAGAAACGAAGACCTAGTTAAGCGTAGGCTTGGCGGATCGAAATTGCACCATCAAGAAGACGGAGAGGGGGTTAAGATCGTCAAGGACACTTATCCGGCCATCTATCTAACGATAAATAGTCGTGGGCGATTCATCGAAATTAGCCGTAAGGTCGTTACCAATGGCGAGAACAGGCGAACGCGAGAGGAACGCGAAGTCATAACGATGGACATGGAGCTTAATGGCCCCATAGTTCTTATGAACGAGGCTGGGGAAGGGCTGAACATAGCTGACGCATCGAAACATATCTTACTCCCATTGCTGCATACGAACTTAATCAAGTAGGGTAACAATATCCTCAATAGACCAAAGCGTTTTGCTAACGCCAGCGGCCATTGCGGGCGAACAACGTAGGGTCTGATGGATTCTCACAAAGTTGTAATACATGAAGTGAAGCGCAACGGCGTGGGCAAGGTTTTCAACCTTCTTGCTGAATGCGTTTGTTAGGCGCGTGAAACGGCGCATACCCATTCGCATCGTGAGGTTTTGTCTTTCAACGTTGCTTGTCGAGATGTGCTTAGGATCGGGGTTGCCGCTGACATACTTTGGCTTGCAGTCAACGCACTCTGCGGGGCTGTAGCGGGTTTCGTCTTGCGAGTGACCATAGACCTTGATCAGCATTGCATAATCAATCTCACAGCCAAACGAGCCTTCTACCGCTTCCAAGTAGGGACGGTGCCCGTCTGTGGTTAGCTGCACACGATTCGCCAAGCGTGAAGCCAAGTCACTGATAAATTCGACAGCGGCCTGAGTGTCGCGGCGTCCAAGAAGCCAGCAAGGAACTAACTTTGTGTCAGCGCAAATTGCCGTCCAAGTATAAACATCACCATAACCAAACTCACCCTTGAATCGCTCTGGCACGTTCTTGTCTTTTGAGTAGCAGAACGACCAAATTTCGTCAGCCTGAATACGCTTGCAGGGTAGGTTCTGGAAAGCTTGTCCTGATACGCCGCACAAACCTCGCCAACGTCACCCAGTAGCTTTGTGACAGTGTTCTTGGATACCCCGGTCATACGAACCATAGAACGAATCGAATTACCTTCGACTAGGGCGGCAATCACTTGGGCGCGTTGTTTATTGGTTAGATTGTTCATGGATACAGTATGTGCTTGAGCGGTCAAGCATGTTCAAGCAAATAATGTGGAGGCTGTGTTAATATTTTAGGGCTAGCAGAGAGAGTCTGAGAGAGGGTGAAGTCGGCCGTTGAGGGTAACCGCTATCTGAGGCTTTACAGTTTTGAGGGTTTGGGTGTAGGATTCAGGCAATCAAAAGGCCCGAGGTTCGATAGTCGTGGTGGACGCCGAATCCCAAGGCCAGTTGATTAGAAACGGAGGGTAGTTTTATGGAAGCGGGGCCGCTTTTTCAGGGCCCCCAATACCCTCTACGTGTACCTAGTATAGCACAAAACTGGACCATGGAGACAACCTAATGGCTCAATCAGAAGAAGACTTAGCGATAATGGAAAGGTGGAAGGCCCAACGCGACAAGCTAAACGTGATGATTGCCGCTTTTGAGGATTTTATCGGAGTGGATCATAGTGCCCTTGGTGGCGCGGGTCAGCGAATTCAACGCGCTTCTGGGCCTCAGGATATAGCCTCGGATGCTTTTCTCAAGATGACAATTCCACAAGCTGCACAGAAGTACCTTGAGATGACCAGAACGCCTCAACCCATAGGTCAGATTTGGGAAGCTTTAAAACGGGGAGGGCTCCCGCACGCTCAATACAACGCTGTATATACAGCAATCTGGCGCAGGGAGGCCCCTAAGGGAATATTCTTTAGACCAGAAGATGGCAACGCTTGGGGGCTAGCTGAGTGGTATCCATCAAACCCAAATGTAAAGAAAAAAGCAAAAGCAGAAAAGCGTTCAGAGACAAAGGGCGAAGCGCGGAGCGGGCCTAAGCCTACCGTTAAGCCTAAATTGCAATCCCAAACTGTCACCCTCGTTGACGGTTGTGAACAGATACTAAAAGCTGCCGGACAGCCTCTGCATATTAGCGACTTGCTTGCGCGCCTATTGGAGCAGTTTGGCAAAACCACGAATAGCCCAAACCTAAGTGGGACACTCAGGAAAGACGACAGGTTCCGGAATCTGGGTAAGAACCTGTGGGCATTAGCGGAGTGGTCTCGGGAACGCGAAGGTGGTAAGCGAGCAGAGGAGGTTACCCGATAGCCCGAAATGAAATTCAAATACCGGCACGTAGCAGACAAGTATTCCAAGACTAAACTTCTCAAGTTGCCTTTCCTTCCAATGCGGCTAGCGTTCGGCGACAAAGTGGTGCCGCTGGTGGGCTTAGTAGATACAGGCGCGACGGATTGCTTGTTCGACCGCGAAGTAGCGGATGAACTAGGAATCGATCTCTTTAACACCCATCTAGAAAAAGAGTACTTCGGAATCGGCGAGCAGACGATAGTTGGATATATTCACGCGGTAGAATTTCAGATCCAAGGCTTTTCGGAATGGATCGAAATGGAAGCAGGATTCTTGGACAGCAAACTACCCTACCCGCTGCTTGGGCAATCAGGCTTCTTCGACAATTATGAGGTGATTCTAAAGCGGTATAGGGGAAGGTTTGAGATCAAATCCCGCTCGTACTTGCAGTAGGAACAAAGGTACGTTCCCCTGAGGGTACTTTAAAGAAAAAAACGTCAGCCAAGCCTTTTGACTCGGCTTCTTGCCTAGCCTCTCGAATAGTCATACCACTAGCGACAATGGCCTCGTTCTCGCTGCCATAGTTCAAGATCGCAACCCACTTGTTAACGTGCTTTTCAAGCTCGCGAACAAAATCCAACTCTTGTTGATCCAGCTCTTGTTCTATCATGGCTTTTCTCGGTCAGCCCACCTAGCCTTGGCGGCTTTCTGGGCTATAGCTTTCCGCCTCTTGGATGATAGCCGCTCCGCTCGGACTTTTCCACCTTTAAGGCCCCCCAAGCGGCCAAGGGCCACAGCGGCAGAATTCTTTTCCGGCTGGACTTCGGCTTCCAGGGTGACTTGATCGAGAATCGACTTGGCAAGCTGGTTTACATCTTTTGTGCTTGAGCGTTTAGGCATAACCCAAGTATGCCACAACTCAGAATGGGGTGCACAGAAATCTCAGGTGTTTAAACTTGTAAATGACCCACCGCCCATTTTTTCTTTAGCTGGACTTTTTTTCATAAGAACTGGTAAAGTGAAGAACACGTTCGCCGCTGGGGCTATAGAGGCGAACGTTCTTGTTTAGATCTTGGTTTCCCCTGCGGTCCCGCTCCTCCCTGGTGTCACCGCTCTCAACCCCACTTCTAGTTTTTTGTAATACTATCGCGAAAAGGGCTTCATTAGGCTGAAGCGCCTTCCCCGGAGACTTCAATGCCTTCCCCCATACGTAAAGCGATTCTACGTTCACCCAGAGTCGCGTTGACTATAACTGCCGTCGTGCTGCTGGTACTGACTCCTATCGTTGCGGTAGTGATCTATCAGCGTCAAGCGGTTGCTTCGCAAAAGATCAACTATTCGCAGCTTTACTCGCTCACTGAAACCACCTCGGCGGCTTTGGTGACTATTGAAGGTGATGTCTTGACCGTCCAGGTGAAGGACGGTTCACTGATGCAAGCCACGGTCACCAGCGAGATAGCCCGGCAGGGTGTGGTTGAACTTTTCAGGAAAAACAGCGTTCCGATTGAATTTAAGGCCTTGCGCCCGGGATTGTTGGCGACGGTATTCAGTTGGTCAATCCCCCTGCTTACCTTTGCCCTGGTTGGTTTCATCGGCTGGCGGGCCTATTCCAGCATGGGTGGGCGTGATGGCAGCTTTAAGTGCGACGACACCAGTAACAAACAGAAAGTTACCTTTTCAGATGTTGCAGGTGTAGACGAAGCTAAAGCCGAGCTGGCCGAGACGATAGAATTCTTGCGAAACCCCACTCGATTCGGAAGGTTAGGCGGACGGGTTCCTCGAGGAATCTTGCTTGCCGGACCCCCGGGAACCGGTAAGACCCTGTTGGCTCGCGCTGCGGCCAATGAGGCCGCCGTACCGTTTCTTTCAGTCTCTGGAGCGAGCTTCCAGGAAAAGTTTGCTGGTGTTGGTGCGGCCCGTGTCCGCCGACTATTTGCTAAAGCGAGGAAAGTGGCACCTTGCATTGTGTTCATCGACGAGATTGATGCTTTGGGGCGTCGCCGTGGACGCAGCAGCGATTCCGCTTCAGCAGATCAGGACCAAACGTTAAATCAACTCTTGATCGAAATGGATGGGTTCGATCAGAACAGCAGCATTGCTGTTATCGCATCGACCAACCGGCCAGATATCCTGGACCATGCGTTAACCCGTCCCGGCCGTTTCGATCGTCAAATCACCGTGAACCTGGCAGACGCGCGGGGTCGCGAAGCTATTCTGCGAGTACACACCCGCGGTTTACAGCTCGAAGCGGAACTCGACCTTCATTGGATCGCCCGGGGAACCCCTGGTTTTTCAGGGGCTGAACTCGCCAATCTGATGAATGAAGCAGCAATTGCTGCCACTCGTGACGATTCCGAGGCGATAGGCCGGAAACATATTGAGGCTGCGCGAGATAGAATTCTGATGGGAGCGGAGCGTCAGGGCTTCAGGATGGACGAAGATGAGCGCTACGCGACCGCGGTTCATGAAGCCGGCCATGTGGCGGTAGGGTTGGCCGCCAAGCATGGCGACCCGATCCATAAGGTTTCAATCCTCCCACGAGGACGAGCCCTGGGCGTTACACAGTCGTTGCCTGAGCGAGATCGCTTGATGAAAAAACGCGAATACCTTGAGGATCAAGTCGCTACGCTTCTGGGAGGACGGGCTGCGGAGCAAATTCTTCTCTCAACAATGACTGCCGGGGCCTCAAACGACATTGAGCGTGCTGTCGAGATTGCGAGACAAATGGTAAGCGAATTCGGGATGAGCGCGCTGGGACCAATTCACCTGGGCGCCTCCGACGTGCCTCACAGTCAGACGCTGCTGGATCGTATCGAGGATGCCACGACTGCGATTATCACTCAGCAACTGAAAAGGGCTTGCGATGTAGTGACATCAGAACAAGAATCGATTGCCCGACTCGTGTCGCTGCTGTTGGAACGCGATACCGTCGACTCCCAGGAAATCCTGGAATGTTTTGCCAGGCAAGACGTGAACCAGGCGGTCTGGAAAGCACCTCAGCCCGGCGTGTTTAGTGAGCCAGCGCATCGGGACGTTCAGCCACTTCTTTAACTGCCCGGCTGCGGCCGCGTTTTGTCACTACGCCGACGCTCGCGAAGATTAGTAAGCTGGCGATCAGGATTCGTGAGTTCAAGCTTTCGCCCAGGATCAACGGGGCGAGACCGAAAGCGATCAGCGGCTGAAGATAAATATAGGTGGCCACCGTGCTGGGCGATACTCGTGTCAACGCCCAGGCGTTTAGGTAGTACGCAAACCACCGTCGGAACCAGAATAATGTAAACGACCGCTAGCCAAACGCTCCTGGGTACGGTTTGCATCTTATCGCCGCTCAATGCAAAAGCGCCCACAGGCAGTATTATCAAAGCGCCGATACAAAACATCCACGTAATTACGTTGAGCGCGCCATAGCGTTTGAAGAGATCCTTTGAGACTGCGATGTAAGCCCCGTACAAAAGAGCACATGTCACAATCAACAGGTTCCTGTATTTGTTTGCGCAGAGGAGTCCGCTCGCAGGGGATTGACGAGATAAATAACGCCGCTCGCGGCCAGGGCAATTCCCAGCATGCGCCGCAGATAGCCTGTCGTAACCGAACGCGATACTGACTACCAACGTAAACACCGGAATTGTTGTTCCCAACAATGTTGCGTTGATTACAGTTGTCATAGACAAGCCCTTAACAAACAGGAGCTGGTTAAGAGCAACTCCTATTACGCTGCACAGCACCAACCAGGCAAGATCACTCCTGGGTATTTTGCGCAACTGGCCCAGCTTGAGCTGCAATAGCATGAAGGCGATGGCGGCTCCTACCACACGTAGGGCAACCAAACTGGTGCTTGACATCGACCGCAGCGCTACTTTGCCGACAATTGGCCAGGTGCCAAACACTAGCTGCACGGTAAATAGGGCAAGGTGAGGTGTGAACCCTCGATCTTTCAGCTGGGGTTTAGAGTCCATCGTGTTAAAAGAAAAAGGACCGGACTGATTCCCGATCCTTCTGTTTTTAGTCGAGACCCTCCAACTACGGGGCAGTAGCCCGACTGTTAAGGAGGGCCACTCAAAACACCCCAGAATCCTCGAGGGGTGCGAATGGCCGTGCTGAGCTTTCCTTAAAAGTCGGTTTACGCGCCCCGCTCGCCAGGCGCGCGGTCGATCTGGGCAATCGTCAAAGGTTGCAATGGTTTTCTAAACAACCAGATACAGTGGATTCTCGAGGATCTTCTTGAATGTCTGGAGGAATTTTGCTCCGGTGGCGCCGTCGATGACGCGGTGGTCGCATGACATCGTGACACGCATCATCTGCCTTACCACAATCTCGCCGTCGCGCACCACCGGCCTGGGAGACATTGCGCCGACTGCCAGGATGGCGCCTTCTGGTGGATTGATGACCGCGGTAAATTCGTCGATGCCAAACATGCCGAGATTGCTGATCGAGAAGGTTGCCCCTGTATACTCTTCAGGCCGCAGCTTGCGATGGCGTGCACGTTCGGCAAGTTCGCGCACTTCTCTGGCAATCTCACTCAGCGACTTTCCATCCGCGGAACGAACAACCGGAGTGATCAAGCCGTCTTCAATAGCAACCGCCACGCCGATGTCGGCCCGCTCATAGTACCTGACGCTCTTATCCTGAAACGATGAGTTTACTTGGGGATGCGCCATAAGTGCGGCGGCCGCAACCTTGATGACAATGTCGTTGATGCTAATTCTTAGATCCGGATCAAGTTCGTTGATTCCCCGGCGCATCTCAGCTGCGCGATCCATCTCTATCTCGGTGGTGAGAAAAAAGTGGGGTATCGGGCCCAGTGAGGTGACCAGTCTGCGAGCAATCGTCCGCCGGATTTCGCTGGCCGGTTCGTCGTGATAAGTTGATGGTCCTGCGGCCTGCGGCGAGGACGAACTCTCCACCGCTCGCAAATGATGTTGCGGCACCTGCATCGGCGTGGCAGCGGTCTTGGTCTGGCTCAAGGCTGCCTCAATGTCGCGTTTGACGATGCGACCGCCCGGTCCAGTGCCGCTCAGTGATCGCAGATCCACGCCGGCTTCCGCAGCCATGCGAGCCGCAAGGGGCGACACTATCAGTCGCCCTGAGGATGTGGCCTTTCCGGATTGACTACCGTTGCCGGCAGCACTTCCACGCGGTTCCGAGTTCGCACTCTGGCGAGCTTGGCCATCCGAACTCCCAGTGACTTCGCTGGCAGCCGGAACCGGGGAGGGGCTGGAGACAGCCGGGGAGGGGCTGGAGACAGCGGCCGCGGCAGCAGGTTCTGGTTTAGCTTCCGTTGATTTGTTACTTGGCACCGGGGCTTGAGCGGCAGATCCTTGTTCCAACGCCGAAATATCTTCGTCGGGCTCAGCGATTATCGCGATCAATTGACCCAAAGGTGCCGATTCGCCCTCTTTGATCAGAATCTTGCGAAGCACTCCATTGCCGAGAGCCTGCATTTCCATCGTCGCTTTATCGGTGTCAATCTCAGCAAGCGGCTCGCCCATCGAGACTTTGTCGCCTTCTTTTTTGAGCCAACGAGAAAGCTGCCCCTCCTCCATGGTGGGAGATAGTTTCGGCATGATCACCTGAGTTGCCATTAAGATTGGTCCTTCGTCAGTTTTACGTTCGTCCGTTGTAAAAACTCACGCCTCAGAGGCGGCCATGGACAATAAGATCGGAATAACGGACAACTGACCACGAACAACTGACAGCCTTTCATATGTAGGAAACCTCACGGACCGCGGCCACCAGTTGATCGACATCCGGTATTGCGAGTTCCTCGAGATTCTTAGCGTAGGGCATGGGAACATCCACGCCCGAAACACGCTTCACCGGAGCGTCGAGATAGTCGAACGCGCGCTCCA